>Ga0335071_10003789_pt1 | contig 15884 bp, 15 predicted proteins | sample Lox_Sample_15_FD_206724 | JGI IMG/M metagenome (GOLD analysis project Ga0335071, IMG submission 206724) | Soil microbial communities from Loxahatchee National Wildlife Refuge, Florida, United States - Lox_Sample_1.5 | ecosystem: Environmental > Terrestrial > Soil > Wetlands | place: USA... | reverse complement strand
TTCGATTCTGCGCTTGAGATACAGTGACGAGGCAGGATAGAACCGCTTCCCCATCCATGATCACCGTGCACGTCCCGCACTGACCCGTGCCGCAGCCGTACTTTGGTCCGTGCAATTCCAGATCGTTTCGCAGCGCGTAAAGAAGAGGCGCATCGGGATCGGACTGAACGGTCCGCGCCTTCCCATTCACCTTCAGCGTGATTGTTGCCATCGCAGATTTCCTTTTTGTTTGACCGCGCCTTTTATTGCTTTCCGCCGACAGCTCTTATAGCTTGTCGGCGGTTGCTTTCACGCGCGGAAGTAAGGTGAGCGCATTCTCCCACCCGATAGCCTGAAGCTGCGCCGGCGAGAAGCCGACGGTCTTGAGTCCATCCGCGGTGCGGGCAATGCTGGGCACAAACGGATAGTCGGTGCCGAAGAGAACCTGGCTGATCGGGACCAAGGCTGTAAGAGCCGCCATCGCGGGCCGGTTGGCCGCGCTTGCGGTGTCGTAGTAAAGTCTCCCGAATTCCTTCTGAATCCCGTCGGGCGCAATCTTTTGTGCGTCCAGGCCCGGCGCTCCGGCAACGCGCCCTGCAATCGACGGCAGCGTGCCGCCGCCGTGAGAAAAGATGAAGCGAATATCCCGGCACCGCACAAATGTGCCGGAAAAAAGCAGGCTGACGATGGTTCGGGCCGTATCTTGGGGGATTTCAACCGACCCCACGGGAATGTTGGCATTCAGATTCTTGCAGCAATTCGGCACATTGGGGTGGGTGTATACCACCGCTTTACGGCGATTCAGTTCATCGAAGACGGCGGCATGAGCGGGATCGCCCAGCCAGGTGTCTCCATAGCTGCTCAACAATCCAATTCCGTCGGCCTTGAGCACGTCGAGAGCGTACTCAATCTCGCGCAGGCTGCCTTCGGTGTCAGGAAGCGGAATCGCGGCGAAGAAGCCGAAGCGCTTCGGGCGATCGCGGACCATTTGCGCCGCGTACTCGTTGCACTTGCGCGCCAGTGCGCGGGCTGGTTCAGCATCGCCATACCAGATGCCCGGCTGGGTAACGGAAACAATGGCCGTGGCCACGCCGTTCGCATCCATTTCGGCCAGCGATTTCTCGGGCGTCCAGTTCATGTGGACGCTTCCGTCCTGGGGGTAATGCTGGCGCATGGCGTCCAGGTAGGCAGGAGCCACAAAGTGGTGATGCACATCAATCAGAGAAGGGGGTGCGTTCGCGGGTGCTTCCGCCATTGCCTTGCGAAGCAGCGCTGCCGAAGCAAGCGCGGCGGTTCCGGTTCCCATCAGGCCCAAGAAACTTCGCCGGGAGCATAATTGCGAAGCGCAACTGATGGCACGATCTGCGTGTACCATCGATGTTTCTCCCATGGTTGTTGCTGGTTGCAGCATAGCACCAAATTGCGCGGTCTGAGCGATCTGTTTTCTGCCGCGGCCTCGCTATAATGGCATCTGCCTGGATTGACTCAATGTGAACAGTTCTGCCTGAGTCCGCGGTGGGCCTTATGGATATCTACGAACGGATTGTTGCGCTGCGCCGTGAAGGACGCCGGGCCGCCTTGGCCACAATCATCGGTGCGCGCGGCTCGATTCCGTCCTATCGGACAGCAAAGATGATCGTCTGCGAAGACGGCGTCACCTTCGGCACCATTGGCGGCGGCATTGTCGAGGCCGAAGTGTGCAAGGCTGCCGTTCAGGCCATCGCCCAGGAGACGCCTCGAACCCTGGCATTCGATCTTTCCCAGGATCCTCACCACGGCGCGGGCCCTGTATGCGGCGGAAAGTTGGAGGTGTTTGTGGAACCACTGCTGTCTCCACCATCGCTTTATGTGTTCGGCGCCGGGCACGTCGGTTCCTGCGTCTACCGGGTTGCGTGCATGGCGGGATTTGAGGTGGCCATATGGGACGACCGCGAAGAGTACGCCAACCGCGAGCGCTTTCCGGATGCGCGTGAAGTTGTGGCCGCCGGATTCGGTGGGATTCCGGGAAGCTTTGAGTTGCACGAGCAGGATTTTGTCGTGATCGTCACGCGTGCGCACGATCTCGATCTGCAAGTGCTTCGATGGGCGCTAACAACCCCCGCCCGCTATATCGGCATGATTGGGTCCAAACGCAAGGTGGCCGGACTTTTTCAGGCGCTGGAATCCGAAGGCGTTTCTCAAGATAAGCTTGACCGCGTCTATGCTCCCATTGGTCTCGACATCGGCGCGCTCTCACCGGAAGAGATTGCAGTCTCCATCGTTGCCGAGCTGATCGCCTGCCGTCGGCAGGTGACGGCAGCCCTGCCTCACTTGCGCCGGCAGAGTCGAAAGGGTGACGAAGCGTCCTGATTCGAGCACGAAATACCTATGCGCCCGCGTAGGCGATCCGGCCCTCGCAGATCGTCCAGCGCACCTTGCCAAGCATCGTCCAGCCGTCGAATGGCGTGTTTTTTGCCTTCGATTTGGAATCCGCAGCCCGGAAGGTCCACTCCCCCTTCGGGTCGAAAACCACCACGTCGGCGATGCTGCCGGCCGTGAGCGTGCCCCGGCCCTTCATGTTCAGGAGCGCTGCCGGTTGCGCGCTCAGCAGGCTCAGCACGCGCCCCAACGGCAACTTCCACTCCCGATGGAGCCAGTAAAGCACCAAGCCAAGGCTCGTTTCCAGACCCGTGATCCCGTTTGGCGCGCTGTCGAACTCGACTTCCTTTTCGTGCATGGCGTGGGGAGCGTGGTCAGTGGCGATCGCATCCACCACTCCATCCATGATGGCTTCGATCATCGCATCGCGGTCGGCGGCCGAGCGCAGCGGCGGGCACATCTTGGCGTGCGTGTTGTACTGGCCTACATGCTCGTCTGTGAGCAGAAAATGGTGCGGCGCGACTTCGCAGGTAACGCGCAGGCCGTTGCGCCTCGCCTGGCGCACGGCAGCGATTGAAGCCGCCGTGGAAGCATGGGCCACGTGCAGATGAGCGCGCGTGTCGCGCAGCTCGGTCAGCAGGCGGATGTCACGCTCGACGATGCTCGACTCGGCCTCGGCCGGCATGCCCCGCAGCCCCAGCCTGAACGAGACCGGCCCCAGATTCATCGAGCCGCCCTGCGTCATGCGCGTGTCCTCGGCGTGCTGGATTACGCTCAGCCCCACCCGCGCCGCGGCGGCCATCACCTCGCGCATCACCGCATCGCGCAGGATGGGCAGGCCGTCGTCGGAAAGAGCCACAGCGCCAGCGGCCTTCAGCGCTGCGTAATCGTTGACCGTCTCACCTTTCGACCCGCGCGTAGCGGCCGCCACGGGAAAGACCCGTGCGTGCGCGCCCCGTTCGGGAGCCTGCATCCAGCGGGTGATCTCTGGCGAATCGTTCACCGGCGTGGTATTGGGCATGGCCGCCACGGCAGTAAAGCCTCCGGCCACCGCGGCTGCGGTTCCAGTCGCAATCGTTTCCTTGTGGCCCTGCCCCGGCTCGCGCAAATGCACATGCATATCAACCAGCCCAGGTGTTACGACGAGCCCTGTCGCGTCGAGCCGCTCGGCGCCATTGGCCTGCTTGAGCTTGCCCGGCCCGGCCACTTCGGCCACGCGGCCGTCCCTGAGCAGGATGTCCTTGGCGGCGTCGATGCCGGCAGCTGGGTCGACCAAACGGCCATTCAGAATTGCGAGTGCGGTCATGCGCTCACCTCCCTCCGCTCGGTTGCAGCCGCCAGCGCCCGCTCCACTACCGCCATACGGATCGCTACGCCATTCGTCACCTGCTGAAGAATCGCCGACTGCGGCCCGTCGGCCACGCCGGAGGTGACTTCAAGCCCGCGGATAATCGGCCCGGGATGCAGCACTATGGCCTGCGGTGCAAAGGCAGCCAGACGTTGTCCCGTCAACTGGTACTTCGCTTTGTAGTCGTTCAGATCGAGTTGCAGCCCGGCGAGCCGCTCGGCCTGGATGCGCAGCATCATCACCACTTGCGATTGCGCCAGGGCTACCTCAAAATCGCGCTCAATCGAAATGTTCGGCCCCGCGTTCGCAGCAAGTTCCGGCAGCAGCTCTTTGGGCCCGCACAGCACCACGCGCGCTCCCAGCCGCGGCAGCAGCAGCATATTCGAGCGCGCCACGCGGCTGTGCAGAATGTCGCCGGTAATGCTCACCGTAACTCCGGCCAGCGTTTGCTCGTCGACTGCCTCGGCCCCAGGGCGCAGACGTTGAAGGATGGTGCGCAGGTCGAGCAGCGACTGCGTCGGGTGCTCGTGCATCCCGTCGCCCGCATTCAGCACCGGCAACTGCGTGGCGGCCTCCAGCAGCCACGGCGCCCCGGAGGAGTTGTGGCGCAGAATGATGGCCTCGGCGCCGAGCGCTTTCAGCGTCAGTCCCGTGTCCTTCAGCGACTCGCCTTTTTCGATGCTCGAGCTCAGGCTCGAAACCAGCGTGGTATCGGCGCCGAGCGACTTCGCCGCCAGTTCGAAGCTGGTGCGCGTCCGTGTTGACGACTCGTAAAACAGCAGCGCCACGCGGCGCTTGGCCAGAAGATTCCGGCGCTCCAGCGGGTCCATCCGCTCCAGCTCGGTGGCGCGCCCGAGAAGGCGGCTGACGCCTGCCATGGTCAGATCCATGACAGAAAGCAGTGAGCCGGGATGGCAAGCAGAAAGCGAAGGCGGCGCCGGCGGCGTTTGAAGCCGGCGTCGAACGGGGGTCGTAGCTGCGTTCATAAAAGAACCTGCACGGAGCACCGGGCTCCGGTCTGTTTAAATCGTGGGCGCCCAGGCCGGCTGTAATGCAACAGTTTGCTTTTTCCCGAAGCTGTATGGTGTATCCCGAAGCAGCCGCTGTCAAGCGGATTCCCGCTCGATCAGCAGCACCTCCTCGGTCGAGTCAATTTCGCTGAATTTAACTTCAACAATTTCCTTGTTGCTGGTGGGCACGTGTCGGCCCACGTAGGTTGCCTCGATTGGCAGCTCCCTGTGGCCACGGTCGATGAGGACTGCCAGTTGAACGCGCCGCGGCCTGCCGTAGTCAAACATGGCGTCGAGCGCGGCCCGGATCGTGCGCCCGGTGTAAAGCACGTCGTCGCAGAGCACCACGTCCCGGCCGTTCACGTCAAAGCCCAGGTCTCCGGGAGTCAGCACAGGCCGCGTGTCCTCAGTGGTCAGATCGTCGCGGTAGAAATGGATGTCGAGAACCCCGGTATCCACGGTTCGCTTCTCGATGCCGCCGATCAGCCTGCCCAGCCTTTCGGCCAGCGTGACGCCGCGCCGCTTGATTCCCACCAGCGCCAAGTTGTCGCTGCCGTTGCTCTTCTCTACGATCTCGTGCGCCAGGCGGACCAGCGTCCGCTCGATCTCCGAGGCTGACATCAGCCGGCCCTTGATTCTGAAGCCCGGCTTGATCTCCATTGCGTCCATGATCTTCTCAAGCGGATGATACGAGGGCTCGGCGTTCCCGGGCAAGTTGTGGAGAAACTGGCCCTAAGGGATGCTTCTCAATCGCGGCTATCCTCTAGGCATCGAGGGAGCTATCTTCAACCGGAATAGGAGAGAGGAAACCCCGAAGAAAACAGCAGAGAGAGCATATCCTGCTCTCTCGCGAAAAAGCGCTTGAAAGGCGCCCTACTGCACGGTGAACGTAAGCGTCGTGGAATTCAGGTCCGCCGAGACGCCGTTGGTCGACTGCGCGGTTACAAAAATCTTGTAGGTGCCCGAAGGGGTGGGAACGTTCACAGGAGGGCCGTCGTGGTGATAGCGGTAGAGCGGATTGCAGCCGGTGGTTCCCAGCACGGTAACCAGGCCGAGAAGAGCCAAGAGCATCAGCCGGCCCGTCCAGAACTGACCGCGTACACGCCAGGCCAGGCCACCTATCCCCAGCAGACCGGGCAGCAACAGCGCAAATACCAGCGGCCCGTTCCTTCTGCGGCTTGCGGCGGGGGGACGCGTTTTAGCCGACCGCGCTGCCTGCGTTTGCAGGCTCAAATTGCTCGTCACAGCCTCAAATTGGCCGGGCAAAATCTCTACCTCAGCAGGCGAAAAAACGCACGAGGATAGCTCTGGCAGCGACGAACAGGAGAGCGTGATGAAGCCCGGCGTCGAGCCAAGCCCTTGGACGTAACCCGGCAACGGCGTCACAGTCACGGTCGCTGTTCCCGTTTCTCCCGCTGTGAGGGTGCTTGAGGGCTGCAGACTGCTGACAGAAATGGCGTACGGTGTGCCGCTGCACTGGGAAGTGACCGAGACAGCCTGAGAGACCGAGCTGGAACTGCTGAAGGCGCCACTGCCGCCGTAAACGGCGACTAGAGAATGCGAGCCGCTGGCCAGCGCAAAGGTGAAACTCGTCTGGCCGCTTGCATTCACCGTCTGGCTTCCGAGCGCCACCGGGCTCGTAACGCCGTCCTCGATGGTCACCGTGCCGGACGGGATCGTGGTTCCACTGCCGGGAGTGACGGTCACGGTGGCTGTCGTCAACTGACAAACCGACCCGGCGGGATTTGTCTGCGTGCTGGACGCACTGGTTGCCACAGCCATGGAAGTCTGCGTGCCCACGCTTTGGGCTCCAGCCGCAATCGCAAACGCCGCCAGCGCAATGCCCAGTCCCGCTACGGTTTTCAGCCGCCATCCGCGGCCCATCCTGCCTCTCACGCGCACCTGCTCCAATGCAAAAAAATACCAGCTCGCCCGATTGCACTTAGAACCTCATTGTATCCGGCCCGGCCGCCCCAGGGCTACCGGACCCGGGCGCCGAACTGCGCTATCCTTTTTTCCGGAGCGGTTCCAGACTTTCCGGGCGCCGAAGCCGTTGCGATCGAAGGGCTTTCCCGCAGAAAAACGCGCCCTTCCTGGTCGTCCTCCGTAGTCGCCCTTGTCATGGAACCGCCGCGAGGTGCCGCCATGGCCCAAAACGCTTCCCGCCCCCAGCTTGCTCATCTGACCAGCGTCCTCGACGAACTCCGCGCCAAAGGGACTTACTTCCGGCTGCGCATTCTCGATGACCAGCAGGCCCCCGTCTGCCACTACGATGGCCGCGAAGTCATCAACCTGGCCAGCAACAACTATCTGGGCCTGGCCAACGATCCACGTCTCATTGAGGCCGCCATTGAGGCCACGCGCAAATTTGGCGTGGGTTCCGGCGCCGTGCGCACGATCGCCGGGACCATGCGCATCCACATGGATCTCGAAGAAAAGATCGCCCGCTTCAAAAACGTCGAGGCCTGCGTCGTCTTCCAGAGCGGATTCACGGCCAACGCCGGCACCGTCAGCTCCATCCTCGGCAAAGAGGACTTCATCCTCTCCGACGAGCTGAACCACGCCTCCATCATCGACGGCGCGCGGCTTTCGCGGGCCACGATCAAGGTCTTCCGGCACAAGGACGCCGCCCACTGCGAAGAGTTGCTCCGGGAGCTGGAATCAAATCCCGGCAAAAAGCTCGTGATCACCGACGGCGTCTTTTCGATGGACGGCGACATAGGCGCGGTGGACAAGCTCGCCGGTCTCGCTGAGAAATATGGCGCCATCATGATGGTCGACGACGCGCACGCCTCTGGCGTGCTGGGGCGCAACGGCCGCGGGTCGGTGGATCATTTCGGGATGCACGGCAAGGTCGATGTGCAGGTGGGCACGCTCTCGAAAGCCATCGGCGCCCTCGGCGGCTACGTCTGCGGCAGTCGCGACCTGATCGACTACCTCTACCACCGCGCCCGGCCATTTCTGTTCTCCACCTCGCACCCTCCGTCCGTCGCGGCCACCTGCATCGCCGCCTTCGACATTCTGGAGGGTGAGCCGGAGCGCATCGCGCGCCTCTGGGACAACACGCGCTACTTTCAGGCCGAGCTCAAGCGGGCCGGCTTCAATATCGGCGGCGTCACCACTCCGGCGACCGAAACGCCCATTACGCCCATCATCGTGGGCGAGGGCCGCGCGGCGATGGAATTTTCCCGGGCGCTCCTGGAGCAGGGCGTGATGGCCACCGGCATCGCGTTCCCCACGGTTCCCGAAGGCAAGGCCCGCATTCGCGCCATCGTCACCAGCGAGCACACGCGCCCACAGCTCGATCGGGCTCTCGAAACCATGGAGCGCGTGGCGAAGAAGATCGGGGTTCTACAATAAGCAGCAAATGATCGCTCACCTGCGTGGCAAGCTCATCTTCAAGCAGCCCGGCCAGGCCATCGTCGAGGCCGCCGGCGTGGGCTACGACGTCTGCATTTCCGTCCCCACCTTCACGGCTTTGCCCTCGGTAGGTCAGGAAGCGGCGCTGCATATTCACACCCAGGTCTCCGACGACCAGATCGCTCTCTTCGGCTTTCTCGATCGCGAAGAGAAGCGCCTCTTCGAGCGGCTGATCACGGTCGGCGGCGTCGGCCCCAAACTTGCCATCAAGATGCTGAGCGGCCTCGCCATCGAGCGCACGGTGCAGGCCATCCGCTCGCAGGATCACGCCCAACTCGTCCGCATCCCCGGTGTCGGCAAAAAACTCGCCGAGCGGCTGGTGGTTGAGCTCAAGGACAAGCTCGAGGACTTTGCTGTCGCTCCCGCTCCGCAGGCTGTTGCAGGCCCCGCCGTCGAAGACGTGCTCTCGGCTCTCGTCAACCTCGGCTACCAGCGAGCAGCGGCGGAGAAGGCCATCGAGCAGGCGATCGCGAAAGACAAGGCTCTGGCCGGTGATTTCGACGGGCTGTTCCGGGGGGCGCTCAAAGTGATTCGGTAGAAAGGCAGCTCTTAGCTGTTAGCTATTAGCTCTTAGCTCGTCAGAGAGTCGTAGGCTGCATGGACGAGCTACCAACCCCTTCGCGTTACACTCCACTTGTCATGGTCGCGAAACTTAAGTCTCTACCCGCCGCCCTCCCTTACTTCCGCCCCGCTGCGCTCACCTTCCTGCGATCGCTTGCGCGGAACAACGACCGCGAATGGTTCCAGCCGCGCAAGGAGCAGTTTGAAGCCGAACTGCGCCAGCCCATGCTTGCCCTCGTCCGCAAGATCACCGACGCCATGGCCGATTTCGCGCCGGCATTCGTTCGCCCCGCCGAAAAGTGCGTCTTCCGCATCTACCGAGACACGCGCTTCTCCAACGACAAGCGCCCCTACAAAACGCACGTGGCAGCGTGGTGGAAATATGAGGGGCTTGAAAAGACTTCCGGCGCTGGCTACTACTTCCATGTCGCGGCGAATGAGGTGATCATTGCCGCCGGGGCCTACATGCCGGAGAAGGAGCAGCTCGCGCAGATCCGCCACTGGCTGCTCGACAACCACGAAGAATTTCGCAAGCTGCTGAAGCGCCCCGCCGTGCGCCGTGCGTTTGAGGAATTTGAGGGAAACGCCCTCACGCGCCCGCCCAAGGGCTTCCCGTGCGATCACCCAGCGATCGATCTCATCCGCTGCCGCCAATGGGGATTGGCCTGCACACTGCCCGCGAAGGCCGCGCTCGACAAGAATCTGGCCGCGACGGTCGTTCGCTACTTCCGCATCGCCGCGCCCATTGTGGACGCGCTGAATTCGGCCGTGGTGGCGGCCGCGCAGCCGAAGAGGAAAGTTCTCTTCGGGCTGCGCTGACAGCGCGAGGTCCCGATAAACGCGAGTCTAGTTTGATGGTTTCCCAGGTCTCAGAATCGAGACCTGGGGCACCCAAGAGTGATCTTGGAGCCGACCCTCAAGACTCGCGGATGAGACTTCCTCACTTGAGCAACACGTACCGTCCGCCGTCGGTGGAGGCGATCACCAGGTTCATCAGAATGAGCATCAGGTCGTAATGCCAGCCGTAGGTTTTTTCGCCCCAGAATCCGGTGTGCCAGGAAAATATCTTCTTCTGGATTGCTCCGAGCATGAGCGCTATCAGCCCGAAGGCGGCCAGTTGCGTGAGTACGCCAAAAGCGACTCCCAGGCCGCCCGCGACCTCGGCAACGCCGAGGAAAACCGTGAAGCCCTTCGACATCTCGATGCTTTTGGAGCGCGCCTCGGGATCCTTCAGATGGCTGTATCCGCTGGTGATGAAGACCAGGGCCACCATCAGCCGAAGCAGGAGCAAAGCGAGGTCAGTGAAGCGGGCCAGTTGCGGGAACATGGCGAAGGGTTAGATGCCGGCTCAAAGCCGATCGTTACGGAGTTCCCCCCGGTCCCCGAGTGCGAGGGACCGGGGGCACCGTCACTTGGGTTGGAATGAGGGGGTTCAGCGCCACCCGCCGGCCTCCCAGGTCTCAAATCGAGACCTGGGGCACCCGCATGACAACTTCTACCTTCGTGGGGGGTCCAGCTCAGAATGTGATCGCTTCCATGTCTCTTCTTCGACTATGACTAAGGCGAGGCCGACAACTGAGACAATGGCAGACGCCCGAAGCAAGAAATCTAGTTTGCTCTTCTCCGCAATAGTTTGGTACACCGTGATCCCGTGAATTCCCCTAGCGTAAATCCTCCCTTCTTCCGGGGCCGGAGAGTGGGGTAGGTAAATATAGCTTGACCACAAAGACCAAGCGTAGAGCCACCCGATCATCCCTGGAATCAAGATGGAATAGGCAATAGATCTCCATACTCTTCGGACAGGAAGCGTCATTTCAGCACCCCAATTTCACATCGGGAACGCCCGAATGGAAGATATTGTACCCGTTGGGGACACCGACGCCGGGGTGCCCCAGGTCTCCTCCATCGCGGCGGAGAGACCTGGGAGACCGCAACAGCCAATCTGCTACCCCAGCGACTTCACGTACGCCGCCGCCGACTCGCCCGCGATGCGGCCCGAGTTCAGGGCGAATCCCATGGTGTTGCCCGGCATCAGGAAGACGTAGGTATCGCCATAAATGTCGCAGGCGTCGGTGCCTGAAGCAAAGAGCCCGGGGATCGGACGCCAGTCCTTGCCGAGGACTTCGGTTTTGTGGTTGATCTTGATGCCGCCGAGGCTTCCGTAGCCTGAAGCAAAGAGCCGCAGGGCATAGAAGGGCGGCTTGCGGCAGGGGCGCAGATAGCGGTGAGGCTTGAGCATGAGTTCGTCATAGCCGCGGTCGCAGTCGTGGTTGTACTTCTCGAGCGTGGCCTTGAGGCCGGCGAGATCCATACCGGTTTTTTCGGCTAGATCCTCAACCGAATCGGCAATGAAGAAATGCTTGTAGCCGCTCTCGACGACGGTCTTCATCATTTCATCGAAGTTGGCGAAGTTCGGCGTGGCTGTGATCAGGTTCAGGAAATCGAGGTCGACCTTCATCTCGTTCTTGGTGTTCTCGTCGAAGACGAAGTAGCAGAGACGATCCTGCTGCCGCGAGACGGCATTGCCCTTGAAGGCTGTATTGCCCTCGGCTTCATTGATGAAGCGCTCGCCTTGCAGATTGAGCATCAGGTGCGGCTGGCGCATCAGGGTCAGCCAGTCCACTTCGCCCCCGATGGTGACGTCGGCCACGTTGTAGATGAGTTCAATTCTGATGGGAGTATCCATGGCGCCCACTTCCCAGGCCATGCGCATCCCGTCGCCTTCGTTGCCGGGAATGCGGAAGGAGTGCAGATCCTTGCCCCACTCGTAGCCGGTGTATTTCTTGATCATCTTGGGATTGTCGCCGCAGCCGCCGGTGGCAACCACAACAGCCTTGGCCTTGACCTCGATCTCTTCGCCGGAACGGTCTTCGGCAACCACACCGACGATCTTGCCGTCTTCTTTAATCAGCCGTGTCACAGGCGTCTGCAGGAGGAACTGGACGCCCATCTCCTTGGCGCGCTCCGTCATGATCTTCACCATGGTGGCCGAAGCTGCTTCGCCCGGCTTGCCTGACTCGGGCATGACAATGTGCCAGGTGGGAAACGATCCCGGGAAGTAGGATGCCGGCTCGGAAAACTTGACGCCCAGCTTCATGAGCCACGAAATCGTATCGCCGGACTTGCTCAAATAAGCGCGCACCAGCTTGGCGTCAGCCTGCCAGTGAACGTAGTTCATGAAAACGTTGAAGGCCTCATCCCGGGTTGGAGAAAACTGCTTTTGCCGGGTCAGAGGGCTTTCAATTCCAAGGGGTCCCATGCCCATATTCGCGGCGCCGCCAGTGGTGGAGCTCTTCTCGAGCGTGATGACTTTCATGCCCAGTTGGGCGGCCGCTACCGATGCAGCCAAACCGCTGACTCCCGCGGCGACTACAGCAAGATCCGCTTCAAGTTGTTTCATGTTTTTCTCCCTTTGATTGCGAGGTTGCTTCTCAATTCGCTCTGGCTTTGAACTCATGGTATCGCGCCAGCCGGAGGTGCTCGAACGCGCGCAAGGCAAGCCGGCGAAGGGCAAAAACCGTCAAAAACCAAGAAAAACAGGCTATTTCGGGAGAAACACCGCAAATTCCTGTGGAAATCGGGCATTTTTGCTTGACTTTGCCCGCCAAAAGCGGCATTGTAAGCCTCGGCAGCGTTTATTTGAACCGCATGAATACAGGGTTTTGTGCATTTCTCTCTGTGCGGGCACTTCCTCCATGCGGTGTGCGATTCACGCGTAAGCCCTGAAATCCGGCAGCCCCGAGGGCTCGCCCACAAGGAGAATTCGAACATGGCAACTGGATTGACCAAGACCGCTCTGGTTCGTCAAATGGCCGAGAAACTGGAACTGACCAACAAGCAGTCGGCTGCCTACCTGGATCTGCTGGCCGAGACCGCCATCAAGGAAACGAAGAAGAACGGCGTATTCGTGATTCCGGGCATTGGCCGGCTGGTGAAGGCAGAACGCAAGGCGCGCATGGGCCGCAACCCGCAAACCGGTCAGGCCATCAAGATCAAGGCGAAGACCGTTGTGAAATTCCGCGTAGCCAAGAGCGCGAAGGACGTCATCGCTCCTCCGAAGAAGTAGATTATCCCCGACTGCGGACACCCGGGGCACAAACCAGAGGGAGAGCTGCGCAAGCTCTCCCTTTGCCGTTTATGCCAGGGCGCATAGCGCCAGCGGGAGCGGTTTGAAAGGGCGCGACTTCACAGGCTGCTGAAAAACGGCGAAGTTGAGTAAGTGAATGCAGCAGGGGCTGAAGCCCGCCTCTCATTTTGCGACATTTATGGCCCGGCTAAAGCCGTGCCGTTCTTACAAAGCCGGCTCCGATGGAGTTTTTCGGCAAGCTGTTCAGTTGTGCCGAAATCAGCGGAAAGACACAGCAGGACTTCAGCCTCGGAGGGATGGAATTTCTTGAGAGAGTCCGTTCTGGATCAGAGCGTCCTGGAGCGGTTTCAGAGTTTATGTGCTCTTTTTGCGTTGGTGAAAGGTGGCGTTTTCTTGAGGAAAACGCCACTTGAGTCAGGGGCTCCTGGGTACAGCAACTCTGAAACCGCTATAACGCCGCCTTTTCCTATTTCCGACCGCTAAAAACGGCCTTCATCACCAGCGACAACCCAAAACTGACGATCACGCCCTGGAGCATCAGCAAGCGGTCGAAACGCCAGGCTAGAACTGCCATCGTGAAGAAGAGGCCGATTGGGAAGATCTCTGTCAGAGCGGCTACAACCCACTGGGGTTTTGAATCGGCAGGCGGAAGGCAGGGACGCAGGCTGGGAACAATCCGGGGCACTGCGGCCAGGTACTCGCGGTAGGGCTCGCCGAGCGTAGCCGAAAGGAACGCTTCTTCGCCCAGTATCAGCCGAAGAAAGAAAACCGTGACAAGGACCAAAGCAACGAGAGCGCCCGAGGGCGGCATGATGAGAGCCATAGCCAGGTACATCAGCCATCCGCCCAGGTAGAGCGGATTGCGAACGTAACGGTAAGGTCCCGCCGCCACGAGCCCGCCGCCCTGCATGCGGCCATGATGGACCGTCGCGTAGCCAAGCGAAGCCGCTCCCCACACGCGGAGCCATGCGGCTGCGCCGGCCGCCAGCGCCCCGGCCACGATCACAGCGGAAGCTGCCGCGCTGAAGCTGATCAGGCCGGTGTGGAAGAGCTTCAGCGCCAGCCACTCGAGCGTGGAGATTCTTCTCACGCTCCATGCGCCGACCCATGGCGCCCAGAAGCCAAGGATGACGATGACGAGCTGGATGATCATGCGCAGGCGAAACTCGATCGCGCTTGCTTTCATTCGGTCGTTCTCCCGGGGCGCGGCAAAAATGGTCATCTCAAGAGTAAGCGCCGTGCCCGTTCTTTTCACGCTTTTTGTGATAAGGGCGGGAAGCCCACAAAAATGAATCGGCCCGTTGAAAAGCCGCTTCTACAATAAATGCATCCTCATGGCCGATCTTTCGCCCAGTCCGGATGCCGCGCGCACTGCCCCCGCCGACAGCATCGCGGCGGTCTCCACTCCGCCGGGCCGCGGCGGTATTGGCATCGTGAGGCTGAGCGGACCTGAAGCGCTCTCGATCGCCACGCAACTGGTTCGCCTGAGACAGCCCTTGGAACACGCCCGAGCGAGAGTGGCCCACGTGCTCGACCTCGACGAAACGACCGGGGCCGAAGCCAGGCCGGCAATCCCCAACGAGGCGGCCGCTCCGGACGCCGAGGGGGCAATCATCGATGAGGCCGTGGTCACCTGGTTTGCCGCGCCGCACTCCTACACATCCGAAGACCTCGTCGAGATCGCGGCCCATGGCTCGCCCGTGGTTCTCGACCTGCTGCTGCGTCGCGCCCTGGCGCTAGGGGCGCGCCTGGCCGAACCGGGCGAATTCACGCGCCGCGCTTTCCTCGCAGGCCGGCTCGACCTGACGCAGGCCGAGGCGGTACGCGACCTGATCGAAGCGCAGACGCTCACGCAGGCTCGCCAGGCAGCCAGCCAGATGGGCGGCGCGCTCAGCCATCGCGTGGCACCCGTCAAGCAATCGCTCACCGAGCTCGTCGCGCTGCTCGAAGCCGGCATCGATTTCGCCGAGGACGACATTGACGTTACGCCGAAGATGGAGATAGCGCGCCGGCTCTCAGATCTCGACCCGCCGCTCCGGGCGCTCGAAGCTACCTTCGCGCGCGGACGAATTGTTCATGACGGGCTCACGCTCGCCATCGTCGGACGGCCCAACGTGGGCAAAAGCTCACTCTTCAACCGCCTCGCCGAACGCGACCGCGCCATTGTCACCGCTACGCCGGGAACGACGCGCGACCTGGTCACCCATCGCGTCTCGCTCGACGGCATTCCGGTAGAGCTTGTGGACACCGCCGGCCTGCGCGAAGGACGCGAAGAGGCAGAGCAGCTCGGCATCGCCCGAAGCCGCGAGGCACTGGCCGACGCCGCCCTGGTTCTCGTCGTGCTCGACGCCACAGAGCCGCTCAATGACGAGGAACGCCGGCTGCTGGCCGCCGTCGAGGGCCGTCCGGCGCTGGTTGCCGTGAACAAGTGCGACCTGAAACCCCGATGCGACCTCAAGCCCGCGGCCATCGCGGCAGGAGCCGAGTCTGCCCTTGAAGTTCCCGCCCCGGGTGCGCTGTACACCTCCGCGCTTACCGGCGAGGGCATTCCCGCGCTGCGCGAGCGCATCGTGGCTCTGGCCACAGGCGGAGCCGCCTCCGAGCCCGGCATGGTGACCAATCTGCGCCAGCACCAGGCCATTTCGACGGCGCTCTCAGCCCTGGCCGACGCGGCGCGCGCCAACGCATCCTCCATCCCTCACGAGATGATCCTGCTCGACCTTTACCGCGCATTGTGGGCGCTGGATTCGCTGACGGGGCAGACCACACCCGACGACATTCTTAATCTGATCTTCTCCTCGTTCTGTATCGGCAAATAGCTGTTCAAAGAATTTAGGCGGAAAAGCGCCTCAATTGACTTTAGGCGGAAAAGCGCCTAAACTCTTTTTAGGCGGAAAAGCGCCTGAATGCCATCAAGTGGAGAAAGCATGGAAACCATTGCGCGCACCCCCATTCAACTTGGCAATTCCATTCGAGAAAGACGGCGAAAACAGGGCCTCACCCAAGAGCAACTCGCGGCAAAACTCGGAGTGCGCCAAAAAACGGTTTCGAATATCGAAAGTGCTGGTGCAGGGCGACTCGATACATTGTTGAGAGCGCTCGGCGCGCTAGACCTCGAGCT
>Ga0335071_10003788_pt1 | contig 15884 bp, 14 predicted proteins | sample Lox_Sample_15_FD_206724 | JGI IMG/M metagenome (GOLD analysis project Ga0335071, IMG submission 206724) | Soil microbial communities from Loxahatchee National Wildlife Refuge, Florida, United States - Lox_Sample_1.5 | ecosystem: Environmental > Terrestrial > Soil > Wetlands | place: USA... | reverse complement strand
TCGGCGACGCCGCGCGGCGAGCTGGCGGCCGCGTCGATCAGGTGCGGAAGCGCTGCGCGGGTGACGTAAAGGACCCCCTGCACGTTGACGGCCACCATGTCATCCCAATCCTGCGGGCGGGCCTCGGCGGCGGGCCCCGAGCGCATCAGCCCGGCGTTGTTCACCACGATGTCGAGCCGCCCCAGCTCGGCGACGGCGCGTTGCACGGCCGCCGAAACCGCCTCGGCGTCGGTAACATCGGCGGCCACGGCCAGCGCTGCGCCGCCAGCGGATTCGATCTCGCCCTTCAGGTCGGCCAGCCGGTCGGCGCGGCGCGCGAGGAGGGCCGCCACGGCGCCCTCGGCGGCGAGCGCTTTCGCCGTCGCCGCTCCGATGCCGCTGCTGGCGCCGGTAACCAGGGCCGCAGCGCCCGCCAGCATTGTCGTCACGGTCGGCCCCCCGTCGGTGATCCGGCGCCCAGGATCTCCCGCACAACGTACTCGGTGTCCTCGCCCAGATCCGGTGCGCCGCGCTCGATCCGCGTCGGGGAGCGCGCCATCCGCCACGACGGCCCCAGTATCGGCCGCTGGCCCTCGCGGTGATCGGAGACGAAGCGATACAACGCGCGGTCCCACAATCGTTGATCGGCGATCACATCGATTGCGTTGGCGCTCTTGCTCGCCGGCACTCCCGCCGCCCGCAGCCGAAGTGCGAGCTCCTCGGCATCGTGATTGCGGGTGAGCCGCGCGAGCTCGGCGTCGAGCGCATCGGTGTGACGGTGTCGCCGGTCCGTGGTCGCGTACCGTGCGTCATCAGCCAGCGCCGCGGCGCCCAGCACGCTGCACAGGCCGCGCCATTCGGCGTCGTTGGCCACGGCCACCGTGATCCACGAACCGTTCGAGCAGGGGTAGCAGCCGTGCGGGCACATGTCGGGATGCGAGTTGCCGCTCGGCCCGAGGCGTTTTCCAGTCAAGCTTTGCTCCAGCAAGCAGTCCCCGATCATCGACGACAGGGCCTCCACCGCCGACACGTCGACCAATTGGCCCGCGCCGCTGAGTTCCCGATGCATCAACGCCACCACGGCGGCGAAGGCGGCGGCCGCGCCGACCGTGGAATCCCCGTAGCGCATGCTCGTCCCGAGCGGTGGACCGCCCGGGTAGCCGACCAGCGAAGCGAGCCCGGCCAGCGCGGCAAAGCACGGCGCGTAACCGGTTTGATGCCCCAGCGGTCCGTCGTTGCCCCACATCTTGATCGACACCGAGATGATGTCCGGCTTGATGGCCGTGAGTTGTTCATAGCCCAGGCCTTGACGCTCCATGGCGCCCGGCCGCAGGTTGTTGATGACGATGTCGCTGCGGGCGATCAGCTCACGCAGCCGCGCCATTCCCTCGGCCGACTTTATATCGAGGTCCACGCTGAGGATCTCGGGGTTGATGCTGAGGAAGTAGGGGGCGTGATTGATGTCGGTGCCGCCGTAGGCCCGCATCTCCTCTGGGGCGCTTGCGGTTTCGACCTTGATCACCTCGGCGCCGAGCATCGCCAGCAGCTTTCCCGCGTAGGGACCGGCCCACACCTTGGTGAGCTCGACGACGCGCACGCCTTCCAGCGGCCCGCCGCGGGGGCGCTTGGGCGGCTTGAGTTGCGGCGTCCTGACCGCCGGCGGTGTGCGCGGGTGATCCAGCCGATCCAGGACCGGGGCGGTGTGCTGGCCGAGAGCGGGTGCGGCTGAGGCGATGCGGGCCGGCGACGCGCCGAGCACGTACGGCACCGTGGCGTATGCCGCGTCACCCAGCACGGGGTGGCTTACCCGCTGGAAGAAGCCGCGGTGGCGGTACTGAGGTGACCGATGCAGATCCGCGGCATCGTTGACGGGGACCAGCGGCACACCCAACCGCTGCGCGCGGTCGGCCGCGGACTCCTTGTCCAAATCCCGGATCCAGGCGGCGAAACCCCGCTGAAACGTCGCGACCTTTTCCGCGGTGACGGAGAACTCCAGCCAATCGTCGTCGAAGGCGGTTAGCCACTCCGCATGACCCATGAGTTCCTTCATGCCGAGCCAGTGGGCGCGGCTGGTCATGTACAGGTAGACGAACCCGTCGGCGCACGCAAAAAACGCCGCCGGGCCGGCCTGGTCGTAATCATTTCGGTGCCCCGCGGTGGGGACCTCGCCGGTGATGAACCGGCCCAGGATGCAGTCGGCGCGAGAGGCCAGCACGGCGTGCTGCGACACGTCGATGAACTCACCCTGGCCGGTGTGCAGGCGCCCGAATAGCGACGATGCGAGACACAGCGCGGCATCCAGCCCCGCCTCGTAGTCGGCCAGGAATCGTCCCGGCCCCTGCAGCGGCGGCCTGTCGGGGTCGGGGTGACTGGGCGTGTGATATCCCCAGCCGCTCGCGTGAAAAACGTTGATGCTCCTAGCGTTTTCGAACTCGGCGGGCGCGCGGTCGCCAAAGGGGGTGATCGAGCAGAACACTACGGACGGATGCTTGACGGACCAGCCCGGGGCGCGGTCCTGGATGACCGCGTCGGCGGTCCCGATCAGCGCGTGCAGGCGCTCGATGCCGGCCGCCGAGCCGATGTCGAGCACGACGGAGCGCTTGTTCGTATTGAGGTAGGCGAACAGGGCGCTGCCTTCGCACCCATCGGCCAGGATGGGTGCCATCGCGCGGGTGGGGCTCCCGCGTTCCGGCGCCTCGACCTTGATCACCTCGGCGCCGAAATCGGCCAGCAGCTTTCCGCAGTACTCCCCCGCGACGTTTCCGGCCAACTCGACGATCCTGATGCCCGTCAATGCCGACATGGGCGCCCCCTCAAGGCGGATCAGGGCTTCTTTCTTCCCGAGCGGCTCAGGCGCCACTCCGGCGGGAAGTTCAGATCGTTGTCCTTCACCACGTTGTTGAGGCCCTTTTCGAAGGTGCCCTCGGTGAGGTCGACCTCGTTCGCCTGGTCGTTGGCGATCAACGGCAGCATGCCCTCGACCATGCCGGTGAGCAGGCTGCCGAAGTATTCGCCCTTGTGCTGCTTGTACAACTCCAGGAACGTCTTCTGAACGGCGACGGTGTCGGTTGGGCGGGAGCGGGAACAGGCCATCGCATACTTCAACGTCTCTTCCTCCAGCTTCTCGCGGGGCACCACGCTGTTGACGAAGCCGCAGTCGTACATTTCCTTCGCGCTGAACGGCCGCCCGGTGAACAGCATTTCGGAGAACTTGCGCAGGCCCATCGTCTCGGCCCACCACCACAGGCGTGGGCCCCAGCCCACGTAACGGAAGGCCGGGTGCCCGAAGAGGGCGTCGTCGGAGGAGACCACCAGATCGGCGTCGCCGGCCTGATAGAAGTGCCACCCGTAGCAGTAGCCCTTGGCCTCGATGATGCTGATCTTGCGCAACTCCTGCAGCGGCCGGTTGCCGGCCCGGGCCTTGGCGTAGAAGTCGGTGACGGTGGACAGGTAGCGATACGAGCCGCCCGGCGGGTACTTGACGTCGTCGTCGTTGATCGCAAGCTCGTGCAGCAGCGGCATACCGGGGTTTTCCAGCATCCCGCGCTGCTCGGGCAGGTCCCCGCCGCTGCCGAAATCCTCGCCCTCGCCACGGATCACGACGACCTTGACGTCGTCGTCGACGTTGCACTTGTGGATCAGGTCGGCATAGTTCTGCCGCATCCCCAAGGTGGTGGCGTTCTGCGCGTCGGGACGGTCGAAGGTGATGTAGGCGATCCGGTTCTTCTTGTCCTTCTCGAACTTGATGTACTGCTCGGCTTCCTTCTTCATCTTCTCGTAGTCGTACTCAGGCATGGCTGTCTCCACTTTCTTTACTTGAGCAAAGCTCCCGCGTCGACGGGAAGCGAAACGCCTGTGACATAACGAGATTCGTCAGAGGCGAGGAACAGTACGGCGTTGCTGATGTCGGCGGCTTCCACCCAGGGCACCGGCAGCGTGTGGGTCATCTGCGAGAACGGGGCGAAGTCGTCCGGTCCGGGATTCTCCAGGTCCGGTCGAAACAGGCGGAAGGTCACGTCGTTCATCGTCATCGGGGTGTTGACCTGGCTGGGGTGCACGGAGTTCACCCGGATCATGTGCTGGCCCAGCTCGACCGCGAAGGCGCGCATCAGCCCGATCACGCCGTGCTTGGCGGCGATGTAATGGCCGGTGTAAGCCATGGCCTTGTGCGACCCGACCGAGCCGGTCAGCACGATGGAGCCACCGCGCCCGCCCGCGATGATGTGCGGCACACCGGCTTTCACGGTATGCCAGACACCGGAAAGGTTGACGTCGATCATGTCCTGCCAGATCTTCTCGCCAATCTTGTGCAGCTTGTTGCCGAAGGTGCCGATGCCCGCGTTCGCGACGATGATGTCGAGCCGGCCGAGTTGTTCCACCCCGCTGTCCACGGCGGTCTTGAGGGCGTCGTAGTCGCGCACGTCGACTTGGGCGGTCACGATGCGGCGATTCTGGGCCTTCACCAGGTCCGCGGTTTCGGCGAGATCGGCCGGGGTGGAGTGTGGGTAGGCCAAGTTGTCGATGGGTCCGCAGATGTCGACCGCGATGATGTCGGCCCCCTCCTGCGCCAGGCGCACCGCGTGGCTGCGGCCCTGGCCCCGGGCGGCGCCGCTAATGAGGGCCACCTTGCCCGCGACGCGGCCGGTCATCGCGGCACCGCGGCCGGCATGGACTCCCAGCCGCGCACCGTCGACGTCGGGCTCAGCTGCGCCCGGGTCAGGTCGATCTCCCACTCGGGGAACCTTTGCAGAATCTCCTCCAGGGCGACGCGGCCTTCCAGCCGCGCCAGCGCCGAGCCCAGGCAGAAGTGCGTGCCGACGCTGAAGGTCAGGTGTGGGCGGGCCGACCGGTGGATGTTGAATTCGCCGGCATCGGGCCCGAATTGGCGTTCGTCGCGGCACGCCGACCCGATGAGCATCATCATCACGCTGCCCTCGGGCACCGTCCGGTCGTGCAGGCTGACGTCGTGGGTGACATACCGCGAGACGTGGGGCGCGGGTGGCTCATAGCGCAGCAGCTCCTCAATCGCCTGCGGGATCAGTTCCGGGTTTGCGGCGAGGTCGCGGCGCTGGCCGGGGTGCTCCGCGAGAACCTTTCCGGCCCAACCGATCAGCCGAGTGGTCGTCTCGTTGCCCGCGCCGGCGACCACGTTGAGGTAGACGAGTATCTCCTCGCGGGTCAGCCGCCGCCTGGTGCCCGTCTCGTCGACGAATTCGACGTTGAGCAGTTCGGTCATGATGTCGTCGGACGGATGTTCGGCGCGCCACTCGATGTAGGCCTCGAACTGCTCGCCCACCGACAGGCCGTGCCGGGCGGCGGTCATGGGCTTCCCGGCCTCGGTGCGGAGTTGCGCGTTGCCGCGGTCGCGGATGTATTCCTGGTCGTCGTCGGGGATGCCGAGCAGCGAGCTGATGACCTTCATCGGCATTTGCGCGCCCAGGTCGGTGACGAAGTCGAATCGACCCGTTCCCACCAGGGGATCCAGGAGTTGAGCGCAGAACTCGCGGATCATCGGCTCGAGCGCCGCGATCCTGCGCGGCGTGAACATACGTGACAACAGCTTGCGATGCACATCGTGGATCGGCGGGTCCTCGAAGATCAGCATTCCCGGGGGGATTTCGAGGTTGGCCTTGATCAACTCCAGGATCGCGCCCCGCGCGGAGCTGAAGGTGGCGTGGTCGACGAGCGACTTGGTGACATCGGCGTACCGGCTCAACGCGAAGAAATCATATTCGGGGTTGTAGTAGAGCGGCGCCTCGTCCCGCAGACGGGAGAACATCGGGTACGGGTCGGCGATGAGCTCGACGTCGTATGGGTCGAAATGAACGTCGCTGTCGGTGCTCGCCGTCACGAAATCCCTCCTGCCGCCGCCATTTCCGGAATCGGTCCCGGCAATTTGTACACTCCGCTTAAAGCCTGTGAATGCCGAATCACTCTATTCCCGTAGAGAACCATACGGCGGGTGCCCTGGCAAGAGCCGGCGGGGCGAAACATGGTCGGTGCGCTCAACCCGAGGCGGCGGTCCGGGTGAGCCGCCCCTTGTCCGAGCTCCTCAGAACGCCGGTGGCCATGGCCGTCAAGATGCCGTCGAGCTGCTCGGGACTGTCGATGATTCGGTCGCCGTGGGCGAAGCGCAGCAGCAGCCCGTTGATGAAGGTCAGCGTGATATTGCTCAGATCCTCGACCACCGCCGGTTCCAGCTCGCCACCACGCGGCATGAGCTGCACCAGGATTTCGCGGTGCAGCTTGGTGAATCCGTCCGTGGCCTGCTGCAGTATCGCGGCCAGCGCCGGGTCGCGCGTGGCCTGCATCGTCAGCTCGTACCTGGCCTTCGTCCGCGACAGTTGCGGCTCGGTGCCGGCTTGGATCACCACCTGTGACAACCGCGACGGCGACGGGTGGTGTCGGCGACCGGGAGAGCCGTCGTCGGCGACCGACTGCAGGGTCGCCAGGTCCAGCTCCGCCAGCCGCTCGGCCACGGCGCGCAGCAGCGCCGAGCGGGTCCGGAAATAGAACGATGTCGTGCCGTCCGGCACATCAGCCCGGCGGTCGACCTTGAGATGGCTCAGCCCCTTGGCCCCATCCTGGGCCAAGAGATGGATCGCCGCATCGCACAGGTCGCGGCGGCGTTCGGTGGGGTTGGGCTTTCGTCGTTTGTCCATCGCGTGTTCCGGACCATGAGGCTACTCTATATTCGTAGTGTAGGTAAAGGGGGGTACCCCTGTCGCCCGGCATTGAAGACGAATGGTCTTACGCTCATTCACGTGGACCAGCCCCAGTCACCGGCGTCGGAACGGCTCGGAATTGGTTTCCTCGGCGGGTTCGGTCTTCCGCCAGTGGAATTCGTCGATCTCACCGCGGATCTTGGCTGCCGGCACATGTCTGCGGTGGTACGGGGGCTTCCGTTGGTGCCGCTCGGCTACCCCGGCTTCTCGTTGAAGGACGCCAGACTGCGCCGAGACATGCTCGCCGCCATGGATCACCGCGGCGTGACGATCTCGCTCGGCGACGGATTTCTGATCATGCCCGATGCCGAGATGCGCACGTTCACGGCCGATCTCGACGCGCTGGCCGAGCTCGGGGTTCCCCGGATCAACGTCGTCAGCCTCGATCCCGACCTCGGCCGCACCTTCGACCAGTTGGCGGTCCTGACGGAACTCGCCGCGCAACGCGGCATCCAGACCCTCGTCGAGCCGGTGCCGGGCCTGACCGTCGGCGACCTGCCCACCGCGCTGGCCGCTCGGCAACACGTTGGACGGTCGGACTTCCGTTTGTTGATCGACACTATGCACCTGGTGCGATCGGGCTCCTGCGCGGCCGACGTCGCGGCCCTCGACCCCGATCACATCGGGTACGCCCAACTGAACGACACGACGCTGAGGCCGCGCGGCGACAACTACATGGAGGAGGCCATGTTTGAGCGCATGGTTCCCGGCGAAGGCGAACTACCGCTGCGCGAAATCCTTTCGGCGCTCCCACCCGACATCGTGATCGAGATCGAGGTGCCAAGGCGATCACTGGCACTGGATGGCGTCGGCCCGATCGATCGCCTCCGCCCATGTGTGGAGGCGGCACGGCGCTTGTTGTCCGAAATACCGCCCGGGTCAACGACTTAGCGCTCAGTCGGTTCGCGCAGCGGCAGGCCGGCGGCGGTATAGATCGCGTCGATGACGGTCATGTTCTCGATCGCGTCTTCGGGGGTCGTCTCAAACGGCTCGCCGCGTAGCACTGCCGCGGCGAAAGCGTCGAGCTGATAGGCGTAGGAGGTGCGGCGCGAGAAACGCTCTACGCGTTTGCCGTCTGGCGATCGGACGCTCAGCCGATTGACAAGGTGCGGCAGCACCGGATTCAAGACCCGCATCTCACCGCGTTCGCCGACCACGCGAGCGCTGATCAGCAGTAGCCGCGACGACCACATCGAACAGCGGATCCGGCCGGTATGCCCTTCGGCGAACTTCACCTCGGCCGTCATGGCCCGGTCGATCCGCGGGTCTCTCAATTTCGCCTGTGCCGAAACGACTTCCGGGGTGGAACCGCCGAATGTGCGGACCATGTGGACCGCGTAACACCCGGCGTCCATCGTCGCCCCGCCGGCCAGCGAGTAGTTGTAGCGGATGTCAGAGAACTTCGGCAGCGGGAAGCACAGGGCGGCCTCCACCCGGGTGAGCTTGCCGAGCTCACCGGAGGTGATGATCTGCTCGACGCGCCGGCTCAGCGGGTGATAGCGATAGTGGAATGCCTCCATCACCACGCGATCCGAATTCTTCGCCAATTCCGCGATTTCGCGCGCCTCGGCGGCGTTGGCGGTGAACGGCTTTTCGCACAAGACGTGCTTGCCGGCGGCCAGCGCGGCCCTGGTCCACCGGCCGTGCAGGCCGTTCGGCAGCGGGATGTAGACCGCGTCGAGCTCTGGGTCGGCGATCAGTGCGTCGTAACTTTCGTGCACCCTGCCGATGCCGTGTTTCCTCGCGAAGGCCTGCCCCCGCGACGCATCGCGTGCCGCTACGGCGGCCACCTCGACATCGCTGTTTTCCTTCGCCGGGTTGACGAGCGCCAGCGGCGCGATGCGGGCGGCGCCCAGGATCCCGAACCGGATCGGAGCCCCATTTTGCGCCACGGATCAGACGCTAGCACTTGGTCACCTCTGCCGCGGCCATCGTCGAAATCGACGTTAGCGCGCGGTTTACCCGCACTTTTGCGCGCTAACCCCGATCTCGGCGCCTGGTCCTGATCGTGGCGACCCGCTTCGCCCGGCTAGGCCGCGCTCGCGATCACCACTTAGCGGCGCGCGAATGCGGGCGCGCGCTCGGGCCGGACCCCGACGCCGATGAAATACGCGGGCAGGACCGCCAGCCACGGCAGCCGCTCCATCACCCTGAACAGGGCCGCGGGCGGGGTCGGGTCCTGGCCGCGCAGGAGTGGGCCGAGCAACTGTCTCTGCAGCACCCGTTGCACCGCTTGGGTCACCGCGGTGGGAAACAAGCGGCGTCGCCGGACCGCCGCCAGGTCGCGAACCGTGACCCGGTGCTGCCGCAGCGGTTCGGCCAACAGAGTCGCGGCGGCGACGGCGTCCTGGACTGCCAGGTTGATGCCGACGCCCCCGAGCGGCGACATCGCGTGCGCCGCGTCGCCGATGCACAGCAGGCCATCGGTGTGCCAGGGACGCAGCCGATCCACCCGGACATCAAGGTGCTTGATGTCGTCCATGGACGTCAGCGCCGCCACCGACCCGGCGGACTCCGGCAGCAGCGCGCTGACGTCACGGCGGAACGCCTCGATACCCCGCGCGCGCAATTGGGCGTCGGTCCCCTTGGCGCCGAGGTAGGCGATCTGGTCGTAGCCCTCGCGCGGAATCACGCCGAGCGCCTTGCCGGGGGCGACGCGAGGCAGGAAGGAGAATTCCGCGGCGCCCTCGCGTGGCAACCTGAACCACCACACGTCGAAACTCACCGGGTATTCGCGCGTCTTCAACCCGGCCACCCGGCGAGCGATCGACCATCGGCCGTCGCACGCGACCGTCAACTCAGCCCGCAGTTCACCCGCGCCGTCGGGCCCTTGGTAGCGCACGCCGGTGACCCTGCCGCCCTCCCTCAGCAGGCCAGTGGCCTCGGTCTGCATCCGCAGCGTGAAGCTCGGCTCGGCTTGGGCGACATCGGCGAGCAGGTTGAGCAGGTCCCACTGCGGCACCATCGCGACGAACGGGTGGGGTTGGCGCAGGCGGTCGAAGTCGACGTAGGTCACCGAGCGCCCGTCCGACTCGAATTTCGCGTTGCTGACCGCGGTGAACGGCAGCTCCGCGAAGCGCTCCCACAACCCGAGCTCGTCGAGTAACCGCATCGTGTTCGGATGCACCGTGTCGCCGCGAAAGTCGCGCAGGAAGTCCCCGTGCTTTTCGAGCAGCGTGACGTCGACACCGGCCCGGGCCAGCAGCAGCCCGAGGACCATCCCGGCGGGCCCGCCGCCGATAATCGCGCACGTCGTCGTCTCGGCCATCAGCGCTCAAGCATAAGGCGCCGGAAGCGCTAGCCGTGGGCAGGCAGCACGTGGTCGCCCACCCGGTCGGTGGACAAGCACAGCGAGCAGACGTGCGCGCCGTGGGTGTCGCAGGCCAGCATGTCGGGCCGCTCGTAATCGTGATGGCAGACATGGCACTTCAACTGCTCGGCAGCGGGGTTGCCATGGCCGATCGTTTCGAGATCGGCCTCGAGATGGCCACGGGTGCCGGACTTCTCGGTCCCCGTCTCGGTGTCCGGCGTCATCCCCAAGCCCCTCCGACCCTCCGCGTCCCAAATACCCGCCGAAGATAGCCGACGCGCCTGGTGGTTTCCTGAGAGGCCCCGCCCTCTAGAGGCCGGCGTCGAACACCGACACGGGGCCGAGGACCACCCCGGTTTCCTCGACGTAGCGGTCCCACAACGCCAGCAGCTCGGCGAGCTTGTCGGGCCGCGCGCCGGCCAGGTCGTCGATCTCGCCGGGGTCGCCGGAGAGGTCGTAGAGCTGCCAGGCGCCCGTACCGTACGGCGCGGGCAGATAGACCGCCTTCCAGTCGCCCTGGCGAATCGCGCGGCGCCCGAACAACTCCCAGCCCGTGCCGGTTTCGGCGTCGTGCATCGCTTCGCTGTCGCCCGACAGATACGCCACCAGCGAGCGGCCCCGCATGGGTTCGACCGCACGGCCCCGGTAGTCGGTGCCGGGATGGGCGACGCCCGCGAGCTCGAGGACGGTCGGGGCGATGTCCATGACGGTGGTGAACACCGTGCCGATCTCGGCCTGCCGGGCGAAGCCGGGCCACGTGACGAAGCCCACTACCCGGATCCCGCCTTCGGTGGTGAACGCCTTGTGCAGGCGCGACGGCGCCGTGGCGGCCTGCGCCCACCGCGGGCCATACCAGATGAACGAGGTGGCTCGGCCCAGGTTCTCGAGGCTGTTGTCGCAATACTTTTCGATCTGCGCGACGATTTCGGGGCCACGCAGCGGCATCGCCTCGACCATCGCGCCCTCAGCGCCATTGTCGGACAAGAAGATCACTACCGTGTCGTTCAGTTCCCCCGTTTCGGCGAGGTAGTCGATCACCCGCCCGATGTTGTAATCCATCCGGTCCACCATCGCCGCGTAAACCTCCATGCTGCGGGCCGACCGCGCGCGCTCGTCGTCGGTCATGTCGTCCCACTCGGGCGCGCCGTCGGCCACCACCGGGTGCGCCGCGACGTCGGGCGGGCACAGGCCGAGCTTCTTGAGCGCCTCCAGCCGGGCCTCGCGCAAGGCGTCCGGCCCCGCGTCGTAGCGGCCGTGGTAGGCCGCGATGGATTCGTCCGGCGCCTGCAACGGCCAGTGTGGCGCCTGGAAGGGCAGGTAGGCGAAGAACGGCCGGTCGTCCTCGGAAGGGCGTTCGCGAAGGTACCGCAGCAGCGTGTCGGTGTAGGAGTCGGAGGAGTAGAAGTCGTCGCCGACGGTCACGAACTGGTCGTCCTCGGTGTAAAGCGTTGCCACCGGCGAGAACCCGCCGCCCGCGGCCGGGCCGTAATGGCTGGCGCCGGCCGGCAGCAAGGCGAACGAGCGCTCAAATCCCCGGGCCCACGGAGAAGTCTCGATGGTGTGACCAAGGTGCCACTTGCCCGACATCAGCGTCAGATATCCGGCGTCGCGCAGCAGTTCGGGCAACGCCACCACGCGGTCGTTCAGGTAGCCCTCGTAGCCGGGCGCGCCCCGAAATCCGGGGATCGCGACTTCGAGCATCGTGCCGATGCCGGCGATGTGGTGGTCAGTGCCGGTCAGCAGCATCGCCCGCGTCGGCGAACAGGCCGGGGCGGAATGAAAATCGGTGAACCGCACGCCGGCGTAGGCCAGCCGATCCAGGTTCGGCGTGTTGATCTCGCCGCCGAACGCGCCGATATCGGAAAACCCGAGGTCGTCCGCCACGATCACTAAGAAGTTGGGTCGCTTCACGCTGGGTCGCTTCACGCTGGGTCGCTTCACGCTGAAGCATCCTGTCAGGTCCGGCGCCGGGATGGCACGTCGGAGGTAGCGCGGCGCCGGCGGCTATTGTCAGTGAATGCTGGCAGAGTTCGGGATGTCCGTTCCGCTCGTCGCCGCCCCGATGTCGGGCGGTCCCACCACTCCGGAGATGGTGTCGGCCGCGACCCGGGCCGGTGCCCTGGGCATGCTCGCGGCCGGCTACAAGACCGTCGAGGCGGTGGAGGCGGAGATCAAGAAGGTCCGTGCCGAGGGAATCCCGTTCGGCATCAACCTGTTTGCGCCCAATCCGCTGCCGGTCGACCCGGATGGCTACCGGACCTACGCGGCGATCGTTCAGCAAGATGCCGACCAGTTCGCGGTCACCCTGCCGCCGGAGCCGATCGAGGACACCGACAGATTCGACGAGAAGATCGCGCTGTTGCTCGACGACCCGGTGCCGATGGCGTCGTTCACCTTCGGAATACCGCCGCGCGACGTCATCACGGCCTTGCAGCGCGCCAATACCGTCGTGGTCCAAACGGTGACGACAGCGGAGGAGGCGGCGCTGGCCCACGAAGCCGGGGTCGACATGCTTGCCGTGCAGGCGGCGGCCGCGGGCGGGCATTCCGGCACGCTCTCGCCGCGCCAGCCACTGAGACCGGTGCCGATCGTCGACCTCGTGCGCCAGGTCGCGGCGACCGTTCCGCTGCCGATCATGGCCGCCGGCGGGCTCGCCACTTCCGCCGCGGTGGCCGAGGTCGTTCGCGCGGGCGCCGCGGCGGCCGTCGTCGGAACCGTTTTGCTGCGTGCCAACGAGAGCGGCGCCTCGGCGACGCACCGCGGAGCCCTCACCGATCCCGCGTACACCGAAACGGTGATCACTCGGGCGTTCACCGGCCGCCCGGCGCGCGGACTGCGAAACGCGTTCATCGACGCCCACGAACCGCAGGCGCCGTTGGGCTATCCGGCGATTCACTACCTCACCACCGGGATGCGCAAAGCCGCCGCGGCCGCGGGGAAACCCGACTACGTCCACCTGTGGGCGGGCACGGGGTACCGGCACGCCACCGCCGAGCCCGCGGCCGACATCCTGCGGCGGCTGGCTTCCGAGCTCTGATCGACCCCGCGCCGCTGGCAAGCGGCTGAAACGCTCTTCCCCGAGTTCCGCGGCTGCTTTGTAAATTATGTTTAGTATGTACTGAACGAACAAGGTAGGGCTAACAAGGCAGGGCTGATGTCACCGGACGAGGCCGAGTTCGTCGACCGCCTCGGGCTGTTCTTCGAACTCCTCGGCGCCACCCGAACCATGGGTCGGGTATACGGGTGGCTGCTGATCTGTGATCCGCCGCAGCAGTCGTTGACCCAGCTGGCCGAGGCGCTGTCAGTGAGCAAGGCATCGATTAGCACCGTTGCCCGGCAGCTGCTCGAAGGCGGCATGGTGGAGCGCCTGCCGAGCCCGAACCGTCAACACCTTTATCGGGTCACGCCGGGCGGGTTCACCAGCGTCCTGGAAACGCAGCTGTCGCTGATGCGGCTGGGCATCGAGCCCGCCGAGTTCGCTTTGTCGGTGCTGGGTGACGACCGCGCCGAGCAGCGGCAGCGTATCGAGGACTTCCGGGATTTCTGCGAGTTCTGCACCCGGGCGTACCGCGACCAGCTCATGCACATGTGGACCGAATATCGGGAGGGAAGGAAACAGCGGTGACTCGGACGGGCATGGTCGACTTCAGCGATGTGCGGTGGGGTTCTGTGGAGTGGACGAACCTGTGCACTCTGTACCTGAGGGCATACGAAAGCCGTTCGCCGGCACCGATTCTGGGTGACACTTCGGCCGCCGAGGCGGTGGACCGCATCGATTACGACTGGGCCCGCATGCGTCGCGCCATGCGGCCCGGATCGAACCAGTATCTGGTCACCATGCGAGCCAAACAGTTCGACGACTGGAGCGCCGGCTTCCTGCGCCGCCATCCGGATGCCGTCGTGCTGCACCTGGGCTGCGGCATGGACACCCGGGCTGTCCGGCTGAATCCACCGAAATCCGTGCAGTGGTTCGACGTCGATCAACCCGACGTGATCGCGTTGCGCCGCAAGCTTTACGACGACCGCGACGGCTACCGGATGATCGGCTCGTCGGTGACCGACAACTGGCTGGACGAGATACCCGGAGACGGTCCGATGCTGATGGTCGCCGAGGGACTCGTCATGTATCTGACCGAGCCCCAGGTGCGCACGCTGCTACAGCGCCTCACGGATCGATTCGCCAGCGGCGAGCTCCTCTTCGACACCGTGTCGCCGATGGGTCCGCGGCTGTCCAAGCTGTTTACCAAGAGCATTACCAAATGGGGCATCCGCGACGCCCGCGACATCGAGCGATGGAACCCGCGCCTGCGCCTCCTCGAGCAGTCCACCCCGGGGGCGCTCTGCGACCGGATACCCTCGGCGCCACTGCGGCTGCTGTGGCGGCTGGTCAACGCCACGTCACTGCGCAACTACGACGTGCTCAACCGCTTCGATTTCTGACGCGTCCCCCCGCAGTCAACTGGCCGCGCCGCGAACGGACGGAGCCCGCATGCCCATCACGCGGTCGATCGCCTCACCGACGCACTGCGGGTGCTCCCCGAGCAGCATGTGCCCGGCACCCGGGCGGTGCAGGTGGGTGGCGTCGGGTATGGCCGCGACCATGTCACGCGCGTGCTCGGCCGGCGTCGTCTTGTCCGCTCCGCCGCTGATGACGATCGTGTTGGCGACGATCGAGGCCAGCGCGGCGTACTGGTCGTAGCGCTTCAGGCTGGGCAGGAAGCCGGCCGCGGTCGTCAACGAGACCGAGCGGATGGCGGATGCCGTGAGCGCCGCGGCGCCGTCGCGGTCGGCACCGGAATACTTGATCAGGCCGTCGAAAACCGGCCGCACAAATCCCCTGATCGCCTTGTCCAGGGCGCGGCGGGGCAGGTGGTGAACGAGGTCGAACACGATCTCCGTCGCGCGGCTGTCCAGCAAGCGGCCGAGCCCTCGCTCGGCCAGCCGACCCGCCGCGGTGGCGACCAGGACCAAGCCCTGCGGATCCACCGGACGATCGGCGGCGGGCTGGCCCAGGTAGGCCAGCGCCGTCATGCCGCCCATCGAGTGTCCGGCCAGCGTGAGCGGGCCCTCCACGCGCAGGGTGGTCAGGACGTCGGCAAGGTCGGCGGCGAGCCGGTCGATCCGGTACGTGTGCATGTCGGCGCCGGTCGAGGCGCCGTGGCCGCGGTGATCGTAGGTGATGATCCGGATGCGATTGCCCCACTGGCGCTTCAGGTGGCGGACCTGGAGTTCCCAGCTCGCCTGCGTGAGGCACAGACCGTGCAGCAGGACCACGGTGTGCTCGCGACCGGCGGGGTTGTGGTCGCGGACCGCCAGGCGCACACCGTCACTCGTGACCACCGTGCGCTCGACATAGCCATCACGCTTCGCGTCCAGCCGCTGTGGAAACGCTTGGGTGGCAGCGCGATACGCATTTGTTCCCGTAGTCAATTCTGGCTGAGTGAACACGGCGGACTCCTGCACGGTGCGATGTCGAGCGGGTCCCGACACCTTGTGCACTCGAAGCTACGGAAGTGCCACCGGCGCTGGCTCGCTTGTGCGCGATAGCCACGCAACAGGCGATTTTGAGCTTTTGCGCATTGTGCTCAGGCGGGTGTGCCGCGGCCATCGGACCGCAGCGCCGCTTCGCAGGACTATCGAGCAGGAGTTGCGGTCGTCAGCTCCGTCAGGCCGAGAGGAAGGCCTGTCTTGATGGCCACGGCAACACCCGAATTAGTTGCCGCCGGGGATGATTCACCGCAGTCCCACCGGGATGCCGCTAGTAGTTGCCGCCCATGACGCCACCAACCGCGCAAAGGTGGGCAACGACTTCGAAGCTAACGTAGGCGAATTCGGCGCAGCCGCGGGCAAATGCGATCCGGCTGCGCCCG
>Ga0335071_10003786_pt1 | contig 15889 bp, 9 predicted proteins | sample Lox_Sample_15_FD_206724 | JGI IMG/M metagenome (GOLD analysis project Ga0335071, IMG submission 206724) | Soil microbial communities from Loxahatchee National Wildlife Refuge, Florida, United States - Lox_Sample_1.5 | ecosystem: Environmental > Terrestrial > Soil > Wetlands | place: USA: Florida... | reverse complement strand
CGTCGGAAAGGTCCCGTTTGCTGCCAGTCCCGTCCACCACGGCGATAGTCCCCATCTTCCGAAGGTCCTCGGCGCGGAACTGGATTGTGCCTGTGGCGTCGGACTCCATCACAGGGGCGGGCAGCGGCCCACAGGCGGACATGCAGGGTGGCTGGAACAGGCAGGCTTCGAGGTGGGCGTGCTCGATGGGCTGGCCTGCCGCCGTGCGGAGCCGCACGACGTACTCATGTTCCGGCAGAGTCCACAGGTGCTTCACCGTCGCAGCTTCGCCGCGGTCCACGACGAAATTGTCGAGCAGTGCGTACGCCGGCCCCGCCGGTCCGCCCTCCACCTGCTCAAAGTACTGCGTCGTAACCGCCAGCTCGGAATTGGTGGTGGTGACATGAACCTCGCCCCTCGCGTCGGTTACGAAGTCGCCAAGCCAAATCCCCACTGCCACTCCGCAGTGGTTTTCGCTTGAGCCGTAGAGGGACACCTGGACTGTCCTGCCCGCCAGGGGCTTCCCGTCAGGGTACAGCAGCCGGACAGTCCGCAGGGCCGGACGGGGAAGCACGAGGGTTTCGCCCATCACCCTCCCCACCGTACCGAGCGCCGCAGCCCAGTCCCTGCCGTAGCCCTCTTTCGGTAGCGGCGAAGCGACATAGACAGTCAATTTCTTCAGGTATTCGGGCGGCATTCCGAACCAGCCGTAGGCGTCGTCGGCCGCAACCGTCGAGGGCAGTTCAACTGTCCGCTCCGAAACGGCGAGATAGAGCCGGTAATCGAACGCCTGCTCCCAGTACCGCGGGAACTGGATGCCGTAGCGCGGCTCGAACCGGCCGTTTTGGACAGCGCCAACGAGGACAGCCGGGTACGCGCCCCAGCGATTCGCAACCAGCAATGCAACGCCGCTTGCGACGGAATGTCCAGCATCGCCCAACGCAACTTTCTGCGGAAGCTCCGCCGCAAGCGCCGAGCCAGCCGCAGCAAGCAGGAGGGCAAGCGCGACGGTCGGCACTTGGCGCCGCCGGGGGGCAAAAGGCGGACGGGAGCCATTCTCGCTTCTACGATCCCGAGACAGTCCCATAATGAGCGTACTGCTTAAACGACCGCGAACGGAATTCGCCCACTTTGGCATGGTAAACCTCACGCCCAACATCCACTCGCCGCACCCTGGCCATGCCGGAATCCTACTGCTCCTTCTTCACAAAGTAAAGGGCTCCTGACCCCCTAAGAATCAGTCAGCTCGGATGAAACCCTCGGCCCAATTATCTCGGTAGATCCGGAACCCTTGTGGGCAATCAACGAACCCAGGCTTGATTTTCAGACGCTCAATCCGATACCAGACACACGCGGCGCGATCCTGGAACCGGCTCACGTTCATTTTCCTGTTGCATGGCGTGGCGGAACCTGTATTCTGCAATCGCTACACCCTGGCTTCTGGGAAGAAATGTTAATGAGGACGCGAGACGACAATTGACCGCCTTTGCCACCGCCCCCAGCACGTCGCCACACCGCAGCGATAAACCCGGCATTGCCAAGCTCACCTTCTGGCCGCTGGTGGCCGCCACGTTCTTCATGGTTTCGGGCGGCACCTACGGCACGGAGGAGATCGTGCAAGGCGCCGGTTACACGCGCGCCCTGCTGATCCTGTTGGTAACGCCGATAGTCTGGAGCCTGCCCGTGGCGCTGATGATCGGCGAACTCGCCAGCGCCTTGCCCGACGAGGGCGGCTACTACGCCTGGGTGCGCCGCGGCATGGGGAATTTATGGGGATTTCAGGAAGCCTGGCTCTCGCTGGTCGCCAGCATTTTCGACATGGCCATTTACCCCACGCTTTTCGTCGCCTATCTGGCGCGGCTGGCGCCGGCGGTGCGCGTGGGGCATCGCGCGTTTTTCGTGGAACTCGCGGTCGTGGCGGTCTGCGTGGCGCTGAACCTGGCGGGCATCCACCTGGTGGGGCTGACCTCGGTGTGGCTCTTCGCTCTGCTCTCCGCGCCCTTCGCGTTGATGGTGGTGCTGGCGCCGTTCCAGGTTGGAGCACTGGCCCACGCGCGCACGGCGGCGCCCGTCGCTTCGGTGGGGTTATTGGGTGGAATCCTGATCTGCATGTGGAATTACATGGGATGGGACAACGCCTCCACCATTGCTCGGGGAGTGGAGCACCCGCAGCACACCTATCCGGGCGCCATGCTGGTGGCGGTGCTGGTCATCGCCCTCAGCTACATGCTGCCCGTCTTTGCTGCCGCACTCACCGGTCTTCCCCCGGCCACCTTCGATACCGGGGCGTGGGCGGACCTCGCCGGTTTGATGGCCGGCAAGTGGCTTCGCTTCGCCGTCGTGCTGGGCGGCATGATGTGCGGTTTCGGGATGTTCAACGCGCTGGTCATGAGCTATTCGCGCCTGCCCCTCGCCATGGCGCAGGACGGAATGTTGCCGCGCGCCTTCGCCAAGCTGCATCCCAAGACCGGAGCGCCTTGGGTCGCCATCGTGGCCTGCGCCATCGGCTGGGCGCTCTGTTTGCAGCTGGGCTTCGAGCAGCTTGTCACCATCGATATCACCCTCTACGGCAGCAGCCTAGTGCTGGAATTTGTCGCCCTCGTATCACTTCGCATTCGCGAGCCCGGTTTGCCCCGCCCCGTCCGACTCCCCGGCGGCATGCCCGGAGCGGTTATCGCCGGCTTGCTGCCCACGGCGCTGCTGGCTTTCGCCGCGCTGAATAGCGAACGCGAGCGGGTGCTGGGAATCGATGGCTTGGCTTTCGGAGCGCTGGTCATTCTCTCCGGCTTCGCCGCGTATTGGGCTACTGGCAAGTTCCGCCGAGCCAGCCACCGTCTGCAAACTTAGCCTGCCGTTGCAGCCTGGCCGAGCCGCTTCCACTCCGCCACCCCCAACTTCAGGTCTGCGGCGGCCACGTTCTCTTTCAGATGTTCGACGCGAGAAGTTCCTGGGATGGGGAGCATCACCGGCGACCGCCAGAGCGCGGGCGCTCTGCGGGGTGAACTTCAACGGGGTGATGATCCCAGACCACGTCCCAGGGATGATTGGCGATCGGGCTTACAGCAAAGCCTATATGAAAGCCTATCGCTAGCGGGCTAATGAAGAAACTGTGGCCTAGGTGGGGACTCCACGGGCGAGTCCTGGTTACGCGGGCCGTATTCATTCCGCGGCATCGCTGGCCCGGATTCATAGCGCGAAACAGCCCCGCCGACATCTTCCCGGTCGAATGTCACCGGCTGGGTGAGTTGCAGTTCCAGACTGGTTCCGTGAGGCAGCACCAACTCTTTGCCGCGGGACGCCAGGATCCAAACCAAGCCGGTAGCCGCGCCCGCCGCACTGCCAATCCCCAGACCTTCCAGCGGTGCGCCTTTGGCCGCTCCCACGATAGTGCCGATTTCCGCGCCGGGGATGGTGGTCCGCGCCACGGTCCCCGCATCTTTCCCTTTGCCGCCTCCACCCTCGACCTTGCCCTCCGTCGGTTTGAACTTGTCATTACCCTCGGTTCCGAAGCCGGAGAGCGTGGCGCGCAGGTGCCGCGTGGTGCCGTTGGGGAGGATCAACTCATCGAAACGCAGGCCGAGCTGGGCCCGCCCTTTGACCCGGCCGGGACGAACTACTTGGGTCACCGTGCCGCGGATCGAGCTGCCTTTGGGAATCACGATGTGGTTTCCGACCGTTATCGGGAAGACCGATTCGCAGTAGATGGCCTGACCCACGTATGCCGACCGCGTGTTGATGGTGTTCTCGAGGATCAGCGGAATCGTGGTGTCGGCAGAAACTACGAACTTCCCATTATTCGCGGCCAGCGCAGAGTCGGCGGCCGTCGCGGCGGCAGCCGGGGGAGCAGCCACCACGGGCGGAACGGGCGCCACGGGAACAGGATTTTGGGCGAAACCCGGTATGGAGAGGATCATCAGCAGGGTGGCGAGAAACGTGACTTTCATTCTTCCTCCCGTTGTTTTTCCTGTACCGGTTGGATGTACTCGGTGCGGCCCGAGTTGCTAAGGCTCGAAATGCAACCCGAAGAGAGGTAACTAGTCCCTAACCTGCCCAATCGCATCGTCGATGGCCCGGGCGATGCTCGCGGTGTGATCCTCAACGGCTTGGGCATCTTCGCCCTCTACCATTACTCGCGCCAGAGGTTCGGTGCCGGAATACCGTACCACGACGCGCCCACGCTCGCCCAGCGCCAGGCAGCAGTCCGCGATGGCCTGCGCCACGGTGGGAATCGACTCGAGCACCGGCTTCTCCTTCACGCGCACATTCCGAATCAACTGCGGGAAAGGCTTATAGCTACCCAACAGGTCGTCGAATGACTTCCCCGTCTCGGCCAGCAGACGCAATACCTCCAGAAAGGTGATCATGCCGTCGCCGGCCAGGGACAAGTCCGAAAAGATGATGTGCCCGGATTGCTCGCCTCCCAACGAGATCCCCGAGCGCAGCATTTCCTCCAGCACGTATTTATCACCCACCGCCGTGCGTTTCAAGCCAATGTGCTGGCGAGCGAGCGCCAACTCTAGCGCCAAGTTCGTCATCAGCGTGCCGACCACCGCGCTGCCCTTCAATAGCCCGCGCTGCGCCAGGAAGGGAGCAATGGCGTAGAGAACGTGATCGCCATCGGCCCGCCTGCCGGAGCCGGTGGAAAAGATGGCGCGATCGGCGTCGCCGTCGAACGCCACGCCCAAGTCGGCCTGCTCGGCGCGCGCGGTTTCCATCATCACCTCCGGGTGCAACGACCCGCACTCCAGATTGATGTTCCGCCCGTTCGGCTCCGCGTTCAGAATGTGCGCCTTGATTCCCAAGCGTGCCAACAGCAAGGGAGCAATCCGGGAGGCGGCTCCGTTCGCACAATCCGCAACCACGCGGAAGCGCGACAGGTCGATGCCTGCCGGGACCAAGCCCACCAGGTGCTCAAGGTAATCCTCCAGGCAGCCGGGAACCGCTACCGAAGCAGTTCCATTTGCTTCCCCCAGCTCCTCCGGCGCTTGCAGGTGCCCCTCGATTTCCACTTCCTGCGATTCAGCCAACTTGGTTCCGGCGGGCGAGAAGATCTTGATGCCATTGTCCTGATAAGGATTGTGTGAAGCGGAAACCATCACCCCGGCGGCGAATCCGTGATGGCGGGTCAGAAAGGCGATTCCGGGCGTGGTAATGATTCCAGCGTCAACAACCTCGGCGCCGGCCGTCGCGAGGCCTTCGGTGATCGCGGCGGAGATCCATTGGTTCGATTCCCGCGTGTCTTTTCCCAGCACCACGCGAACGGGCGTGGACGAATTCTGCAGAACAACGCCCACGGCCCTGCCGAGCTTGCGAATGGTCACCCGGTCCAGGGGATACTGCCCGGCGACGCCACGTATACCATCGGTACCAAAGAGTTCCGGTTTGGGAGACATATTTACGGCATTGTAGCGCAACGGATTGCCATTTTCGAGGCACGGAGCCGGACAGCAGTTTCCCAGCTTTGTGTTACCGCGAGATGAAACGTCGACGCGGATTTGCGCCGTCGTGGTGAGCTAAACTCGCCACTAGAAGCTTCCCAGCATCAACCGGAAACGTGCCTTGCCGGCTTCATCGAGACTAAGTGCCAGTCCGGCGGCCCCCAGCGGGGTGGCGAAGAAAACTCCGGCCGACGCGCTTTGGTGCGTTTGCCAGCCTAGTGAACCCATATCAAATCTGCCTGCTTCATACCACATGGCCAGCCCTGGATAAGTTGAGAGGAGCCTGATTGGTCCGTGCAGGATCACTCCGGCACCGCCCGTTTGCATGGTGTTGGCATGAAACGCCTGGTAACGGTAGGCACTGAGCTGCCCCACGCCGCCCGTGGCAAATTGCTCGTAGTAGTCGAGCTTCGTCCCAAAGCTGGTGCCGGTCCGGCCGAATCCGAGCAATGTCACATAACGCGCTACCGGCTGGTAAGTACTGAACTCATTCTGCAAATACGGATAGGACACGTTCCGGAAGCTGTAGCCGATCGACCCTTCGACGCGGGTTCCGTGGGTCGGGAGGCCACCGGAATCCTGCGAGTTATAGATCCAGCGGAACTCAGGAGCCGCGAACCCGCCACTCGCCGCGCGCACGCCATCGACCACTCGTGTGGAGCCGTAGGAGTCGTATCCTGCCTGCACGCCGACACGAAGTTGGGCAAAGCGCCACGTCCCCAGGCCGCCATAGAATGATCCGCCGAAACGGTCGCGCGTGTCGCTGCTACGAACCGGACCCTGATAGCTATTGACGTTGAATCGCTCAACGAAGGCGCCAGGAGCGATAAAATACGGGCTGCCTCCGAACGGATAGTAGAACTCTGTGCGGATACCGGGATCATAGCCGGCATTGATCGCAGTCAAAAGCCGCGATTTGTATGCTTTCTCAAAGACCGTCGCGGTGGAAAGTTTCAGTGCGGCTCGGGTGGGTTCGCCAGGCGAAAGGCTGTATTGGAACGATGGACGCACCAAGACTTGGTCGCCCGGCCGCGGAAAGAAAGTTACCTTGTAACCCTCCGGCTTATCCGGAGCTCGTTGCCAATGATACGAAGCGCCGGGCACCGCCGTTGCCTCCACCATTCCGTTCAACACGTCCTCCAGCTCGGCCTCGGAAACAACACGGTTGCCCAGCCTGCGGTCGATTTCTGCCTTTGCCCGATGCTGGAAGGAGGTGGTGGGCGCAACGACGGCGACCACGGCGCCTTGGCCCACGGGTGGGCGCATTCGCTGCTTACGTGCTCGCTGGTACTGTTCCCATCCTTCCGGTGATAGTTCGAATTTTGCGAGATCGGCAGCACTTTCTTGGGCGGCCGCGTACCCGGCTTGAATGATCTCCTTCCATTTAGAGTAGTCCGCAACCGAGAACTTGGTTGTGTCGACCGCAATATGGAGATCAGCATGCCTCAGGGACCGGCGCTCGTTATCCGCGATGACGACCGACACGCTCTGGCGAAGCACATCAGAAATCGTCTTTAACTCCGAGGGCTTGGTCTTGGGTACCTCGAGAGAGACCGCAATCACCGTCCGAGCCCCCATCTCCCGCACCACGTCAACCGGTATATTCTCAACCAGGCCTCCGTCCACTAAAACCATGCCATGCAGCTTCACCGGGGTGAAGATACCCGGAAGTGACATCGTGGCCCGCATGGCGTGTGGTAGAGATCCCTGTTGGAGCACCGCCGCTTTACCACTGACCAGATCGGTGGCAACACAACGAAACGGGGTGGGAAGGTCGTCGAAATTCGAAACCTCCGAATAAGCCAGTGTGGTGCGGCTGAGCAACATCGAAAGCGCCTGTCCTGAGTTGAGACCGGCGGGAAGAGAAAAATGCTTGCCGAGTCGAAGGGTGAGATTGCCAGCGGCTTTGTCCCATCGTTGCTTATCGACCACCGGTTGGTCGACGAATCGAGGGACCGGATCGAGCAGCACGTCCCAATCTGCTTGCTCGACGAGCTTGGTGATTTGGCCGGAATCCATGCCTACCGCGTAGAATCCACCGATCAGCCCGCCCATGCTGGTTCCTGCAATATCGTCGATGGGGATGCGATGCTCCTCGAAATACCGGATCACGCCAATGTGCGCCAACCCCAGCGCGCTGCCCCCACCCAGGGCCACGCCCACTCGGCCATGCCCGCCACTCGGAACTTGCGCCCGGAGTCCGGAGTGAAGAATACAGGCAAACACCAACAACAGAGCCGCCCGACAGATCAGCAGTCTCATGGCCACCAGCCCTGCATCATAGTCAGATTCACAAGGTGTCCATGCTATCCGCGTCAGGCTCGTTCAGCAACTGATTAGCTTCTAGTTCGATTTGACATTCGCTGCCAAGCCTTTAGACTCTGGGGAGCCCAGATCCGCTCTCGCGTGTCGTGAGCGAGGAGGCATTTTCTTGAATCCGCAGCCCGCCGCCGTCGCGTGTCCCGGGAACGGCGCCACCCGCGAACTAATGGTCTCGAATCGATGCCGCTGGTCGGTGGTCTTCCTGCTTTTCCTTGGCTCGCTGATCAATTACCTGGACCGCGGCACGGTTTCGATGGCCTTGCCGCTCATCGCGCGCGATCTGGCTCTGGGTCCCGCTGACAAGGGACTGCTGCTTTCGTCTTTCTTCGTGTCCTACGCCTTGATGCAGGTACCCATCGGCTGGTGCGCCGACCGTTACAACCTGCGTTGGCTGTACATGGCAGCCTTCATCCTATGGTCTCTGGCTCAGGGGTTAACCGGGTTGGCCACGGGTTTTGCAGCTCTCATCGCCTTCCGCATCCTGCTGGGCATTGGGGAGTCCATCTATCTGCCGGGCGGAACCAAGATTGTCAGCCTCTTGTTTGATCATCGCGAACGTGGTCTGCCCTGCGGTCTCTTCGATGCCGGCACCAGTGCAGGATTGGTGCTGCGAGGGGTCTTCATTCCCTGGCTGCTGATGCGCTACGGCTGGCGGACCACCTTTGTGCTGCTTGGCTTTCCGGCGCTGGTATGGTTGATTCCCTGGCTGGCGGTCGCACCCCGGCGATTGTCCGGTCCGCAAACCAATCGGCATTGGCGCCTCCCGACGTTAGACCGCAATCTGCTCGGCATTTGTCTTGGCTTCTTCTGCTTCGACTATTACTGGTACCTGGTAGCTACCTGGCTGCCGGACTATCTAGTGACGGTGAGGCATTTGACCATCCTCCGCGCCGGCCTTTACTCCTCTCTCTCCCCCCTCATTTATTGCCTCAGCGAACCTCTGGGCGGCTGGATTGGCGACCGGCTGATTCAACGGGGCTGGGATGAGACACGCACGCGCAAGGGGATGGTAACCGTCGCCTTCCTGACCGGGCTCATGCTGGTTCCTGTCGCCCTGGTTGACACTACCGCCAAGGCCGTCTTGCTGATCATGGGAGCTTCGCTGATAGGTCTGGGAACCGGTAATCTGCTCGCCATTCTGCAAAGCTGCGCACCGCCGGCAGAGGTCGGGGTCTGGATTGGCGTGGAGAATTGTGCAGGCAACATCGGCGGAGTCTTCGCCCCGCTCGCCATGGGCCTGCTGATCCGCTACACCGGGTCCTATTTCCCCGGTTTCACGCTGGCGGTGGGTGTCCTCTTGAGTGGCCTTTTGGCGTACTGGTTCGTGGTCGGTGAATTGAAAACGGCCGCGCGACACCCGGCCTAGCACCGGCGAGGAAGAAGCATCGGGCTGACTCAGGCGCACCAAGCCGCGAGAAACCAGACCAGGATGATCGCCGCCTCGCGAATCTCATCCAAACCAATCTGTTCGTCTCGGCGGTGGCCAAAGCGCAAGCTGCCCGGTCCAAAGACGACGGTGGGAATGCGCAGTTGGTTGTGGTAGAGCCAGGAATCACACGATGCTGCCATGGCGCCGACCTGGCCCCGGGCGCCGGCCTCGCGGCAGCATCTCTGCAGGCAGGTGACCAGCGGATGCCCCGGATCGAGCACGTGCGCATCGTGACGGTTGGGAAAATCCACCGCGACGTGATTTCTGAACCATTCGTCTCCTTCTTCGCGGAGGGACTGGCGAACCCCCTGCATCACTTCAAGGCGGGTCTTGTTCGGCAGGAAGCCCAGCACGCCTTCCAAGACGGCCTCAGCGGGCACAGCAGCCAGCCAGTTACCAGCCGTCAGTTTGCCAAAAAGAATCGGCATGGAATTGGCACACTGATCGAAAAGGGGGATGTCCTGGGAGGCGGCGAATAGACGATCCCGATACCCTCCGAGAATTTCGCTGGCGCGGATCGCCATCTGCAAGGCGCTGCGCGTTTCGGTAAGGTCTCCGGAATGGCCGGATTCTCCCGCGCAGGTAACGCGGAACCAGACGGAGCCGCGCACGGAAGTGAGAATCCCCAGATCTGTGGTTGGCTCCATTACGATGCAAGCGTCGGCTTGTTCGCCCCGGCGCACCAGGGCCAGCGTCCCGTTGCCTCCCACCTCCTCTTCCACCACCAAGTGGACCAGAACATCACCGCGCAACGTCATGCCAAGGTGCTTCACGGCCAACAGGGCGGCGAAGAGCGCGGCAACCTGCCCTTTGGCATCGCAGGCGCCCCGTCCATACACCCGGCCCGCCTCTACCTTCGGCTCGAAAGGATGCTCCTGCCCCGGAGAAGGCGGCACGACATCGAGATGAGTATTGAGGAGCAGCGAGCGCCCGCCCCCGCTTCCGGCCACCCGCACCCGCAGGTTTGAACGCCCGTAGTACGTCAGTCCAGGCTGCGCGTAGGCGTAATCCCGGTCCCCGCGCAGAGCGTCGGCAAGCGGTATGTGCTCCACGTCGCCCACTTCTGCGAAGCGTTGCGCGGTAAATTCCACGACACCTTGTTCCTCACCCGGCAGAGAAGGAAAACGAATTAGATCGCAAAGGAATTCGGTGGTTTCGCCCTGACTGGCCTCGACGGCGCGGCGAACGTCAGACATGGAGAAATTGGCCATGGTTTAAGAGCGCTTTCTGGTTGATGAAGCCCGTCCTGTTTCGTGCGTGGCGCACGCATTGCCGCGCCTACACGCGAACCTTAGTGCCCTGCCAAATTCACGCCCGGCTGGTGCACGCACGGATTTGGGCGGCGCGATCAAGAATTTCTTCTCGACAGATTCCCGCTTCGTGATACATCGCAAAGATGTTCTCCTCCGGCGTCTCCGGCGGAACGGTATGCGAGGCGGCCAGTATGTATCCGCCTCCATCTGCGGTCATTCCCTGTACCAACCGGGCGGTGGCACGGCGCACGTCGTCCACGGTCCCGTGAGGTAAGACACCCTGGGTATCGACTCCCCCCATAAACGCGAGCCGTTTCCCAAACTCTTGCTTGAGCTCCAGCGGGTCCATTCCTGGGCAGTTGGCCTGTATCGGATTGAGTACGTCTACCCCCATTTCGATAAGGTCGGGAATAATGGGTCGCAGAGCGCCGCAACAATGGTATGCCACCCATAAGCCTTTTGCTTTTCCCACCGCCACCACATTCGTGAGATGCGGTTTGACCAGCGACCGCCACGCTGACGGGCTCATTAACATCGATTCCTGGGAGGCAACATCGTCGCCCGTCCAGAGCCAGTCCAAGGCAAATCGCTGCACGGCCGCCTGGGAAAGTTCGGCGGCAAAGTCGGCACACCGTTTGAGCATTTCATGGGCAAAGCCAGGATCCTCGGCGATGTCCAGCATCGCCCTTTCCATGCCCCGCAGACGCCAATACATCTCGAAAGCGCAAGGAGAGACGTCGCAGCCAAGAAAGGACTCTTCCTGAGCATCCATCAGCGGAAGCATCAACCGCAGCAATTCCTCCAAATGTTCCGTGGGGAAGTGGTAGCGCAACGCTTCCTCGCGACTGGCCCCCTGCAAGGGAAACTCCGTGATTTGGTTAAAGCCCTGTTGCTTGGTCCACCGCACACCCCAGAAGTCCCGGTGCGATTCGCCGTCATTCTCGTGGACAATGCCCTCCATAGCGCAATTGTTGTTCACCCAGGTTTGCCGCACGTCGTCGCCCAAGGCCTCAGCCACACGGGAGGTGGGAATTTCCAAAAGGCGCGCCAAGCGTTGAGCCGTCTGGGGATGGAACCACATGAAGACCGGCAGGCGATCCACGGGCTCCCGGCGTAAAGCGGCATGCACACGCTGCTTCGAGTTCATCGGAAAAACCTCGCGATGAGATGTTATGTCAATTAGGGGAAACTGGACAGCGCTTGCTGCTGGTGGGAAATCGACGCAATCGCGTCATAAGCTCGACATCGGGAACCCATCCAAGCCCGAGTCGATGCTTAGAATCCGGCTATCTGGTTTGGACACATACTGAGAGGAATACCGGTAAATCAGGTTACGAGCCGCGGCGTAGTGCTGAACTACGCGCTGCGCCGCTGCTAGCCCACTATGGCTTACTCACAGCGTCTGCCCAGCACCGCGTCGACGGCTTCCTCGAACACCTGCAAGGATTCGCGCAGGGCGTCTTCCGGAATGGTCAAGGGCGGTGCGATCTTTAGGCATTCGCCCGCTCCTCCGACCGGTGCGAACATCAGCACGCCGCGCTGTAGGCAGGCGATGTTGATCCGCAGCGCGGTTTCGGAATCGGGCGTCTTCGTGCCGGGCTTCACCACCTGAATCCCCGCCACCAAGCCCTTCCCGTGTAGGCAGCCCAGCGCCTGCGGGTATTTCTGCTGGATGCGCTCCAACTCCGGCATCAGGAACTTCTCCATCTGCGCGGCCCGCTCCACTAAGTGCTCGCGCTGGATGATCTCCAGACTGGCGATGGCGGCGGCCACGGGCAACGGCGAGCCCGAGTGCGTGGAGGTCATCGATCCAGGCGGGTAAAGACTCATGATGTCTTCCCGGCCAATCACTGCCGACAACGGCAATGAAGAGGAGATGCCTTTGCCGCAGGCAATCAGGTCCGGCCGCACACCGTAATGCTCAAACCCGAACATCTTGCCGGTGCGGCCAAAGCCCGCCTGCACCTCATCGTAAATCATCACGATGTCGTGCTGGCGGCAGAGCGCTTCCAGGCGCTGAGTGTACTCGACGGGCAGAAAATCCGGTCCGCCGCCCTGGTAGGTTTCCGTCATCACGCCGGCGATTTCCGCGGGCTCAATCTTCTTCGCCGCGAGCGTCTGGAGGAACAGATCGAACGAGGTGTTCTCCGTCTTGTAGCCGTCGGGGAAAGGCACTTGCACAAAGGTGCGGTCGCGATCGACCATCCATTCCTTCTGTCGCTCCCAGCCGCCCGCAAGCTGCGCTCCCATGGTGCGGCCGTGGAATGCATTCTCGAACGACACGAAGTACTTCTTGCGTGCCCCGTGCTTGGCCAGGGCGTAGGTCTTCGCCAGCTTGATGCAGTTCTCCGTCGCCTCGCTGCCGGTGCTCATCAGAAACACGCGATAGTGCGGCGGGTCAGGCGAAATCTCTCGCAGCATCTCCGCCAGGCGCGCACGCTGCTCGTGCACGAATACGTAAGAAGCCAACAGGCCTCGGTCAATCACTTCGCGCAACGCGGCGCGGATCTCGGGCCGGCCGTGCCCGGCGTTGGTAATCAGAACGCCGCTCGACCAATCGATCCAGCGGTTGCCCCAACGGTCGCTGACAATGAAGCCTTCTGCCTTGTCCCACACGATGGGCGGCTGGCCCATCATCGAACGCGGCTCGGAACGCTGGAGGGCGGCGAAAACGGGCAGCGACTCCGGCACCGGGATCTTCGTCTTGATGCTGCGATACTTGCTTTCTACTTGCGGGACTTCGACAGGGGTCAAATCATAAGTAGCCATGGGCGCTCCATAAGATATCGGTTCGCCGAGTCATCGGTCCATCGGACCATCGGGGATCGGTTCGCCGGACTGGTAAACATCGGTCCCGACCGTAGAAGCAAACGATCGTCCGATGAACCTATGGCTCGATGCGCACCGAGTTTGATCCGGTGATCGGGCGATCAGAAGGTCGAGTAGTTGATGATAATGACGAATCGCCAGAAAGTACAAGGGGCGAACCAGTGATAAGACGCGTTGACCACAGTGCGGCTTGTGTGCCATGGGCCACTTGTCCCCTGCGATTGCGTTTTCGAAGCGCGATGGACGAGGCACGGGAGGCGACATAAGGTCGCCAGCCCTCACAAAACCATCGTGGCGCCGCTGGATTCAGGTATACTGGCGCTGGCGAGCCTCGGGCCGAATTATGATTTTCTCATCCAGCCGCCGCCCACCGCCGATAGAACCTGTGTATTCAGCAGCACGATTCCTTAAACGCGAGGAAAACCATGATAGGCGAAGATCGTAGCGATAAAGGCAAAGCCATTGATCTGGCGCTGATGCAGATTGAGAAGCAATTCGGCAAAGGTTCGATTATGCGCCTGGGCACGAAGGACGCCCTGGTGCCGGTGGACATAATTCCGACGGGCGCGATTTCCTTCGACGCGGCGCTGGGCGTGGGGGGTATGCCACGCGGCCGGGTGGTGGAGATCTTCGGGCCGGAGTCAAGCGGCAAAACCACCATTGCCTTGCATGTGGTTGCGGAGGCGCAGAAGCGCGGCGGAATGGCAGCCTACATTGACGCAGAGCACGCCATGGACGCGGCGTACGCCAAGAAACTGGGCGTGGATATCGACAACCTGTTGGTTTCGCAGCCCGACTACGGCGAGCAGGCGCTGGAGATTGCCGAGTCGCTGGTGCGCTCAAATGCTATCGACGTGCTGGTGGTGGACTCGGTAGCGGCGCTAGTCCCCAAGGCCGAACTTGATGGCGATATGGGAGACTCGCTGCCCGGCTTGCAAGCGCGTTTAATGTCGCAGGCCTTGCGCAAGCTGGCCGGCATCGTTGCCAAATCCAAGACCTGCCTGATCTTCATTAATCAGATCCGCGAGAAGATCGGGGTCATGTTCGGAAATCCTGAAACCACCACCGGCGGCCGCGCCCTGAAGTTTTATTCCTCGGTCCGTGTGGACATTCGTCGCATCGCCTCCATCAAGGATGGCGACCGCGTGGTGGGCAATCGCACTAAGGTCAAGATTGTGAAGAACAAGATGGCCGCTCCCTTTCGGGAGGCGGAATTTGATATCCTATATGGCGAGGGGATCTCGCGGGAAGGCGATCTGATCGACATCGCCGCTGAACGCAACATTCTGGAAAAAAGCGGCGCTTGGTTTTCCTACGGAGGCGAGCGCATCGGGCAGGGACGCGAAAACGCCAGGCAGTTCCTGCGCGACAACGCCGACGTACGCAAGAAGATCGAAGGTGAAGTGCGCAAAGCCCTCAATCTGGCTGGGCCGCATGAACCCGCCGCGGCAGCCGCTTCGGCGGAAGGCACGGCACCCGCGCGCAGCAAGAAGTAGCGCGGGCGCCAAGCCGGCGGTCCAGTGATTGGTTCGATTATTAATATTAGGCGGTGAATTATCTTGATTAAAAAACTGGCAATCCTGGCGCTGCTAGTGACGATGTGGTGTGTGCAAGTACCAGTTACGGCAAAGGCCGATATTTCCTCCACGACTCCTCCCCAGAACTCCACGATCCACAAGAAGACCACGGTACGTCACAGCAAGCGCCGAGCGAAACATGTTCGCGACCCTTGGGGACTTAGTTCGAACGGCGACCCAACGGCGGATGACAACGCGATGGGTGAAGATCCCATCATCCGGCAGGCGGCGGTCGAGGCGATTGGTCGGTGGAATGGCAGCGTGGTAGTGGTCGATCCCAACACCGGACGCATTCTCAGTATGGTGAATCAGAAGCTGGCGCTCTCCAGCGGATTCACCCCTTGCTCAACCATTAAACCTCTGGTGGCGCTCGCGGCGTTGCGCGAAGGCATCATCACGCCCTCCACCAAGCTCTACATCGGCGATGGGCAACGCATGAATGTCTCTGAGGCCTTGGCCCGGTCGAATAACCCCTTCTTCCACAAGCTGGGTGAGATGTTGGGATTCCAGCGCATCACCCAATACGCACGGGAGTTCGGCTTTGGCGAGAGGGCGGGACTGGAAATTCCCGGTGAGTCCCCCGGTCGTTATCCCGATGCGCCCCCGCGTGAAGGTGGCGTGGGATTTCTCGCTTACTGCGGCACCAGTATCGAAGTGACGGCGCTGCAAATGGCTGCCTTGGTCGCTGCCATCGCGAACGGCGGCACCCTTTATGCCCTACAGTATCCCCGCACGCCAGAGGAGATCGCCGGCTTCCAGCCCGTGGTTCGTCGGAAATTGGACAATTTGACCGATTACATTCCGCAGATCCGCGACGGGATGGCGGGTTCTGTCCTGTACGGCACGGGACGCTCGGCTTACAACTCCGACCTTCCGATTTTTGGCAAGACGGGCACGTGCAGCGAGAATGGCGCGCGGCTGGGCTGGTTCGTCTCTTACGCCGACAATCCTCCCTCGCACTACGTGGTGGTGGTCTTGTTGCGTGGAGGGCGCATGATGTTCGGCCCGCACGCGGCGGAGATTGCCGGGCAGTTCTATCGCGGCCTGATGCAGCATGAGCAC
>Ga0335071_10003784_pt1 | contig 15894 bp, 17 predicted proteins | sample Lox_Sample_15_FD_206724 | JGI IMG/M metagenome (GOLD analysis project Ga0335071, IMG submission 206724) | Soil microbial communities from Loxahatchee National Wildlife Refuge, Florida, United States - Lox_Sample_1.5 | ecosystem: Environmental > Terrestrial > Soil > Wetlands | place: USA... | reverse complement strand
GTTGGTCGACGTGAAAAGCAGGCGAGCATTTTTCGTTTGCCTGAATGACTACATTGACAAGATTATTCTCCCGACCGATCCAGAATACGGTCAGAAGAAATCGAAGGTGGTTCACGTGCCGGAGAAGAATGAAATCATCGACACGCCCACCGCGCTTGTCCCATTGAGGTTCTATGGCAAGCGCGCAAAGCTGATGGCCGCATTTCAGAAGTTTGCGTACCAAAAGAACGAGTTGGACTATACGAGTGATGCGGATCTAGTAAGTGTCGCGCGGCACTTTGCACAAGTGAATCTTCGCTATGATTTTTGGACCTCGTCTGACTTCTGGTTTGCGATTACCCACGCTCATCGGGGATTGGCCAATTTTCTCCGGGATGGGCATCCGGGGCAAACATGGCGGTCACCCGATGTCGCGGAAAGAACTCAGAAAGAAGGCTCCGTTTGGACGAACGACGAGATGACCTCCTTCACCCTATCCGAGGCCCTCGACCTCCAGGATATTCGAACGTTGTGGAGCCAGTTGGCTAATCTCGGGAGAATCTACGAGGAGATTTGTCGTGAATGGTTCCTCCCGACATACCTGGGTATCACGTCTTCGTACTAAGAGATCGCCGACCGTGTGTTCTTCAAGCGATCTCCACCAGTTCCAAGCCCTGCACGTTCGTCCGCGCGATATCCGTCGCCTGCGCCCAATTCCCACGGAACACCACAGTCACCCGACCCTGCGTTTCGTTCCCGGTAGGATCATAGTTGCTGCCGATCTGCTGCCCGGACGCCACGTCGAAAGGATTGTAGAAGGCGAACGGCGTCAGGCCGCCATCCTGGGAAACCCAGAAGTTATACAGCGCGGAGAGCAGGGACGCGCTCAAGCGTTTGCTGATCCGGAACGTCCGGCGCGACGTCTGCGCGAGCTGCGACCGCTGGATCGTGCCGTCGTGATACTGGTTCTGGAGCTGCGCGTATTCGCGCAACTCCGTAAACGCGGTGGACAGCGAGGCCGGCATCACCCCATTGGGTTCGGATTGGACGAGATTCCCTGGCACTTTGAATCACGCCACAGTCAATCCAGGTAGCTGCATGTTGGCCGACTGCTGCGTCCGCCCGTAGCTCGAATACTGCGCCGCCATCGCCTGGTCCGTCACGAACTGCGGTGTGACGAACTGGCCGGTCATGAAATTCGCAGCGTCGGCTCCGCTGATGTTCAGCGACATGTACGTCGCGCCCGTGCCGCCAGCCGTGTTCGGGTTGACAGGCGTCGGATAGGTTCCGGCGGCGATCCCGCCAAGCGTCGGGATGTTCGATGCATAGACGTGAGCCTGGCCATCCTGGTAGCTGGCTTGTTGGTAAAGCTTGCCGCCTTGCTCCACCAGGCTTCCCGCGTACGGCGTCGTCGCCGACAGCGGCATCTTCTGACCGGTGGCTTCCGAGTACAGCATCACCAGTTGCCGTACGCTCGGGGACCGCACGGCCACCCCGATATCGCCGCCGAACTGGGACTGCGCAATCTGGACCACCTGCTTGATGGTGCCGCTGTTCTGTGGGATGTCCACGCCGTAGATGCTCTTGATGTCGTCGTGTGCTTTCCTCTGCGGCGACTCGATCCCCAGCAGCTTCTCGACCACACCGGCAGTGAAACCAGCCGCCGCTCCAATCGCAGCTCCCAATGGACCGCCGACCTGCTCGCCGATCAATGCGCCCCCGGCTGTATCTTCGAGAGCGCCGGTCCACGTCCCACGCTGTGATCCGAATAGTCCGCTGGTCGCGAGCATCATTCCGGCGGCGCCGGCTGCGGGCGACTTCGCGACGCCCTGGACGCCACCCCAGAAGTTGCTATCAGACGCGTTCCAGGCGTCCTGGTTCCAGAACGTGCCTTTCAGGTTGGAGAGCGACTTCGAGAAGCCGCCCTTGGTGAACATCCCGTAGAGACTGGATGTGCCGCCCTTGGAGCCGGAGCCCAGAATCGTCGCGAGCGGGTTCATGCCGGCACCAGCGTGCGCGCTCATCGGGAGATTCATCAAGTCGCCCACGCCCGGTCCTGCGGCCGGAGCCGCGCCGGCGGTAACGATTGGTCCGGGAAGCGACGTCCCTGCGCCAGATCCCGACAGGGTCGTCATGCTCACGGCGACGGACCCGGATACCGGCGCGGGCACCGAGATGGATGGGACCGAAATACTCGGGACACCGGCGGTTCCTCCAGACACGTGCGGAGCCGCGATCCCCATCCCGGCGGCGAGGATGGCCGTCAAGCCCGCCATCACAGCGCTGTTCTGCATGGTCGCCGCGGTGTTCTGGTCGGTGGACACGCGTACCGGGTCCTTTGACGTGCCACGTAACATCCCGTTGATTCCGCCCTGCCCATCCGATCCGTAAATGACCGGATGAAGCACATTCGCCACCGCGCCGCCAAGGGTCTCCGTAATCGGCTTGAGCACAGCGGAGTGGATGGTGTTGAGCAGATCTTTGCCGAAGTTCGCCGGCTTGGTGAGCAGAACGTCGATCAGCTTCTCGGCCTGCTTCTGTAGCCCATCGATCTGCGACTGCAACTCCTGCTCGCGTTTCTGCTGGAGCTGCGCCTGCTTTTCCTCGAACTGATCCTGCGCCTGCGCGATTTCGGTGAACAGATCCTTCTGCGCCTGCGCCGCAAGGACGGAGCGCTTGGCCGCGTTTTCTTCTTTCGATATCCGCTCCGCTTCGATGCCCGCCAACTGGACGGCCAGATCGAGTCTGATCTGGTAGGCTTGATGCGCTGCTGCCTCTTCCTTACGAGCCGCCAGTTCCCGCTTTTCAGCGTCAGACATTGCCACTGGCGTTTCTTGCCCGGTAGTCAGTTCCGCCATGCGCCCGGATCGCGCGGCCCGACGTCGCAATTCATCGCGCTGCGCCTGAACGCCGATGTCCTCGATTCGTTCCTGCGCGGCGAAGCCTTCCTCCCACTCTTTCATCTGCTCTTTGCTCGGCATCATGAGCGCGAGCATCTTCTTTCGCCGCTCGGCCGCTTCCTTCGCGGCGTACCTCTCGAACTCCTCCCACGCCTTCTTTGATAGGACGGCTGCCTGCTCGTCCGCCGCCTTGCGGATCGCCGCAATCTCCGATTCCGACGCCTTCACCTGCGCGGCCTGCTTCAGGAGCTTGTCCCGCTGATAGTAGATTTTGCCGATCGCGTCCAGTTCCGCTTCGTCGCCTTTTTTCTCGAACTCGGCCGCCTGGCGACGGAAATCCTTGAGCTGTTCCGCGCCCTTTGCGACCTCATCCAGTGCCGCCTTGCGGTGCGCTTCGGTAGCTTCCGCGGTGTGGAGTTGTTGGCCCAGATCCAGCGCCTGAGCCTTCGTCAACGGCTTGTCCGGTTCGAGCAGTTGCTTCTGGAGACGCTCCACATCCTTCTTGGCGTCAGCGTATGCCTTCTCCATGCCGTCGTGGGTACCGAAGAAGCGGGCGCGAAGCCGATCCGTCTCTTCCTTGCCTTCATGAATATCTTTCCGCTTCGTGGCTGCCTCGGCATCCTCCAGCATCTTCTGCAACTGCTGGATCTGGCCCTGGATATCGCTGGCCTGCTTTTCGCGGGCCTCCTCGTCGCGAGTGGGGGCTATCGCCTGCAGAACACCGAAGTCACCGGTCAACCGTTGCTGCTCTGCTCGTAAATCCTCGATGCGCTTCAAAGTGGCATCACGGTTCTTCATGATGTCCGGCGCCCGCCGTTCCAGGTCGGCCACTTCCTTGCGATGGCCGCTGATCGACATGCTCGCGCCGTAACCGCCCGCCGCCTTAATCTGCGCGGCATCCTGAAGGGCCTGGATCTCTTCACGGTGTTCCCGTTCGTCGTCTCCGGCGGTGCTGATGTTATTGAGGAACCAGTCGACGCCCTTCCCGACCCAAGTCACGGTGACGACCAGCCCTTCTTTGAATTTGCGGACCAGGGAGTCCCACTTGGTTTCGAGCACGGTCACTTCGCGCTGGTATTCGGAGAAGCGGCGGATGTCCTCCTCGGTGGGGCCGAAGCCCTGCTCGTGGGCGACGCGCAGGTTCTCGTTGAGTTCCGTCATGAACGGGATCGCCTCGACGCCAACCTTCTTAAATAGGTCCATGGCGGCCGCGTCCCGCTGAAATCCTTCCGGGAGCCTGTTCAAACCCTCAGAGATCTCCACTAGAATCTCGGAGGTGGGTTTCATCTCCCCGGTGGCGGTGTGGAAATCGATGCCCATCGCGCGCATCGTCGCCCGTGCTTTTTCGCCTTCGTTGGAGTTGTCGTTCGCTGCCTGGGACAGACCGCGCATGAGACGTTCGACAATCGAAATGTCCTGCCCGACCGCGCGCGCCGCGAAGCCAAACTGCCCGACTTCCTTCGCTGTCAAACCGGTGCGCAGTTCGGCGTCCTTCACGCGCGTGCCATATTCCCCGAGACTCTTCGCAGCTTCGAATGCGGATACCGCGATGGTGCCGAGAACGGCCGCGCCGCTGGCGACCGCGATACCAAAGGGGCCAAGAGCCGTAAGCACGGACGAGATTGCGCCTTTGGCTCCCTGGAGCGGATTCTCCATGAATTGGCCGACACGCTCGCCGAACGCTTTGATGGATTCGGACTGCTTCTGCAGGGCTTCTTCGGCTTCCTTGGCCGCCTTGACTGCGAGGGCTTCACGCGCGACCTTCTCTTCGGCGGCGATCATCTTTTCGTAGGATCTGGTGATCGCGTCGATGGCCTGCGGTTCGCGGTTATACCGCTGGAGAAGCTGATCCCGCTGGGTGATCAGTCGGTCCACGCCGCTCTTGCCGTAGGTCTCGGCCTGCTTTTCAAGGGAGGCGACGAGCCGCTGCACGCTGGTCCGCGTCTGATCCGAAATCCGGATGACCTTGGCGTGCGACGATTCCGCCTTCTTCTCGAAGCTGTCCAGGCCGGCGTTGGCCTTGTCCACCACCGTGCTGACTTGATCCTCGGCTTCGAGGATTACGCGCTCTGCCTGGTCTGCCATTTCAAGCTGCCTTGAGCATCACGAAGGGACGCGCCTGGAACGCGGCGATCACCGCCTGGCGGTTTCGCGGCGATACACCCCATTGCGCCTCGCGCCGGTTGTTGAAGGCGGCGATCTGCGAAGCGGTCATTCGTCGGCCAGGAAGAGTTTCGTCGAGAAACCCAATCGCCGCGCGATTCTCGTTCGCCGTCAAGACCTTGAGGCACCGTAGGGTGTGGCCGCTCCAGGTCCAATCGCGGAGGGGCTGGAGACCGCGCGCTGCCTTGTAATCGGGGTAACCACGCCGGCCAGGCAGGCCCGATTTCAGTGGTGCCGCGGCCTGGTCATAGATGTTCTGCCCGCTCTGGATGCGCGCCCGGATCGAATCCGCCAACACCTGCGCGAAGCCCTGCATCTCGGTTGCGGTGTAGGGCGAGTAAACGAATCGAGCGTGTTTGATGACGGTTTGGAATCCAGCCATGCTTACGCCTCTGGGGACTTGCAGATCTGAAAGGCCACGCGGCGGCCAGAAACCCGGAACCTTAACCAACTGGCGTCTTCAGCGTGACCGCGAAGAGTATGCAGTCTTCGCCAGGCGACGAATAATTGGCCACATTGTACTGATGAGCAGTTGCGTAACAGAGTTGAATGCTGTCGTCGCCCAACGCTGCGAGAGCCGCACCAACGGTAGAAACCTTGGTATTCATAGCCGCCACAGCAACGTTGTGGTTTGGAAATCTGCCAGCCTGTCTTAGAACTGCCTGTTGTGTCTGAAAAGCGTCAGAGGGAGAAAAAGTGAACAACTCAACAGCTGGGTACTTCGCGGCAAGGCGGCTCTGCAAAGCTTGATTAATCTGATAGTGATCGCTAGTAATGGACGATTCCGGTGCTCCGACACCTACAGATATTCGATCAGGCTCAAACTGATCTATAACCCGCTCTGCGCGTTCACCCTCGAAACCGGAGAGAACAACCAGATGCAGCTTGCGAGCAGGCAGCATCATTCCGGGAAAGCCCAGCACGGACCGAATCTCCCCTATTCCCTTCGTAAGCCACTTCGAGCCGGGTTCATCACCGACTGAGTATTCAGCAGCAGTCGTATAGACCAAGTGCACCCGATCCTTATCAGACAGAACTAACTGCAGAACGCGCATTAGCACTAACAGCAGCTCATGCGTGAACGTCGTGATGTCCACCAAGTAGTGCCTGCCGTGCGACGATACGGTGTGCAAGACTGCTCCGTACAAAGCGTCCGCGCACCGCAGGGGGTCGCTGAGCGCCAGTTGAACATGCCTGCCTCTCGGCCCAAGTAATGTTGCGAGATACTCAAAACTCGCCACGGACTCTGCGGACTCGGTATTCGCGAACACTATGGAGTCCGCAATTCGAAGGTGCGCGAGTGCCCGTGGCACTGACATGCTCCTGGCCTCGAAACTCGCGCAACAGAGGAAGACATCAGGCACGACGCCAAGCACGACGCCCAACTCAGCGAGTTTCAGTCGGCGGGTTTCGTTCATAATGCGTCCTCGCCTCCAAAAAGAGGCATTTGAGGACTCTCAAATACACTGTCGGGTCCAGCCCGCCTAATTCGACCAACGAACGTCGTGGGTTTCTCCATGGCCTCCCGGAGAATACCGTTCGTGACGAATTTGTAGCCAACAAAACCCGTTGGGTCAAGGGTAAACACCGGTGCCAATCGCCGATTCAGGACATAGAGTCGCGTCCGTCCGGTTCCCTCCTTGTTGCCGATTGTAGACTGGTGGAAATACCCGTAACGGACGCCGAGTCTCAGTACTTCAAGAACGTCTGGATCTGGGTCCTCCGACAGCGCGATTGAGAACACCCTGCGCTCGGAAGCATCGGAGAGAAGAATCTGATGGAAGGTGCCGCCGAGTGCCCGAATGAGGTTCCTTAGTCTCCGAGTGTTATTGAGGGCCTCATCGTCGTCGGACTCGTCGGATGACCAGCGATCAAACTCCGAAAACAGAAACGCAGTTGCCTGCTCACGCACAACTCGGTCTTGCACGTCCGGGTCTATGCGGTTTACCATGTTCGAGCCAGAAGCGGCCTGCATTTCTCCATACATCAATGATGCGGCCTCAAGAAAGTACCGGACGATCCCTGACGAGAGGTGGACGAGTTGCTCGAAGCCGCAGTATTTATATGTTGAACCAGACTTGTGGATTCCTTGTAAACTGGCGATATAGTTAGGGCGCGCGTACCGCACCACATCATCGCTCGCGCGATAGCCGCGTCCGGAGTGCTCCCACTCCTTACGCAGCTTCTCACCTATTTCCTTGATCTTCTGCTCCTGTTCTTCGTACGGCGGAAAGAATTCGTCGGGAGTCGCGTTTATCTCATTCATCCTGAGTCGCCGCAGAACGATTTCCGATACGCGCTCGAAGTACTTTCTTTTCATCGATGTGTACACTGCTGAGATGTTGACCTCGGAGAAATCGTGGGGGGCGTCGATAGTTTGGCCTGTCGCAGTGAGGTAAGTCTTATAGTTAAGTTGTGTTGAGATCTTGAGGCTAACATCGGCCTGGGTGCGGCAAGACACCCACGAATTCAGAATCGTGGTTTGTGTTTTGTTCAGATTGTCCGCATCGTCCATGAGCAGCAGAACGGGGCCTCTCGGCATAAACGGCAGTGCCTTCAATGCCCGGATAAGTGGAAGCAGGAAATCCAGATACCCGCAGAGCGGCCCAGAATATGCCACCGGCGATTCGCTGAATGAAAGGCGTCGAAGATAAGAGATGACCGCAGCTTGTTGGTCATTGAACATCTCCTGAAGAAAGCGCAGACATTCGGCGATGTCAGCATTTTCTGGTATTTCCGTCAAATCGCCTTGCCATCCTGCACGACGGAGGAGCCGTTTAAGGTCTTTCTGATAAAACGACCGAATCTGGTCGGGCGTAACACCGCAGTCGTCGAGGTCGACTTTCAATAGTGATGCAAATAGCTTAACGGCAACGTGGACGACCAGAAAGTGCTCGTTCAGCACTAGCGCCGAATGTTTGTTCTCGAGCCGTTGTAGTTCGGTCAACTTCAGATCTGTGTTTTTTATCGAAATGTAGACTGCGAAAAACGGTAAGTCGGGGACACGCTTTTGGAGCGCGAGGCATTGGCAATCGGGTTCCAAGTAACGGAACATCATGCTTTTGCCAGAACCACGGGGACCGTGTAGAAACGTGTGCCCAATCTTAGGGATATTAAAGAAATCCGTGAACACGTCAACGAATAGCGATACGACGTCTTGCGCCCGAATTCCCTCCGGTGTCTGCACCGCGAAAGGATTGTGAGACTCTGGGCTGGGTTCTGGCATCTACGCGTCTCCCTTGGCGAGCACTTGGTGGAGCGCCGCTCCGTTGATCTCGCCACCGAATCCGTGGTCTGTGAGCTCTGGGCACAGCGCGTGAATAGTCCTACCGGGGAGCTCTGGGTACCCAGCTTCCTCCAAACTAAAAGGGATCACCTTTGGAGTACCGGAAAACTTGGGGCCAAACACCTCGACCTTCACCCTGATTCTCTCGACGGAGATCTCAGGGCGCAAGAAACGCATGCAGTACATTCGCTCCCGGTGCATCTTCACGGCTCTTTCGAAGATTTCATCGAGAAGGTAGACCTGATCAGACCCTTTGCCAAATGTGCGGCAAGCGTCATCCTTGGTCATAGAAAAACGTAGCTCGACAGTATCACCCGGCACACGAGCGACGACAGAGTGGAGGGCGCTCGCGTACTGGTGGTACACCTCGCTCGACTTGGGCACTTTGCCTAACTCCAGTAGGAAACGGGCTGCGCGCGACCGGTCGTCGGCGAGTTCGTCCGCAAACCGCAAGAGGGCAGCGAGCGTGCGCGGGCGGATCGTTGCGCCCATGATGTAGTCCTCGGGTGCTAGGCGGCGAATTTTGTCCTTATCTCCGTCGATTGTTCCGCCGTGCGCGCCCGCGATGGAGTGGATTGCGATTTGCTCGACTCTGTCCTCCCCAAGCAAAAGGCCGAGCTTCTCCATGACCTCTTCACTAGTGATTTCGTGCGTGGCGCGTGCGAAGATGTTCCCGACATCGTGAATGTGCGTCGCCGCTAGAAACAAATATGCTTCGTATGGCGTCAACGTGAAATGGGGCGACCTTGCCAAGTCCGAGGCGCGTTGAATGACGGTTCGAATGTGATCCGGGCCGTGGTCGGTAAGGTAGCCTCCATCCGCAATCATCGCCCCAGCCGTCACGTGCTTGTGCACGTATGTGTTGAGGTAATCCTCTAGCGCTTCGAACCGTTTCCAGTAGTCGGGAGCACCACCGCCGGGAAACTGATGCTTCGGCGCGTCGGCCAGCCAATCCCGAAGTGTCTTGCCTTCTAGATCCATCCTATTCCACAGCTCGCGTCATCGAAGGACTGCATCAGTTTACGCCTCGGATAGCATCGAAGACCACTTTGGCAAGAAGGGGCGGAACGGCGTTTCCAACCTGCTGCTGCTGAAAGCCAATTGATCCACAGAATGTGAAGCTGTCAGGGAAAGATTGCAGTCGAGCTGCTTCGCGAACCGACAGCCCACGGCTCTGAGACGGGTGAATCAACATGTTCTTTCGGAAATTGCCGATCACGACTGAAGGACCACCCCATTCAAGCCGTCTATAGATGCCGGTGTGGCAGCGTTCAGGATTTGCGTAGTTAGCCATCAACTCGGCGGGGATGCTGGACCAGTTACCGCCAGGGGGAACGCTTTTGTATCGGTTCACGATGTAGTCCTGGCTACGAGTGACCAGATGATTCGCGCAGGAATCCAGACCGCCCCGCATTTGCGTTGCGAAAGTCGATTTTGGCGGGCAACGATACGGCAGGAGGTTGATGCCGGCTCCGTTTCGGAGAATTGGTAGATCGTGGATCGCATCCCAAACTGTGACCGGGGTTGTAAAGGTGGGCTTCGGTGTCTGTAGCGTGATGCCATCAATTGAACCGACCACAAAGACGCGGGAGCGTTTCTGCGGCACACCAAAGCGAGAGGCATCCAGTACACATACAGAGACTGCGTAGCCAATGCGCTTCAGTCCCTGGATCACCCGATTCAGAAAGTAGCCACCCTCGGTCTCAAGGATGCCCTTAACATTCTCGAATACGACCCAATGCGGCGTGACCATCTTGATGAAACGGAGGTACTCTGCGAACAGCCAATTCGCCGGATTCAAGATTGATCGGGTACGTTGATTCGATGTCGAGAAGCCCCTGCAGGGCGGTCCGCCGAAGACGATCAGCTGCTTGCGTTTGCGTGGTAGGCGCAGGACATCCACCGACTGGACCGATTCAACTCTCCGGTTCAGGACACGGATTCGCGGGTGATTTTGCGCGTAGGTCGCCGCTGCACACCGGTCAGCTTCGATTGCGACCTGAACGTCCACACCCGCCCCAATCGCTCCAAGGGACATGCCGCCAGCACCGGAAAAGAGATCAACGCCAATCATCACGAAAGGTTTATCGTAACGCAAGTGGTGTGCGAAGACCGTGGAACCGAATCACAGAAGACCACGCTGGGCGCATCGTGTTTTAACCGCTTCGTGAATCGCAGTCGCGCAACGAAGGGGATCGTTGGCGATATCGTGGCCCCAAAACCGCAGGACAAGCCAACCGCCCGCCTTCAACGCATTTCTGTTTCGCCTATCCCTCGCGCGATTGCCCTCAATCTTGTGGGCCCAGTACTCGTTGAGTCTGTCCCTCCAAGCGGGAAATCGCCAGCCATGCCAGAAATCGCCATCGATGAAAGCGGCAACCCTCGCCGTCGGAAAGACAATATCAGGACATCCCGGCAGAGATCGGACGTTCTTCCTGAAACGCAATCCGCGGCGGAACAGGATACTGCGAATTGCCTTCTCGGGTCCCGTTTCGGTACTACGGATTGCGGCCATAGTCCGGCTCCGTTGTTGCGGGGTGAGATTGTCCATCGTGCCGTAGAATAGCAGGATATGGTCCTCTGGACCTTCGACCATTGACGAAACGTCTGCTTGACCGGATTCATCGCCCCTACCGAGAACTCTGAGCACCGGCGTCCCCGAACTTGACCTTCTCTTGGCGTTCGGCTTCGATCATTTCCAGCACTCGGAACTCCTCCTCCGTGATATCGGCCAACGTGATGGTCAGCCCAATGCTCCTCGCGTTTAACATTCGGAAGCAACGCCGGACCAGCGCGCCGCTCGGCGTATCCATCGCCTCTTCGAGCAGGTTCTTGGGACAGTCGGGTCCATGGCTGACGTCGATGGCCTTCCAATCCGCGCCACAGGCTGGGCAGCCATCCAACTCGGTCTGCGCTGAGTAGCCGCATCGCCGGCAGCGGAAGACGCGGTCGGGACAATCTTCCTCAGCGCCGCACAACTCGCCCTGGTGCAGCACCGACCGGATCAGGAAGCGAACGCCCGGCTCTTCCGGCCAGTCGCCGGGCGCGGTTATTCCGGGTCTTCGTCTGCCTCAATGGCCAGTTGCGCGATGACCTCGGACACTGCGGCCGACTTGTGCACAATGGGCACAGAGCCAGCATAGCCATCGTGCGAGATGTGTAGCTTGTCGTACAGCGCGCCGCTCGGTTCCAGAAAGGCGCGGGTCTCGACCGACCGCCGCGCGGCCACAACGCTTGTCGAAGCCCGCTCGTGGTCCTGCATCTCCTTTGCGGTCGGCATCCGCAGCACGTGAACCACGCGCGCGCCGGGAACTTTCATATCGATCCGATAGTTGATCCCTTCGCGCTCCACGCTGGCTACGGCGCACCGTTCAATGCGTCCGATTACCATGCCGGCCTCGGCATCATCGAACTCGGGACCGTCTTTGTCGGCGCGGATCTTGGCGAACAGTTCGGCGTTGATTTTCGGCAGATCCACGTCTTCGCTCTGCGATTTCCCGCGCCCGAGGAAATGCCGCACCGTGCGCTGCGCGCGCGCCCATGCGCACCACTCCTCGTCCGAAGGGAACCGCACCTCGCAACTCTTCTCGCCACCTGAAAGGATCGGCACCACGAAAGGCTTCGACGTATCGAAGCCCGCTCTCTTTTCGGTTTCCATTCAAGACTCCTATTGGCAGATGCCCTGTAGCGGCGTGGTGATCGTCATGGTCACCATGCCGTTGGTGGGGTCGTAGAGTTGCACGCCGGTGATCTGGAGCGTCACGATGCCATCCGTGTTTCCGAGTTCGGCGACGTTGAAGCCCATCTTCTGGATGAGCATCGTGAAAGAATTGTTGGCGTCCCGCGTCGCAGTGAACGTGGCGGTCCCGGTTGTCTGGTTGATTAGGTTCGCATACTCGGTCGATCCCGCCTGGACGCGCACCACAAACTGCACGGCGAAAACGCGGTCGCCCCACTCGAAACGGCCTTGGATCTGGTAGCCATCCTGTGCGCCCGAGCCAGGAAAGAATCCGGGGCGGAAGTTGTTCTCCCAGGAGGCGTCCATGGACACGAATTGCTTGGCGCTGCCGCCAGAGAGATAGTTGATGCCGTTGAACGTCAGAGCGCTGATCATCCCGGCATTGAATTCGTGCGGCGTCGAGATGGCCGGCAGCGTGATGCCGCTGGGCGAGGTGTACTGCCCGGTGGTCACGCATTCCGCCGAGCACATGGCGCTCGCGCGGCCGGGCGAGTTCTTGATGGTGAGCTTCCACGATTTGACGGCGCAGCCCACCAGCATCTCGTCGAGAACCGCCGACCCACCGGGGCGGATCTGCTGCACAAACGAGAAGTAAGGGAGTTCGAGGCCAGTCGGGTTCGTGGCTCCCAGCGCCGGAACGATGGTGTACGTGTAAGGACCGCTACCGCTTACGGTGACGTTGCCCAGACCAAAGGACATCACCCACGCGAGAAACTCCGAGGAAGCGTACTTCGAAATCTCGAAGGCCGGCATGTTGTAGTGCGACTTGAAGAGCTGCGTCGGGAATTCGTGTCCCTTGCCGATTTCAGCCCGGTCATCCTCATTCACCGGGACCTTCGCCCACGGCTTGGTATTGAGATTGGTGTGACGCCAGATGGCGGCGACCAGATTCGCCGTTCCGATGGCCGTCTGTTTGCCGAATCCCCAACCTTCCATCAGTTCGTTGATATTCGCCATGCTATTTCTTCTCCTCAACCGGAGTTGCCGGTTTTGGGCCCGTGGCCGTCGGTGCTGGAACCTGGTGCCAACCGGCGACCATGAGCGGCGTAAGCGCTACGGCGGTCGCCTCGACTTCCTTCACTTCGCCCTCGGGCGATTGCATAAAAACCCAATCCATAACGTTCTCCTCACTCGCCGCCGGGATTGCCTTGCTCCACCAGCGTTGCTTGCACTTCGAAATAGTCGAGCGTTGCCCCGTCCGCGCTTACCACAACGGTGTTTCGCTGCGCGGACGGAAGGTCCATATCCATCGGGTAGCAATCGGGGTCGATCTGGAAATGCAAGAGCGACGCCCACGATGGAGCACCCGTTGGCATGGCGCTCACCAGCAGCCAGAACAGATCGGCATACGTGGCGGTGGAATTCTGTTCCGGCGCGCGTAGATAAATCGAGAAGCGATGCGCGAAGTGCAGCGCCCCACCGGTGAGCCGCCGCGGCGTCGTGCCGTTCCACGCTACCAGGATGGAGCCGGGCGGCATCTGGAGAATGGCCAGCCGCAGGTTGTTGTCGGTAGCCAGGCCTTCCATGAACGCGCGGACGTTATTGCCGTCGCCGCCGATCGCAGTCACCAAGTCCGGGCAGGACTGAATCGCGGTCACCCACTCGCCCAGTATTGTTTTCGGATTGATCACGAGCGCTGAAGAAGTGCCAGGTTGAGCATGCCGTAGGCGTCGGGCTGGCGCACCGTTGTCACGACATACTGCGTGCCCCAGGCTGTTACCCAATCGCCTTTAGCCGGCGGGTTCGCAAAGTCGGATGGATTTACCGAAATCTCCTCGAAGTTCGCCACCGCGCCGGACTCCTCGCGCGGCCGGAGATGGCGCACCGCCGTCACCGTGAACGCGCTTCCCTGCGCCGCGCCTGCTTGCACCGGTTGGTACACCACCGGCTCGCCGAACGTCTGCGCAACGACGCCGTCCACGAACGCTTCAATGTTGGGCCAGTTCGGCATCTCAGGTCCAGTAGGCGACGATCAATCCCTCACTCGCGTTGTTGGCATCGACGTAGTAGTCCGAGGGCACCAGCAAATGCCTGGAGTCTTCCGCCCAGATGTCGAACGCATCGGCGACGCCGCCACCGGAACCGGTGGGCCAGAACTCCTTGATCACTCCCGTGCCGTTCGCCTTGTTCATTCCGGACACACCGAGGAATACGCGCCCGGTCTGGCCGATCACTGCGGCGAAGCGCAGCCGCTCCACGCGCAGATTCGTGTCGCTGGTAACGGCGACGGGCGTGCCAGGCGTCGGGACCTGGATATTGCCGAACGAGTTTGCTTTCATTGGAATCAGAGCCAGGCCAGGACCTTGAACTTGGCCCCCGTCGTCACCGTCACCTTCACGTTGGTTGCGTCGTGCGTTCCTTCGGTGACCGTGAAGACGTTGGTGCTCCCGCTGTTGTCCGTGCAGGAGACCAGTAGGCCCGCAGGCGCCGCGCCCAACCCATGTGCGATGTTCTGCGACGCGCCCGTGCCGGTCTGCACCGACGACAAGAACTGCTTCTGCTTCGACGGGTAGATGCCTTTGAAGTTTGCCTGTGGACCCGCGCTCTGAAACTCCGGAGCGTTAACGGGCGTTTTTTCCACTTTGACTGCCATGTCTCTTCTCCTTTCCCGGTTTGGCCGGTTCCTGCTTTGGAAGCCTTGAGAGCGCCCGCTCCGCTTCTGGCTGCGTCCCGATCCGGCGTTGCTCGTAGAGTTGCCGCGCGCGTGTCAACTGGACCTTGTTGGCGGCGTCCGGAGCGGGATATTCATCGCCGATGTCAGACGGCGTAAAGCCCTGCAATGGGCGCAGGACGTAAAGCGGCGGAACCAGACCCCTAGTCAGCCGCGCCCATGATTCACGACGAAGCATCATGACTACACCGCCGAGATCACGTTGTTGAAGAAGAAGCCGAGGTCCGGGGAGACCAGGCGCATATCGAACGCCGAGTCGATCTCGACGCGATCCGAAGCCAGGTGCTCCATGCGGAACGTTTTGATGCGGACGCCGGCGCCACCGGTCGTTCCGATGAGGCCCGTCCAGTTGAATACGTACCCGGCGCTGGGGGTCATTAGGCCGGCATTCTTCGGGCGGTAGAACAGCGCAGCGCTCATTCCGCCGATGAACGCGTTGGACTCGGCCGCGCCTTCCGCCGCCGTGTTGTAGACGGCGTCGATGACCAGGACATCCTCCAGTTCGAGAATCTCGGCCATGATCTGGCGAGTCGCCACTGCCGGGTTCGGCGCGGTCTGACCGTACTTGGTGCGGTCGATGAAGTCGGGGTGATCCACGAGCTTGTCAAACACCGGACGGCTCACCACGAAGATGTTGGGCGCGAAGCCACCGCTCGACAGCCGCATCTGGGTCTTCGCATGGCGAATGTCCGTGATCGGGTTGCCGTTTGGATAGTTCCCGGAGTCCCAATAGATGACGTGCGTGGAGTCAGCGGTCGCCTGGCCCGAGACGTTGTTGGTCCAGATGCCGGTGCCGAAGAACTTTGAGACCCACTGGTTTTCACGTCGGATCAGGGCCTTCTGGGTCAGGAAGATCGTGGCGTCGCGGTCGGGTGCGAGCGGCGAGTCGCTGTTGGAGCGGATCTGGTCATCCACATCCTTGTGCAGCGACCACACGTCGCAGTTGTACGTGCCGGTGGAATTCACGTTGTAGCCCGTGCCGGCGGATTCGGTGGCGAGCGCACGCTTCTGCATCTCGTCGCGGTTGAAGTCGGCCCGCGCGTAGGTGTAGTAGAGATCGCTTTTGTTCTCGACCGGGACAGCGGGGAAGGCCTTGTCGGCGACGAATTCGACTCCGGCGGCCTCCTGGAGGTAGGCCACTGACACATTCGTCAGC
>Ga0335071_10003783_pt1 | contig 15895 bp, 13 predicted proteins | sample Lox_Sample_15_FD_206724 | JGI IMG/M metagenome (GOLD analysis project Ga0335071, IMG submission 206724) | Soil microbial communities from Loxahatchee National Wildlife Refuge, Florida, United States - Lox_Sample_1.5 | ecosystem: Environmental > Terrestrial > Soil > Wetlands | place: USA... | reverse complement strand
CGCGGTGGTATTCGCGGCTGGCGCCGGCCCGGGCAGCGGCGCCCCGCGCAAGGACTCCGTCGACCGGGCCGCCTCGGTGCTGATGGCCGACGCCGCCGGGCAGGCGGGGGTCCGCAGGTTCGTGCAGGTCTCCTCGATGGGAGCCGGCCAGCCGCCGCGACCTGGCAGCGACGAGGTCTGGGCTGCCTACATCACGGCCAAGACCGCCGCCGAGGCGGATCTGCGCGCCCGGGACCTGGACTGGACCATCCTGCGTCCGGGTGGCCTCACTGATGAACCTGCCACCGGTATGATCCGGCTCGCACCCCCGCCAGTCCCCCGTGGGACCGTCCCCCGCGCCGACGTCGCCGCGGTCATCGCCGCCCTGCTCGACAATCCCGGTACCCGGCACCAGACGCTCGAGCTGACCGGCGGAGACAGCCCAGTCGCCGCAGCCGTGCACAGCCTTGCCTGATCACGGCGGCCGAGCCGCTCACATCGCCCGGTCCGCGCTCCGGGCTGACGCACTAGATCCGCCAGGACCTTAACCGCCCGAACGACATCCTGGCGCCCTGGATGGCCGCCCGTGGGTGCGGACAGGCGGGCGGCCTGGAGGATACGTCCAGGGGACGAGAAATCTGGTCGACGTGCCCGTCAATCGGCCCAAGATGGTGCCATAGCCTCGATCATGTGGGGACGGGAGCTTCACCTGGCACCGTCGGCGTCCTGCGAGGCGAAAGGCGTCAAGGTACTGTCATGCCGCGTATTGTGTGCCTGGGGTCGGGATAGATGCCCGCCGCAAGGTCTGAAGATGGCCGCCTGAAGGCAGCCACGCTAGGCTGTCTTTCTTATCCTCCTGCGGAGGAGGCGCCGTGAAAGCAGGACCGGGAGAGGGAAAGGCAGCAGCCGCAGTCGGCCGCAGCCACCTGCGGGCCTCGCGCGCCGACCGCCGGGAGGCGGCTGACGTGCTCAAAGCCGCACTCGTGCAGGGCTGGCTGGCCAAGGACGAGTTCGACGCGCGAATCGGCCAGGCGCGCGCCTCTCGTACATACGCGGAACTGGCCGCCGTCACCGCCGACGTGCCTGCCGGGCTGGACGAGCCCCGGCTGCCGCGCTGGCCGCTGCGGATGACGAACGCGGTCAGGTGGAGCGCATCCGGGTTGGTTACGCCAGCCGTTCTCGCCGCCGCGGTCGCGTTCGCTTCGCTGCGCGGCGATGGCCGCTATGAGGCTGCCGCCTTCGTGATCGCATTCGCCTATTTCGTGGTCTGGCTGTCCGTGGGTGTCGGCATGCTGTGGGAATGGCACTGTGCGTGCTTGCCGACGGCACGAGTGTGTGTCCGGTGCGCGCACACCGCCGCATCTCACCGCACGCCAGCGTCCTGCGCAGTCCGGCTGGGATCGCTGACATTGTGGAAACGCTGCCCGTGTGCGGGCTATGTCCCGCCGGGGATGTCACCACAGACCGCCTCCGGCCTAGACCACATAGCTGCCACCGGGTAGGCCAAACGGCGGCTGCCCGCCTGAATGCTCATCCACACATGTCGCTGGGAGCGCCAGATCCTGCGTCATTTCCAGCCGTCAGACGATTGACACGTATCGCCGTGCATGCTTTCAGGGGCCTGCCAGAGCGGAGGCGGGTACCGCTTGCCCGTGCGGCCGGTAAGAATGCGGGTCTCGGGCTGCTACCGGATAATCGGTGAAGTCACCGGCCGCAGGCCAGGGGAAGGATGCACCATGACATACGCCGCTAACGAGCGTGTCGATGCCTACATTGACGCCCTGCCGGCCTGGCAGCAGGCAATCTGCCGGCAGGTCCGCGACCTGGTGCATGCCGCCGACCCGGAGGTGTCCGAGACCATCAAGCGGAGCCGACAGCCGTACTTCGTGCTCCAGGGCAATGTCTGCGCGCTGCTGGCGGCCAGGGACCACGTGAACGTATTCGTCTACGACGGCGGCATCGTCCCCGATCCCGACGGCATCATCACCGCGGGGCATGACAACAAAACTGCCCGGACCGTTGCCATACGCCAAGGCGAGGCCATCAACGCCTCCGCGCTCACCGTTATGTTCAAGCACATCATTGCCAATAACCGCGCAGGCGGCTGGCGCAAACTGAAACGCGAACGTTGACCGCAAGCGGCGAGCAAGGGACGCGTTCATCTGCCGGGTACATGGGTGTTGCCGGTCCGCTGCGGCTGATGCCCGTGCCGACCGGGCGGGCCGGATCCTGCCGGGCGCCCGGCGGTGGCGCTCTATCGCCTGAGCTCCCATAGCGGCAGGACTGTTGCGGCAGCCGTAGTTCGTTGTAATCACGGTGTGGCATCTGCGGGAAAGGCGGGACCCGATGGCAGGACAACTAATTTCATCTATTCGTATCCTGCCTGCAAGTCACGCTATGTCTGCCCAAGCTGACCCAGCCGGTGAAATCCGTGCGAGAAAAGTTAGCTTACCTAGTAATTCGTATCAAGTTGTGAAAGCATCTGGACAGGTACCAGCATAGAACCTGGGGGGGACTATGCCAGATCAGCCAGGCGGCGAATGGTGGCAGCAAGCGTCAGGCCATCCTGGCCGCATCGGCCAGGAGCCGTCAAGCCCGCACCCTAGCGTTGCGCAACAGGCGCAGCCGCCGCAGGCGAGTGCCCAGTCCTCCTAGGCGGGCGATCAGTCATCTACGACCGGGCAGGACCGGCCGTGGCGAAAGAAGTACCGGGCCGCTATCATCCTGGCCGCCATTGGTCTGGTGCTCTTCCTGGCTACCGTCTGGCTCTACCCGTCCGGCACGCAACTCCCCGTCCCGCCCGCTAGCACGCTCGCCATCGAGGCATCGCAGCCGGTCGCGATAATCCAATACGAGGTCGACCAGGTATCTTCGACCATCGCCGAGATGAAGGTCACCGTCCAGCTGCCGGTCAACGCGCCGCTCCCGTCGGCTGGCACGACGACCGTCGAGCTAGTTGTGTCCCCTCCTATCGGGGTAAGCTTCGAGACCTGCCCAGCCTCGACGTGCGTATCCGAGCCTAATGGGGTAACCTCAGAGAAAGTACTATTGGCCTTTCAGCCACTTTCCAATGCGAATGGCAAGACCGGAATTTCGTTTGCTGATTTTTTTGTTCGCGCGCACAGCCTTGGTGGCACATATAACGACGTTAACGCGTCGGTCGTGGCGCCGGCCGTCATATATCATGGTTCCGGGACGCCCACATTGCTGACACAGTACAATATTCCTGATGCCAGCAGCTATGATTGGTCAGTTTTTCCAGTGGAATTCGCAAATGCAGCCTTCGCTACCTGGAACGAGCCGGTAACGGGCGGTCAGATATCCGCCCGAGTCGCGGATGGCGTCGACTACGCTAATCAATCAAGAGACAACTACCACACCTTTCTGGCTGGAGTAATACTTGGTGCCGCCATCGGTGCGGCGCTGGCCAGCCTCCAGGAAGTGCTGCACGCCAACGATCCTAAGTAAATCCTCCCGCAGTAACCGTGTGCGAGGGGGCCGGGCGTGGACGACTTGCAGACGCGGCCCTGAGGCGCACTTATGCGCGATGATTTTCGCGGTCGTCGCGCGTCTGGCCTACGAGACGCTGTTAGCCAGGATGCCTGCTGAACACTGAAAGGATGCCTCATGGAGATCACCAATCTGGGTAAGGCCGATGGGCTGCCGCCGGTGGACTGGGCCGCAGTTGCCGAGAAGCTCGATGCGGGGTCGGCGCCAGCTCCGGACGCGGTCAACTCCCGCACAACCTGGCTGTCCACCATCAAACAGGACGGCAGCCCGCATGTGACTGCGGTCGGTGCCCTGTGGCTCGACGGCACGTTCTGGTTCCAGACCGGCGCGGGCACGCGGAAGGGGCGTAATGTCGCGCGCGATCCGCGGTGTTCGATCGCGGTGTCGATCCGCGACGCGGACGTCGTAATCGAGGGTGACGCCGCGCGAGTGACCGAGCCGGGCGCGCTGGCGCGCATCGCCAAGGCGTGGGCAGACAATGGCTGGCCGGCCGAACCCGACGACAGCGGGCTGGGAATCACGGCCCCGTTCAACGCCCCGTCGCAAGGACCACCGCCGTGGAACGTGTATCGCATCGAGCCGCGCTCGGCGATCGTGACCTTGGCGACGGAGCCGGGCGGCCTGACTCGCTTCCGGTTCTGACGCTGATCGGCCAGATCGTCGGGGCGCAGCAGGATCCGGCTGCTCAGAACGTCCACGCCACCATTCCAGCATCACGTCGAGTGAGACCTGAGTTGGGCCAGGATGTTGAAAGGTAGGCGCCGTTCCCGTCATGGGGTGGCGGGGTCGGCGATGCGGTAGCCGACGCCCGGGGTGGTGGAGATGACGGGCGGGTCGCCGAGCTTGCGGCGCAGCCGCCCGATGGTGACCGTGACCGTGTTGGTGAACGGGTCGGCCTGCTCGTCCCAGACGCGCTCCAGCAGGTCCTCGGCCCTGAGGAACGCGGGCGCTTCCAGCATCAGCGCCTCCAGCACCCCGAACTCCTTGACAGACAGATCGAGCTGGCGCCCGTCCCGGCTGACCGTCCGCCGCAGCGGGTCCAGTTCGATCCCGGCCGCCCGCAAGGTGCGGGCTCGCGCGGCCGGCTGCCGGCGAGCCAGCGCCCGCACGCGCAGCACCAGCTCGGGGAAGTGGAACGGCTTGCCCAGGTAGTCGTCCGCGCCGAGGCTGAGACCGGTCACCCGGTCTCCTGGCTCTCCGGCCGCGGTGAGCATCAGCACCATGGCCCGGTGGTCGCGGTCGGTGATCATCTGGCAGAGCGCGTCGCCGTGGATACCAGGCAGGTCCCGGTCGAGCACCACGACGTCATACGGGCTGAAGTCGAGCTTCGCGGCTGCCTCCAGCCCGTCATGGGCCACGTCCACCGCCATGCCCTGATCGCGCAGGCCCTCGGAAAGGACCTCGGCCAGCGAACTGGAGTCCTCGACGACCAGCACTCTCATGCGGGCACACCGGCCTCCGCCGTCGACGGGCGGGCGGCGGCGGATGGCAGCTCGACGCAGACGCGCAGCCCGCCGTCGTCCCTGGCCTGAAGGTCCAGCGTGCCGCCGTGCGCTTCGACGATGGCCGCGACGATCGACAGGCCGAGGCCCGAGCCCTGGTCCGAGCCGGTCCGGTCCGCGCCCAGCCGCCGGAACGGCTGCGCTAGCTCGTCTACCTGCCGCTGGTCGAGGACCTGGCCACCGTTCTCCACGACCAGGCTGGCCCGGTTGCCGTCGGTCTGGGTCGTGATCCGGACCCATCCGCCGTCGGCGTTGTGGCAGACGGCGTTGCCGATCACGTTTCCCACCAGCCGGGACAGCAGCGCCTGGCTGCCGGTCACCCACGCACCACCCTGTCCGCTGGTGTCCTGCACGGTCAGGTTCTTGGCGTGGATGGCGGCGGCCTGGTCGGCCAGGGCGGCCGCGACGACGTAATCGAGCGGCAGTGTCGTATTTCCAGGCAGCTGCCGGTGCTGGGCCCTGGCCAGCACCAGGAACGCCTCGAGCAGGGCGTCGATCTTGTCCAGTTCGGCCCGCAGCCTCCCCGCCAGGGCGACGGTCTGGGGCGGGGCCGGCTCGGGTTTAGCCAGTGCCACGTCGAGGGAGGCCCGCATCGTGGTCAGCGGGGTGCGCAGCTCGTGCGAGGCGTTGGCCACGAACCGGCGCTGGGCGGCGAACGCGCCCTCCAGCCGCGCCAGCAGCCCGTCGATGGTGTCACCGAGTTCCTTGAGCTCATCGCGCGGGCCGGCGACGGCCAGCCGTTCGTTCAGGTTGTCTTCGGAGATACGCCGCGCGGCGGCGGTCATCTGGCTGACCGGACGCAACGCCCGGCCGGAGACCAACCAGCCGAGGGCCGCCGACACGATCGTCATGATCGCCAGGGCGATCAGCGACGCGAGAAACAGGGCATGGCCGAACTGGTTCTGACCAGGCTGGTTGGCTACCTCCGCCTGCAAGCGGTTGACCATGGACTGCAGGTGGGTGACCTGGCCCTGGAGCATGTGGATACGGGCGCTGGCTGAGCCGGGCTGCGCGCTGGGCCCACCTCCGTTCCTGACGGTGGACCCCGCTACGGCATGGACCGCGACGCCGCTGGCGATGGCCAGCAGCAGCGCCCCGGAGATCAGGAACAGAAGCGTGTACAGGACGGTCAGCCGCACCCGCACCGTTCGGCCCGGCAGCCGCACCCAGCTCGGCAGCCTCATCCTCGTCTCCCTTGCCTTGGCAGCCGACCTGGCCAGGGCCGCCATCCCAGCTACAGCATGGCCCGGCCGACCTAACAACGGGATAACAGCCTCCGTGCGGCCCATGTTATGGCTACCTCCGTAGAACGGTCTCGGCACCTTTTCGCTGCGACCAAGAAGGAACGACCGATGCAAGCCACGATCGAAGTCAGCGGACTGCGCAAGCGGTTCGGGCCGACGCTGGCGCTGGACGGCATGTCGTTCACCGTCAAGCCCGGCCAGGTCACCGGTTTCGTCGGCCCGAACGGGGCCGGCAAGTCCACCACGATGCGGGTCATAATCGGCTTGGACGCGGCCGACGAGGGCCGGGCCCTGGTCGGCGGCAAGCCGTACGCAAGCCTGCGGCAGCCGATGCGGGTGCTCGGCTCGCTGCTGGACGCGGGCGCGCTCCAGCCGAGCCGCAGCGCCCGCAACCACTTGCTCTGGCTGGCGCACTCGCAGGGCCTGGCCGCCAGGCGGGTGGACGAGGTGATCGAGCAGGCGGGCCTGCAGGGCGTGGCCAGGCGGCGAGCGGGCGGCTATTCGCTGGGCATGCGGCAGCGACTAGGGATCGCCGGGGCGATGCTGGGCAATCCGGCGGCGATCATGCTGGACGAGCCGTTCAACGGGATGGACCCCGAAGGCATCGTCTGGATGCGCGGGTTCCTGCGGTCGCTGGCCGCGGGCGGCCGGGCGGTGCTGGTGTCCAGCCACCTGATGAGCGAGCTTCAGGACACCGCGGATCATCTGGTCGTCGTCGGACGCGGCAAGGTCATCGCCGACACGACGGTGGCGAGCCTGCTCGCGGCCGCCTCCGGTGACCGGGTGACGCTGCGCACATCGGCCCGGCCGGAGGCGACGGCGGTGCTCGAGCACGCGGGGGCCACCGTCGTCGCCTCCGGCCAGGACGTGCTCACCGTCTCGGGACTGCCTACGGAGCGGATCGTCGCGCTGCTCGGCGAGAAGGCGGTGCCGTTCGCCGAGGTCTCGGCCCACCGGGCGACCCTGGAACAGGCCTACATGGAGCTGACGAGACAGGCCGTCGAGTTCCGCCCGGCCGGATTTGACTCCGGCGCCGGGCAGGAGGTGGCGCGATGACTCCTCAGGCGATCTCGGTGTCGCGGCCCGAAGCCGGGGCTGGCGACGGAGCCCGCGGTGGCTTCGGCGCTGTGCTGCGCGCCGAATGGACCAAGTTCCGCAGCGTACGCGGCTGGGTGATCGGGATGATCCTGGCCGCGCTGCTGATGATCTTCCTGGGCGTATTCGCGGCCGCGAACGGGTTTATCAGCTGCGGGATACCCGGCGCCCCGCAGCAATCCGGCAAAGCCTGCCTGCCCTACGTCGCGCACGGGCCGGGCGGTGAGGTCGTAACGGACAGTTTTTCCTTCCTACGCCAGCCGCTGACCGGGAACGGCACTGTCACCGCGCGCGTCACGGCGCTGACGGGGGAAGCCCAGGCCGAATCCGGCAATACGGTGCCGGGCCGCCTTGATGCGTGGGCCAAGGCGGGAATCATCATCAAGCAGAGCACCCGCCAGGGCTCGGCCTACGCGGCGATGATGGTGACCGGCAGTAATGGCGTCCGCATGCAGTACAACTACGCCGGGGACGTCGCGGGCCTGCCGGGCAGTGTGTCGGCAGCGCACCCGCGCTGGCTCCGGCTGACGCGCTCCGGCGACACGATCACCGGCTACGACTCCGCCAACGGCACGCACTGGACCAAGGTCGGCACGGTCCAGCTGAGCAGGCTGCCGTCGATCGTTCAGGTCGGTATGTTCGTGACCTCGCCAGACTTCACAGTGACCCAGAACTCGTTCGGCGGCGGCACCTCTGACAACGGACCCACCCAGGCCGCCGGCGTCTTCGATCACGTCAGCCTGACCGGCGCCTCGCCCGGCACCTGGACCGGCACCACGATCGGCGGTGAGGGCCCGGCCGGGCTAAGGCCACCGGGCGGCCCCGGCCCGGCACCGTTTACCCGGGCTGGCGGCACCTTCACCGTGACCGGATCCGGCGACATCGCGCCGGTCACGCCGGGACCGAGCCAGGGGCTGCCGACGGCGACGATCGGGCAGAGCCTCGTCGGGGCGTTCGTGGGGCTGATCGCGATCGTCGCTGTGGCGGCGATGTTCTTCAGCACCGAGTACCGGCGCGGACTCATCCGCACCACCCTGGCCGCCACGCCGAGGCGGGGCGCGGTATTGGCCGCCAAGGCCGTGGTGATCGGCGCGGTGGCGTTCGTCGCCGGGCTGGTGGCCGCGGTCGTCTCGATCGCCGTCGGTGTCCCGAAGGAGGAGAACCAGGGGCAGGTCCTGCTGACCGTGCCTGGGCTGACCGAGGTGCGGGTCATCGCCGGCACGGCCGCCATGCTGGCCCTGTGCGCGGTCCTCGCGGTTGCCCTGGGTGCCATCCTGCGGCGCAGCGCGGCCGCGATCACCATCGCGGTACTGATCGTCGTCATGCCGTTCCTGCTCAGCGCGCTGCATGTCTTTTCCTCGGGGGTCGGCGACTGGCTGCTGCGGCTGACCCCGGCCGCGGGCTTGGCGGTCGAGCAGAGCATCCCGCGGTACCCGCAGGTCAGCACCATCACCTCGCCGGCGGCCGGGGGCTACTACCCGCTGTCGCCCTACACCGGGTTGGCCGTCCTGTGCCTGTGGACGGCTGCGGCCCTCGCCCTGGCGCTGGTCATGCTCCGGCGGCGGGACGCATGAGCGGCGCACTGCACGCCGAGTGGACCAAGCTGCGCACGGTGCCGGGGCCCGCCTGGCTCCTGCTCGGGGTCGTGGCACTGACCATCGCGGTCAGCACCGCAGTCGTCGGGGCCACGCACTGCCCGCAGGATCTGACCTGCCCGGTCGACACCACCAAGCTCAGCCTGACCGGAGTCCAGCTCGGTCAGGCCGTAGTCGCGATCCTCGCCGTGCTGACGATCAGCAACGAGTACAGCTCGGGCATGATCCGCACCACGCTGGCGGCGACGCCGAACCGGCAGACGGTGCTGGCGGCCAAGGCGATCCTGCTGGGCGCGCTGGTGCTGGCGGCCGGCGCGGTGGCGGTGTTCGGCTGCGTGCTGGCCGGCCACCTGATCCTGACCGGCCACGGTTTTACCGCCACGCGCGGCTTCCACCCCATCTGGCTGAGTTACGGGCCGACGCTGCGCGCCGCCTGCGGTTCGGTCTTGTACCTCGGACTGATCGCGCTGATGAGCCTGGGCGTCGCCGCGATCGTGCGAGACTCGGCCACCTCCATCGGCGTCGTGCTCGCCTTGCTGTACCTGTTCCCGATCGTCCTCGCGTTCGTCGGGAACACGCACTGGCAGCACCGGCTCGAACGGTGGACTCCCACGATCGCAGGGCTGACCATCCAGGCCACCACCGGGCTGCGCAGCCTGGCGATCAGCCCATGGGGCGGGCTCGGCGTCCTGGGCATCTGGGCGGGAGCGACTCTGGTCCTCGGCGCGCTTGCGCTTCGCCTCCGCGATGTCTAACTTGCAAACGTGAAGGACTTGGTCAGGCTGCTCCGCCGGATCGCGGTCACCGTCGTGGGCACGGTGATCCTCGCCGTCGGCCTGGTTCTCCTGGTGGCGCCCGGGCCTGGTCTGCTGGTCATAGCGCTGGCACTGGCCGTGTTCGCCATCGAGTACCGGTGGGCCAGGCGCCATCTCGCCACCGTGCAGGCACGCGCCCGTTCGACCGCCCTCAAGGCAGCAGCCAGCCGCGTCGCCACGGCTTCCGCCGTCCTTTTCGGCGTCGCCGCCATCGGCCTCGGTGTCGTGCTGATATGCACCGACCTGCTGCCCTGGTCCGGCGCGGGAACTGGCCTGGGCGTTGCCATCGGAGGCCTGACCGTGCTGGCGACCATGGCCTACAGCATCCGGGAACTACGACGTGCTGAGAAGATCGAAGAGAACGAAGACGGCGAAATAGGCTCGGATAGCGCCACGGCCAGCTGACTGATCGGACGGGAGGACCTGGTGGAGGCAACGGCGGAGCGTCAGCTGGCTGACCCGCCGGCCACCTGGCAGGAGCACTGGTTCGACCACCGCCAGTTGCTCCGGCTCTACCACAGCGACGAGCACTGCGCGATCTACCTGGACCCCGACGTGCGCCTGGCGCAGGTCCGCTGGCTGCCCCGGTTCATCAATGTGACCTGGCAGTATTCCAAGGCAACCTACGGCGACGCGTTCGGGCCAGACCCGCGCATCTACTCCATCCACCACGCCGGGCGGCACGGCGGCGGCCACGCGGGCTATTACGTCAGCCCGGTTCACGACTACCACAACGTCAGCGACTGCGGGCTGGACACCTGGCGAGAGGGCAACACCCTCGCTCGCGAGCTGCCCGCCCATGAGATCGGGCATTCCGTGGAGAGCGCCAACAACGGCGTCCACGGCTCACCGGCGTACGAAATCTGGGGCGACAGCAAGTGGGCCGAGTTCTACATCTATGACCTGTACACCGCGCTCGGCATGGACCGCGAGGCCAAGGGCGTCTACCGCCGGTTCACCGGCAACACCGACGATTTCCCCCGCCGCAGGACTCGCTGGTTCCGCGACTGGTTCTATCCCCTATGGCGGGACTGCGGGCAGGCACAGGTCATGAACAGGTTCTTCCAGGAGCTGGCCCGGCACTTCCCGCGCGACTCCGGCGGCACCTACACGCGGCGGATGAACTGGGGCGAGTACGTCCACTTCACCAGCGGCGCCGCGGCCGCCGACATGAGCGGCCAGGCCGCCCGCGCTTTCGGCTGGCCCCGCGAGTGGGCCAGCCAGCTGGAGCACGCCCGCGCGGAGTTTCCCGGCATCACGTACTGAAATACGGACCGCGGGGACGAACCGGCGGCCCGTTCGGAATCCCTTGGCAAATACGTAGCGCGCAAACCGTCCGGCTACTCGACTCGGGGCGGCGACGGGCGGGCCAGCTCGCCGCGCAGCCATCGCGCGGTTTCCGCCAGCACCGGGTCAGCGGCGTCCTGCCAGGTGATCGCTGCGGCCGCCGCGCTCTCTGGGGCGAGTTCGGACGCGGCGTAGAGCGCGCAGGCACGCAGCCAGTCGTCTTGCCAGTACGTGTGCGGGTCGTCCAGCAACTCGTTCAACCACGGCTCGGCGGCGCGGTCACCGGACGGGGCGGCGGCCGCGAGCAGCGCTCGGCGTCCGTCGTCGTCCACGTCCGGATCGACGAGTTCGAGCAGGCGCGCGGCGGTCCTTCGGCCCAGCTCCAGTTCCAGCGTCTCGACGGCCAGCGCACGGTGACCGTCGGCGGAGGATGCCAGCTGCGCCACCGTCCTGGTGAGCCACTGATTGCCGAAGGCCGCGCCCGCGAGGCACCGAGCCTGCCGCGCGCACGCGCGGATCTCGTCGTCGAGCGCGCGGCGGAGATGCTCGGCCCGGCCGGTGCCGGTGACGGCCTGGGCCGCGGCGGCGGCACGAGCCGCACGGCTGCTCTCCTGGGCCACGAGCCGCCCGGCGAGGTCGGGTTCCAGCGAGTGTCCCCTGGCTGCGATCGCGTGCCCGGCGGCGCGGGCGAGATGCCGATCGGGGCCGCTCAGCAGCTCCGTCAGAACGCCCAGCGACGCGTCGTCCCGGCGTAGGCCCAGGGCCTGGATGGCCCGCGTCGCGGTCTGCTCCTCGGTAACCGCGAGCCGCTGGAGTGCGGCCGCGTCGCAGCCGGGCAGGCCGACGTGCGCGGCCACTGCCGCCCCGATGGCGGATCGGCTGCCCGTTCGGCTCGCCGCGAGCGTCATCAACGCAGCCACGTAACTGGCGTCCGGACCCTGAGTCACGGCAGACAGGGCCGCGGCGACGACCACGGTGTCTGTCGATTCCAGACCCGCGTGGCACAGCGCGCGACCGCGATCGGCCAGCGGCCCATCGCGGCGGGTGAGCAACATGGCCGCGGTGAGCCGCAGCTCAGGGTCGGCGTCATCGAGCACCAACGCGAGCGCCGAGAGATCCGAGCCGAGGGCCGCGATCGCGTTCGCGGCGCTGACCCGCAGATCAGCCGGCAGTGCCTCGTCGCGCGTGATCTGCACGAGCTGCGGTACTACGGCCGGATCGGCGGCAGCCACCGCGGCCTGCACCCCGATCCGCCGGTGCTCGGCGTCGGGGTGCGCGAGCAGCCTGCCGATGTGCCGGGCCAGCAGCTCAGGATCAGCAGCGGTCAGCACGTCGACGCCGAGGCGGACGTCACGAGGATCCGCGCTGCTGAGCAGCTTCTCGACGGCCGCACGCGAGGCCGCATCAGTCACGAGCAGGGCCGTGGGATCCCAGTCGCGCCGCGCCAGCGAATCGCGCAGCCGCCGTCCGTACTCGCGATGACACATCGCGGCGACCGCCAGCCATAGCACGCCGAGAACCGCCGTCGCAACGACGAGCCATATGATGCCGAGCCCGAGCGCGCCGAAGATCAGGACCAGACCACCGACCGCGGCAATGGCCGCCGGTTCCCCCGCCGCCTCGACCGACGTCTGCGCCGCGAGGCGTTCGGCTGGGGCGAGCGCTTGGTACGTGGCGTTGATCGACGTGCGGCTGGTGCCATCCGTGCATGCGATGTCCGCCACCTGGGCGCTGCACACCAGCACGAAGAACGCGGTTGTCGCCGACCCGGCCACTGCGCCGGTCACAAGACCGGCCGTCACCACGGTGAGCATCGCGACCGGGTTGGCCGCGAGCCCGAAGCCGACGCCGAACCGGCGGAGCAGGCGGCCGGCCAATAGCACGACGAAGGCGATGCTGACGGTGTTCATGAGCGCCCCGAAGGCGCCGAGGAAGGCGGCGAGATGGGATGCGTCCGGGTATCTGGCCGCGGCCTGGTCCCACACGATGAAGTACAGCAGCTGGGTTGCCGCGGCCGAGGCGACCGAGTAGCCGAGGACCAGTAGGACCAGCCGCGTCACGCGCCCGCGGCCCAATGTCTGGCCAGCCGTCGGCGCCACCGCGACCGGGGCGGGTATTGCGTGCAGCTGGGCCGGGTAGCGGCGTCCGGTCAGGGCTAGCAGCGCCGCGAATGCCGCCAGCGGCACGAGGTCGAGAACGAGCAACTGGCGGATGTCGCCAGTCACCCGCACCAGCCAGGCCGCGAGCAGACCACCCACGGCGAGGCCGATGGTAAATCCGCCCACCACGCGCGAGTACCTGGCCTTCATCTGCTGCAGGTCGAGCAGTCTTCCCGCCTGCGCACCGACCAGCATGAGACCGATCGGGATGGACAGCGGGAACAGCACGAGCAATGGGAACGTCACCCAGTTCGCTTCGGCGACGACGAGGAGCACCCACCCGGCGGCCACCACGACGAGCAACGTCGCCAGCACCGTGAGGCCGATCTGCAGCAGCGTCCACCGCCGCTGAGCGCGAGACATACCCCAGGATGTGAGAACGCCCGCCGCTCCGACCGCGAGGTAGACGTAGGGCAATCGCGTCGCCCCGTACTCGACGAGGAACAGCGAACTCGCCGGCACGACCAGCAACGCGCAGAACAAACCCAGGGACGTCGTCTGGCCAGTGAGCAGAGTCAGCCGCGCACGCACGTCATGACACCGGTTGGTGCGTCTCGCGCAGGCGGCGCGCCAGATCGGCGATCACGCCGAGCGCGATCTGCGGCTGCGCGTCAAGCGCGTCGTCGAAGACGGCCTTGCGCAGCCGCAACAGCCGGACCGGGCTGAGCGCGACAACGGTGGCCGACCTCGGCCGGGCGTCGAGGACGGCAAGCTCACCCACCACGCTGCCGACGCCCATGCGCACGCGGCGGTCGGGGCGGATCACCTCCACCTCGCCGTGCTCGACCACGAACAGCCAGTCCTCGACGGCACCAGCCTCCATGATGACGGCGCCGGCCGGGCAGGTGACCTCCTCGAGCACGCGGGCGATTCCGGCCAGCACTCGATCCGCGGTGCCCGCGAACAGCTCCACACGCCGAAGCAGCGCGACCCGTTCGATGGTGAGCGCCACAGCATAGAGCGTAGCGCCACGAGAGATTATCCGGCAGACTGGTCCGATGGCGGGCGCACTGGCGCGGCTCATCCGAGACCCGGTGCACGGATACGTTGAAGTCCCGCCGGAACTGGATCCGCTCGTACGCAGCGCAGCCGTGCAGCGGCTGCGCCTGATCCGGCAGAACGCGCTGGCAGTGGTCCAGTTCCCGTCGATGACCGGCAGTCGCTACGAGCACGCCCTGGGCACGATGCATCTCGCCGTCGGGGCGTGGCAGGGCTGCTGGCACAACCAGATGCCCGCCGCCGAAGGCGTCGATACGTCATCGACGTGGGACGGGTTCAAAACGAGCGTCATCGGCGATCTCCAGCGCGCCGCGGCGTCCGGCGCCGAACTCGACCCGGTGACCCGCCGGCTGATCGACGCACCGCCGGGCCGGCCCGAGCAGACGGCGCTGTGGACGTCGTTCGAGCGCGTCATCGGCCTAGCCCTCGGCGCTGTCGGGCTGCTGCACGACGTAGGCCACCCGCCGTTCTCGCACGTCCTCGAGCCGTTCTACCTGCGCAACGCCGAGCAGATCCTGGGCGCCGGCCGATGTGCCGACTTTTCGCGTTACGCGGCCGATGCGGCAGGCAGAATCCAGTTCCACGAGTGGGCCGGGCTCGCGATCTTCGATGCGATGCCCCAATCGGCGTTCCGGTTGGTGCCGCGTTACCTCATCCGCCGGATCCTCGCCGACCGGTCCGGACACGGCTGGGCGGGCTGCCTGCACTCGGTCCTGGACGGACAGTTCGACGTCGACCGGCTGGACTTCCTCTGCCGGGACTCCGCTGGAGCCGGTACCGAATTCGGGCACCTCGACGTGACGAACCTGCTGCGCAACCTCGAATTGCACCGGACCGGCCCGCACGACTGGCGCATCGGCCTGGGCGCACAAGCCCTCTCCTCGTTCGAGACGATGCTCCTGCAGCGAGCGCAGCACTACCGCTGGGTCGTGCAGCACCACATGGTGGTGGCGGCGGACGTGGCGGTGCAGCGTGCCGTCACGGCGCTGTTCAGCATGTCGGGCGGCGCCGAGCCCGTTCCGGCCCTACGCGACCTGGTACCCGACCTCGACTACCTCACCTCCGCCTCGGCAGGCGGCGGTGACGGGGCCTGCGTCGACGACCCCGGCGTCGTCTCGTGGCTGAGGGCAGCCCGCCCGGTGCTCGCGTCGATGGCCACGGAGGAATCTCCAGCCGGAGAGCAGGCGCGCGCGACGCTGGCGCTGATCCGGATGCTCGATTCAATGTCGATCACGCCGATCCCCGCCTGGCGCGACTACCACGAATTCGTCGCGCGCATCGAGCAGAACCACGACCTGGTCGCCGACCTCGCCCGATTCGCCGAACCCGTCGACGCTCCGGACTTTCTGCCTGGCGCAGCGAGCCGACAGGCGGTGGCCGCGCTGCAGGCCGACCTCCCTGCGCGGCTCAACGCGGCGCTGGACGCGGTGCTGCAGCCCGACCGGACGGATACCGCCCTCGAGGATGCCGAGCGCTGGCTCACCGACGCCGTGCCGGCATTCGCCGGACCTGGCCGCTGGCTGCTTGCCCGGACCAAGTTCCGCGCGCTGGACGAGGAGCACGCGAGGATCTGGCGCGGTGACCAGACGGTGCAGCTCGGCGAGCTCAGCCCGCTGGCGGTGGCGCTCGCGGCCATGGAGGTAATGCGGCCGAGGTTCTTCGTCTTCTTCGTTCCCCATGACGGCGAGCCGACGGAACCAAGCCGCGACC
>Ga0335071_10003781_pt1 | contig 15899 bp, 11 predicted proteins | sample Lox_Sample_15_FD_206724 | JGI IMG/M metagenome (GOLD analysis project Ga0335071, IMG submission 206724) | Soil microbial communities from Loxahatchee National Wildlife Refuge, Florida, United States - Lox_Sample_1.5 | ecosystem: Environmental > Terrestrial > Soil > Wetlands | place: USA... | reverse complement strand
GCGGTGCCAAGCGGCGCCACCACGTGGGGAAACCCGGCTTCGCTCAGCGCGATCGCGTCCACGTAGCCCTCGACGACGATGAGTTCGCCCCTCTGGTGGGCCGCGGGCCGCGCCCGATGATGATTAAACAGCAGCGCTCCCTTGTGGAAAAGCGAAGTCTCCGGCGAGTTCAGATATTTGGGTTGAGCCCCCGGCTCGAGCGCCCGGCCGCCGAAGGCGACGGCCCGGCCCGAGCGATCGTGGATGGGGAACATCACCCGGTCGCGGAACCGGTCGTAAGCAACCGCGATCCCCTCGCCATGGACGAGCAATCCCGCCTCGATCATCTGGTCGACGCCGACGCCCTCAGCGGCAAGCGCGTCGCGCAAAGCAAAACGCTCCGGCGCCGCGTAGCCGAGCGAGAACCTCTTCTGCGTCGCCCGGCCGAGGCCGCGGTCGGAGAGATATCCGCGCGCCTTCGTCCCGATCGCGGCCTGGAGATTGGCTTCGAAATGGCGCGCCGCCGCGTCCACCACGTCGATGAGCCTGGTGCGCTTCTTCTCCTGCGCTTCGTTCGCCTCGCTGGGGCGGGGCAGAGGCACGCCCGCCATCGCCGCAAGCCGCTCGACCGCTTCGGGAAAGCTTAGGCCCTCGGTCTCCGCCAGAAAGTCGAAGATGTCGCCGTGCTTGCCCGATGAGAAATCGTGGAAGAAGCCTTTCTGGTCGTTGACGAAGAACGAGGGCGTCTTCTCCGCGTTGAAGGGGGACAGCCCAACCCATTCCCGTCCCTGCTTGCGCAGCTTTACGCGGCGGCCAGTCACCTCCGAGACTGGCAAGCGGGCGCGAATCTCGTCCAAAAGGACGGGCGGGAACCTCATATGGCCCACATTCCGGTCGCGAGCGAAGTTGGCAAGCCGCACAATGCGTTGTCCCCGCCATTCACAGCCGCTCAGGCGGGCACCGCGCCCATGAGCTTGCGCGCCGCTTCGGCGCTCATCGGGCGGCCGAAGGCCGCGCCTTGGGCGAACTGGCACCCGATCTGGGCAAGCTCGACCGCGTCGGATTCGCTCTCCGCGCCCTCGGAAATGACGTCCATGCCGATATTGCGAGCCATGGCCACGATCGAAGGCAGGATCGGCGAGCGCGCGCCGACGGCGTTCGGCCGCACTAGCGAAGCGTCGATGCGCACGGCGTCAAAGCGGTAGTGCGGAAGGTGGCCCAGGGACGTGTAGCCGGCCCCGAATTTGTCGAGCATGAGGGAAGCCCCCGATTCGCGCACCCGCTGCAGGAGCGCGGCCGCATATTCGGGGTTCTCCATGACCAGGCCTTCGGCGACGGCGATTTTGAGGGAGCCCCTTTCGATAAGATATCGACTCATCGCGGCCCGGACGTCGGTCACGAGGTTGTGGCTCAACATCTGGCTCGAGGCGGCGGTCACCGTTGCGAAGATGGGCGGGTCGACTTCAAGAGCTTTCTGCCATGCGGCGAGCTCCCGGACCGCGACGTCGAGCGTGTAGGCGCAGATCTCGGCGGTGGCGCCGCTGGCGGTGGCGATCTCAAGGAATTCATCCTCTTCCAGGAGACCCAATCGATAGTGGCGCCAGCGCGCGACCGCCTGAAACCCGGCGACCGTGCGGTCCTCAAGCCGGACGATCGGCCGAAAGAGGACCATGATGTCGTTCCGCTTCAGCGCATTGCGCAAATCGTTCTCGAGCATCCGACGGTCGGACCTTAAGGACCGCATGATCGGCGAGAACATCTCGGCTCGGTCGCCGCCAGCTTTCTTTGCGTTCGCGAGAGCCAGTTCGGCGTCCGACAGAAGGTCGCCGGCCTTGACGTGCAGCTTCGGATTGTAGACGGCGGCGCCGATCGAGACCGTGAGCAGGATCTCCTGCTCGCCGAAATTGATAGGCGAGGACAGCGTCCGGCGCAGGGCTTCGACCTTCGCCGGGAGCTCCTTCGGCTGATCGTCGCTGATGAGGATGGCGCCGAACTGGTCGCCGCCGAGGCGCGCAAGCGTATCTCCAGGCTTCAGATCGCGCGCGAGGCGCCGGGCCACCGCCAGCAGCACGGAGTCGCCGACGGAGAGACCATGGGCGTCGTTGACGTCTTTGAAGTCGTCAACGTCGGCCACGAGCACGATAGGGGCTGATCCGGCGAGCTTTTGCGCAAACTGGATCGCCGATGTCAGCCGGTCGTAGAACAGCTCGCGATTGGGAAGACCGGTCAGGTTGTCGTGGATGGCGTCATGGAGCATGCGCTCCTCGGCCGCCTTGATCTCGGTCACGTCGGCGAGCGAGCCGATGACCCGCACCACCTCGCCGTCCGGGCCGACGACAGGCCGCGCCTTCAAGACGTACCAGAAATAATGGCCGTCGGACCCGCGCAGGCGAAGCTCGTGATTGATCCGGCCGGAGCGCTGCTGAAGCAGCCCGTCGAGCGCAAGGGTGTAGCGCTCGCCATCCAAAGGATGCAGCACGTCGAGCCAGCCGGCCGCCGGACCTTCGAGCGCGCCCCGCCTCAGACCCAGCTGTTGTTCAAGCGCGTCCGCGCCGGTCACCTCGTCATTGACGACATTCCAATCGAAAATCGCCTCCCCCGAGCCGGTCATCGCAAGCGATCGGCGTTCGGCGTCGGATCCGCTGTCAACACCGCCGCTCGAGCCAGAAAAGGCGAACTGCATAACGGTGAAGCCGATCAACATCACGATCAGCACGAGCCCGCCCACGAGGCCCGGCGCGGCGAGGTCGTTGGTCAGATAGCCGAGCGCGGTGGCTCCGGCGGCGACCACCCACACGGCCAGCAGGTACCAGGTGGGGATGAGCATGACGGCGCGGTCCGACCCGCGCGCGGAGAGGGTGAGGATAAGGAGAAGCCCGATCCCCGCGATGGCGGCGACCGAAATCCGCGCGATCCCGGCCGCGACCGGCGCGTTGAACACCGAGAGGGCCACGACCGCCGCCATCAGCGCAAACGAGGCCAGCGCGAAATGCAGATAGCGGACATGCCATCGCCGCAAATTCAGATAGGCGAAAAGGAACAGGATCAGGGTCGCGGCGATCGAGGCCTCCACGCCGGCGCGCCAAATCCGCTCCGACATGTCCTCGAGACCGAACATCTTGCGCCAAAATCCGAAATCTATGCAGACATAGGCGAACACGGCCCAGGCAAGCGCCGCCGCGGCGGGAAAGATCATCGCCCCCCGAACGACGAACACGATGGTGAGAAACAGCGCAAGGAGTCCGGCGATGCCGATCAGAATGCCTTCGTAGAGCGTGAGGCTCGCCGACTTGTCCTTGAAGGCGTCCGGCTCCCAAAGATAGAGCTGGGGAAGCGTCGGCGTCTTGAGCTCCGCCACGTAGGTGACCGTCGTCCCGGGATCGAGCGTGAGGCGGAAAACGTCGGCCTGAGGGTTGTCCTCGCGTTCCGGCGCGAGGCCCTGACTGGCGGTGATCGTTGTGATGCGCGAGGAGCCGAGGTCGGGCCAAACGACGCCCGAGCCAACAAAGCGAAAGTGCGGCGCGACGATGAGCCGCGTGAGCTGTTCGTCGGAATCGTTGGTGAGGGCGAAGACGATCCAGGACGGCTGGGCCCCCGATTCGAGCGCGCTCACTTCGATCCGGCGAACGATCCCGTCCGGCCCCGGCGCGGTGGACACCTGGATGCGGTCGCCTTGGGCGCTGTAATGCTCGACCGCATGGGTGAGGTCGATGGCGTCCGAGTCGGGGGACACCCTGACGGACTGCACGGCGTTCGCCGGCGCAGCGGCGACGGCGAGGACAAGCAAGAGCGCAATCCGGACCGCATGGAGGACGCGCACACGCTGGAGGCCGTGGCGCGATTCGCATGAGCGTCGCCGGCCCCCGGTCGCAGGCCGGATGGGTCGAAAGAGAATCTCGATCAAGCTTTCGACGCCGATTTCGTTATTACGTCAGTTTCGAGCCGCGCATACAGAACGTGGTCGCGCCAGGCGCCGTCGATCTTGAGGTAGCCCCGCGCGTACCCCTCGCGTTGAAATCCGTTCCGCCCGAGAACAGCGATCGACGGGTGATTGTCGGGGATACAGGCGGCCTCGAGCCGGTGCAAGCGGAGACGGGCGAAGGCGAAATCGACCGCGGCCGCGACGGCGCGCGTCATTCGCCCCTTTCCGGCGTGCCGCGCCCCCATCCAGTAGCCCAAGGTTCCGGTCTGCGAGACCCCTCGACGCAGGCCGCCGATTGTGACGCCGCCCAAGAGTTCGTCGGATGCGCTGTCGAAGATCAGCAAGGCGTAGGCTTCATCGCGGGCGATGTCCTCGTCCTGCCGCCGCAGCCGGCGGCGAAAGGCCGCTTGAGTGAGGTCGTCTTCCGGCCAAGTGGGCTCCCAGGGTTCGAGGAATTTGCGGCTTTCCGCGCGAAGCCGGCACCAGGCGCTAAAATCGCCGGCCATCGCCGGACGCAAATAAAGCCCTTCCCCCCGCACAAGCGGCTCGGGGCTTACGGAGCGGGTCAGACCGAAAAGCGCCATCAAACACCCTTCAGCGCTTCGGCGATCTTGGCCTGGCCGGGAACCTTGCCGACGGCGCCAATCGTCGCCACGGTCGGCCGTGATCTAAGCATGGCGCAGCCGACGTTGCGAACGTCTTGCACGGAAATCGCCTCCACCCTTGCGGTCATTTCATCGATGGAAAGCGGCCGGCCGTAGATCTGCATCTGCAGGGCCAGTTGATGCGCGCGGGCGGCGGGCGATTCGAGCGCGCCAACGATCGAAACCTTCATCTGCGCCTTGGCGCGGCGAACTTCCGTCTCGGTCAGGTTTTGCGCGGCCTCGGCGAGGCAGTCGAGCGAAGCCGCGAGAACCTCGGGGGCGTCCCGGTCGGCCGAGCCGGCGTAGAAGCCAAAAAGTCCCGCGTCGGAATAGTCCCAATGGAAGGAGTGAACGGAATAAGCAAGGCCTCGTTTCTCGCGCACCTCTTGGAAAAGGCGGGACGACATGCCTCCGCCGGTGATCGCCGCAAAGACGAGCGCGGCGTCGCGGTCCGGAGCGTCGATCGCGCGCCCCTCGAAGGCGACGACAAGGTGGGTCTGCTCGAGGCGCTTGCGCAGCTTCCGCTCGCCCCCGTGATACACGGCCGGCGCCTGCGGCGGCCCTGCGTCCCTGGGCAGCGCCGCGAGTCGCTTCTCGGCCAGGGACGCGATCTCATCGTGATCGATCGCCCCGGCCGCGGCGACCACCATGGCGGGCGCCGCATAATGGGCGCGCATATAGCGGTCGATCGCGGCGCGGTCAAAGGCCCCGACGCGCTCGCGGGTGCCGAGAATTGGACGTCCGACCGGCTGGTCCGGCCAAGCGCTCTCCGTCAGGAGATCAAATATGAGGTCGTCGGGCGTGTCCTCGACCGCGCCGATTTCCTGGACGATGACGTTCTTCTCCCGCTCGAGCTCGGCTGCGTCGAATTGGCTGTCGGTGAGAATGTCGCCGAGAATGTCGAGAGCAAGCGCCGCGTCGCTTCCCATCACTCGCGCGAAATATCCGGTGCGCTCGACGCCGGTCTCGGCGTTGAGGTCGCCGCCGACATTTTCGATCGCCTCCGCGATGTCGCGGGCGCTCCGTCGGCGGGTGCCCTTGAAGGCCATGTGTTCGAGCAGGTGCGAAAGACCGTGTTCCGGGAGGCTCTCGTGGCGGGATCCCACGGCCACGAAAGCTCCGATCGCGGCGGTCTTGACGTGCGGCATCGCCTTGGTGACGACGACCAGCCCGGTCGGCAGCGTTGTGACCCTCGCCATCAAGCCGGGGCTCTCGCCATTTTAACGAGGTAGCCGGCGACCTCCTCGGCCGCATCGGGAAGGATGCGGATCGTCTCCTCGCGGTCGAGCAGATCGGCTAGATGCTTGGGAAGCGGCGGGCGCACGCCAGTCGCACGCTGCACCGCGTCCGGAAATTTCGCCGGGTGGGCGGTCCCGAGCGCGATCACTGGCGTTCGCGGAGACGCGCGAAGCGCCCGCCGCGCCGCTTGCAGCCCAACCGCGCTGTGCGGATCGACGATGATCCCGCTCTCTCGATGGATCCGGCTGATCTCGTCGGCGCAGGCCGCCTCGTCGATCCTCTCGGCGCTGAAGTCGGCGCGAATGATGTCCAGCGTCCCTCGCGGAATCGCGAATCCGCCGCCTCGCGAGAGCCCGGACATGAGCGCCCGGACCTCGTCTGCGTCCTGGCCGGACGCCTCGAACAAGAGACGCTCGAAATTTGAGGACACCTGGATGTCCATGGAAGGCGACTGGGTCGGCGTGACCGTTCTCGGTTCATATCGCCCGCTTTGAAGGCAACGCGCGAGAATGTCGTTTTCGTTCGTCGCCACAATCAGCCGTTCAATCGGCAAACCCATCCGCTTGGCGTAGTAGCCGGCGAGAATGTCTCCGAAATTGCCGGTCGGCACGGCAAATGAAACCGGGCGCTCGGGCGCTCCAAGCGCGACCGCGGCGACGAAATAATAGACCACCTGGGCCAGGATGCGTGCCCAGTTGATCGAGTTCACACCCGACAAATTCAGTTCGCGCCGGAGCGCCGGATCCCCGAACAGCTCCTTTACAATGCGCTGGCAATCGTCGAACGTTCCCTCGATCGCGAGGGCGTGCACGTTGCGGCTGCGGACGGTCGTCATCTGCCGTCTCTGGACGTCGGAGACGCGGCCATGCGGGTAAAGGATATAGACCTCGACGTCTGGCTGACCGCCGAAGGCCTCGATCGCCGCGGCGCCCGTGTCTCCCGAGGTGGCGCCGAGAATAGTCGTCCGGCTTCCGCGTTCGCGAAGGACGTGGCCCATAACCCGCCCCAGCCACTGCATCGCCAAATCCTTGAAGGCTAATGTCGGGCCGTGGAACAGTTCCAGGGCAAAAAGGTTGACGTCGATCTGAACGAGCGGCGTCGTAGCGGCGTGACGGAAGCCGGCGTAAGCGTCTCGAGTGATCCTTTCGAGCGCGACGGCCTCGAGCTCTCCGTCCACGAACGGCGCGACGACCTTCATGGCCGCGTCCGCGTAACGGACCCCGCGAAGGGCGCGAATGTCGTCCTCGGTCCAGCGGGGCGCCGAACGCGGAACATAGAGTCCGCCGTCATTGGCGAGACCCGCGAGCAGCACGTCGGCAAACCCGAGCGCTGGCGCTTTCCCGCGCGTTGAAACGTAGTGCACGAACTGGTGATCCCTAAATGATCGGAGCGTCGTCTATCGCAAAAAGCCCAAAAGGAAAATGCGGCCGGCGCAGGTCTCTTGAGGCCGGGCCGAACCAAGGCCGCAACGCAAGCTTGAGGGCCGGGCTTGAAAGGGACCATGAATTTTTCGTAACTAACCCGAGATTGAGTTCTAGCGCGGCCGATCCGGCCGCTCCGGCGGGAGCGTCTGCGATGCCCATTTCATTCGTCCAGCTGTTGGGAAAGCTGATCCGCAAAGGCAACCTCGAGGTCGAGACCGCGGACGGCAAGGTTCATAGGTTCGGCGACGGTTCCGGCCCCCTTCTCGGCGCCAAGTTCGCCGATCGCGCCGCACAGCGGGAATTGCTCGCCAACCCGGCGTTGGCGCTGGGCGAACTCTATATGAACGGCCGGGTCGACGTGACCAAGGGCTCGCTCTACGACCTTCTCGAGATGGGCGCGAGAAACCTCGCCGATCTCAAGGGCCTCGCTTGGGTCAAAGCGCTCGACAAGACCCGGTTCGCGCTTCGGCGTCTGCATCAGCGCAACGACCGCCGCCGGGCCAGATCGCATGTCGCGCAGCACTACGATCGCGACGCGCGGCTCTACCGGCTGTTCCTTGATCCGGACCTGCAATATTCCTGCGCCTATTTCAAGCATCCGGGGATCTCGCTCGACGAGGCGCAGCTTGCGAAAAAGCGCCACATCGCCGCCAAGCTCCTGGTCGGCGACAACGCCTCCGTGCTCGACATCGGCTGCGGGTTCGGGGGCATGGCCCTCTATCTGGCCCGGATCGCCGGCGCCAGAGTGACCGGGGTCACGCTGTCAGAGGAGCAGTTCGCCGTAGCGGTCGAGCGGGCCAGTGAGGCGGGGCTCGCACAACGGGTTGACTTCCGGCTGCGGGACTACCGGGACGTTCGCGAAACCTTCGATCGGATCGTTTCGGTCGGCATGTTCGAGCACGTCGGCGTCAGCGGCTATGACGAGTACTTCCAGACGGTCAAGCGCCAGCTCACGGACGACGGGGTGATGCTGTTGCACTCGATCGGGCGCAACTCGGTTCCCGGCGTCACCAATCCGTGGATTCGGAAGTACATCTTTCCCGGCGGCTATATCCCGAGCCTGTCCGAGGTCCTGCCGTCGGTCGAGCGGGCGGGGCTCTTCGTCACCGACATCGAGATCCTGCGGCTCCACTACGCCGAGACGCTGCGCGCCTGGCGCGAGCGGTTCATGGCCAACCGGGACGCGGCGTCGAAACTGTACGACGAGCGCTTCTGCCGGATGTGGGAGTTCTATCTCGCCGGCGCCGAAACCTCGTTCCGCGTCGATGGCAACATGGTCTTCCAGCTTCAGATCGCAAAGAAGCAGGACGCCGTCCCGCTCACCCGCGACTACATTTTGGAGCGCGAGGCGGAGCTGCGGCGCCGCGAAGCGGCGTTGCAGTCGATGCGGCAGGCGGCCGAGTAGGCCGCCCACGTTAACAAACGATACGTCTTTGACGGCGGCCGACGCGCCATGAGGTCCGCCAGCCCAAGAAGCCGTCGGTTTGTCGGCTCGGTTAAGGCGAAATAGCGCCAAAATACGGACGAATCCGCTGCCCTTGCACCTCTTCGATGATTTACGGCCGAAGTCGGCGAAAAAAGGAAAAACTCGGGCGTGCTGTTCAGCCCGTGGTCGCACTGTCATCCCCGCTTTTGAACGTGGGGTGACACCCTTGGTTGGCCTCTTGCACGGGCCAGACCTCAGCGCCTCCTTCTGCACCGAGACGAGCTTCGCAGCGGATTGAGCGGCTCATTGGAGGCTGTCGCACAACGAGGTCCGGTGCCGGTGACGGAGGCCGTCCGCGCCGCAGGTCGCAACTCAGGCGCCGCATTCCCAGAGGAGACCGACGCCACGGCTATTCCATCATCATGCCCCACCAACCGTACGGCTCCCAACTGAACCCGACATCCCCGCCGCCATAATACTCTTCCACGCTCATGCCGGATGGGGAGCGCCCGGCCATCGCCATACCGCGGGCAAGCAATCCGAATTTGCGCTTCTGGCCGTCATCGAGGCGGTCGTACAATGGCTTGGCCGCCACTGAGATCGCCCTGAGTTCGGCGCCGGCTTGAGACATGCGGCCTGCCATGAACTCCATGCGGTCGACGGGGGACATGCGCTCGCCGCCCTCGCGCATCTGCATCATCTTCTGCATGGCCTCCATGTGCGACTTGAAGGCGTCTTTGAAGGCGGACTCAAACGGGCTCCACAGCCTCTCCTGGTCGGGCGTCAGTCCGAGTGCGGCTTTCATGCCGGCGAGCCTGGCGTGAAACATCGTCTCGCGGTCGGCCATCCAATGCTGCATGCGCTCCTGGCGCGAGGGCTGCTGATCGCTCTGCGCGGCCGCCGCGTTGAGGGCAAAGGTGGAAACGACGGCAGCAAGCGTTCCAAAGAGAATGCTTTTCACGGCGACGCTCCTGTTAGCTTCGGTGGTGAAGTCGATGGTCTTCGGGACGATTTGCCGAGTTGGAACTGAGACGCCCTTCCAAATTTGTTGGCTGCGGACGGCGTAAGCTTACTCGGTCTGCACCTGCACCGGCTCACCCATCTCTCCGGCCGAGCCGGGCGCGATGACGAGGTAGCGGCGCGGCGCATCCTCGGCGCCTTGCACGATCTGGCGAATCGGGCCGACTGAGTTCACAATCGCCGCGCCGGCGGGGTTGGTCGTGAAGTCTTCCAACCACTCGAGTTTGCCGCCGCCGTCCGAGCGCCGCGCCAACGCCAAAACATAAGGCTGCTTCGGTTCGAGCCCAGTAACCGAGGCCTCCAACACCTGCACCAACCCTTGCTCATACAACGACACGCTGGTCGGCGCCTTGTCGGCGGCCGGCGTGGCGCTACGTAACGGCGCCATTGTAAAGTGGGCCGCCTCGCCAGCGACGCCGAGCGGCTGCAGACCTGCAGTTTCCCGTTTCTCTGGGGGCGCGCCGACGCCGGCCCCGGCGGCCGACATTGCGGAGTTACCCGTCTCCGCTCCGGCGCTTCCGGGCACGGCGTCCGGCACGTAGACGACCGCCTGGGCCGCCTGACCGATCGGCACGGTCGCGATCACCGAATTGGTCAGCGTGTCGATGGCGACCAGCTTGTCGTCAAGCTCCTCCCCGACATAGACGCGCGATCCGTCGCCGGACGGCCAGATCCCATGCGGCAGCTTTCCGACCGGTATTGTCGCCACCTGGCTGAAATCGTCGGTCCGGAACACCTTCACCTCGTTGAGGCCGCCGATCGTGACATAGGCGAACTGGCCGTTTGCATTGCGGACGAAGTTGACGTGGTTGGTGATCGGCCCGGTGTCGAGCGCCTTGAGAACCGAGAAAGGCGGCCTCGCGTCGAACACCTCGGTCTTGCCCGTATCCTTGAGCGTGAACCAAACCTGCGCGCCGTCCGGCGTCGCGGCGATATTCGGGCAGAACGGGCTCGCCTGCGTCACGTTCCCGACGATCGTATGGTCAGCGACAGCGACGACATCGGTTTCCGGAGTGAACGACGAGCATACGTAACCGTACTTGCCGTCGGGCGAGAAGATCGTCATCCCCGGGCCATTGGGCAGGACGATCCGCGTCTTCTCACGGTAGGTCTCGCCGTCCAGAACCGATACATAGTCTTCGCCACGAACGGTGACCCACACCTCTTTGCCATCCGGCGTGAAGAAAGCTTCATGCGGCGAACGGCCGACATAGGTGACATGCTTCACGGCATTGGTCGCGGTGTCGATGAAGATGACGGCGTTCGACCCGATCGCTACGACGACAATGGTGCGTTGGTCAGGCGAGAAGCCCATGCCGTGGACAAGCAGCTGACCCTTGTAGAGCGGGCTGAAGTTCGCCGGCTGCGGTTGCCCAAGCCGAATGACGCCAAGCAGCTTGTTATCGGCGGGGTCGGTGACCGATACGGTGTTTGAGAACTGCTCGGCGGCGTAAACGCGGTCGTGGTGACTAACCGGAATGTCGGGCGCGGAAGCCGACCAGGGCGCTTGGCCGGCCAATGCGCCGCCACCCATCAAAGCAGTGCTCAACAGCGCGGTAAAGAATGCATTGCGCAGCATTCATGCCTCACTACTTTGTTGTCGGCTTGAGTTGCGGCTTTGTCGTACGCTTGGATCAACGGGGCGGCGATAGATCGGACGGCCGCGTCGGCGCCGCGGCAGACGGCGGCAAAGGTTGGCCGAGCGCCAGCCGCATCGCGGCGATCTCCTCTTGCTGGTCGACAATGACTTCCTGAGCGATCCGTCGCAGCTGTTCGTTATGACCGTGGCGCAGCTCCGCCTGAGCCATGTCCATGGCGCCCTGGTGATGCGGGATCATCATGGCGGCGAAGTCTTCGTCCACATCGCCGGACGGCTTGATTTCCATGCCGACCAGCATCCTCGTCATCGCCTTGACATTTTCCGACAGGAAAGGCGCCTCCTCGGGCGATGACGGGCGCCACGCATCCGAGCAGATCGAAGCGATAAACTCCGCCAGGGGCGGCGCCTTCGGGGGAGTCTCCGCCACGGCAGTCGCGACGAATCCAGCCGCGAGCGCGAGCAAGCTCCAGCGAAACCGGGAGTCAGATAAGGTAAGCATTGCGCCTCCTCGCCGACACGCGACAACGTTGAGCACGCCTTGAGACTGCGTCGGAAGTATGGCGGCGGATGACGATGGCGACGCGCGGGGCGGGCAACCGGAACGGCGCTCGTCACAGTCCATCCTTATCCTCTGCCGCCGCGTTACCCCCCTTGGCCGCTCTCTTGTACCCCCCTTGGCCGCTCTCTTGATGGGCGCAGCCACCGCTTCTGGTTTCGAGACGCCAAGGCTGGCGATCCAACCGCAACCGCCCCCTCACCCCAGCGCCGCCTTCTGCATTGCGACGAGCTTAGCCACGCCCTCGCGCGCGAGCGCCATCATCTGCAAGAGCTCCGGCTCGCTGAACGGCGCCCCCTCGGCCGAGGCCTGCACTTCGACAAGGCCGCCCGCGCCGGTGATGACGAAATTGGCGTCGGTTTCCGCGGTCGAGTCCTCGGAATAGTCGAGGTCGATCAGCGCCTGCGCGCCGACCACGCCGCACGAGACCGCCGCCACATGGTCCTTGAGCGGGCTGTCGCGCAGGATCGAGCGGCTCACCATCCAATCGAGGCAGTCGCGCAACGCCACCCACGCGCCGGTGATGGAGGCGGTGCGCGTGCCCCCGTCCGCCTGCAACACGTCGCAGTCGAGGGTGATCTGGCGCTCGCCGAGTTTCGCCAGGTCGACGACGGCGCGCAGGGATCGCCCGATCAGCCGCTGGATCTCCTGGGTGCGGCCCGACAGCTTGCCAGTCGCGGACTCCCGCTTGCTGCGGGTCAAGGTCGCGCGCGGCAACATGGCGTATTCGGCGGTCACCCAGCCGCGTCCCTGGCCGCGCAGCCACGGCGGCGGCTTGTCTTCGAGCGAGGCCGCGCAAAGCACATGCGTCTCGCCGAAGCGGACGAGACAGGAGCCCTCGGCGAACCGCGCCACGCCGCGCTCGAAGGTGACCTTGCGCAATTCGTTGGCGGCGCGGTTCGATGGACGCATGGGCGACAACTTTCACAAAAAAGCCGCCGCCTCATAGCGGCGGGCCCTCTCGCTGGCAAACGACCGCAGGCGGCGCCGGCCGGCCGTTGACTTCGAAGGGCCGCCGTCACTAGGGTCCGCCGCCCATTCCCGCCCCCAAAAGAAAAGATGCCCTCTCCCAACGACCCGTCGCTCGACCCGACGAAATCCTTCCAAGGGCTCATCCTCACCCTGCAAGCCTATTGGGCGCGACAGGGCTGCGTCATCCTTCAGCCTTATGACATGGAGGTCGGCGCGGGCACGTTTCACCCCGCCACGACCCTGCGCGCGCTGGGGCCAAGGCCCTGGCGCGCCGCCTATGTCCAGCCGTCGCGCCGGCCGAAGGACGGGCGCTACGGCGAGAACCCCAACCGGCTGCAGCACTATTACCAGTATCAGGTGATCTTAAAGCCGAGCCCGGACGACCTGCAGGACCTCTATCTCAATTCCCTGCGCGCGATCGGCGTCGACATGAGCCTGCACGACGTGCGCTTCGTCGAGGACGACTGGGAGAGCCCGACGCTCGGCGCGTGGGGGCTCGGGTGGGAATGCTGGTGCGATGGGATGGAAGTGTCGCAGTTCACCTATTTCCAACAGGTGGCGGGCTTCGAATGCGCGCCGGTGTCGGGCGAACTCACTTATGGCCTCGAGCGTCTCGCCATGTATGTGCAGGGGGTGGACAGCGTCTACGACATCGACTTCAACGGCCGCGAGGGGGAGGAGCGCGTCACGTACGGCGACGTCTTCAAGCAGGCGGAGCAGGAATATTCGCGCTTCAACTTCGAGTACGCGGACCCGGCGATCCTCTTTCAGCATTTCAAGGACGCGGAGGCTGAGTGCCGCGCGCTCATCGAGCGGGGCGCCAAGGACGACCGGCATTGGCTGGCGCTTCCGGCTTACGACCAGTGCATCAAGGCGAGCCACGCCTTCAATCTTCTCGACGCGCGCGGCGTCATCTCGGTCACTGAGCGGCAAAGCTACATCTTGAGGGTGCGCGAGCTTGCCAAGGCCTGCGGCGCGGCCTGGCTCAAGACGGCGGGAGGCGGCGCCTAGGAGGTTCCGATGACGGACCAGTTCGAAACCGAGGGCGCGCTGAAGCGGATCATCGAGGATGACCTCGGCCCGGACCGAGTCTTCGGTGCGGTCATCACCGTCAATGCGCTACGCAGCCACGCCGAGTTCGGATCGCCGCTTGGCGCGAACTTCAAACGCTTGCAGGAAGTGAGGCATTGGGCCGACTACAGCATCGACCCCCATCCCGATACTGAAAGAGCCACCGCGGGAAGCCGATTCACGGAGGCTCAGCAGTTCGTGGGGCTTGCAAAAGAAACGATTGGTTTTGTCGATGCCCTCGCGCCCGATGCGAAGCAACGATTAGCCGTCCTCCTCGTCGCTCGATCGCGACGTTAAGTCCCCTGACCTGACCCGACATGCCCGACCTTTTGCTCGAACTCTTCAGCGAGGAAATCCCCGCCCGCATGCAGCGGCAGGCGGCGGACGACTTGCGGCGCCTCGTCGCTGACGCGCTTGTCGACCGCAATCTTCTTTATGAGGGCGCGCATGCGTTCGCGACGCCGAGGCGCCTCACGCTGCACGTCGTGGGCCTGCCCGCGGCCCAGCCGGACTTGCGCGAGGAGCGAAAAGGCCCGCGCGTCGGCGCGCCGGATTCCGCGATCCAGGGCTTCCTTAAAAGCGCTGGGCTCGCCCGCATCGAAGACGCGAAAATCGAGCGCGACCCGAAAAAGGGCGAGTTCTACGTCGCGACTATCGTCATGCCCGGCCGCTCGACCAAGGAGGCGCTGGCCGAAATCGTCCCCGCCGTCATTCGAGCCTTTCCCTGGCCGAACTCGATGCGCTGGGGCGCGGCCTCGGCGAAGCCGGACACCTTGCGCTGGGTGCGCCCGCTGCGGGCGATCGTGGCCACGCTTGGGACGCCGCACGATGCGACAGAGGTTGTCCCGTTCACGATCGACGGGCTCGCCGCGGGCGACATAACGTACGGCCACCGCTTCATGGCCCCCGAGCCCATTCGCGTGCGCCGTTTCGAGGACTATGCCGAGGCGTTGCTCAAGGCCAAGGTCGTGCTCGACCCGGAGCGGCGCAAGGCGATCATTCTCGCCGACGCCAAGCATCTCGCCTTCGTGCAAGGGCTGGAGCTCGTCGAGGACGAGGCGCTCTTGGAGGAGGTCGCGGGCCTCGTCGAATGGCCGGTTGCGCTGATGGGCGAGTTCGAGCGCGACTTCCTCGACATCCCCCCGGAGGTCATTCGCGCCACCATCCGCGCCAACCAAAAGTGCTTTGTGTTGTGCCAGCCTTCTCCCGTCATGGCCGGCCTCGGGCCGGCCATCCGCGCGAACACGTCGCCCTCAGGAGAAGCCATAGATGGCCGGGATAAGCCCGGCCATGACGACAATGAAAACAGGCGCCTCGCCAACAAGTTCGTCGTCGTCGCCAACCTGATCGCGCGCGACGGCGGCGCGGCCATCGCCGCCGGCAACGCGCGTGTCGTGCGCGCGCGCCTTTCCGACGCGCGCCACTTCTATGAGACCGACCGCGCACCGCTGCCCGACTATCGGGACAAGGCCGAGAAGCCGCTCGACCAGAGAGTCGAGAAGCTGCGGGCGCTGGGCGTCGTCTTCCACGAGAAGCTTGGCGCGCAGGCCGAACGCATCGACCGCATCGAAAACCTGGCCCGGGAGATGAGTCCCCAGGTCGGCGCCGACGTCGAGCTTGCGGCGCGCGCCGCGCGGCTCGCCAAGGCCGATCTCGTCACCGAGATGGTCGGCGAGTTCCCGGAATTGCAGGGCGTCATGGGCCGTTATTACGCGCTGGCGCAAGGGGAGGAAATGAGCGTCGCCAACGCCATCGGCGATCACTACCGGCCGCAGGGCCCGAGCGACCGCATCCCCGACGCGCCGGTCTCGATCGCCGTCGCGCTCGCCGACAAGCTCGACACGCTCGGCGGCTTCTGGGCGATCGACGAGAAGCCGACCGGCAGCAAGGACCCTTATGCGCTGCGGCGAGCGGCGCTCGGGGTCATCCGCATCGTTCTCGAGAACGGCCTGCGGCTGCCGCTCACGAATCTCTTGAGCGCCGCAATCTGGGGCGCGCTGCTCGACGTCGAGTTCACCCGCGAGGACGAGGTGGAAGCGGTGTTGC
>Ga0335071_10003780_pt1 | contig 15899 bp, 12 predicted proteins | sample Lox_Sample_15_FD_206724 | JGI IMG/M metagenome (GOLD analysis project Ga0335071, IMG submission 206724) | Soil microbial communities from Loxahatchee National Wildlife Refuge, Florida, United States - Lox_Sample_1.5 | ecosystem: Environmental > Terrestrial > Soil > Wetlands | place: USA... | reverse complement strand
GTCGCTCGCCTGCTCCCAGCGGATGTAGGCGAGCGACGACAGCTGTCGTTTGAGGGGCTCGAGGGAGGGGGGCAGCTTGGCGGGGCCCTTCTTCGAGCCCTTTAGCACCCGGAGGTGCACGGGGACGTCGGCCAGCGCGGCGCTCGGGACCGCGGCGGCGGCGAGGCCGAACGCAGCGACGCAGGCGATCCAGCGTTTCATGTCGGCCCCAGCCTCCCTGGGTGCGGCCTATCCCCCGGATCCGTCATCCGGCTCGATGAGCACCACCGGTCCGTCCGACGTCTGAAGCACCGTGTTACCGCCCTCGGAGTCGATCTCCAGGGAAGCGATCTGCTCTGGCTCCGGAGCACTCCGGTGACGAACGTACATGAACGCCGACGCGCCGGCCAGGAGTGCGATGGCGATCCCCGCGGCCGCGGTGGCGAGCTTCCAGCGGCGCCGGAGCGCGGCCATCCACCGCACCGGCCAGGCGGAGGGGGCCTCGATGCGCGCCATCACCTGGTCGACGAAGGGGGCGAAATCCCGCCGGGAGGCCCGGGCCAGGAGCACCTCGGCCACCATCCCCTCCGTGGCCTCGGCATCGGCCGCCAGCGAGCGGCACTTCGCACACGTCTCGAGGTGCGCAGCCAGCGCGCGCGCCTCCGGGGCGGAAAGCTCGCCCTCCCTGGCGCCAATCATGGGCGCGAACTGGACACACGCCTTCATCGCCTACTCCTCATCCGCTACATCGCCTTCAAACTTGATGCCACCCGACGGGTCGGTGGATGTGATCCCTGCGTATGACCGGAGCGCGGACTGCATCTTCTTGCGGGCGTGAAAGAGGCGGCTCATGACCGTCCCCTTGTGGATACCGAGCCGCTCGGCCAACTCCTCGTATGACAGGCCTTCCACCTCCCGCAGCACCAGGATCGTCCGGTGCTTTTCCGAAAGGGTGGCAAGCGCCGCCTCCATCTTGTCGGCGAGCTCCCGGCGGAGCAGCGTGTCGCGGGGATCGGTCCCCAGCGCCGTCGCGAGGATCCCCTCGCTCCCGTCAGTGAGGTCCACGTCTCGGACCTCGTCCACCTCGTCCCGTTGCCAGGGACGCTCCTTGCGGAGGCTGTCGATGGAAACCCGCGTGGCGATCCGGAACAACCATGTGAAAAAGGAAGACTCGCCCTTGAAGCCGTCCAGGCTCCGGTGGGCGCGGACGAAGGCGTCCTGGGCGACATCCCAGGCCATGTCCGCGTCCTTCACGATGCCCAGCGCCACGGCGTAGACCTTCCTCTGATACCGGACGACGAGCGAGCGAAACGCATCCATATCGCCGGCCCTTGCTCTCTGGACGAGCGCAAGGTCGTCGTCTTCGGGGGGGACGCGCTGTCTGGGCCGGAAATTCACGTAGCTAGTGCGCCAAGGTAGCACGCCCTCATCCCGTCCCGGGCGGCCGGGGGCGGGCTCGTTCCCGGCGCAGCCATCGACCAGACGGGCGCCGCCCGCCGGCGCGGCGCAGGTTTCTACCCCCAATGGACGACTCCAGCCAGCGGCAGGCCCGGAAGGCCCGATCGGGGAGGATCATCCGAACCCCATTCGGCTGCTGACCGCCACCTCCCTCGCAGGGGGTGCATGCCGGGCCTGGCCAGGTGCCGGCTCCGCTGCCTGCTGGTCGGCGCGGGGCGGAAGCTCGGCGTGCGAGCGAGCGCTGGCCAGAAAAAGCGCAGCGCGGAGCGTGGGGAGCCGCTTCCGTGCGCTCGCCGGGCTCGAGCCCGGACGGATCGTTCGAGATACTACCCCTCACGGAACCGGAGCGCCCGGCCGCCCGCCCGTGGTCAGGTCGCCCGCGCCTGTCCCGCGCGTTATCCTTTTCGAACGCGCGCCGACGGCCCCCAGTGCCGGCGTGGGCGCAAACCTCATGACCGGCTCCTACGCCGACATCGCGCGTCTCCTGCGCAGTGCACGCCGTCGCCAGGTGGGCATCGCCCTGATCACCTGGGGGGGCGTGGGCATCTCGGCGGCATTGGTCTGCATCCTCCTGGGCGCAGTGGCGTTCTCGACCGGGGCGCGGCCCTGGTTCCGCTTCGTGGCGCTCTGCGGCGCCCTGGCCGCGCTTGTCTCCGCGGCCATCCAGGCGGCTCGTGAGATCCTGCGCCGGGTGGGTGGGGACGAACGAGCGGCGCGGACGCTGACCGCCGCCGATCCCGGCCTGCGCTCTGCGCTCCAGAGCTCGGTCGAGCTCTTCCGCGCCCGCCGGGAGATCGCCACCGCGGGCCAGCTCTCGGTGGCCCTCATCGATGCCCATGTCGAGCACACCGCCGCCCGGGCACGCGCCCTGGACCTCGCCCGCGCCATCCCCGACCACGCGGCACGCCGGGCGGGGTGGCTCGTCCTCGGCGTTCTTCTCCTCACCGCCGGGTCGTTCCTCGTCGGCCATGGCCGCCTCCTTCGCTCCTATGCCCGGGTGTTGCGAGGCGATCTCACCGGTGCCCCCGTCCAGCTCGATCCCATCACCGGTGACATCGAGCTCACATATCGATACCCGGCCTACATGCGGCGGGAGCCGAGAACCCTGTCCGGCACCGGCGGCGAGGTGCGCGCGCCCAAGGGGACCGAGGTATCGCTCCGGACCCGCGCCGACCGGGTGATCCACTCGGCGGAGATCGTGGTCGACCTCGGCGCCGAGCCCATGCCCATGACCGCCCCGAAGACGGTCGCCCCGCAGGGGACCGGGGCCGATCCCGCCGCCTCCGGGCGGTCTCCGCCCGGCCCACGCGTGGCCGGCGAGCCGGCGCTCCGCGCTCCGGCGAGCCGGGCTCCGGTCGCGGATCCCGCTCGCGGCGGCGACGCCGCCGAGCGGTCCGAGCCCGGCGTCCCCCCGGCCGGCGATGGGAACCCTCCGGCCCATGCCCGCGCGGCCACCGCCCGGCGCTATGCACTGCAGGTGACGGAGGGTCGCGAGCTCTCCGGCAGCATCCCGGTGACGGAGCCCGGGAGCTACCGGTTCCGCTTCTTCGACGCGAAGGGCAGGCTCCTCGTCGAGGGGCCGCCCATTCCCATCGCCGTCGAGCCCGACGCCTATCCCACCGTGCAGATCACCTCGCCCGACAAGGAGATCGAGGTCGATCCCGGCGCCACCGTGGAGATCGCCTGGCAGGCCGAGGACGACGTGGGGCTCGGAGACGTCACCCTGGTCTTGACCCCACCGGCGGGAGGGGAGAAGCGCATCGTCCTGCGCAGCGGGGAGTCGGTTCGCCGCGACGACGGCACCGAGCTGCTCTCCATGGCCGCGCTCCAGCTCTCCGAGGGCGAGCGGCTCGCCTACCGCGTGGAGGCCCAGGACACCGACGACATCTCCGGCCCCAAGACCTCCTCCACCGCCACCCAGTTCATTCGCATCTACTCCGAGGCCGAGCACCGCCGGCAGATGCTCGACCGCGCCCGCCAGGCCTTCGAGGAGCTGGTTTCCATGCTCGGCGACCGGCTCGACCTCGTCAACCAGGGCTCGGTCCACACCGAGGAGCGGCTTCCCCTGGCCCAGGCGCTCGACGGCCGGACCAAGCTCATGACCGAGCACCTCCGCCTGGCCGCCCAGGACCTGCGCCGTGATCCGGCCGGCCCACGCGAGGTGGCCCAGGCGCTGGAGAACGTCTCCCACACCGTCCGCTTCGCCCTCGAGGGGGTCATCGGAAGCCGCACTCGGCTGGCGCTCGCCTACCGGATGGCCCGGGAGCCGCTCGACGCGGCCCGCCGCCAGCGATCCAGGGACGAGCTCCGGGGAGACATCGCCGGCGCCGAGCGCGCCGACGCCGCCACGGGACGATCCATGGAGCAGGGGATCCTCTACCTCGAACAACTCCTCGACAAGCAGCGCGCCGACGACCTGGTCCGGCTGGCCAAGGACCTCTCCCAGAAGCGGCGCACCCTGGCTGACCTCATGGAGAAGTACCGCAAGGCACCGAGCGAGGCGGCCAGGCAGGACCTTCTCGCCCAGCTCAAGCGGATGAAGGAGCAGGTGCGGGACCTGCTCACGCGCATGGCCGAGCTCTCCAAGGGCTTCAATGACGAGCACATGAACGAGGAGGCGCTGGCCGAGCTGACCAAGTCGCAGGACCTCATGGGCCGGCTCGACGAGGTGGAGAAGAAGCTGGCCCAGGGTGACGTGGAGGGGGCGCTCAAGGACCTCGATCAGATGGCCAGCACCATGGACCGGATGATGGCCGGCCTCTCCCGAACCGCCGGGATGCCCGACGAGCGGGCCCAAGCGCTCATGAGGGAGATGCTGGCCTTCAAGGACCAACTGCAGAAGCTCGAGGACGCCCAGAAGGCCACCGCCGAGGAGACGGAGAAGGTACGGGCCGAGTACCGGCGCCGCATCGCCGAGCGGCTCAAGCAGGCCGAGGCAGCGCTGCAGCATCTCCATGAGCTGGCCCAGAGCGCGCAACGAGAGGTGGAGGGGGCGCGGCCGGGGATCACCTTCCGCTCCGATCCGGAGTTCGAGAACTCGACCGACGCCCTCCGCGACCTGGAGCGATCGCTGGGGATGCGCGAGCTGGACGGCGCCAACGAGGCGGTCCAGCGCGCTGAGCCCTCGATGGAGCGGCTCTCGGTGTTCTTGGAGCAGGACGCCTCCTCCGGGGACATCCAGTTCCTGAAGAAGGACCCGGCCTTGGTCGACGACGCCCACCGCCGGGTGACCCAGGCCATCCCCAAGGTCCGCGACATCCGCGACCAGCTCTCCCGCCTGTTCCCGGACCCGCGCTCGGTTCTCTCCAGGGAGGAGCAACAGCGGCTGGGCCAGCTGGCCAAGCGTCAGGCCGAGCTGGAACAACAGGCCGGCAGGCTCCAGGAGGCCCTGGACCAGCTGGCCCAGCGGGCGCCTCTCTTCCCGCCCGCGGCCCAGGGACAGCTGGGCGAGTCGCGCGGGCACATGGGCGAGGCGGCCTCCGAGCTCGGCAACCGCAACCCCCAGCGCGGCCATGGCGAGCAGGAGCTGGCGCTCGATGCCCTCTCCCGCTTCAAGAAGGGGCTCGAGGACGCGAGCAAGGGCATGAGACAGCAGGGCGGCGAAGGGGCCGGATTCCCCTTCCCCTTCGCCCAGTCGGAGGGCTCGTCGACCGGGGACGGCTACGACCCCTCGCATGAGAAGGTGAAGATCCCCGGCGCCGAGGCCCACAAGGTCCCGGAGGCGTTTCGCCGGGATCTGCTCGAGGCCATGAAGCAGGGGACCCCGGAGCGCTACCGGCCGGACGTGCAGCGCTACTACGAGGAGCTGGTGAAGTGAGCCGCTGGCGAGCGTCCACCGGGATGGCCCTTCCGCCCCGCCCGAGCGGCAGGGAGAGGCCCGCTCACCCGCGGCCTCTCCAGCGAGATGGGGACGGGCGGTGGAGGGTGCTCCTCGCCCGGACCGCGGCCGCGGCCCTTTGTTTCGTCCTCGCCTTCGCCGCGCCCGCCGCCCGCTCCGCCGTCCCCGATTTCCACGGCAAAGACGGTGGCGCCGCCATGCAGGCGCTGAACGCGCTGGCCGAGGAGGACCCGTCCCGCGCAAAGGCGCTGCTTCGCCCACTCGAGCCCTTCGAGAAGGGGCCAGCCGCGGTGCAGTTCGCCGGCGGGGTCCTCCGCTTCTTCGAGCAGCGCTACGGCGAGGCGGTGGAGCTCCTCGAGGCCTCGGGGGCGGGCAACCTGGGCGGTTACCTGCCCCTGGCCCGGGCCGCGCGCGAGGTCACGAAGGACAACGCCCGCTCCGAGGGGGAGCACTTCACCGTCTCCTACCCCAGGGGTAAGGACGAGGTGCTGGTCCCGTACCTGCTCGAGGCGCTGGAGAAGCAGCGGGCCGCCCTGCTCACCGGGCTCGGCAGTGTGCCCTCGACCAAGGTGACGGTGGAGATCGTCTCCGACGTGAAGGGCCTCGCCCGGCTCACCACCCTGAGCGAGGACGAGATCCACACCACCGGCACGGTGGCCGTCTCCAAGTTCGGCAAGCTGATGATGCTGTCGCCCAAGGCGCTTCTGAAGGGCTACGACTGGCTGGACACCGCCGCTCACGAGTTCACCCACAACGTCATCACCGACCGCACTCACAACCGTGCTCCGCTGTGGATGCAGGAAGGGCTGGCCAAGTGGTTCGAGGAGGCCTGGCGGGGGAAGCACGAGCCGGTCACCCCCTTCAGCGCCGCCCTGGTCCGCGACGCCATCGCCCGCAAGGACCTGGTCAGCTTCCAGGAGATGCACCCTTCCCTGGCCAAGCTACCGAGCCAGGAGCGGGCGGCGCTGGCCTACGCCGAGGTCTCCATGGCCGTGGAGTGGTTGGTGAAGCAGAAGGGGCCGGAGTCGCTGGTCCAGATGACCGGGCTCCTCGGCCAGGGTCGCTCCACCGAGGAGGCGGTCTCGGCCGCGGCGGGCCTGCCCTTCAAACGCTTCCTCGACGAGTGGAACCGGTACATGGCCCAGCGGCCGCTCCCGCGCGGCGCCGACCGCGAGCTGAAGCGGCTGGGCGGCGAGCTGGCCGAGCGCTTCAAGGACGATCCCAAGCAGGGGACGCGGTTCGCCGAGTGGTCGGAGATCCCCGACGAGGACTCGCGCGGCTTCGCCCGGCTGGGCGAGATCTTCCGCGCCCGGGGGCGCTGGTCGGCGGCCAAGGTCGAGTATGCCAAGGCGTACCAGAAGGTCGGGGCCCGCATCCCCATCCTCTCCGGCAACTACGCCCTCGCCGCGGTCCAGTGCGGCGACAAGGCCGAGGCCGAGCGCGTCCTCAAGGAGTCGCTGGACTGGAACCCGGACTACCCGGCGCTGAACATCCAGATGGCCCGGCTGCTCTTGGACCGCGGCGAGGCAGCGGCGGCCCGCGGATTCTTGCTCGCCGCCAACCGGCAGGACCCGTTCGACCCGGAGATCCACGCCGGGCTGGCGAAGGTGCTCAGTACCCTGGGCGACCCCGTCGGCGCCGAGCGCGAAACCCACTTCGCCAAGGTCCTCATGGGCCAGGAGGCCCCGCCCCCGTGACACCGTCCACCGAGAGCGCCAGCGGCATCCCCCAGCGCATCCAGAGCCCGGAGAGCGACCTCCATGCGGTGCAGGAGCTGCACGAGGCCCGCCGCATGCTGCTCGGGGAGATCGAGAAGCGCATTGTCGGCCAGAAGGACGTGGTCGAGTCGCTCCTCGTCTCGCTCTTCGCCCGCGGCCATTGCCTTTTCGTGGGCGTCCCCGGCCTGGCCAAGACCCTGCTCATCTCCACGGTGGCCGAGGTCCTGGACCTGTCCTTCAACCGGATCCAGTTCACACCCGACCTCATGCCGTCCGACATCACCGGCACGGACGTCTTGGAGGAGGACCACACCACCGGCCGGCGTACCTTCCGCTTCGTGCGCGGGCCCATCTTCGCCAACCTGCTCCTCGCCGACGAGATCAACCGCACCCCGCCCAAGACCCAGGCCGCGCTCCTCCAGGCGATGCAGGAGTACCGGGTCACGGCCGGAGGGGAGACCTACTCGCTCGACCTGCCCTTCCTGGTGTTCGCCACCCAGAACCCCATCGAGCAGGAGGGGACCTATCCCCTTCCCGAGGCGCAGCTCGACCGGTTCATGTTCTACGTCAACGTGAGCTATCCGAGCGCGAAGGAGGAGGAGGAGATCGTCCGCTCCACCACCGTCTCGGCCAGGCCGCCGCTCAGGCGGGTGCTCTCGCCCCACAAGATCCGCGATCTGCAGGACCTGGTGCTGCGGGTCCCGGCCGCCGACCACGTCATCCATTACGCGGTGGAGCTGGTGCGCCGCACTCGCCCCGGCGAGCCGGGCGCGCCGGACTTCGTGCGCGAGAACGTCTCCTGGGGTGCCGGTCCACGGGCCAGCCAGTACCTCATCCTCGGCGCCAAGAGCCGGGCCATCCTCGACGGCCGGATGGCCGCCAGCGAGGAGGACGTCCGCGCCCTGGCCCGAAACATCCTGGTCCACCGGGTGATCACCAACTTCCGGGCCGAGTCGGAGGGGGTCACCCCGGCGCAGATCGTCGACCGGCTGGTGGAGATGGTGAAGTCGTGACCCGGCTCCTTCCCGCAGCGTGAAGCATGCCCGAGCCCACTCGCCCCGCCCTGCTCGACCCCCGGCTGTTGGCCCGGCTCGATAGCCTCAAGCTCCGGGTCCGGGCCATCACCGAGGGCATCCTCTCCGGGCTGCACAAGTCGCCCCACCACGGCCAGTCGGTGGAGTTCGCGGAGCATAAGGAGTACGCGCCGGGCGACGAGATCCGCCTCATCGACTGGAAGGCGTACGGCAAGTTCGACAAGTACTACGTCAAGAAGTTCGAGCAGGAGACCAACCTCCGCGCCCACCTCATCGTCGACTCCTCCGGCTCGATGGGTTACCGCAGCCAGCCGGACCGGCTCACCAAGCTGGAGTACGCAAGCGCCCTGGCCGCCTCGCTCGCTTACCTCCTCATTCGCCAGCAGGACGCGGCCGGGCTCGTGGTGGTGTCCGGCAAGATCCAGTCGGCGCTCCCGCCCCGGGCCACCGCCGGCCACCTCGGGCCACTCGTGGACCAGCTGGAGAGCTGCCGGGCCGGGGGGCCGACCCAGCTCGGAACGGCCATCGACTGGGTACTGGAGCACGCCCCCCGCCGCTCGTCGGTGCTGCTCTTCTCCGATCTCATGGACCGGGAGGAGAAGGTGCTGCGGCACGTGGCCCAGCTGGGGCGACGCAAGCACGAGGTCACTCTCTTCCACGTGCTCGACCCGGCCGAGCTGGAGTTCCCCTTCGAGGACCCGACCCTCTTCCTCTCCATGGAGGACGAGCGCCGGGTCGAGGCCAACGGCCGGGACATGCGCAAGGGGTACCTGGAGCTCGTGCGCCGCTGGCTAGAGGAGGTGCGCCGCAGCGCTCTCGAGGCGGACGTCGACTACGCACTGTGCCGCACCGACAGCCCGCTCGACGAGGTGCTCCTCCCCTTCCTCTCCCGCCGGGAGCGGACGGCCGCATGAACCTCGGCTTCGCCCACCCCGGGCTGCTCTGGGGCCTATTGGCCGCGGCCATCCCCCTGGCCATCCACCTCTTCTTCCGCCGTCGGCCCCGCCCCACCCCCTTTCCGGCTGTCGACTTCATCCTCCGCGCCCGCCGCGAGACCCAGCGAAGGCTGCGGCTCAAGAAGATCCTTCTCTTCAGCGCGCGTACGCTCCTGCTCGGCGCCATCGCCACGGCCATCGCCCGGCCCCGCGCCGAGCAGCCCGGCGTCGCCGCCGCGGTGGCGGTCGGCCCGCGGGCCACCGCCATCGTGCTCGACGCCTCCGGCTCGATGCGCTACCGCCTGGAGGGCCGGACGCTGTTCGAGCGCGCACTGGCCGACGCCCGCGAGGCGCTGGCGGCGCTCGGCCCGGACGAGCCGGCCACGGTGGTGGTCTGCGGGGCGGAGCCACCCGCCGCCGAGGCTCCCTCCTTCGACCACGCCGCCGTCCGGCGCGTCCTCGATCGGGCCGCTCCCGGAGCAGGCCACTCCGACCTGACCGCCTGCGTCCAAGCGGCCGCCCAGGCCCTCTCCGCCGCCAAGGCGCAGGAGGGCCTGCCCAAGCGGATCGTGGTGGCCACCGACCTGTGCGCCCACGCCTGGCGGCTCGAGGCGCCCCCGCCCACCGTCGACTCGCCCCAGGGCCCGGTCCGACCCGAGGTCTCGGTGCTGGATGCGGCCCGAGGCGCCCCGCTCCCGAACCGTGCCGTGATGGGGCTCGAGGCCGAGCCCGACCCCGCCGCCGGCCCGCGCGGATACAAGATCACCGCCACCCTGGTGAACCACGGGCAGCAGAGGATCTCCGAGGTGCCGCTCTCGCTCCTCACCGGCGTCGGGGCGGAGCAGAAGACGGCCATCCGCGCCTTCACCGAGCTGCCCGCCGGTGGCGCCGCCCGCAAGAGCCTGCTCCACTCCTTCCCCGCCGGCGGGCCGACGGCCATCCAGGTGGCGATGCCGGGCGACGCCCTGCCCCTCGACGACGCCCTCTCGCTCACCTTGGACGTGCCCCGCGACGTGCACGCCCTGGTGGTCGACGGCTCGCCCTCGCCCATCAAGTACCGCGACGAGGCCTACTTCGTGGAGTCGGCCCTGGCCTCTCCCAACTCGCCGGTTCGCCCCCACCTGCTGGACGCCGAGGCCCTGGGCCGCGAAGACCTGGCCCGCTACGACGTCGTCTTCTTGCTCAACGTCCGCTCGGTGGCGGCCAAGGCCGCCGACCTGCAGCGCTTCGTGGAGAATGGTGGTGGGCTGTTCCTCTCCATGGGCGACCAGGTCGACCCCGACCTCTACGCCCGCGAGCTGGGCGGCCTGCTTCCCATGTCCTTGCACGTCGAGAAGACCGCCACGCCCAAGGCCAGCGGGGGCGCCGGCGCGGCCCGCTTCGCCGAGGTGGACTTCGAGCACCCGGCGCTGCGGGTCTTCACCGGCGAGGGACGAGAAGGGTTCCTCGGAACCCGAACCTTCCGCTACCTCCTGGCCCGCCCGGCGGGGGCCGGAGCGCCGCCCTCCCACGTGTTGGCTGCCTTCGACGACGGTGCGCCGGCGCTCGTCGAAGGACGCCGCGGCAAGGGACGGGTGCTGCTCTTCACTTCCAGCGTCGACCGCGACTGGACCGACTGGCCCATCCGCACGAGCTTCCTCCCCGCCATGCAGCGCTTCGCCGCTTACCTCTCCGGCGGGCTGGAGGAACGGCGGCAGACGCCGACCACCGTCGGCACCCGGCGGATGATCCCGCTGCCCGAGGGGGAGATGCTTCTGGCCCTGGTCGGGCCCGACGGGCGGGAGCACGGGCTCGCCGAGCTCACGCGCACCGGCCTCTCGCGCGAGGCCGAGGGCTTCTCCTTCGCGCCGCCCGAGCCAGGGCTGTGGCAGGTCAAGGTGTCGGCCAGGGGCGAGGAGCGGCTGGACGCGGCGCTGGCCTTCGCCGCCTGGCCAGACCCGCGCGAGTCGGACACGCGCCGGCTCGATCCCGCCGAGCTGACCGCCTGGTTCGGGGGCGAGGGGCACGCCAAGGTGGCCGGCGAGGCGCAGCCGGCCGGCGCCCGCGAGCTGCCGCTCTGGTCGGTGCTACTCATGCTGGGCCTGGCCGCCTTCGCCGCCGAGGGGCTCCTCGTCGCCTGAGCTCCCCGGAGGTAGGCTGACCGGTGCAGGCGCGAGCCAGGTCGGGTAGATTCCCCCGGTGGCCTCCCTCCTCGACCGCGACGTCGCCGGGCTCATCTGCGTGGGGTTCCAGGGGACCTCTCCCTCGCTGGAGGTCCTGGACCTCATCCGCCGGGGGGTGTTCGGCGTCGTCCTCTTCGCCCGGAACGTGGCCGAGGCGGAGCAGGTGGCGCAGCTCACCGGCGACCTGAAGCGAGCGGCCAGCGGTCGCCCGCTCCTCGTCTCCATCGACCAGGAGGGGGGCCGGGTGGCCCGCCTGCGCGCTCATCACGGCTTCACCGAGCTCCCCCCCATGCGCGCCCTGGGGCGGACCGGGGATGTGGCGCTGGCCCGGGAGGCGGGGGCGCTCCTCGGCCGCGAGCTGCGGGCGGTGGGGATCGACCAGGACTACGCCCCCTGCGTCGATGTGGACTCCAACCCCGCCAACCCGGTCATCGGCGACCGCGCTCTCTCGCACGATCCAGCCCGGGTCGGTGAGCTGGGAGCAGCCGTCGCCCTGGGGCTCCAGTCGGCCGGGGTGGCCGCCTGCGCCAAGCACTTCCCCGGGCACGGCGACACGAGCCAGGATTCGCACCACGTCCTGCCACGGCTCGCCCATCCGCTCGCGCGCCTGCGAAAGGTGGAGCTTTCGCCGTTTGCGGCGCTGGCCCGCGCCGGGGCGGCCTCGGTGATGACCGCCCACGTCGTCTTCGAGGCGCTCGACCCGCACCGGCCGGCCACCCTCTCGCCTTGCGTCCTCCGCCTTCTCCGCGAGGAGATCGGCTTCGACGGCCCGTGCATCTCCGACGATTTGGAGATGAAGGCGGTGACCGAGCACTTCCCCCTCGAGGAGGTGGCACCCGGCTCCGTCCTGGCGGGGGTGGACGCCCTGCTCGTCTGCCACACGCCGGCGGTGCAGCACCGGGCCATCGATCTCGTCCGCCGAGCGGTCGAGGACGGGCGCATCTCCCGTGCTCGGCTGGAAGAGGCGCGAGCCCGGCTGGGACGGCTCCTCGCCTGGGCGGGCCCGCCGGCCGATCCGCACAAGGTGCGGGATCAGCTTCGGACCCGGGAGCATCTGGCCCTGGCGGCCCGCATCCCGCCGCTCACCGTCGGGCGCGATCCCACCATCGCCTAGCCGCCGCCCGGGCGCACGAGCCCGCATGCACGTTCCTTGGGGTGCCGCTCCACCCAGGGTTGCGTCGCGCGGCTGGGGAAAACCCGTGCGCAGGCCCCGCGGTGTTCGGATCCAAGCGCTTTCGGGCGGTCCGCCGGACAGGTTTAGCGTTTTAGCGAAGGCGACGTGAGCGGATCCGGCCTGGCACGCGTTGCGCAACTCCCCGGTCCGTCGACACGGCCCCGCGAGACCGGGGGAGACATGAGCGAACGCAAGCTGATCGTGCTGGTCGACCCTTCCTCGAGGGCCTTGCCCCAACGGAGAACGGTTCTCGCTAGTGAGCCGGTTGAGCTTTCGAGGCAGGAAGGCAGGGAGAAGGCGAAGCCTTCCGAGCGTCCCTGTCTCATCCCGGTGGAGGTCATGAGACCGGGGCGCGGCGGCATCGCGGCCGGTCTCCCGATCCGCTCGCGTGGCGAGACGGTCAGGATCCCGGTCATCCGGGGCGAGCCGGCGAGCCCCGCGCGAGGGAGGGCGGCGAGGCTTAGCGACCGGGTCACCCTGCCCGCGGGGCCAGCCGAGCTGCTCGAGATCATCCGCACGCACCACGCCGCCTGAAGGCCCTTGCCATGCACGAAGCCGCTCCTGGCTCGACCCAGCTCGACAATGTCTGCGCGCAGGTCGACGCCCTCTCCGAGCGGCTTGCGGCAGCCCTGGCCGAGCGGGACCGCGCGGTCGCCAACGCCCTCGAGCTCAAGACCTGGCTCGATGAGGCGATCCTCGTGGAGGTGGCCCTGGAGAGGTTGCACGGGGCCCTCGATCGCGCCGAGGTGCTCCGCGCCATCCAGGACGTGGTCATCAACCTCGTCGGCTCCGAGGAGTTGGCGGTGTTCGAGCCGGGCGAGGGGCGGGACCTCCTCTTCGCGGTGCAGTCGTTCGGGGTGGACCGGGCGCGACTCGCCCCAGTGCGCCTGGGCGAGGGGCCGGTGGGCCGGGCGGCGGCCGAGGGCCGCGCCTGGGTGGCGGGCGACGAGAGGCCGCCCGGTGACCCCCGGCTGACCGCCTGCGTGCCGCTCCTTGCCGAGGGGCGGCTCATGGCGGTGCTGGCCATCTGGCGGCTGCTTGAGCACAAGCCCGGGCTTTCGCCCGCCGATCGCCGGGTGCTCCAGCTCCTCGGACGCCACGCCGGGAGCGCTCTCTACCTCACGAGCGGCCGGCGCGGGGAGGCAGGGGCCGTCTGACCCGGGTGTGCCATGGCCCAGGAACGCGAGAGCTGGGGAGGGAAGGCCTCCCGCGAGTCGCTCCTCGAGGCGTTGGCCGGGGCGAGCGGGTTGCCCGGGGGATGGAGCGAGGCCCTCTTCCTCATCGGATCGCTCCCCCACGGGCTGCTCGGCGCGGCCGAGCCGGTGCGGAAACCGCTCGGGTGGGGGTTTCGGGCGGCCCGCGCGGCGTCCGGCTCGAAGAACCTGGGCGACGGCCGGCCGCCCTCATTCGCGATGTCACCACCCTTTCCAGGGGGGCGCTCATTCGCGCCTCCCGCGGTAGCGGAATGAAGGTGGCCCAAGGGAGAGACCATGAACTGGTTCAGAAACATGCGCATCAGCGGCAAGCTGCTCCTCTCGTTCTGCATGCTCCTCTTGCTGACCGCGGGGGTGGGCGCCTACTCGCTCGTGCAGATGTCGGGGATCTTCGGGCACACGATGGACATCGCCGACCACTGGATGCCGGCCCTGCAGGAGGTGGCGGGCCTGGAGAAGGCCATCAACACCGTCCGCCGCAAGGAGCTGGCGTTCTTCCTGGCGAACGACGCCGCCGGGCAGGCCGCCTTCGAGAAGGAGCTGGCCGATGCGGAGAAGGAGCTGGCGGACGCGGAACACCTGGCCGACGAGCGGATCACCTCGGTGAAGGGGCGGGCTCTCCTCGAGGAGCTGCGCAAGGCGGGCGGGACCTACCTCGCTGACATCCACCGGACCATGGCCCTTGCTCGCAGCGGGGCACGCGACGAGGCCCGGGCGGCCATCTTCGGCCAGAACCAGCAGAGCCTGAACGCCGCGCTGGAGGTGGCGAAGCGGCTCATCGACGTCCAGGACGCCGGGGCCAAGGCGGGCTCGGAGGACGCCCATTCCTCTTACGACACCGCCCGGAAGCTCGTAATCGCTTCCCTGGGGGTGGCGCTTCTCGTGGGGGTGATCCTGGCCCTGCTCGTGGCGACCGCCATCTGCCGGCCGCTGGTCCGGGCGGTGGAGGTGGCGGATGCGATCGCCGCCGGCGACCTGACGGTGGCGGTGAAGGTGGAGACGGACGACGAGGTGGGGCGCTTGCTCAGGTCGATGTCCGGAATGGCGGAGAAGCTGGGCCAGGTGATCGGAGAGGTGCGGGGCGGGGCCGGGGCACTGGCGGCGGCGGCAACCCAGGTGGCCTCGGCGTCGCAGAACGTGTCCCAGGGGACGGGCGAGCAGGCGGCCTCGGTCGAGGAGACCACCTCGTCGCTCGAGCAGATGAGCTCGTCGATCCAGCAGAACGCGGAGAACAGCCGGCAGACGGAGCAGATGGCGACCGCCGGAGCGAGGAGCGCGGACGAGAGCGGAAAGGCGGTGACGGAGACGGTGCAGGCCATGAAGGACATCGCCGAGCGGATCTCCATCATCGAGGAGATCGCCTACCAGACCAACCTCCTGGCCCTGAACGCGGCCATCGAGGCGGCCCGGGCCGGGGAGCACGGGAAGGGATTCGCGGTGGTGGCCACCGAGGTGCGCAAGCTGGCCGAGCGCAGCCAGAAGGCGGCCGGGGAGATCGGCGGGCTGGCTTCTCGATCGGTGAAGGTGGCGGAACGTTCCGGTCAACTGCTCGCCGAGCTGGTGCCGACCATCCGCAAGACCGCGGAGCTGGTGCAGGAGGTGGCGGCGGCGAGCCAGGAGCAGTCGAGCGGGGTGGCCCAGATCAACAAGGCCATGGAGCAGGTCGACCAGGTGACGCAGCGAAATGCGTCCAGCGCCGAGGAGCTGGCCTCCACCGCGGAGGAGATGAGCTCGCAGGCGGAGGCGCTCCAGGAGCTCATCGCCTTCTTCCATGTGAAGGAGGGGCAGGGGCGGACGGCGGCCGCCGCCTCGCGCCGGCCACCGGTCCGGCCGGCAGCCGGCCCCGCCCCCGAGGCGGCCGCCCTCGCCCCGAAAAATGGCGTCAACGGGAAGCAGCATCCGGACAAGAGCTTCCAGCGGTTCTAGGAGGAGTGCCATGGCGACGCACGAGATCGAGGAACGGCGCCAGTACCTCTCCTTCACCCTGGCGGGAAGCGACTACGCGGTCGGCATCCTGCAGGTGAAGGAGATCCTCCAGTACGAGACGGTGACCCGGGTGCCCTCGGTGCCCCCATCGGTGCGCGGGGTGATCAACCTGCGCGGCGCAGTGGTCCCGGTGATCGATCTGGCAGTGAAATTCGGGCTGCCCGAGACGCAGGTCACCAGCCGGACCTGCGTGCTCATCGTGGAGGCGGCGCTGGAGGGCGAGCGGGCGGTGATGGGCGTTCTGGCCGACGCGGTCCGGGAGGTGCTGGAGCTGGGGTCGGCCGACGTGGAGCCTCCCCCGTCCTTCGGGACCCAGGTGAGGGTGGAGTTCATCACCGGGATGGCCAAGGTGGGAAAGGGGTTCGTGCTCCTGCTCGATCTGGACAAGGTCGTCTCCGCCC
>Ga0335071_10003779_pt1 | contig 15900 bp, 8 predicted proteins | sample Lox_Sample_15_FD_206724 | JGI IMG/M metagenome (GOLD analysis project Ga0335071, IMG submission 206724) | Soil microbial communities from Loxahatchee National Wildlife Refuge, Florida, United States - Lox_Sample_1.5 | ecosystem: Environmental > Terrestrial > Soil > Wetlands | place: USA: Florida... | reverse complement strand
CCAAGCTGACCGCAGGAAGCGCCAGCAGATCAGAGCGCATCCAAGCGATAAGAATGCCTCGTGGATGTCGGATCGCTTTTCATAGCGAACTCGCAAGCGACGAAACTGATTGAGCCATGCGAAGGTTCGTTCGACTACCCAGCGATACCGACCCAATCCACTTCCGTGTTCCGTGTATCGCTGGGCGAGTCGGGGACTAATCCCACGCATTCGTAAGCCTTCTCGGATCGCCCTTGCGTCATAACCCCGGTCTCCAATCACACAGTCGGGGCGAAAGCGCGGCCGCCCTCGTTCGCCCTGTAAGAGCGGGATAGCATCCACTAGTGGAAGAGCCTGCTGGGAATCGTTCCGATTAGCTCCGGAAAGTTGGACAGCGAGTGGAACACCTTGGCCGTCACAAATCAGGTGGCGCTTACTGCCCAGTTTCACTCGGTCAGCTGGGTTTGGTCCAGTCTGCGGCCCCCAAAAACAGCTCGTATTGAACAACTGTCTACGACTGCTTTTGACCAGTCGATTCGGTTGTAGCGGGAAAGCCAATCCAATAGCGCGAAATGGATCAAGCCCCAAATACCGGCATCCTGCCAGTCTCGTAAGCGCCTCCAGCACGTCATTCCTGAGCCGCAACCAAGTTCCTTGGGCAGCATCTCCCAAGGAATGCCACTGCGAAGGACAAACAGAATTCCTCTCAGACAAGCTCGATCGGGCATGCGCGGGCGTCCGCCCCTCGGCTTGGATCTCGTCGGCGGCAGAAGAGGAGCAATCAGGTTCCACAAATCGTCCGAGATCAGTGCAGCAACCATGGCTCCTCACCTCCGTCTGGCTGAAAGATTTCCAGGTTCTTCTGTGCGGCGATCCTTACAGCAAAGCAACGTCGTCAGACTGTTATCGTCCGCGCGGGAAAGCAATGTCGAGACGTCAGAACGTGCATTCGAGTTGCCGTCGGAAACTATTTTCCGCCGAATGTTCGGAACAAAAAAGTACTCCGCGCCTGCGCCAAGAGCGGCTTTCCGTTAAATGTCGCCTCGCCGTATTCATACCCTCCCACGACATATTTCCATCCGAACGTGGCGCCACCCGTCAATCGCAGCCGGTAGACCTGTCCAGGTGATAATTCGACTCCGCCCGTCGGCATCACAAACATCACATGGCCGGGATTCGCTGCTTGCACCTTCTGCGTCACTACCGCGAGAGCTTGATCTTTCGCATCCACGATCGTCAGGGTCAGCGCGTCCTCGGTCTCACCAGAATTCCCCACGATCAATTCCACTTCCACTCCGAGCAGCCTCGGGAGAGATGGAGTGAAGGATTGTTCCGCAACATTCAACAGATTCGTCCACGCCTTGTCCCATCCCTCCGTATTTACTTGGTCCGGCCGCATGGAGAGTCGCTCCTCCGGGTTCGAATCATTTCGTCAGTATCTTGGCAATCACCGCCTGGTGCCTGCAGGCGATCGTCGTCCAAAAAATGCAGGCGAGAGACCACCAGCAGCCAGCACACGTTGAATGGCAGAAGTCATATCCGTCGCACTCTAGGAGGCGTTTGTTGGTCCGATACTTCCGAAGCTACTCAATCACTGCACCGTAAGTGTGACGCTCGTGGTGTGCAGCCGTGAACCGGACGTTCCTGTGACTGTTATGGTGTAAGTCCCGGGGAGAGTTCCGCCGCCTCCGTGTGAACCTCCGCCGCTCCCGCCTCCGCAGGCACTCTGGAAGATTGCAGTTGTAAGCACCACGCCATAGACGAGAGTCCAGAGCAGTCTTGACTTCTTCCGCGCCGGGCTAAGCGCCCCAGCCAGCCACGCCAAGCCAAGCAGCGGCATACATATCGCATAGAGCAGGTTAGAACGTTCTGACGGGGGCCGTACCGGGAGGCTGGTCGCGGTCGTTGCCGCCGCAGACGCTATCGTTGAGATGGTCAGCGTAGTGCTTGCCGCTACGCCGCTCGGCTTGACGGTCTGTGGATTGAACGAACAGCTTGCTCCCGTGGGCATCCCGCTGCAAATGAAGCTCACAGTTTCGCTGAAGCCGCCTTGCGGCGTGATTGTGATGATGGCAGAGCCGCTCTGCCCGGGAGAGCTGATGCTAACCGTGTCAGGATTTACAGCAACCGCGAAATCGGAAACCGGTGTCAGCTCAAATACGGTGCCGCACCCATAGCCGGCGCAATCAGAGCTGCCACCGTTGGAGCCTGTGCCGTAAAGGTTGCCTTGGGAATCGAGGATCACGCCCCCGTAAGTTTGATTCCCATTAGTACAGTCGGGGTCCTCCGCTGCGCAGAAGCTGTACAGCACGTTGTAGGTCCATGCGCCGCCGCCGCTGGGCGGGCTCAGCTCAAAAACCGTACCGCAGCTGCCGCCAGCGCACTTTGCTGAGTTCGTGCCGCCTAACTGGGTGGTACCGTAGAGGTTGCCGAAAGAATCGAAGACCAAACCATGAGGGAAGTTCCCGTCGGCGCAGTTTGTGGCGGAGCAGAATGTGTAGAGTGTGCTCTCGGTCCACGTCCCGCTGCCGCTACTAGGCGGCTTCAACTCGAAAACCACACCGCAGCCGGTGCCGCCATAGCAGCTAGTCAAGCTCGAGCCGCCAGTCAAGGTCGTCCCATAGAGGTTCCCGCGAGTGTCAAAGATCACGCCCGAAATAGGGTCGGTTCCGTCAGCGCAGTTGGGCGCCGAGCAAAAGCTATAGAGCACCGTGTGGGTCCAGGCGCCGCCACCACTGGCAGGTGGGCTAAGTTCAAAGACTGTTCCGCAGCCGTAGCCGCCGCAACCGGCCAAGTTCGCGCCCCCGTTGCCGGTCGTGCCGTAGAGATTGCCGCGGGCGTCCAAGATCAGTTTCCCTGCCGGGTCTCCGTCGGCGCAGATAGAAACTCCGCCCGGGCAGGGAGCGTACAACACGGTGTATGTCCATGCGCCGCTGCCGCCACTGGGCGGGCTCACCTCGAAGATCATGCCGTTGCCGGTGCCGTTCTCGCCTCCGCCGCCGCCCACTGTGCCGTATAGATTTCCAGCCGAATCTGAGATCACTCCCGACCAAGGATAGGCCCCGTCAGTGCAGTTGGGATCTGACGAGCAGAAGCTGTGCAGCACGGTCTCACTCCATGGGCCATTGCCGCTTGCGGGTGGGCTCAGTTCATACACTGTGCCGTAGTAGCCATATCCCGCGCCGCCGTATGCGGTGGTGCCGTAGAGGTTGCCCTGGGAATCAAAGATTGGGGTCGACCAAGGTGCGCTTCCGTCAGTACAGGCGCTACCGCCGGTCTGGCAAAAGTCGTATAGCACGGTATAAGTCCATGGGCCTTTGCCCCCCTGCGGCGGGATCAACTTAAAGACCATACCGCAGCTTTGTGGATTGCACCTGAGCAAGTCGCTGCTCGTCGCCGTACCGTAGAGATTGCCACTGGAGTCGAAGATCAGCCCCGAACGAGGATATAAACCGTCGGCGCAATAGGCTTTCGCGCAGAAGCTGTATAGGGTGGTAGGAGTCCATTCCGCACCTCCCGCAGTCGGCGTGTTTTGCCCTAAGACCGGTGCCGCTGACAGTAGGCAGGCAATCGCCAGCACGGCAATGCTTATCCGTAACGCCTCGGGCACAGTGCGAGAGAGTGACATATCAGGCCCCAGCCCGCGAAGGACATTTTCGTGCTGCCTACGGTCAGTGGTCGCCATGACAAACCCAATTCTTGGCGTCGTTCACATTGCCGCCGAGAAACTTTGCCGTCGTTGGATAGGGACAAAGAGGCATCGTACGCGTAACGATTCCGGTAGTTGGGTCATTGTCCTTGTAATGGGTCGCCTCGATGCGGTCGGGGGCAGAGTTGTTCTCGACCCAACTGATCATGAGCGCTATAGGATCGAAAGTGTTGGGACCTGGTCCGGTGCCGATACAGTGCCTCATACCCGGCGCCATGAACAGGCGCGCAAACTCTTGCGTGTCGTGATATCCGCGGCCCGTCCTGCGGGCCATGTTTTCGTAATACTCCACCGTCTCCAACGGTGTCACCGCTGGATCGCTCCAGCCGTGATATAGGATCAGCTTGCCGCCGTGGTCGCGAAATGCCGACAAGTCAGGGTTGGTTGCGGCCGCACCAGCGCGATGAATAACTGACTGTGCTTTCGTCAGGTCACTACTGTTGATGTCGAAGCTGAGCGAGTTGTAATTCGGATCACTGAAGGCAAAGAATTTCAAGAACTGGTCCTGAAAGATGAACTGCCACGGCGGCGTTTCAGGATCGATCCAGGGCTCGGACGTGCCCAACGCATTTGGTGCTTGGAACGCTGTCATCCAAAGCGGCCAACCATCCTCCCCGACGATTATGTCTGGAGCGCCAACGGGATCGCTTTTTGTGAAGCCCGGATACACTTGCTCATCGTGTGTAGAGGCGCCTTTGTAGGCAGACTTGAGGGTTGCGATTTGCTGGTCCGTCAAGCAATTCGATTTATTGCCGTTCTGGCAACGCAGGCTGTCTGGGTCAAACCTGCACTTCCTGGGATCCTGAATCAACCCATCGAGTACTCCGTCTGCCTGGTCGCAACTGTTCAAAACTGCGCGCCCCACCAATGCCATCTTGTCGGGGGGAATGAAGCTTCCCTGCGAGGAGGTGATGTGCTCTTCGTTCCAATTGAATCCGATGAAAGCGTCTCCGAGATCAGGATCTCCCGCGATGATTCCGTCGAAATCAGCTGGATATTTCTCGGCTTCGATTAACCCTTCGCGCCCGCCGTCTGAGCAACCTGCGAAATACGAATGCGGCTTCGCATCGTAGAACGCACTGGTAATGGCTTCGTCAGCCACTGCGACGACATGCACGGCACGAAACAACCAATCGTCCTGTTTAGCCGGATCGTCAAGTGCCCAACTACCGTCCAAGAACGGAAGGTCTCCCGCGCCTTGATGTCCGGTGTCAGTGATAGCCGTGGTAAAACCAGCACCTACTTCCGTAAGCAGTGGAGCAACGGTAAGTGTATCCAAGAAGACTGATGGATAGTCGAGGCTGCCGCCAAAGCCGCCGTTCCCAATGAAAAGGAAGCGCCCGTTCCAGTCTGCGGGTAACCCCAACTCGAAGTTGACCTGATTGGGACCGGGATTGGTGGTGGTCGCATAGCCCAGTACGTCACAGTACGACACGGGATCGGACTGCGGTGTGGCAGAGATTATCGTGATATTCGACGGTGCCACGGATTGAATCGCGGACTGCGAGCAATCGATCGCTGCAGATCTGTTTGGGGAAGCCCAGGCGGTTAAACCAAAGAACAGAACTCCCGCTAGCAGTGCAGCTTTACTTCCGAGTTGATTCCACATAGTCGCCCTCCTCACGTTAGCGTTCCGACACTTTGCCCGGACTTCTCGCGGCAGTCCATAACGGCTATCTGTTCTGTTTCTGTTTTTTCTTGTGACGTGGCTAAACGATTGGGCCGATTGGGCCTAGCCGCTTTTGGGGATGGGGGAGTGATAAACTTCGCTGACAATTCTGCGTGCCTTCCTTATGGGGACCGTCTATTCAACACGGGCGACCATACGATTCGGAGCGTTTGAGGCGGACTTTCGTTCCGGTGAACTCCGCAAGGACGGACTGAAGATCAAACTTCAGGAACAACCCCTGCAAATTCTCGAAGTGTTACTGCAGCACCCTGGCGAACTGGTCACCCGGGAGGAGTTGCAGCAGAGGATCTGGCCCGCAGACACTTTTGTCGATTTCGAGCAGGGCTTGTACAACTCTGTTCGGCGGCTTCGGGACGCCCTGAACGACTCAGCCGAGAAGCCCCAGTACATCGAGACGCTTTCCCGTCGTGGTTACCGCTTCGTCGGAACTATCCACAAGAGCGATCGCAGGATTGAATCCCTGGCAGTGCTGCCGCTTGATAACCTGTCGCGCGATCCGGAACAGGATTACTTCACTGAGGGGTTAACCGAGGCACTGATTACGACCTTAGCGAAAATTGGCGAATTGCGCGTGGCGTCGCGCACCTCTGCGATGCAATACAAGGGTGCCCGCAAATCTCTCCCTGAGATCGCGAAGGAATTGGGTGTAGAAGCAATCGTGGAAGGCACCGTGCTGCGCGTTGGAGATCGCGTGCGCATTACAGCGCAGCTCATTGATGCGGCGAAGGAATCCCACCTGTGGGCTGAGAGTTATGAACGGGACCTGCGGGATGTGCTGACTCTCCAGTCAGAAGTAGCGCAGGCCATTGCACAACAAGTCCAGGTCAAACTGACGCCGCAGGACCGGACCCATCTCGGGCAAGTGCATGCCGTCAATCCCGAAGCCTACGAATCGTATCTCCAAGGACGTTATCACTGGAACCGGCGCAGCGCGGAGGGGCTTGGACAGGCCATTCAGGCCTTCCGGCAGGCGATTGCCAGAGATCCAACTTACGCTCTTGCCTATTCAAGTTTGGCTGATTGCCTGACGCTCATTGGGTTTTGGGGTGCGGTGCCTCCAGCCGAAGGTGCCGGCAAGGCCAAGGCTCTGGCGCTCAAGGCTGTGGCCATCGATTCCAGTTTGGCCGAAGCCCATGCCTCATTGGCAGCGGCTACTATGTTTTATGATTACGATTTTCTCACCGCAGAAAGAGAGTTCGAACGGTCCCTTGAACTGAACCCGCGCTACGCCACCGCCCATGAGTTTTTCGGCTTATGCCTTTCTTTAAGCGGACGGTTCGAGGAGGGCTACACCGAGATGAAACGTGCGATTCGTCTCGATCCGCTTTCAAGCGCGATGTATTTTGGCATGGGGTGCGCTTGTTGGGCCGCGCACCGCTTCGATGAAGGCATCGAGGCGCTCGAGAAAGCCGTTGAACTCGAGCCCGAGAACGCCCTGGCTCGCGGCGTTCTCGGATACCTCTTCATGTACAAGACGCAATATGAACGCGCTATCGAGGAACTGGAGCAAAGTGTTCGGCTATCCCAGGGTGCATCGACAATCGTCGCGTCCCTGGGAGAGGTATATGCCGTGGCTGGGAAACGCGATAAAGCGCAAGCCATCCTAGACCAGCTGGAGCGACTCTCAAAGCACCAGTACGTTACAGCATACCCAGTGGCACGAATCCACATGTCTCTCGGCAACAAAGAGGAGGCCTTCCGCTGGCTGGAGAATGGTTACGTCGAGCGCGCTGCAATGATGGTTGACTTAAAGGTTGATCCAAGGTTCACCGAACTGCACGCCGAACCCCGTTTCCGGGACCTCCTGCAGCGCATGAACTTGGGAGAATAGTCTCGAATGCACCATTCTCTCGTCATTCCGCGTGCGTCGCGATGCCGCACAGTTATGGTTTTTCCAGTCGCCGTGCTAGAAGGTGAGGCGCGCCCCCAGTTGCAACTCTCGCCGTGGCAGAGCCGCCGTGTACGCCAAAGGTTCGCTTGGGAGGAGGCTGGTTGTCCCATGCACATTGAATGGCGGTGCAAAATCAGCGCCCACCACATTGTTCACGGATGCGTAGTTCGTCCGATTTGTCAGGTTGAATCCTTCCGCGGTGAACTGCAGAGTGAACTTCTCCCAGAAGTTGAAGCGCCTGCTCAAGCGAAGGTCGAGCACCGCGTAATTGGGTCCTAAGCCGCTGTTGCGGGGAGACCCAGGAGGACGGTCATTGGTGAAGTGGTTATCGCCGTTGATATCGGCACCCGCCAGCAGATTGAAGGGATGCCCGCTGTTGTAACCGAGAATGGGAGCGAGTTGAAAGCCGGTCAGGCAACGATTTTGCCAAGGACTTTCGACCACGGCAGCCACGACGAATTTGTGCCGCTGATCGAAATCTGACAGTGATCGTTCCGCGGCAAGATCTACTTCATTGAACGCTGCATAATCGCTGTTGAAATCCGTTGAGTCGTCAATCGCCTTGCTGTACGTATAGTTGGCCAGCAGGGTGAAGTGGTTCGCGAAGCGTTTCTTCACCTCCACGATCCCGCCATGGTAAATGGCATTGGCCTGAGATGCGTACTCGTTGTTCTGAAGCAGTGTCGGATCTACGAAGCAGGCAGTCGTGCGCCCGCCAGGTCCCACACACGGCGGCACGCCCCAATCCTGAAAGGGGAGGCCATTGGTGGGCAAGCCATTGGCGCCCAGCACTCCGCTCACGATCGGGGCTGTAGGCTTCAAGTTCCGATCGATGGCCCAGGGAAGGTGGGTAGTGTGAACATAGATATAGTTCAGCGAAACAGACAAGCCATTTGCGAGTTCGTGCTCGATTCCAAGAGAAGCCTGCTGCGATTGTGGATTCCGATAATCGGGCTGGCCGAAAAAAAGCACCGTCCCTGGCGGTGGCGGACCGATGTTAGAAACCACGAGACCTAGATTCGCCAAGTCAGACTGGGTGATGCAGGAATTCGCCCCCGTAGGTGGCGTCCCACACAGAATCTTTGGGAACAATGCGCTATAAAGGAACGCCGAGTTCGCCGGTGGAGGGTCCAGGATCGTCACCAACGTATTGGCGATCTGGCGCACCCCATTGATGTTGCCTAGCGTCTTTACCACATTGGGAATCTGCCCATAAATTGGAGAATAGAAAATACCGTATCCGCCACGAACTACCAGTTTGTGGTCGTTGCGCAGATCCCAAGCAAACGACACCCGGGGAGCCAGATTCTTCTTATACGTTTTGAGAGGCCCGTATTGCGAGTCCACCTCGTAGCGAAGTCCGTAGTTCAGCGTGAGATTGGGCCGCGCCTGCCAAGTGTCCTGCCAGTATCCGGCGGTAAAGGGCCGGTTGATGACATAGACGGGATTTCCAAAGCCCTGTTCATAGAACGCCGGGGCTGCCAGGCCCCATGCCTGCAGGGTGTTGATGGAAGCTGAAGGCAATGATGCCGACAGCCCACACGACACAGGTGCCTGCAAGCAATCGCTGAGTGCGGCGCCGGGTAGATCCAGCAATTCAAAACGGCCAGCGAAGAACGTGTCGGATGCGGTGTTGTTGCCACGAATCAACTCATAGAAACCCATCCTCATGGTATGGTGGCCACGAACCAGCGATAAATTGTCAGCGAATTCATAACGACGCAGGGTGCTGTGGCTGGGTAGAAAGATGCCGCGCCCAAAGAATCCGTACCCTTGTACGTCCAAACCCGGTCCACCGGGATCGTTCGTGTCCACGTTAAATTGGTCCCAATTCCACTGCAGCCTGAGCTCGTTCATGGAGCCGCCACTGAGTTGATGGAACCAGGATCCCTGCAGGGTACTGTCCCAGTTCAGCACCGATGTACCGCGCGAAAAACCAATCAATGCCTGCACATCAGGGTCGGACTCGTTAAGGTGATTAAAGCTGTATCGCAGCGAAGCCTGGTCGCGACCGCTGAAATGGTGATCAAGACGACCGGAAACCTGGTGCTGACGTGTGGGAAATGGATACACCCCACCATCCTTCTCGAATAGGTTAACGATGAACTGGTAATTCGCCAGCGTTGCGGGGGCCACAAACGGATTGCTGGTCGTCGGGTCTATGGTCAGGAGACCCTGCAGCGCTAAGGCGCAAAGATTCGAAGGCAAGGACACGGTTGGCTGGCCGGGAGGATTGATGCAAGGGACCGGGGGAGAGCCGGGTTCGTTGGCGAGTGCGCCCACAATCTGCTCCTGGGCTGTGGTCGGAGCGAAGATGCTGCTGTGAGTCAACAGTGGAACCGAATCCTCAGCATCGGAGCGCAACCCCTCGTAGGCTATGAATAGGAACGTTCGATCTTTCTTGATGGGGAACCCGATCGTGCCACCAAACTGCTGACGATTTAGCGAATTCTTGATCGGCGTGGCAGTCGCGTCGAGGCGGAAATTAGCGAACGTCGGGTCGGCCCCCAACGCAGGACTGAAGGCGAACGGGTCACGGGCATCAAAAGCATCATTTCGGAAGAACCCGAAGAGACTACCATGCAGGGCATTGTTGCCTGACTTGTCCACGATGTTGATTGAGGCTCCGCTGGCACTCCCTAACTCAGCGGAATAGTTGCTGCGGTTAATCTCAAACTCTTGGACTGCATCTTGGCTCACGTTCAAGCGGACGCCGCCCGCATCATCGTTCGCTTCGCCCCCATCTACAGTCACGCTATTCCCCCTCCCATTGCTTCCGTAAAGGGAAAGACCACTCTGCGGGGTCTGCTTCACTCGGAAATCTGCGTTGTCGGCAATGGTGTTCGAGTTACTCACACCCGGCATCAGCAGGGCAAATGTAAGGTAATCCCGTCGATCGATCGGCAGTTCGCTGACGTAGCGTTCGGGCACGCTGTTCGCCTGACTGCTACGCTCCGTGTCCACAGTCGGAGGCTCCGACATGACCTCCACGACTTCTTTCCTGGCCGAAACCCTCATTCGAAAATCAATGGTGGCGGTTTCGCCCAGGTTCAAAGACACGTTCTTTTGTACTTGCGTTTCGAACCCGGACAGCTCCGCTCGCACGTCGTAGTTTGCGGGTGAGAGCCGAGTGATTCTGAATTTACCGGTCGAATCGCTGACCACGGAGCGGGATATCCCTTTCGCGGTTTCGACAATCGTTACTGTCACGTTCGGCAGAAGGGCGCCCGAAGAATCCCTTATTGTGCCTCTGATATCAACAGATGTGCCGACCCCTTGCGCAAACAGACCAACCGTGAGCACCGCAAAGCCGAGCGTATAGCACGGCAGGATGGCTCGTTTCATAAGCCCTCCCCACGATACGAAGGAAAAAGACCGGCCTGCTACGCTATGCATCCAAGCGGGGAGGATTTTGCTTCGCAATATACACCCTTCGCTATGGGGCAAGCACCCGTACTTTTTGGTTCTGATTTAAACAGGGTTTTGTTAGAGGTTCTAAGTAACTGTAAGCAGTTTAGTTACTCGTTCCGTTGTGGGAACGCGCTTTTTGGCTTGTCAAAGAGCTAGTAAAGAGGGGACAGTCCTGGCCGCCTCTGGAGACGGACACACTCCTTGCTCCTGCACCCTTGAGAATGCTCGCATTGATCGCGCTTGCGTTTCGGTGATGGATGCACGGGAAAAATGTGATGAAAAAAAGGGAGCGGTGAATTTCGGGCAAGCCGGTGCCATGGTTGTGATGTCAAATTCTTCTTTCTGCTAAGCGCGCTTGAAGATCGGGCCCACCCGCCAGGAACGCTCTGTCGCGCCGTCGAACTTCCCCACTCAAGGCAAAGAGGGCTTGAATGGGGCACCCGGCGCGGTGCTGATCGATCACTTCCTCTCGTGACAGCTGTCACAGCTTGTTTCGAAAACGTGTGGTCTAGTTCGCGCGGAGGCGTATATGCGCAAACGCTTTGTCGCATTCCTGCTCGTGGCTGCCGTCGCAGGCTGTGTCGCCCTGCTGCAGCCTCTCACCTTCGCGCAACAACCAACCGGCAGAATTCTTGGCATTGTCAACGACGTTCAAGGAATGGTAGTGCCCGGCGTCTCCATCACCGTCACCAATGTGGCTACCGGGATCAAGTACAAAACCACCAGCGACAAAGACGGCGCCTATCAAGCTCTGAACTTACCGATCGGAGCCTACACGGTCACCGCGGAGCGCCAGGGTTTTCGCAAGGTCGTGGTCACTACCAGCCAGTTGGAGATCAATCAGAACTTGAAGGTTGACGTCACCCTCCAGGTCGGCGCCGTGAGCGAAACCGTAGAGGTCACCACCAGCGGTGTGGCGGTAGAGGTCCAAAGCGCAACCGTAGGCGACTCAGTCACGAGCCGGCCCATCATCGATATGCCTCTCAATGGTCGCAACGTTTTTGACCTGGCGCGTCTTGAGCCGGGCGTGACCGATAACAGTCAGACGGGCGATAGCAACTATTCCGGCCAGAATTTCAGCGTGGCCGGGGGCCGCGTCGACTCCGTCGCCTACCTACTCGATGGCGGCGACAATAACAATCTTCTGGATAACAACGTTGTCTATAACCCCAACCCGGATGCCATTGCCGAGTTCCGCATTCTCGAGAACAACTACAACGCGGAATATGGGCGCAACGCTGGCGGGGTGGTCAGCGTGGTCACCAAGTCGGGGACCAACGGCTGGCACGGCAGTGCCTTCGAATACATGCGCAACGATGCATTGTCCGCTAATACGTTCTTTAACAATTATCAGGGCGTTCCGAAGGATATCCTCAAGCGCCATCAATTCGGGGGCACCTTCGGCGGGCCGATTGTGAAAGAGAAAGCCTTCTTCTTTTTTTCCTATCAGGGACAAAGGCTGACGCAGGGATTGACTCCCGGCCTGGAGACTGTATTTACGGACCAGGAACTCGGCGGGAACTTCTCGCAATCAGGTCCGGGCGGCACGCCCGATCCAGATGTCGCAGCCTTTCTGCAAGCCAACACATATTTCCAGTCCGATCCTGCGAAAGCGGCCCAAGCGATCATTGATCCGACCATGATTGATCCGGTAGCGCAGAATTACATTAAGGCCGGCATTGTTCCTCATAGCGCCACGGGTCAGATCTCTCCCCAATCGACCTACAAAGACAATTTCAATGAATATACCGGCAAGCTAGACTTTAATTTGACGGAGAAAGACAAGATTGGCGCGTCGCTCGGCATGAAGCGCGAGACCAATCTCTGCCCGTTCGCACAGAACGGTTGCTCGGGTACGGACACCACCATTCCGTTCCCCGTTGACTGGGGAAACAATACATATTTTCTGAACCTCGCCTATACGCGCTCGTTTTCATCCACGTTGTTGAACGAAGTGCGGTTTACGGCACAGCGCCTGAACTATCTGATGGGAAAGCCGGCAGCAACCCTACCCAACAACACGCAACTCGGGGTTGGCAACACCCCCGATGAAGCCACCGGGCCTCCGGAGATCTTCTTCTACAACACAAGCGACTGGCTGGGGTTCAGCTATCGCGGGCCGACTACCGAGATCAATAACACCTTCGGATTGACGGACACACTGTCCTGGGTCAAGGGCAAGCACAGCTTGAAATTTGGCGGCGCCTTCTCGCCCTATCAGAACAACACCGTTTACGACTATTACGTCAACGGCGAGTTCGATTACTACGGGTTGTCGGAATCATCTTTTGTCTCATCGGATTTTGCCGCTTTCCTGATGGGACTGCCCGACGAGTATTATCAGTGGCCAAAGGCTCCGTCGAATATCCGCAGCAAGTATTTTGCGGGTTTCGCGCAGGACGAGTGGCGCATCCGCCGGAACCTGGTCCTGAGTTACGGATTGCGCTATGAATACAGTTCGCCGATGTATGACACGCAAAGTCGCTCATTCAGCATCGTGCCCAACGCGCAGTCGACACGATTCGTCAATGCGCCCGTAGGGCTCTTATTTCCTGGCGACGCGGGCGCACCAAGAGGAGCGAATTTCCCCGATAAGACGAATTTTGGTCCGCGCTTGGGCTTCGCTTGGGATCCAACCGGCTCCGGCAAGACGAGCATCCGGGGCGGTTTTGGAATGTTTTATGACATCCTGAAAGGTGAGGCTAACTTGCAGTTCAACGGCCAGGCGCCTTTCTTCGGATACGTGGATCTTTACCCGTCTCCGCCCGAGGGAGGGTTCCAAGTTGGGTACGTTGCTCCCGTCACCGGGTACGAACCCTGTCCGCAAACCGCCCAGCCCGGGCCGAATTTGATGAGCTATCCCTTCTGCTCAACCGCCACAACTGACCCATTTCCCTCAAAGGCTCCGGCGCCCGACATTGATTTTGACGCGGCCGGATTCCTGCCCTTTGGAGGCGGGGGTGTCTATTTCGTTAACCCGCACATGAAGACACCTTACAGCTATCAGTTCAACTTCAGTATTCAACATCAATTGGGACGCAGTTTCCGCGCCGATGTCTCCTATCTGGGGAGCGTTTCCCACAAACTCAGCGACCTGATTGATAGCAATCCCTTCATCCTCGATGAGAATGTGAATCGTGTTCTTTGGACGCAGCCCGGTGCCAGCTCTGGCGACTGGAGCTACACGCCCACTTTCGCCAATGTTGGTCACTCCAACTACAACAGCTTCCAGGCGAGCCTCAAGAAGCAAACGTCGGACAACAAGTATTTCGGATCGAGCTACTTCACCGTTGCCTATAGCTTCACGAAAAACCTGGACAACGCCTCCGGCTTCCGCCAGTCCTCGGCCAGCGTCCCGGCCTACGACACGAATCACTTCTATGCGGTGTCCGATATCGACGTTGCCAATACGATCACGGCCAGTGGCGGCTGGGATCTCCCCTTTGCGAATCTCTTTGGTACGGCGCCAAAACGTATCACCAAGGGCTGGAGTCTCTATCCGATTGTCTCGTGGCGCGGAGGCTTTCCGATCGACATATTCGCAAACCTGAAACACAACCGCAAAATACCGGGTCCTTCCGGAGCAGGCGACTCGCAACTGGTTCGCATTAACCTGGTGGGGAATTCCGTGAAGGTTCTCGATCCTCACGCCAGCATTCACGATCCGAACCTGAATGGAGCTTATTACTTCAATCCGGCATTGGCTCCCACTGCGGGCGCTAATTTCGAGTTGCAGAGTCTCGATGACCTGAACGACAACTGGCTGATGCCGACTCCCGATCAGCGCACCTATGGCACCCTTCCGCGAAACTTCTTCCGCGGGCCGGGGCGCAGCAACGTGGATTTCTCGGTTGTCAAAGCAACTCCTCTGTGGAACGAGGGCACCAACCTCGAATTCCATGCCGACTTCTTCAACCTTTTCAATTCCACTCAGTTCTATAACCCGACCCTGAATCCGAACAATCCGCTATTCGGTGAAATTACAAAGACTTATCCAGCGCGTGTGGTCCAGCTCGCCTTGCGCATTACCTTCTGATCCTGTCCAACCTCGTTCGGGGCGGCTATCAGCCGCCCCGCCGAACCAGCACCCCAAGCGAATCGGTGTCCCTTCGCCCAGTTTGTGAAAAATCCTGTTAGCGCGCATATTGCGTGCATTGCACCCGCGCAGGTGTTGGCCGTAGCTCTTGGCCAGCCCGCCCGCTGTGTGAACAGTCCGTTGCGCGCCCGCACCAGGACGGCACGCGCTCCGGTTCTTCATTTCTGTCCCGATCGCTTGTTGCGCCGGGAATTGCGCAGGATAGTCGATGAGAAATCCGGATCTCCAACGATGTCGGTGGCATCAAGCGCCAAGTTGTGCACACGACCGAATGCAATCAGCGAAGTGCGCCATTTCGTTCTCGTGGATGGTTAGCGACGGAGTTCACATTCAAACCGGAAGGTATGCTCTTTGCCTGCTTAGAACCCCATATCACCGACCAATGTGATGAGTTTAACTTCTCGCTGGTGCAGGCAGCTGTCTAATGATATTGCGTGAATCTTTCCCTAGGCCTTTTCGCAAGAGCACGCAGTCGGCCGAGTGTACTGCTTGCTCTGGTCCTGACCGGCTTCACCGCCAGCAGTGGGCAGATTGTGCTTCTGCGCGAGCTGATGGTGGTTGCTTATGGCAATGAAATTTCGTTGGGCTTGATGCTCGCCAGTTGGCTTTCTTGGACTGCGCTAGGAAGCAGCCTGTGCGGCAAGTTCGCTCCCGGCAGGGTGAGCCCGGCAAGGTTTCTATCCGCGCTCCAGGTGTCCGCGGCGTTATTCCTCCCGGCAACTATCTTTGCTATCCGTGGCGCTCGCCAGATTTTTCAGGTTTATCCCGGAGAACTGCTTGCCCCTTCCCCAATATTTCTGATCTGCCTCGTTACCTTAAGCGCTTTCTGCCTCGTATCGGGTGCTTCGTTCGTTGCTGGCAGCCGCCTCCATGAGCTCGAGTGCCAATCCTCGATTCCGCTCGCGCTCAACTCCATGTATCTTCTCGAGGCGGCTGGCGCTTGCCTCGGTGGCCTCGTGACGAGCCTCCTCTTCCTGTGCCAACTGAATTCTCTGCAGGTCGTGCTTCTTGTGACCGGGTTGAATCTGGTCTCGGCCGCGGTTCTGGTCTTTCGTAAGCCATCGCATCGCTTGGCGCTCTGCGTGGCCATGCTTGCCACATGGGTATTCGTCGGACTGCCTCAG
>Ga0335071_10003778_pt1 | contig 15900 bp, 12 predicted proteins | sample Lox_Sample_15_FD_206724 | JGI IMG/M metagenome (GOLD analysis project Ga0335071, IMG submission 206724) | Soil microbial communities from Loxahatchee National Wildlife Refuge, Florida, United States - Lox_Sample_1.5 | ecosystem: Environmental > Terrestrial > Soil > Wetlands | place: USA... | reverse complement strand
CGCGGCCAGCTCACCGATCTCAATCAACCGCGTTGGGGCAACCAGGTCCTCGACGTGATCTTCCCGTTCTAACGGCGGGATAGGAGGTTTCAACGGTTACCCAGTCCGGGTCCAACTTGGGCTCCGCCCTTCGGGGCGGAGCCCACTTTTTCCCCCGGCGATCCAGGCTTTCTCAGTTACCCAGTCCGGGTCCAACTTGGGCTTCGCCCTTCGGGGCGAAGCCCACTTTTTTTGCAGGATCGGATGGAGAGATGCGGGGCCGGCCCCGCCCGGCGGCCGCGCTATTCTTCGCGCTGGGTGCGCTCGAGGCGCTCGTGGCGTTCCTGGGCTTCGAGGCTCAGGGTCGCGATCGGCCGCGCTTCGAGCCGCTTGATGCTGATCGGCTCGGCCGTTTCCACGCAATATCCGTACGACTGGTCCTCGAGCCGGCGCAGCGCGTCGTCGATCTTCTGGATCAGCTTGCGCTCGCGGTCGCGGGTCCGAAGCTCGATCGAACGATCGGTCTCCGTGCTGGCGCGGTCCGTCAGATCGGCTTCGGGAACGTTGTCTTCCTGCAGGTGCTGCAGGGTCTCCGTCGATTCCTGCAGCAGTTCCCCGCGCCAGCGCAACAGCTTCTGGCGGAAGTACTCCCGCATGACGGGATTCATGAACGGCTCGGTTTCGCTGGGGCGGTAGTCCGGAGGCAGCTTGATGAAACTCGACATGGACCTGTCAACGTCGGCAGTGGTCAGCATGAAACGGGCCCGGAGTATATGAATCCGCTCCCGCAGGTTCAAGCACGAGCCGGCTTAAATTTTTGCTAACGTGTGACGTCTCAGGAGGACGACTGGCCGTCGCCGCTCAGCTTTGCGATCTCGACCTCGGCGCGCAGCTCGATTTCGTCGAGCAGCTCGCGCAACTTGGGATCCATGATCGAGCTCCGGCGCGACCGCACCAGGTTGGCGAGGGCGACGACCTGGCCGCGAGTGAGGGTGCCGGTCAGCAACCCGTGCCGCAGCTCGTCGAGCCGGTCGAGGATGTCATCGCCCCGGGCGCGTGCCTGCCGCCGCTCTTCCTCCGTCGCCCCCTCGACGGATTGCGCGGCCAGAAGAGCGTCGACCGAACCGATGGCATTGCCGGCGCTCACCGCGGACGCGCCTTCCGGCTGATCCAGCAGGCGAGAAAACTCGCCCGGCCGTGCCGAAGAGGCGCGCTCGCTGCGGCGCGGCCCGACCGTCGAGCTCACCGACCCGGGCTTGTCAATTTTCATGCCGTCCCTTTCATCCCGTCCCCGCCCGCGCGGGGGCGTCGTCTCAAACCAACTCTCCGACAGCGAATTGGGGCGGTCGCGGGGAACGACTCATCATATCACGCGGACTGGAATCGCTCGCTCCTGCTCGGCGGATGTGTACAGGCGCCGGTGCTCCGGAGCAAGGCCTGGCGCCCCGCTTAGGACCCGGCAAAACTTGCCGCCTGCCCGGCAGAAAGCTGCCCCTGCAGACCGTCCTTGCCGTTTCGGGTCGCAAAATTATTATTTCAATTCAATAGCTTGAAGTATGCCCGTCTGGCACGGGGTTCGCAACTCCGCCGCCAGATCGATCTTCCCGCGGACAAGAATAGCGGCTGCGACCGGACCCTGATGACCCCATGACCACCCATCGCCCTTCCCTCACTCTTCTCGCCCGCGCCACGTTGGCGGGACTCGCCATGCTCGTCGGGTGCAGCCTCGCCGCCGGCGACGCCGCGGCGCAGGTGCGTACCCGGATCAAGGACATCGCCGATTTCGAGGGCGTACGCGCCAACCAGCTCGTCGGCTACGGCCTGGCGATCGGCCTCAACGGCACCGGCGATTCGAGCAGCACGGTGGCACCGTTCACCCAAGCGAGCTTGATCGGCATGCTGGAGCGCCTCGGCGTCAACACGCGCGACATCGCAAGCGGCATGAAGACAAAGAACGTCGCCGCGGTCATGGTCACGGCGACCCTGCCGCCGTTCGCACGCCAGGGCTCGAAAATCGATATCGATGTCGGCGCTCTGGGCGATGCGTCGAGCCTCCTCGGCGGCACGCTCCTGGTCACTCCCCTCCTGGGCGCCGACGGCGAGGTTTATGCCGTCGGTCAGGGCACGATCGCTGTTTCGGGCTTCACGGCGTCGGGTGCGGCACAGACGATCACGCGCGGCACACCCACCTCGGGACGGGTTGCCAACGGAGCCATCGTCGAGCGCGAGACCGGCTTCCGCCTGGACAGCCTCAAGACCGTAAATCTGGGCCTGCGCAATCCGGATTTCACGACCGCCCGCCGGGTCGAACAGGCGATCAACAGCTTCGCCAAGGAAGGGATCGCAACCGCCCTCGATCCGGGCACGGTGTCGGTGAACCTGCCCAAGGACCGCAAGGAAGACATCGTCGGTCTGATGACCGATATCGAACAGCTGACCGTAGAGCCCGATTCGATCGCCCGTGTCGTGATCGACGAGAAGTCCGGCACCATCGTCATGGGCGACAAGGTGCGCATCAACTCGGTCGCGATCGCGCAAGGGCAGCTCACCATCCGCATCACCGAGACGCCGCAGGTCTCGCAGCCGAATGCCTTCTCGGGGTTCGCCGGCACCATCTCGGGCACGCTGCCCTCCGGCACCACGATCCCGGGGGCGACGACGGTGACCGTGCCGCGCACCGACATCCAGGTCGACAACAGCGACCAGAAGCGTCTTGCCGTGCTGCCCAATACGGTGACGCTGCAAGAGCTGGTGAACGGGCTCAACGCGCTCGGGGTCGGCCCGCGCGACCTCATCACGATCCTGCAGACGATCAAGGCGGCCGGCGCCCTGCAGGCCGAGATCGAGGTGATCTGATGACCTCCAGCCTGTCATCGGGCCTGGGCGCCGGCGCTCTGTCGACCCCCGTCGGCACGGATCCCCTCGCCTTCCGCAAGCTGCCCACCATGGCGGCGGCCGCCTCCCCCGCCGAAGCGCTCAAGACCGGCCAGAAATTCGAGGCCATGTACCTGTCGGAAATGCTGCAGCCGATGTTCGCAGGCCTGAAGACGGACAAGGTGTTCGGCGGCGGACACGGCGAGGAGATGTTCCAGTCGCTGGCCGTGAACGAATACGCCAAAGCCATGACCGCGTCCGGCGGCGTCGGCATCGCGGCCGCCGTGCAGCGCGAGATTTTGCGCCTCCAGGAGCAAGCCCATGTCCCTGCCCCAGCCGCAAGCTAAGCACGGCCCGTTCGAAGCGCTCATCCAGACCGCGAGCCGGCTTACGGCTCTCCTGGAGCGGGAGAACGAGTTCCTCGCGGCCTGCGATGTCAAAGGCGTTGCAACCCTGCACGAGGAGAAGCAGGCACTCACGCGCGCCTACGGGATGCACGTGCACGAGCTCAAAAAGGAGCCTGCGAAGCTCGCCGTCGTGACGCAGGTGGTGCGCGACGAAGTCAAGAAGATCATGCTGCGTTTCGATGAGGTCTGTGCGACCAACGAGCGTCGGCTGAAAGCTGTCCGCGAGGCGAACGATCGCGTGATGAAGATCATCGTCGAGGCGGCCAACCAGCAGATGCCGCGTGCCAGCGGCTATTCGCGCAACGGCGCCATGGCGAAACCCTACGGCAGTTCCGGGCGCGTGCCGGTACCGCCGCCGGTCGCGGTCAACCGCACCCTGTAAGCGCGGTCCCGCCGCGGCCGCCGAGGTCGCGGCGTGCGGACACCCGGAAAATTCTGCCGCCCGATCGGCCAGGCTTGCCGAGCAAGGTCGCCACGATCTGTAAAATTCCTTTTCGTTTCAGCACCCTACGGCAACATGCGATGGCACATGCCTTGCTACGTCCTCTCCGACCAAGGCCAGGATTGCATCACCGCGAATAACCAAGACGCATAACCCGCATGACCACAGCCACCTCACTGAGCGGCGCGCTCCTCATCGCATCTTCCGGCCTGAGCTCCAACCAGGCCGGGCTGGACGTCGTGTCGCGCAACGTCGCGAACTCGCAGGTCGTCGGCTACACGACCAAAACGGCACCGCTCGAGTCCATCGTCACCGGCGACACCAACTCCGGCGTGCGCACGCTCGCGGTGACGCGCGATGTGAACCAGGCACTGCTGCGGCAGGTGCAGATCGCCAGCTCGACCAATTCCCAGCTCACCACCCAGAATACGTTCCTCCAGGCCTTCCAGAGCAACTTCGGCTCGCCGGGCAACACCACGAACCTCACCGCCCAGATCGGCAACCTGCAGAACGCGTTCAGCGCGCTCACCAACAGCCCGGACGATCCCACGGCTCAGACCCAGGCGATCACCGTCGCGCAGAACCTGGTGCAGCAGTTCAATTCCGTCTCCACGAACATCTCGGCGGTGCGCGAGCAGGCAGACCAGCAGATCGCGAGCTCGGTCAGCAACATCAACACTGCGCTCAATCAGGTCTTCACGCTCAACAACCAGATCGTGCAACTCAAGGCGCAGGGCCTGAGCACCGCCGACCTCGAAGACCAGCGCGACGACGAGATCAATGCGATCGCGCAAGAGATGAACATCCAGACGTCGGTGAACGGCAACGGCGCGATCTATATCCAGACCGCCAACGGCACCTCGCTTCTGGATGCGACCTACAACCCGAGCACGCCCGCGCTCAGCTTCTCCCAGACGCCCGTGATCCTGCCAGGCTCGGCGTACTATCCCCCGCCATCGTCGGCGCTGAGCTCGCAACCGCTGTCAGGGATCAAGATCAACGGCGTCGACATCACTTCGCAGATCACCGGCGGCAATATCGCCGGCGACCTCAATGTCCGCGACAACCTCATGCCGGCGACTCAGTCGCAGCTCGACGAGCTCGCCGGGCAGCTGATCACGAAGTTCAACAACAACGACCTCCAGCTCTTCCAGGCCGGCACGAGCACGCTCCCCTCGGCAGACGTCGTGCAAACGTCGACCCTCGGGCCGCCATCGCAGATCACGGTACAGGCAGGCGGGACGTCCGGTCTCTCGGTCGGCATGTCGATCAACTTCGCGAGCCAGCCTGGCACGCAGTACCAGATCACGGCCATCAATTCCGTCAGCAACACCATCACCTACGTGAAGGCCGGCACCGCGAATGCGGCGACCACGGCCCCGGCCACCTCCGACAACGTGACCTTCGGACCGGCGATCCCTCAGACCAGCGTCGCAACGGCGACCGCCATCGGCAGCACGACCGTCACCCTGAACAGTGCGGTGGGCGCGGCAACGAACATGCGGATCAAGTTCGCCAACGACGCGACCATTTACACGATCACGAACGTCGTGACGAATGGTTCCGGGCAGCAAGTCATCACCATCCAGCCGGACGGCGGCAGCTCGACGACCGGCCTCATATCGCCCGTTACGGCCAACGAGTCGATCAGCATCCAGCCGCCGGTGAGCGGCCTGGTCGGCCTTGCCGGCACGATCCAGCTCAATCAGGTTGTGGTCAACAATCCATGGCGCGTGCGCGACGGTACGCGCGTGCAGCAGCCCTCGGCGTTGACCGGGAACAACACGTTGCCGACCAACATCGTCTCGATGTTCAATACCCAGCAGAACTTCACGACGAACACCGGGCTCGCGACGCTGGCAACGCTGCAGAACTTCGGGACGGCGGCGGTCGCATTTCAGGCCAACGCCGCTGCCACGACCCAGGCGAGCCTCGACAGCGCGTCCACGATCTACACCTCGCTGAACAAGCAGCTCCAGGACCAGTCGGGCGTCAACGTCGACCAGCAGCTCGCCAACATGATCCAGATCCAGAGCTCCTACGAAGCCTCTGCGCGCACGATCACGGCAATCCAGCAGATGATGCAACAGCTGCTGCAGGCCGTGCAGGGTTGATGAGATGAGTGGGACCGCGCCATGAGCACCGTATCGACCATCGGCCAGAACACGTTTCTGAACGCGCAGATTCTGAATATCGAGACGCAGCTCGATAAGCTGTCGAACCAGGTCAGCTCGGGCAATAAGTCCGACACGTTCAGCGGCATCAATACGGTCAGCCAGCTGTCGCTTCAGCTCACGAACCAGAAGACGATGGCGAACGGCTACCTCACCAACATCTCGAACGCGACGACCGCGATCGAGCCCATGCAGTCCGTTCTCCAGCAGATCACGGACCTGGCCAACCAGGTCCGCAACGACGCCCTGAACGCCAGCAGCGACGCGCTACCGGTGACGCAAGGCAACGCGACCTTGAAGGCGGAAGCCCAGGACGCCCTCAACCAGATCAGCAATCTGCTCAACACCACGGTCGGCAGCAGCTATCTGTTCGCCGGGCGCGCAAGCTCCACGCAGCCGCTGCCGAATTTCGGCAGCACCGCCAGCGCCGGCTCGATCGTCGGGCAGGTTGCGAACCTGCAGGGCTCGATCCCGCTCGGCAATACCACGGCGTCGGGCGACCAGCTGTACAACGCCATCCAGAGCTTCCTGCGCAATGGGACCACGTACACGGCGCCGACCGGTGCTACGGTCCCCTCCGCCTTTGGCTATGCCGGCGAGACTGGCGAACCCGGCGGCAGTACCTATCAGTTCACGACGAGCGGCACGGTCGCGCAGGGTGCGACAACCGTGACGTTGTCTCAGACCGCCGACTTGCCGACGGTCGGCCAATACATCGAATTCGGCACAGTGCCGCCCCAGAACGCGGCATACAAGGTCACAGCCGTTGCCGGCCAGACCTTGACAATCGTACGCGTCCCAGCGGGAACGGGCGCGGTCGGCAGCGGCGTTGACGCACCCGGGGGCACGCTTCCCGCCGGGACTTCGGTGAACGTGATCAGCCCGACCGCCGTCACGACCGTCGAATCGCCCAGCTCGTTCGCGACCTTGCCCTCGACGGCCATCGCCGCCGCCGCAACGACGATGACAGTCTCGGACCCCGGCAACTACGCCGCCGGCCAGTTCATCGAATTTTCAAACGATCCAAGCCATCAGTACCAGGTGACCGGCGTCGCTGGCACCACCGTCACGTTCGCCCTCATGTCGGGCGGCGCAACAGTGGCCGGCGGATTGCAAACAGCCATCCCGGCCAGTTCCACGACGACGGTAGCGCTCGTGAATAAGATCGGCGGCACTGCGGCTGTCGCTGCCGCCGTCGGCGCCACCAGCGTTCAGGTGTCGAGCATCACCGCGTATCACGTCGGCGATCGGGTCAGTTTCGCCGGCGCAAACGGGCCCTTCTACGACGTGACGTATGTTGATCCGGGAACGAGTACGATCAGCATCGCTCAGTCGGGGGTTGGAAGCGGCGGGTTGACGGCGGCTGTTGCGGCTGGTACCCCGGGCACGATCATCCCCGGCAATCCGCCCGGATCCACGATCATCAACATTCCGTCGACAACCAACGTCACGGCCGGCATGTCGGTGAAGTTCAGCAACAGCTCGACCGTTTACACGGTAACTCGCGTCGTCAGCGCGACGCAAATCGAGATCACCGAGGCTGGTACGAGTGGCGGCGTGGGACTGACGGACCCCCTCCCAGCGCCGATTCCGCAAGGCCTTGAGAGCCCCGCCGCAACGACGGCCGGAACGGACGTCACGGCAACTTTCAGCCCGCCGGTGCCGACCCAATCGGTCGAGATCGACAACAACCAGTCTTTGCAATACGGCATCCGCGCCGACGATCCGGCCTTCCAGAACATCCTGGGCGCGCTGTTTGCGCTCGCCACCACGAACCTCAACACCACGACCCAGTCCGGATTCCGCGAGATCGCCGCGCGCGCGGCCAACGATCTGAAAACCGGAAGCGCCCAGGTGACCACCTTGGCCTCGAACCTCGGCGTGAAGCAGCAGACGCTGGACGCCACGCAGACCCGCCAGACTGACTTCATCACCACGCTGACCAGTCAGTTGAGCAACCTCGATGACGTCGACATGGCGAGCGCGGTCAGCCAGCTGACCCAGACGCAGACGCAGCTTCAGGCGTCGTTCCAGCTGCTGTCGACGATGAAGAACCTGACCCTCGCGAACTACCTGTAAGCGAACGGCCTTGCCCGGGACCGCCGGCGACGCGTAGCTTCTCGCGCCGATGGCCGATCCTCCCGAGTCCGCCGCGCAGTCCCCGTCCGACGGCAACGCGCTGATCTCCCAGGCGATCGCCCGCCGCCAGGCCGGGCAGCTTGCCGAGGCCGCCCGCCTCTTCGCCCGGGCAATCGAGGCCGACCCGGCGAATCCCGCGCTCCGCCTCGTCGCCGCCGAAACCCTCTACCGCCTGGGGCGCCTGTTCGCCGCCTGCGATGCGATCACCGCGGCTTTGGCCGATATGCCCCAGAACCCCGAAGCGGAGTTCCTGCTCGGGCGCGTGCTGACCGGCCTGGGCCGTCCGGCCGAATCGGTCGCGGCGTTCGAGCGCGCCCTCGCGCAGCGGCCCGACAATGCGCTGGCTCTGCGCTTCAAGGCGTGCGCCTTGTATGCGCTTGGTCGCCGCACCGACGCCGAAGCGGCGTTCGAGCGCGCGGACGCGATCCAGCCCGAAACCGGGGAGTTCTACAATCAGCTTGGGATCGACCTCCTCGGTCAACGCCGCAACGCCGAGGCGGAAGCTGCGTTCCGCCGCGCGGTAAAGCTTGCGCCCCGCCTGGCGCCGGCGCACCAGAACCTCGGCGCGGCACTCGCGGCCCAGGAGCACCTCGAGGCCGCCATCGCGGCCGAGATCCGGGCCGTGAAACTGGCGCCGAATTCCGCCGCCGCGTGGAACAACCGCGCCGTGTTCGAGGGGTCCGGCGGTGAATTCTCGGCCGCGCGACGGGCCGTACTGCGCGCACTCCAGCTCGAACCCAATCATCCGGACGCGCTGAACACGCTCGCCCAAATCCGCCTCGAGGAAGGTGACGCCCAGGCCTCTCTCGAGCTCGTCGGCCGCGTTCTCAAGCACCAGCCCGCCCATCGCGCCGCGGGCAGCGCACGCCTCATGAACCGGAACTATGTCGGGGCCGGGTCCTTGACCGAGGCGCGCGAGATCGCCGCACGGCTGCGTCCGAAAGGCCCGTCCTTCGCTTTCGAACGGCGCGACCGAAACCCGTCGCGGCGCCTCAGGATCGGCTACGTATCAGCCGACTTTCGCCAGCATTCCTGCGCCAGTTTCATCAAGCCGCTGTTCGCGGCGCACGATCCTAATACCGTCGAGGTCGTGGCCTACTCCGAAAACCCGCGCGACGATGAGGTAACGACGGTCATCCGCGATCGCACCGCGGCGTGGAGACCGATCGCGTCGCTCGGCGATCCCGCGGTTGCCGAGCTCGTCCACCGCGATGGCATCGACATCCTCGTCGACCTGTCGGGCCATACGGCGGGCAACCGCCTGCCCGTGTTCGCGCTGAAGCCCGCACCCGTCCAGGTGACGTGGCTCGGCTATCCGGCTACGACGGGCCTGGCCGAAATCGACTATCGGCTCACCGATTCGCGCGCCGACCCCGCGGAGAGCCGCGTCGATGCGGCCTATGCCGAGAAGCTGTGGCGGTTGCCAGAGTGCTTCATCGTGTACGAGCCGGATGCAGCCGCGCCGGCCGTCGGCAGGCGCGAAGGCCATGATCCGGTAACGTTCGGATCGTTCAATCATCTGCCCAAGGTGACGCCCGAAGTCGTGGCCGCGTGGTCGCAAATCCTGGCCCAAGTCCCGGGATCGCGCCTGATCATGAAGGCAAAGCGGCTCGGCGACCCCGACGTCCGCCGGCGATATCTGTCGATGTTCGCGAGCCAGGGCATTGGCAGCGACCGCTTGACGCTCGTCGGCTGGCAGATGGCAGCGGCCGACCACTTCGCACTCTACAATCAGGTCGACATCGCGCTCGATCCGTTCCCCTACAATGGCACGACGACCACGTGCGAGGCGCTGTGGATGGGCGTTGCCGTGGTGGCTCTCACGGGCGACGCCCACGCCGGGCGGGTCGGCGGAAGCCTGCTCCATGCGGTCGGGCTCGAAACCTTCATCGCGAGAACCGTCCCGGATTATGTCGGACGCGCCGTAGCTCTCGCCCAAAACTCCGGGGAGCGCGCAGCCTTGCGTGGGACGCTGCGCGAACGCATGCGCCGCTCGGCGCTGTGCGATGCGCCGGCATTCGCGCGCCGGATGGAAACTGCGTTTCGGGAGATGTGGCTGCGCTGGTGCGCCGCGGACTGAAGGAAGCGGATCGGCAAGCCTGGGGCCAGGCTTATTTCAACCCTTCCATGATGCTCTTGTTGACGGTGATCAAGGGCTCGAGATCCGTCTGCCCGTCCATGATCGCCGTCGTTTCCTTGTTCACCCAGATCGCCAGGCTGATGAGGCCGGCGCGAATTTCCTTGGGGAGCTGGTTGTCGTCGGCCGCGAGCTCGTACGCGAACGTGTCCCAGACCCGTTTGTTCCAGAGAATCGCGTCGTACAGCTTCTGGATGTTGTTCACGTCCTTGCCGGCATCGATGAGTGCGGCCGTGACTTGGGTCAACAGACGGCGCTCCGTTGCCCGCGGGTTCTCCGTGACCTTCTGAACCTTACCGTACGCCGCATACCCACTCATCGCCGCTTCTCCTTTTGCCCACCCTTATCTTTTGCCGACAGCCTTGGCGCCCGATGTGACGACCGCGAGCAGCTTCGCCTCGAACTGGATCAGGCTCTTGCACAGTTTCAACGCCTGATAGAACCGCTTCTGGTTGACCTGCTGCAGGATTCCCATCAGCGCCCGGCGAACCTCCGCCAGCGTCGTGCTGGCGAGATACTCGTCGATCAGTCCGGCAAACCTGCTGTAGTAGTCGTCGTGCCCCTCCGGATCGATATACATCAGCATGATGACGAAGTAGATGCGCTTGGCCGGTGTATTGGCCTCGTTCTCCTGCATAATATCCTTGGCGCGGAGAAACGTGGCCTGATTTTGGAGAATGAGCGATGCCCCGCTCTTCCCCGCGACCATGACCGCGCCGTTGACAATGAACTTCTCACCCGCTTTCAGATCGATCTTCAGCGACATTGGAAAAATTTTACAGAATTGGCGTTGATATTTGGTTAAAGGCGGCTGCCCACTGTGGGGCTAGCGCAGCGACAATAGCCATTATGGGCCAAGTGCTTGTTTGATTAAAGCGAGTTTAACGCTGGCGCTCCGCTACCGCGTTCGCACAGGCGCGGCGCCAAACCGCCCGATAGATACGCTCGAGCTGGCGCGTCCGGCCGGGCGCATCGCACAGCGGCGACGCCGCGATCCTCGCCCGCAACGAGGCCCTGAGGGCCGCAAGCCGCTCCGGATCGGACACAAGGTCGGCCGCAACCGCTACGTAGGCGGCCGGCGACGCAGCTGCCAGGTGCCCCAGCCGGGCGGAATGCAGGATCGATGTCGTCCAACGGGAAATCATGCTGTCGCCCATCAGGGTCACGACGGGCACCCCCATCCACAGCGCTTCAAACGTGGTCGTCGAGCCCGTGAATGGGAGCGGATCGAGTGCCACATCGATTTCGTTGTAGATGTCGAGGTGGTGCACGCCGGGCCGGTCCGCCTCGATGATCGTCAATCGATCCGCCGAAACGCCGCCCTTCTCGAACGCAGCGGCAACCCGTCGACGCAGCACCTCCGATTGGTACCAGTTGCGGAACTTGAGCAGCAGCCGCGCCTGCGGAATTTCTTTGAGCACGCGCGCCCATAGGGCCAGGCAATCGTCGCTGAGCTTCGCCGGATTGTTGAAGCAACCGAATGTCACCCCGCCCCCGGCAAGGAGCGGCAGCGGCTTGACGGGGGGTGCCGCCTCGAGCGGATCGTGAATGTAGAAGTGCGGCAGTCTCACGATGCGCTCGGTGAACCGCTCCGTACCGTCGCGCGGCGCAAGAACGCGATCCGCGATGAGATAGTCCATCTCGCTCAGGCCGCTCGTGGCGGGGTCGTGGAAGCTGATCTGAATCGGAGCGGCCCGGTAAGCCGCGACCAGAGGCCGGTTCTGATCGAACCGGCCGGCGAGGATAACGAGGATGTCGATCTCGTCCTTGCGCACTGTTCGCGCGAGCTCCTCGTCGGTCATGCCATTCGTCGGACGCCAGCCATCCGTATGCCGCTCGAATCCGGCGGTCGTCTGGTCCGGCGCCGTAAGTTCCGGATATCCGAAAATCTCGAACCGCGATCGATCGTGATGGGAAAATATCGGGCGCAAGTTGCGCGCGACGGGGTGGTCGCCGCGGAAGTCGGACGACACATACCCCACGCGCAGCCGTCGCTCCGGATCCTGCGACCGATCGGCAAACACGGCCCCTGATGCAGCGACAGCGCCGACACGCGCGCCAAACCGCCGTGCTTCGGCGAAACGCTCGGCCGCGGTCGGCTGCGGATTATAGAGAAGAAGTCCCAGGAACTGCCTGTGGAGCGTGGCGGATGTCGGGTCGAGCGCCATGGCGCGCCGGCAGCTCTCGAATGCCTCGCGATGGAGCCCGCGGTCGTTTTGCGTAAGCGCCAAAGTCAGATGGAACACGGACTCATCCGGTCGCGCCGCGATCGCGCGCAGCGCGCTTTCCGCCGCCTCGTCGATCCTGCCCAAGTCGCGCAGGACCATGCTGCGGTTACCGTGTGCGTCCGCGAGATCCGGCTTCAGAGCCAGTGCACGCTCGAGAGCCGCAAGAGCCGCCACCGGCTGCGCCAGCGCCCGCTGGACCGCCCCGATATTCGCCAGCGCCTCGGCGTAGTTCGGATCGATCTGCAACGCATGTTCGAACTGGCTCAACGCGTCCTGGCATCGGCCAACATCGTAAAGCGCCCGGCCCAGACTGTTGTGAGCGACCGCGGAGTGCGGGGCGAGTCCGACGGCGACCTGCAAATGACCGATGGCCTCCGTGCCGCGGGCCTCGTCGACGAGCACCAATCCGAGATTATTTCGCGCCTCCATGAGCCTGGGGTCGAGTTGTACGGCCCGGCGGTACGCCTGAAGTGCCTCGTCGGTGCGCCGGAGCGATTGCAGAACGACCCCGAGATTGTATTGGACCCGTGCATCGCCGGGTCGAAGGCGAGCCGCCGTTTCGAACCATTGGATCGCCTCTTGCGCGTGCCCCTGACCTTGCAACGCCGAGCCCAGCAGATTGCACGCCTCTCCGTTGGCCGGGTCGGCGCTCACCGCTCGGCGTGCCAAGGCGACGGCGTGACCGAATCGCCCGTCGCCACGATAGAGTTCGGCAAGCGCGATCAACGACCCGATATGCGACGGATTTAGCGCGAGCGCAGACTGATATGCCTGCGCCGCTTCCTCGGGTCGGCCGCGCCGATGCAACACCAAGCCGAGGCCGAAATATATGGCGGGATCACGGGGCCGGAGCAGCAGCAGCCGGCGCGCTCTCCGCTCGGCGCTGTCGTAGCGGCCGGTTTGAAACTCGAGCGCCCCGAGGCCGCGCAAGCCCTCGGCGTTGTCGGGCTCGGTGGCGAGTACCCGCAAATACAATGTTTCGGCGTCCGCGAGCCGCCCGTCCCGCACCGCCTGCGCCGCCCTGGCGAGCTGCTCTGACGTCGCACTCATCCGAGCAGCTTTCCGGCAGCGGGAGTGTTGGCGCACCAACGGGCCCAGACGGCCTGGTATATGCGTTCGATCTGCCGCGCCCGCAGCGGGCCGTTCACGATCGGCGAGTGCATGATTCGGTCGCGCAAGCCGGCACGGAGCTCGGCCAGTCTGTCCCGGTCAGCGGCGAGCGCGGTTGCGAGCCCGACGTAGGCGTCCGGCGTGTCCGCCGCGAGACCGTCCAGGCGCAACGCCTTCATCATCGACCCGGACCAGCGGGACATCATCGTGCCCCCCATCAGCGTGACGACCGGTACTCCCATCCATAACGCCTCGAACGTGGTGGTCGATCCGGCAAACGGAAATGTATCGAGGGCGATATCGACCCGGTTGTAGAGACCGAGATGAACCGCGCGCCGGTCGTCGGCCCCGGTGAACTCGATGCGCGCCGCCTCGATGCCAAAGGGAGCAAGCGCCGCGATCACACGTGCCTGCAAGTCTGGCGACTCGAACCAACGCCGGAATTTCAGCAAGAGGCGCGAACTGGGAACGGCCTGCAGGATCCGCCCCCATAGCCCCAAGGTCGCGCCATTCAGCTTGGCGGGATTGTTGAACGAGCCAAACGTCGTGACTCCTGTGCTCCGGCACGGCAAGGCATCGACTGGCGGGGCGTCGGCGATCGGCTCGTGCGCGTAGATGCTCGGAAGCCGTATCACCCTCTCGGTGAACCGCTCCGTGCTGGACCGCGGACATACCACCCGATCGGCGAGGAAATAGTCGACATCGTCGAGACCGCTGGTGGTGACGTCGTGAAAGGCAATCTGGACCGACGCCGGCCGACGGGTGCAGATCAGCGGGCGGTTTTCGTCGAGATGTCCGGCGAGCAGCACCAGGATATCGAGTCCGTCGGATCGCATTTGCCCCGCGACCTCCTCGTCGCTCCGGCCCGTCGTCACGCGCCAGCCATCCGCGAGAGCCTCCAAGCGCGCGGTCATCTCGTCGGGTCGGCGCAGCTCCGCATACAAGAACGCATCGAACCGTGCCCGGTCGCGATGCGCCAGCAATGGCTCGATATTGCGGCTAATCGGATGATCGCGAAAGTCCGACGAGAAGTAGCCGATACGCAATCGGCGCGTCACGGCCTTCCCCTGGTCAACACTGACGCGTCGTGCCGGCGGCCGCTCGTCCGGTCCATACCGCTCGGCGAAACGGCGCGCTTCGATATAGCGATCCTCATTGCTCCATGCCGGGTCATAAAAAGTCGCGGCAACCAGCAGCCGCTGGAAGTCGGACACGTCCGGGCGAATGGCGGCACCCTCCCGGTAAACCGCGATGGCGCCGCCTGGCTGCCCCAGCATGAGGCGGAGCAGCGCCAAATTCTTTCGAGCTTCGACGGCACCCGGCTCGAGCTCGATCGCGGCCGTGTACCTGTCGATGGCGTCGTTGAGGCGGCCCTCGTTCTGATAGGCGAGACCCAGGTTGAACTGCGCCGGCACGAAGCTGGGGTCGCGCGCCGCGGCTTTGGCAAACCACGTGCAGGCGTCGCGCGCATCGCCCTGCCTCGCCCGCTCGAGGCCGATCGACGTGAAAATCTCCGCGAAATCCCGGGCTTCGCTCGGTCCGCCCTCCGGTGCTGCAGCCACTGCTGCGAGAACTTCGTCGTAGCGCGTAAGGTGCAGCCGGGTCCGTATGAAACCGAAATGCGCCTGAAGGTCATTCGGGTTGAGGGACAGTGCTTCGCGATACATTTGACCGGCAGCTTCATAGTCGCCCAGCGCGACCAGCGCATTTCCGAAATTGACCCTCACCCCGTCGATCGTCTGACGGGAGCGCAGCACCGATCGGTACGCCTCCGCGGCCTCCGCGTAGCGGCCTTGAACCTGCAGGATGTTGCCAAGCTGAAATTCGGCGAGGGGCCGATCTCCCTCGAGGCTGAGCGCGCGCCGAATGGTATTTTCGGCGGCCTCCGGCCTCTTCAACGCCAACAACGCCTTGCTGAGGTTCACATGGACCTCGGAGGACGTCGGCTGCAGGGCCGCCGCACGCCGAAACGCCAAAGCGGCACCTTCCGCGTTACCCGTTTCCAGCAGGCAATTGCCGAGATTGGTATGCGCTTCGGCAAGGCCTGGCGAGAACTTGATCGCCTGCCGGTAACTCGCTATGGCTCTCGATACCTCCCCCTGTTGGTGCCAAGCCAGCCCGAGATTGAAGTGGTACACGGCGGTTTCGGGCTTGAGGGCGATCGCGCGCTCAATTCGCGCGACGGCGCCGGCCGCATCACCCCTGCTCAAGGCGATGAGTCCCAGGAATTGCCACGCGTCGGCGGCATTCGAGTCGGCGCGTAGCACATCTTCGTAGAGACGCTCCGCGGCCTCGAGCCGGCCGGCGCGATGGTGCGCAATCGCTTCTTCGAGCGCGCTGCTCATCCGCCTTTACACCACCGGCGCCACAGCGCCCGGTAAATCCGCTCCACCTGCCGCGCCCGCGCCTT
>Ga0335071_10003777_pt1 | contig 15902 bp, 10 predicted proteins | sample Lox_Sample_15_FD_206724 | JGI IMG/M metagenome (GOLD analysis project Ga0335071, IMG submission 206724) | Soil microbial communities from Loxahatchee National Wildlife Refuge, Florida, United States - Lox_Sample_1.5 | ecosystem: Environmental > Terrestrial > Soil > Wetlands | place: USA... | reverse complement strand
ATCCTCACCGGCCTGAACTTCATCGTCACCACTCACACCTTACGGGCGCCGGGGATGGGCTGGATGAAGATGCCGCTCTTCGTCTGGTCGATCTACGCCACGAGCATCATCCAGATCCTGGCCACCCCGGTCCTGGGCATGACCCTCCTCCTCGTGGCCCTGGAGCACGCCTTCGGCTGGGGCATCTTCGATCCCGCCCGGGGGGGCGACCCGGTGCTCTTCCAGCACTTCTTCTGGTTCTACTCGCACCCCGCGGTCTACATCATGGTGCTCCCCGCCATGGCGGTGATCTCCGAGGTGGTCTGCGCCTTCTCCCACAAGAACATCTTCGGGTACAAGGCGGTGGCCTACTCCTCCCTGGGCATCGCCTTCGTCGGCTTCTTCACCTGGGGTCACCACCTCTTCACCTCGGGCCAGTCGGCGGTGGATGCGGGGATCTTCGGCATCCTCTCCATGTTCGTGGCCATCTTCACGGCCATCAAGGTCTTCAACTGGACCGCCACCCTGTACAAGGGGTCGATCTCCTTCAAGGCCCCCTTCGCCTACTTCGTGGGGTTCCTCTTCTTCCTCGTGTTCGGGGGGATGACGGGGGTGGCGCTCGCCACCGTCTCCCTGGACGTCGACTGGCACGACACCTACTTCGTGGTGGCCCACTTCCACTTCATCATGGTGGGCGGGGTGATCATGGCCTTCCTCGCCGCCCTCCACTACTGGTTCCCCAAGATCACCGGCCGGATGTACCCCGAGGGCTGGGGCCTGGTGGCGGCGGTGATGATCATCCTGGGCTTCAACTTCACCTTCATCCCCCAGTTTTTGCTCGGCAACATGGGGATGCCGCGCCGCTACTTCCATTACCCGGAGCGCTTCCAGGCCCTGAACGTCGCCTCCACCGCGGGGGCGAGCGTCCTCGCCCTCGGGCTCGTCATCGTCCTCGTCTACCTCGTCCTCTCCCTCAAGTTCGGAGCGGTGGCGGGCTCGAACCCCTGGAGGTCGCGCGGCTTCGAATGGGACACCCCGTCGCCCCCGCCGCCCGAGAACTTCCTCGTCACCCCGGTCATCACCCGCGGCCCCCACGAGTACGACGACAGCGCCCCGGACTTCCCCCCGAGCACCGCACCCGAGCCGAAGCATGCAAGCTAGCCCGCTCGCCCATCACTTCGAGAGCCTGGACAAGCAGGCGCACGCCGCGCGCCTGGCGATGTGGATCTTCCTCGCCACCGAGGTGCTCCTGTTCACGGCCCTGTTCGCGGCCTACTCCCTCTACCGCTTCCTCTACCCGGAGGGCTTCGCCCAATCGAGCCGCTCCATCGAGACCTGGATCGGGTTCGTGAACACCCTCGTCCTCGTCACGAGCTCCTTCACGGTGGCGACCGGGTTCCACCATGCCTCGAAGGGCAACGGGAAGGGGACGGGGATCTTCTTCGGCCTCTCCGTCCTCCTCGCCCTGGTGTTCCTCGGCTTCAAGGCGGTCGAGTACACCCACCATTTCCAGGAGGGCCAACTCCCCGGCCCCTTCTACCACTACGAGGGGGTCAAGGCTCCCGGGGCGCCCCTCTACTTCGCCCTCTACTTCCTCATCACCGGGCTCCATGCCTTCCACGTCGTGGTGGGGATGACCGTCCTCATCGTGGTGGGCACGCTCGCCTACCGGGGCAAGTACACCGTCGCCTACCACGTGCCGGTCGAGAACGCCGCCCTGTACTGGCACCTCGTGGACCTCATCTGGATCTTCGTCTTCCCCCTCATCTACCTCATCTAGCGAGGGCCGACGCCCCATGGCCGATCCCGCGGCGCACAAGAACGAGCACTCCCACCGGAAGAGGTACCTGGCCGTCTGGGTGGCGCTGGCGGTGCTCACCGTCCTCACCTACACCCTCGCGCGCATCCACCTGCCGGGCGCCTGGGCGGTGACGGTGGCCCTCCTCATCGCGGTCACGAAGGGGACGCTCGTGGCGCTCTTCTTCATGCACCTTTGGGATCAGACCGGCGCGAACCGGCTCGTGTTCGCCACCTCGCTCGTCTTCGTGGCGCTCCTCATTGGCCTCGTCATCGCCGACAACGCCACCCGCTTCCCGCTCGCGAATCCGCCGGGGTCTTTGGGAGCGCTCCCCGCCGGCGGGGCAGACCGCGATCTCCCCGAGGCCGCCGCGGAGACCGAAGGGCCCTGAAAGGGGCAAGGCGGGGAGCGCTCCCCTTCAGCTCACGCCCGAGGACTCGGCCCGGGCGAGCGCGTCCCGGTAGGCGGACGAGACCTCCTCCCCCAGGCAAGCGAACAAGACCCGCCTCGGCGCACCCAGTGCGTCGAGGCCCTTCCACACCTCGCGCACGGCGATGGCGGTGGCCCGCCCGAGCGGGAACCCGTAGATGCCGGTGGAGATCGCCGGAAACGCGACCGACATGAGGCCGTGGGCGGCGCAGAGGCGAAGCGCCTCCCGGTAGCAGGAGGCGAGGAGCTCGTCCTCGCCCTCCTCGCCACCCCGCCACACGGGCCCCACCGCGTGGACGACGTGTCGGGCGCGCAAAAGGTGCCCGCCCGTCAACCGGGCTCCGCCGGTCGGACACCCACCCAGGGTACGGCACTCCTCGAGGAGCCCGGGGCCGGCGGCGCGGTGGATCGCTCCGTCCACGCCCCCCCCACCGAGGAGGGAGCGATTGGCCGCGTTCACGATCGCGTCCACGGAGAGCAAGGTGATGTCTCCCTCGTGGATGGCGATCCGGCCCTCTTTGAAGGTGAGCTCCATGGAGGCTCTCTAGCGGGGCGAAGGGCGAGCGGCAGGTGAAGCGCCGGGGAAGAAAGACTCCGCGAAGGGCTTGCGATCTCAAGGCGGAGCCGGTCCTTTCTCGCCGGAGCGAGTTTCGTCCCTATCGGCGGCTGGTTATGGGGCGAAGCCGCGCGGGACGCCAAGGTCGCGTGCGCAGAACCTGCGCGCCGGATCGCTCCTTTGCCGGGTACGGCGCTTGCTAGCCATGGAGCCCGTGGCTCCCGAGAGAATCCTCGTCGTGGACGGCGACATCCACGCGGGGAAGGCCCTGAGGACGGTCCTGTGCGAGCGCGGCTTCGACGCGGTCTCCGCGTCCGGCGCCGAGGACGCACTCTCGCTCGTGCCCAGCTTCGGTCCTGGGGCGCTCCTCGTGGACGCGACCTTGCCCGAGGCGGCGGAGCTCACGGCCCGGCTCCTGGAGATCGGGTCGGACGCGGCCGTGGTGGTGGTGGCTCCGCGCGAGAGGCTCGAGGCGGCGGTGGTCGCCCTTCGGGCCGGCGCGCAGAGCTTCCTCCTCCGCCCGGTGGAGCCCGCCCACGCTCTTCTGGCGCTGGAGCGGGCGCTCGAGCGCCGCCGCCTCCGGCGGGAGCGGGCCGCGCTTCGGGAGAAGGCCCGGGCCCGCGCGGCACTCGTGGGCTCGACCCCCGCGATGGCGGCCCTGAAGGAGCTCGTCTCCCGCGCCGGGCCGACGCGCGCGCCGGTGCTCCTCACCGGCGCCCCCGGGACGGGCAAGGCCCACCTCGCCCAAGCGCTCCACGAGGCCTCCCCCCGGAGCGACGGGCCGTTCGTGCGCGTCGCCTGCGCCGGCCTCTCCGAGCCGCTCCTCGAGGCCGAGCTGTTCGGGCACGAGGCGGGCGCGTTCCCGGACGCCGACGACCGCCGCACCGGGAAGATCGAGGAGGCGGACGGCGGGACGCTCTACCTGCAGGAGGTGGGGCAGCTCACCCGGGCACTGCAGCTTAGGCTCCTCACCGCGCTCGAGTCGGGACGGCTCGAGAGGACCGGAGGCGGCTTCGTCCGGGCGGTCGACGTGCGGGTCATCGCTTCCTCGCAAAAGGACCTCTTCGACCTCGTCCTGAAGGGCAGCTTCCGGGAGGACCTCTACTACCGGCTGGCGGTGGTGTCGGCCTCCTTGCCCTTGCTCCGCGCGCGCCGCGACGACCTCCCCGCCCTCGTGGCGCACTTCGTCGCCCAGGCGAACCACGCCCTCCAGAAGGACGTCCGGGGGATGGCCGCGGGCGCGCTCTCGGCGCTCTTCTCCTACGAGTGGCCGGGCAACGTGCGGGAGCTCGCGGACGCCATCCGGCGTGCGGTGGCGCTCGCCCGCGGTCGGGAGATCGTCCTCTCCGACCTGCCGCCGCTCGTGCGCGGCGCGAGTGCCGCGGCGGAGGAGGGCCCCTTCCCGGTCCCCGGTGCGACCATGGAAGAGATCGAGCGCGAGGCCATCCTGCGGGCGCTCGACCGGTGTGGCGGGTCGACGAGCGGCGCGGCCGAGCTGCTCGGGGTCTCGGTGCGGAAGGTGCAATACCGGCTGAAGGAGTACCGGGCGGGGTTGAGCGTTCGCCGGGCGATCCTCCCGAGCCTGGCCCGCAACTAGGGCCGGCCGGGCCGGTGGTCCCACGTCGGGTCTGCCCTGGGCACTCTCGGCAGGGCTGCGCATCTTGGTCGCATGTCGACCGAGCTCAACTTCCGAGCCCTCGAGCGCCGGCATTCTGGGGCGCTCGTCTTCCTCTTCATCATCCCGGTCGTGGTGGGCGTCGTCGCGGCGGTCGCCTTTGGCCTCACGCGGGTCTCGGCCTCCGAACAGGTCGTACAAGACCTGAGCGCTGCGCGCGCACAGGTCGGGGAGTACCGGAAGGCGCTGGAGGACCGCGACGCGCTCCTCGCCAAGGAGAACGACGAGCTCGACGTTTTGCGCTCCGCAGGAGAGGCCGCCCTGATCCTCGAGGGGAGCTCGCCGAGCGCGACCGAGAGCGGTGTGGTGCTCGCCTCCCCCGGGCAAAACACCGTCCGGCTTTACCTGTACGGCCTCGCGGCGCCCCCCGGATCGGGCCAGTACCTGGCCGTCGCGAGGGGGGCGGACGGGGCCCGCAAGGTCTTGGGCCGGGTGTTGCCGGACGACAAAGGAAGCGGGTTCTTGCTCTCGCGCGAGGTGCCTTCCGGGACGACCGACATCGAGCTGGCGCTCCGGAGGGCGGGGAGCGAGTCGGTCTTGGACAAGGACATCCGCGTGTCGGCTCGCTATCCAAGGGGCCGCGACGAGCGCGGCGTGCTCGTGGCAGCACCTTCGGAGGCGGTTCCCGCCAAGGCGGAGCCCGTGCGGTCGCGGCGGGGCGAGGGTGCTCCCCCCGCGAAACGCACGACGGCCGGGCGGTGAGACCGCCCGGCCGCCTGTGCTTCGCGAGGTGTGGAGCTTAGCCCGGGGCAGGCACTGCGTCGGTCGTGGCCGGCGGGTCCTGTGGGGTGAGGCCGGTCGAATTCTCGCCCGGAAGCGGGCTCGGCTGGGCGGTGGGGTTAGTGCCCGGGGCGGAGTCCGGTGCGGCGAACTCGACCGGCTCGATGCTGAAGGCGCAGTCCTGGGCCCAGCTCGTTCCGGTGAGGATCGTGCTCTGGTTGTTCGTGTCCGCCGCGCAGGCGGCCGGGCCCTCGGACGTCGGGCAGAGGAACCACTCCGCGAACGCGGGGGCGGTGAGGGCCCCGGCTGCGTAGCAGGCGCGGCCGAAGAAGTAGTAGCCCTGCGGGACGTCGCCGATGAGGGTCGCGCCGCCGTCGGTGCTGTAGTCCGTCACGATGCCGAAGGCGCGCGCGCCCAGGGCGGGGTTGGCGACCACGTGGAAGAGGCCGAGCTCATCGGCCGCGGTGGTGGTGACGTAGTTGTCGAGGGCGGCGACGCGGACGCGGGCCGTGCCGGCCGCGGTCTTGAACCCGCGGTAGGCGACGGTCGCGGCGGGCCAGGTGCTCGGGTCGGGAGTGAAGTCCACGAGCACGAGGGTCTCGGCCTTCGCGAGGGGGAGGCCGGCCGCGGCGAAGCCGCCGTAGAGCACGCCCTCTCCGGGGTAGCCGGAGGCCGCGAGCTTCAAGTTGTCGAGGTTGATCCAGATCTGGCCCAGGCCGCGCCGGGGAAGGGCGCCGCGGAGCATCCAGCCGGCGAGGACGGTCTTGTAGGTCGTGTCGTCCGAGCCGACGGCCTTGGCTTGTAGGACGAAGGCGCCGCCCCGGCCCGCGCCGGCGTTCCCGACCCAGAGCCTGAAGGTGGCGGCCTCGTCGGACGGGCAGGCCGTGCCCACCGCGACCTCCACCGTGCACCGATCCTTCGGCCCGTACCACTTACCCGCGCCCGGCCAGGGGGCGCCGTTCTGCGTGGCCACGTCGGCCACGTGGTCGAAGATGCTCACGATGGCCTTGTTCACCGCGGCGATCTTCGCCTGGGCGAGGGCGAGGTTGTCGCCCGTCACAGGCCAGGTCGTTGCCACGGCGGAAGCGAGCTCGGCGGGCAGGATCTGGGCCGCGGCCATTTCGGCCGGGGCGCCCGTCACCTCGAGGGTGAGCGCCGAGGCGTCGGGGATCGAGTCGGTGGGGGAGCTCGCGCTGTTATTGCCGCCACCGCAGGCGGCGATCCCGAGCGAGAGCACTGCGAAGAGACTCCACCTCGCGTTGCGCATGTCGTCCTCCCGGGCCGCGGGTTCGAGATGGCCGGCCCTCTTCGGTGGTGAACACCCGGCCGAGGGTACGGTTGCGCCGCGCGTAGCCCTGCGGGGACGAGAGGCCCGGCCTCCGCGCCGGCCCGAGGGCAACTGGCCGAAGGGACGGGGAGGCACACCTCGCCCGACGACGGCGCCCCTGCGTCGTGGCGCCGCGCCAGCGCGTTGCCACGAAAGGGGGCAACCGGTTTCTTTCAGAAGGGCCGGGCGGAAGGCGAGAGTCTTTGGGCTTGCGAAACGCCTCCCTCGTCGGCAAAGCGCATGGATGCGCGGGGAGCGCGACCAAAGCGAGCGCCTCGGGCAAAGGGAAGTGCCCTTGACGCTCGCGGGCGCGCTCGTGGACACTCAGAGCTTTCGCGAGGGATGAAGGATGCGATGAGCGAGACCGAGACCGGGTACCCCCCGCGGCAGGGCCTGTACGACCCGCAGAACGAGCGCGACGCCTGTGGCTTCGGGTTCGTGGTGGACGTGAAGGGCCGCGCCTCTCACGACATCGTCGAGAAGGCGCTCACGGTGCTCTTGAACCTCGAGCACCGCGGGGCGACCGGGGCCGAGAAGAACACCGGCGACGGGGCCGGGCTCCTCCTCCAGACCCCCCACGCTCTCCTCGAGGTGGAGGCGGAGAAGCTCGGGCTCTCCCTCCCCAGGCCTGGGGCCTACGCGGCGGGGATGGTGTTCTTGCCCCCGGACGACGCCGGCCGCGACGCCTGCGTCAAGATCTTCGAGCAGGTGGTGCGGGACGAGGGCCAGGCGGTCCTCGGCTGGCGCGACGTCCCCACCCAGAACTCCACCCTGGGGCAGAGCGCGCGCTCCAGCCAGCCCGTCATCCGGCAGATCCTCGTCGGCCGGGGCCCGGGCTGTCCCGACCCGGTGAGCTTCGAGCGCAAGCTCTACGTCATCCGCAGGCTGGTGGAGAAGAAGATCTCCCGCTCCGCCCTCCCCGGCCGGACCCACTTCTACGTCCCGAGCCTCTCCTACAAGACCCTGGTCTACAAGGGGATGCTGAACGCCGGGCAGCTGCGCGAGTTCTACCTGGACCTCTCGCGGCGCGAGGTCTCCTCGGCCATCGCCATGGTCCACTCGCGCTTCTCCACGAACACCTTCCCCTCCTGGTCGCGGGCCCACCCCTACCGCTACATCTCGCACAACGGCGAGATCAACACCCTGCGCGGGAACGTGAACTGGATGCACGCCCGCCAGTCGATGATGAAGTCCACCCTCTTCGGCGACGACCTGAAGAAGATCCTCACCGTCATCGACATCGAGGGATCCGACTCGGCCATGTTCGACAACGTGCTCGAGCTGCTCACCCTCGCGGGCCGCGAGCTGCCCCACGCCATGATGATGATGGTGCCGGAGCCCTGGAACCGCCACGAGTCCATGAGCGCCACCAAGAAGGCGTTCTACGAGTACCACTCCTGTCTCATGGAGCCCTGGGACGGCCCGGCCTCGATCGCCTTCACCGACGGCATCCGGGTGGGGGCTCAGCTCGACCGGAACGGCCTCCGCCCCTCGCGCTACTACGTGACGAGCGACGACCTCGTGGTGATGGCCTCGGAGGTGGGAGTCCTGGACCTCCCCCCGGAGAAGGTGGTGAAGAAGGGCCGGCTCCAGCCCGGCCGCATGTTCCTCGTGGACACCGAGCTCGGGCGGATCGTCGACGACGACGAGCTGAAGGAGCGGATCGCAAGGCAGCATCCCTACCGGGAGTGGCTCGACCGCCACACCGTGCGGCTCGAGGAATTGCCCCGGCCCGCCCGGGTCCACGAGCCGGATCACGAGACCGTGCTCCGCCGGCAGGAGGTGTTCGGGTACACGGCCGAGGAGGTGAAGATGATCGTCACCCCCCTCGCCACCGACGGGGTCGATCCCACCGGGTCCATGGGGAACGACGCGCCGCTCGCGGTCCTCTCCGAGCGGCCCCAGCCGCTCTTCAGCTACTTCAAGCAGCTCTTTGCCCAGGTCACGAACCCGCCGGTCGACGCCATCCGCGAGGAGATCATCATGGCGGCGGAGACCGCGGTGGGTCCGGAGGGCAACCTCCTCGAGCCCGGCCCGGAGAGCGCCCGGGAGCTCGAGGTCCCCTCGCCGGTCCTGCGCAACGAGGACTTCGAGAAGATCCGGAACCTGGACGGAGGGCCGGAGTCGAAGGGCTTAAGGGCCGTGAACCTGCCCATGCTCTTTCGGGCCCGGGACGGCGGGGCCGGGCTGCGCAAGGCCCTCGAGGACCTGCGCTGGAAGACCTCGGAGTGCATCGCCGAGGGCTACAACATCGTCATCCTCTCCGACCGCGGTCACGACGCGGAGCAGGCGCCCATCCCCTCTCTCCTCGCGGTGGCGGCCGTCCACCACCACCTCATCCGGGAGGGGACGAGGACCCGCATCGGCCTGGTGATCGAGTCGGGCGAGCCGCGGGAGGTGCACCACTTCGCCCTCCTCGTCGGCTACGGCGCCTCGGCGGTGAACCCCTACCTCGCCTTCGAGACCATCCACGACCTCGTGCGGCAGGAGCTCGTCCCCGGGCCGGCCGACGCGGCCGAGAAGAAGTACGTGAAGGGGGTGTCGAAGGGGATCGTGAAGGTGATCTCGAAGATGGGGATCTCGACCATCCAGAGCTACCACGGGGCCCAGGTGTTCGAGGCCATCGGGCTCAACCAGGACTTCATCGACGAGTACTTCACCTGGACCGCCACCCGGGTGGGAGGAGTGGGCATCGACGTCGTCGCCCGCGAGGCGCGGATGCGCAACGAGCGCGGCTTTCCCCCCCACCGCCCCATCGTCCACACGAGCCTCCCGGCCGGCGGGCAGTACAAGTACCGGACCGGCGGGGAGCACCACCTCTTCAACCCCGAGACCATCCACAAGCTCCAGTACGCCTGCCGGTCCAACGACTACGGCCTCTTCAAGGAGTACAGCGCCCTCGTCAACAACCAATCGCAGAACCTGAACACCCTGCGCGGGCTCATGGACCTGCTCCCCGCCCCGAAGCCCGTCCCCCTCGAGGACGTGGAGCCGGTCGAGGCCATCATGCACCGCTTCAAGACCGGCGCCATGAGCTACGGCTCGATCTCGCAGGAGGCGCACGAGGCCCTGGCCATCGCCATGAACCGGATCGGCGGCAAGTCGAACACCGGCGAGGGAGGGGAGGACCCGGCCCGCTACCAACCGCTCCCCAACGGCGACTCCAAGAACTCCGCCATCAAGCAGGTGGCCTCGGGCCGCTTCGGGGTGACGAGCTACTACCTCGTGAACGCGAAGGAGCTCCAGATCAAGATGGCCCAGGGCGCGAAGCCCGGCGAGGGGGGGCAGCTCCCCGGGGCCAAGGTGTACCCCTGGATCGCCAAGACCCGCCACTCCACCCCTGGCGTGGGGCTCATCTCCCCGCCCCCGCACCACGACATCTACTCCATCGAGGATCTGGCCCAGCTCATCCACGATCTCAAGAACGCCAACGGGAACGCTCGCATCTCGGTGAAGCTCGTGGCCGAGGTGGGGGTGGGCACCATCGCCGCCGGCGTGGCCAAGGCCCACGCCGACGTGGTGCTCATCTCCGGGCACGACGGCGGCACCGGGGCCTCGCCCTTAACCTCCATCAAGCACGCCGGGATCCCCTGGGAGCTGGGGCTCGCGGAGACCCACCAGGTGCTCGTCCTGAACGACCTCCGCTCGCGCATCGTGGTGGAGGTGGACGGCCAGCTCAAGACCGGGCGCGACGTGGTGATCGGGGCCTTGCTCGGGGCGGAGGAGTTCGGGTTCGCCACCGCCCCCCTGGTGGTCCTGGGCTGCATCCTGATGCGGGCCTGCCACCTCAACACCTGCCCGGTGGGGGTGGCCACCCAGGACCCGCGCCTTCGGGCCCGCTTCACCGGGGACCCGGCCCACGTGGTGAACTTCATGCGCTTCGTGGCCCAGGAGGTTCGCGAGCACATGGCCGAGCTCGGGTTCCGCAAGGTCGACGAGATGGTGGGACGGTCGGAGCGGATCGAGATGCGGCGCGCCGTCGACCACTGGAAAGCGCGCAACCTCGACTTCTCCCGGATCCTCTTCAAGCCCACCGTGCCCCGCCACTACGGGCGCACCTGTCAGATCCCGCAGGATCACGGTCTCGACCGGACCCTCGACGCGACTTCGCTCCTCGAGCTCGCCCGCCCCGCCCTCTTGGAGGGGAAGCCGGTCCGGGCCACCCTCCCCATCCGCAACACCAACCGGGTGGTGGGCACCCAGACCGGCTCGGAGGTGACGCGCCGCCACGGGCCGCGCGGCCTGCCCGACGACACCATCCGGTTCCACTTCCAGGGGTCGGCCGGCCAGTCGTTCGGCGCCTTCATCCCCCGGGGGATGACCCTCATCCTCGAGGGGGACGCCAACGACTACTGCGGCAAGGGGATCTCGGGCGGGCGGATCGTGGTGCTCCCGCCGCGGGCGGCCACCTTCGTCCCGGAGGAGAACATCATCATCGGCAACGTGGCCTTCTACGGCGCCACGGGGGGGGAGGCCTTCATCCGCGGCCTTTCGGGCGAGCGGTTCTGCGTGCGCAACTCCGGCCTGACCGCCGTGGTGGAGGGGGTGGGCGATCACGGCTGCGAGTACATGACCGGGGGCCGGGTGGTGGTCCTCGGGGGCACGGGCCGAAACTTCGCCGCCGGCATGTCCGGGGGCGTGGCCTACGTCCTCGACGGCGATGGCCGCTTCTCCTCCCGGTGTAACAAGGAGATGGTGGGGCTCTCCCCCCTCGAGGACCCGGAGGAGATCGCCCTCGTCCGGGGGCTCGTGGAGAAGCACGCCACCCTGACCGAGAGCCGGCTTTCCCGGCGGATCCTGGACTCTTGGCAGGAGGCCTACCAGAGGTTCGTGAAGGTGATGCCCAACGACTACCGGCGGGTCCTCGAGGCCCAGCGAAGGATGCGGGAGAAGGGCCTCTCGGAGGAGGAGGCGGAGCTGGCCGCCTTCGAGGAGAATGTCCGGGACGCGGCCCGGGTGGGTGGGAACTAGACATGGGTAAGCCGACCGGATTCCTCGACTATCCCCGCGAGCCCGCGCACCAGCGCTCCCCGCTCGAGCGGATCAAGGACTGGCGCGAGGACCATCCCCCCTATGCCGAGGAGACCTTGCGCCAGCAGGGCGCGCGGTGCATGGACTGCGGGACCCCCTTCTGCCACACGGGCAAGATCATCGCCGGGATGGCGAGCGGCTGCCCGGTGAACAACCTCATCCCCGAGTGGAATGACCTCGTCTACCGGGGCCAGTGGCAGGAGGCCTACATCCGGCTCGCCAAGACGAACAACTTCCCCGAGTTCACCGGCCGCGTGTGCCCGGCCCCCTGCGAGGGGAGCTGCACCCTGGGGATCAGCGAGCCCGCGGTCACCATCAAGACCATCGAGTGCGAGATCGTGGACCGGGCCTTTCGCGAGGGCTGGGTGAGGCCCCAGTCGCCCCCGGTCCGGACCGGGAAGCGGGTGGCGGTGGTCGGCTCCGGGCCGGCGGGCCTGGCCTGCGCCCAGCAGCTCAACAAGGCCGGGCACACGGTCACGGTCTTCGAGCGCGAGGACCGGGCCGGCGGGCTGCTCATGTACGGCATCCCCAACATGAAGCTGGACAAGGCGGTGGTGGAACGGCGCATCCAGCAGATCGCCGACGAGGGCGTGCGCTTCCTCACCGAGACGGAGATCGGCAAGCACGTGTCGGCGAGCCGCCTGGTGCGGGAGTACGACGCGGTGGTCCTGTGCGGGGGAGCCACCCAGGCGCGCGATCTGCCGGTCGAGGGGCGAGGCCTCGCCGGCATCCACCTCGCCATGGAGTACCTGCGCGCCAACACCAAGTCGCTCCTCGACTCCGGCCACGCCGACCAGAAGTACATCTCGGCCAAGGAACGCTCGGTGGTGGTCATCGGCGGCGGCGACACCGGGACCGACTGCGTGGGGACCGCCATCCGCCACGGGGCGAAGAGGGTGGTGCAGCTCGAGATCATGGCCCGTCCGCCCGACCAGCGCGCCCCCGACAATCCCTGGCCGCAGTGGCCCAAGGTCCTGAAGGTGGACTACGGCCAGGAGGAGGCCCGGTCGCTGTGGGGGGAGGACCCGCGCCAGTTCCAGGTCCTCACCAAGCGGTTCTCGGGGGACGCCTCGGGGAGGGTGAAGGAGCTCCACCTCGTCAAGGTGGACTGGGTGAAGGGGCCGGACGGCCGCCTCGGCCCGCGCGAGGTCCCCGGGACCGAGCGGGCCTTGCCCGCCGATCTGGTGCTCCTCGCCCTCGGGTTCGTGGGCCCGGAGAAGCCGATGCTCCAGGACCTCGGGGTGAAGATCGACGACCGGGGGAACGTCTGGACGGACGCGGCCAAGATGACGAGTGTGCCCGGGGTCTTCGCCGCGGGCGACATGTCCCGCGGCCAGTCGCTCGTGGTCTGGGCCATCCGCGAGGGGCGGCTCGCCGCGCAGTCCGTCGACCGGTACCTCTCGCACGGCGACACCGTGCTGCCGGCTTAGCGCGGCGCCCCACCCGGGAGCCCTGCCCGGTCGTGCCGGTGGGCTCTCCCGTCGCTACAGGGAGCGCATGACCGCCCTCCCTCGCCTCGCCGCCGCGCTCGCCCTCTCGCTCGCCGCCACCTCGGGGCGGGCAGAGATCGTGAAGAAGACCATCGAGTACCGACAGGGCGACACCGTCCTCGAGGGCTACCTCGCCTACGACGAGGATGGCCCGGCCAAGAAGCCGGGCGTCCTCATCTTCCACCAGTGGATGGGGCTCACCGGGTACGAGCGGATGAGGGCCGAGCAGCTGGCCGCGCTCGGCTACGTGGCCTTGGCTGCCGACCTCTATGGGAAGGAGGCGCGCCCCAAGAGCCCCAAGGAGGCGGGCGAGCTGGCCGGGAGGTTCCGCGGGGACCGCCCCCTCCTCCGCGCTCGGGCGAAGGCCGCGCTCTCGGCGCTCCGGGAAGAGCCGAGCGTCCTCAGGGACAAGATCGCCTCGATCGGCTACTGCTTCGGCGGCGGGGCGGCGCTCGAGCTGGCGCGGTCCGGGGCCGACGTCCTCGGGACGGTGAGCTTCCACGGCACCCTCGACACCCCCACGCCAAAGGACGCGAAGAACATCCGCGGCAAGGTGCTCGTGCTCCACGGCGCCGACGATCCCAACGTTCCCAGGGCCGCGGTCCTCGGGCTCGAGGACGAGCTCACCGCGGCGGGCGTCGACTGGCAGGTGGTGCTCTACTCCGGCGCGGTGCACGCCTTCACCCAGCCCGAGGCGGGGAGCGACAAGTCGAAGGGAGTGGCCTACGACGAGCGGGCCGACCGGCGTTCCTGGCAGGCGATGCGGGACTTCTTCGCCGAGATCTTCGGGCCGAAGGGCAAAGAGGGCTAGTGCGGCACCGCCCCCGGGCGCACCGCCTCGAGGAAGGAGGCGAGCTGCGCCTCCTGGCCGCCGACGAATCTGAGCCCGACGCGCACTCCGGCCCGCTCGTCGCGGAGCCAGCTCACCATCCCGCGCACCGTCGGGGCTGAGGTCCCGCCTCCGAGGCGCACGTAGAGGACGTTTCCGAGCTTGGGGCGCGGGCCACTCCAGACGAGGCCGCAGCCGCCCCGGGAAATGGAGAACGTGCTCATGTAGGTGCTCCCCCCGGGGGTGAGCACCACCGCCGGCAGGGCGAGCCGGTACCGGGGGGCCCGCGCCTTCGGCATCTCCGCTCCCCCGTGGAGGTGGGCGAGGATGCGCTTCAAAAGGCCGCGGCGGTCCTCGTCCACGAGCACCTGGAGGTCCCGGCCAGAGGCGTTCCGAGCGACGTCCGCGACCGTGCCGGGGAGGTGGAAGGTCGCCTCCCCGATGCCGGACACCCGGAGCACCACCCGTCGCCCGGTGCCGACGAGCCTCGTGGTGGAGCAGAGGAGCCGCCCCTCCCCGCCCGTCTCCGGGGGACGGAGGGAGCTCGCCTCGACCGGGATTTCTTCCGCCGGCCCCTCGGAGGCGGGTGCGGGACGAGAGGGCCGGGCGTTCCCGCTCTGGGAAGCGCGGCCGCTGGACCGGCTGAAGAGGGCCATCGCTGGACCGCTCCTTCCTAGGCCGCGACCCCGGGCCGCTGGGCCGTGGTGCCTGGCTGTTCTCGTCGCACATGATGTAACGCACCCCGCCCGCCGCGTCTGCCCCCCGGTGAACCGACCTCCCAAGGCGGGTGCCCCATGGTGGGAGCCTTTTCCTTTCGGGCCGGGTCTCGTTGTGGCGCGAGCCGGTGGGAAACTGTGCGCTCCTGGGCCGGGGACTTTGGGGCCCGGGCCCGCCCCTCTCTCGAGAGCTTCTTCGGGTCACCGGTGGTGGTGCACTCCCGGCTCCGGCCCCATCAACCCAGGGTACGAGTAGACTCGGGGTCGAGGGAAGAAAGGCTTGGGTGGGAGAGGGGTTAGGTCCGCCCGCTCCGGCATGCTCGATGCTCGCCTCGGGTGCGGCTCACCCAGCCTTTGCTCGGGGGGGGAATGCATCGCACCAAGGACCACGGGGTAGGCGCGGCCCTCGTCGTGGCCCTCGCCCTAGGGGCGAGCGGCCCTCCCGCCCGGGCGGAGGAAGGGCCCGTGCCGGGCGATCTCTCCGCTCTGTCGCTGGAAGAGCTCATGGACGTGGAGGTGAAGACGGTCACGAGCGCCTCGCGATTCGAGCAGAAGCTGGGCGAGGCGCCGGCCTCGGTGAGCGTCCTCACCGCGGACGAGATCCGTCTCTTCGGCTGGCGGAACCTAGCGGACGCGCTCCGGAGCGTGCGGAGCTTCCTCGTGACGAGCGATCGCTCCTACAGCTGGGTGGGGTTTCGGGGCTTCGGACGCACCGACGACTACAACACCCACGTCCTCGTTCTCGTCGACGGGCACCGGATGAACGACAACATCTACGAGAACGCGAACCTGGGCGACGAGTTCCAGCTCGACCTGTCGGTGGTGGAGCGGATCGAGATCGTCCGTGGCCCGAGTTCCTCCCTCTACGGCAGCAACGCCTTCTTCGCCACCGTGAACGTGATCACCCGGACGGTCGAGGGGCCGACCCGAGGGACTCTTGCGGTGGAGGTGGGGAGCCACCGCGACCTCGAGGGCGAGGGACAGCTCGGGGGGAGCCTCTCCGCCGAGGATCGCTATCTCCTCGCCGGGTCCTACCGGGTGAACGGTGGGCAGACGCCGATCTACTTTCCCGCCTATGCCAGCGGGCCGAGCGGCGGCTACGCCCACGACCTCGACGGGGAGGAGCTCGGCCACGCATTCTTGAAGTTCGCCCACGGGGCCGAGCGGGAGGGCCTCTTCACCGCGACCGGGATCTACGCCTCTCGCTCGAAGGACTACCCCACCGCCACCTACGGGACCGACTTCAACACCGCCCCCGCCTTCCAGCGCGACACCACCACCGCCCTCGACCTTCGGTACGAGCGGGAGTTCTCCGCCAAGGGGCATCTCATCGCCCGGCTCTTCGCCGACGA
>Ga0335071_10003776_pt1 | contig 15904 bp, 13 predicted proteins | sample Lox_Sample_15_FD_206724 | JGI IMG/M metagenome (GOLD analysis project Ga0335071, IMG submission 206724) | Soil microbial communities from Loxahatchee National Wildlife Refuge, Florida, United States - Lox_Sample_1.5 | ecosystem: Environmental > Terrestrial > Soil > Wetlands | place: USA... | reverse complement strand
AAGACTGGTCTGAAAAGTTTTCAATTTCTCGATTAAATCTGGTGTTAAATAATTCCTTTCATTCATTCGAATTGCTTCTAAAATATTTAATAATTGATCTGCGCCGATGTCTTGGTTGGATAGAAGTAATGTCTGAAGCTGTTCAAGTTCATCTCGTAATCTTATCTTTAGTTTTATCTGTTCATTTATGCTTTCGAGCCGAGTTTGAACGATAAGCATCAGATTAGAGCCAGGATTTTCAAGAATATTGTAGATTTCCTCCAAGGAAAGGCCCATTTGCTTTAGCGATAAAATCTGCTGAAGTTTTATTAAATCCTCCTTCGTATAAAGCCTATGCCCGGCTTCTGTAAATTCAGATGGCGTAAGCAGACCTATCTGATGATAATGGTGCAGGGTTCTAACTGTTATTCCACTCTGCCTTGCAAGCTCACCAATTTTCCAAGTTGTTTGTTGCATATTTTTTCCTTTGTTTCTTCTTCAAATTTCTTTTTTGATGCGAAAATTATACAACCTGACGTTACGTCAGTTGCAATAGGTTTTGGCTTTTTCCTTTATTTTTTGCACTTTAATAATTTCAAGGGGCTACGAGCGTAGCCAAAAGTGAATATAGCAAAGCCTTGCCCCATCGGCGAACATTGTGGATGAATTCAAAATAGCCCAGATACCACGGCAGCTTTTCTTGAGAAATTCCACGATGCGGTCGTAACCAGGAGCGCAGCAACAACCAGAACCCTTCCCAGGTATTGACGTGCACCTCACAAAAGTCATCCCTGTCCTCATCGCGTGCAAACTCGTCCGCCCCGTGATTGACCCACTGATGAGCATAGCCCCCCTTCCTCTAAACGGTCATAAATATCGTACTCATCGGTGTACATCTGGCTACTGGGAGAAACGGTTTGCGTGATCACGGGTTAGATCGTCGTTTACTGGACATTGGGTAACATCTGGATCGCCACATCCCCATTGCGTTGCAACAGGCCTAAAACCGGTGGTTTTTCACTCGCCAACGTGCCCCGACTGCGTTTGCCACGTAATTTTCACCGTCTTCCGGGCCGTCCTAGCCCTACGACCACTTCCGGATGGCCTTTATGCCCGGCGGTGATGTAGACTTCGTCGCTTTCAACCTCACCGCTCAACTGGACTGGCTTTTTTTACCACGATGCCGACCCGCAGTTGCTCCTCATGGCCTGGATCTCACTAACTGGGAGGTCCAGTTCGGCTGCAAATTGTTCATTGGAAAGGTTCAAGCCCATCAAGTACAGGCACACCACCCAGGTTCGCAGTGGCCGATGATGACCTTCCAAGACCGTGCCGGTGATATCATTAAATTGTTGTATGCAGCTTTGACAGACATCGCGTTGTCGGTAACTGTAGCGATCATAGTGACCTCACTTTTGGATCTGGTGGGAGCCGCAATGTGGGCAGGTGACCTGATTGGGCCAGCGTAAGTCGCGGACGACTTAATAATATTTTGCATCATCAATGAGTTGTTGTTCCATCTTGACCATGCTGCGATCTTATCACACCGGTTTTGTCGTTTCGAGGGTTATTTTTCGTTACCTCCTTGAAATTGTTAAAGAGCCAAGGATAATTGGAAGGCCAGCCATAGAACTCTTATCAAAAGTTGACATCCGAGACGGCGGCTGGGCAGCCCAGGAAAAGTTCTTTGAGGAGGTCAAGGTTAGTGCGCCAGCATCCTGCGTGTGGGAGGCGCGCTTGGAGCGAGAGCCAGCCCATCGAAGTCTATCGCAAGATGTGGTAATACTAACCGGCAAATGAAAACGAAGAGATTCAGCAGGACGGGCAGTCACCTTCCCGCCCTGCTTTTGTATATCCCCAAGAAGATTAGAATTTCTTAAGTGAATGACGTCAGAGAGAACAGGATGAAGTAAGATGAGCATTTATCGAACTCCATTCACGAGTATCCTGCTTCCAATCCTGGTTATTGCGATGATGCTATCCGCCTGCGGACAGTCCGCTTCTCCCATCACCGCGCCTTCCGGACTGGTCACAGGCGCACCTGCCCAGGTCTCAGGTATCCCGGATGGGCTCGACGGTGCTACCTTACTGGCCCAACACTGTAGTGCATGTCATTCCTCAAGTCTTACCGGCATGACTTGCACCGCCAACCAGTGGAAGGAGCTGGCCGATCAGATGATCAGCTATGGTACTCAACTCACTCCGCAGGAGAAGCAGGTCCTGATCGTTTACCTAGCAGCAACCTACCACCCCTAAAGGGATAGTTGGCAATATTGAATAAATTGCTATTGGGCTTGCGGTTCTTTGCGCAAAGCGTCAAGAAGCAGTGCGGCTTGGATTCACTGGGCTACGCCGAGCGTGAGGTGGCTGGAATCGCGTTTTCTGCTTCCCTGTCACCAATTTTTTTGGGATTCTTTGCCATCGTAACCTCCAGATGGCCATAGGCAAGATGGCGCCCGCTCCACGGCAATTAAGTATCGGGGAGTGGTAAGGACCGCCCAGAACAAGCGGATAGCCTGTCCCTGGCTGCATCCGGGATTCAGGTGCATGCGGGAAAGGGTTGTCTTGCCCTGGGTATAAAAATGACAGTCAGATCACCTTGAACTGCGGGGATGCTTTTTACGAACGATTGGAATAGAGATTCCTAACGTTATGAGCAGGTGCCCCCAAGTGGACTCGAACCGCTGTCTTCATGAATTTCATTGGGCTATACCGAACTTGGAATAACCTGTTCTGGTATAAAAATCGAGTAGGAGGGCGCTAGCCCCGCCATCCTCTCACACCACCGGACATGCGGGTCCGCATCCGGCGGTTCGGTCAGTGTCAGGGCATTGCCCTCTAGCCTTTGTTGATGGTCTGTGCCAGGAATAGCTCAGCCCTCTGGTTCGTCCCGCAAGCTTCACACGCTTCGCTACCCAGGAGTTTCCCCATCCGGGAAAATTCTGCTTTCTTCGCTCATTCCAACTACTTTCCACTCCAGGCTCACTTTCCCTTCGGCCCTTCCCTGCGGATTGACTTCTCCCAGCTGGTACAAATATGGCATCTGCCGACTCCTGCTGCATCAGCTTGTCCTCTCGGTCAAGGTTACTTCAGTAGCCGACAGCAGGTCTCCCCAGGTAAGAACGTTGACTTTCTCTGCACGCTTGCCCAATTTACCGCTTTGGCCCTTGACTGCACGGGCTTCGTTGTTATTAGCCAACTCGCCCAACCTCACAGCCTCCTATCGGGTCTATGTTCCTCAAGCCGCAGTTTTGCTTCCGGCTTCATCCAGACCCCACCTCGCGGTGACGCCCTTGCCTTCCACTAGCAGTTAGTGCAATCTCCTCTGCAAGAGACTTTCACTCTCAAGTCAACGCCCATGCTGGGCGCACTAAAGATTCACCCGGCAATTAGCGCCGTGTGTATTTCTTACGTTCAATCGGGATGGTGAATTGTAGCGCTACGAGCAGGTGCGCCCATGACGATTAGAACACCGGTTTTGCATTTTTGGCAAGCTGATAGGTCTTGTACGAACTTTCGGCAAATTCATGGGTCCGATTGACGGCAAAAACATTGATAAAGCGACAAATAGATTTCCAACCATGGAACGAATATCTATATTATTGGGGTTTCCAGTCCTTCGGACAAACACAATTGCTAGCAGACCATCTCCCAGAACGAACCCGGTTCACTTTGATCCGAGAACCGATAGGCCGATCACCAAAGTCTTCCAATGTTATGACAGATATTGAGGATTTAAGGACTTTTTCTACTTTGGCTATAACTGCATGGCCGCGATAACGAAGAAGAACTTGCTGTTCTGCACTTAAAGATGCTTCAAAATCCTGCTGGAACATCATTTCACCTGAATTAGTTTGACGTGGGTAGGAGGAATGGCCGAGCGATTCTCTATCCCTTACTCGTATGGCCTTTTACGCAGGCCCATCCTTTTTGAGGATACTCGATCGCAAAGCCCTTACATGTGGGACATTCGATATCAAACCGATCGGTTAGGGGTAACTCATCGGGTGAATTAATAGAAATCAATTCGATGCCAATTACTGCGGCGAGTTTTTTCCGCTGGGCAACATACCGTTTAGTAATATAAGCAATAACATCTTCTGCCCGATGAAGTTTCGATTGTCCTTTGCCAATATCTTTTGTTACCCATTTTGCACGCTTGGCAATAAGATGGACGTTTTGCCGGGTTTTCTCACCAAGCATTTCCTGGATCTGTCCCGTTGTGTACCAACCCGGTAAAAGAGGCTCTGGAATATTCATATAATTCTTCAAACCCAAAAATATATGCTGCTTAATATTTTACTTGAGAAGTAGACAACCAAGTAATAGCACAAAATTTCTTGAAAGCGATTCCTTCACCAATGACGGTCCTTGGGCAATCACACACCTATAGTAGTTAAGAATATTTGAAATTCAGACAGCAAAAATATCTTACTAAGGATTTCAGGAACGCAGATATGGTGATCAAGTACCTTGCTCAAGCCTGACTGGCGAGCTAAGGCAGATTACAACCGTCCACGCTTCTTTCGCTCGATTTGTAGCCATTGCCCGAATGCCAATCGGTCGACCATAGGAATATTATCTCCTTCTTGTCATCCATTTTCATTCAGTTGAGATTTGTGTATCTACTTGTCTTGCATATCCTAACCATTCTGAAATGATACAACCTTATTGTAAATTGCACGAATTTATTGCAGAAATCCCCGACATTTTGTATTTGGTCATTTAATGGGTGTTATTTCACAAAATGCTTGACAGGTGTCAATCATCATAGTATTATAACTTGACAGATAAATACTTCACTCCCGGTTTCCCGAGAGTGAAGGCAGGCAGGGTAAGCTGCCGGCGAACCGATTTTACCACGCCAAGGCAGCATTTTACCTTGGCGTTGCTTTTTATCAAAGTTCTTGTGTATGAACATGAAGAAGGAACACTCTCAAACTTATGTTCAGCCTGTTTCAAATTTGCCTGTTGGAATGCCCGTGGCTCGACCAGGCTGTCAAAGTCGCTCAGGCAGGAGGATGACATGGAACTCGTGATCTTCGCCATCTTAGTTTTCATTGTGATCATCGTCTGTGGACTGCCTTCGATCTCACAGTCACTGGCCACCGCTAAACAGGCTCAGGCGACAATCGAAAACGCCCGGCTGCGGGGGTGGCCAGTACCGGCAACCCGGTAACAATCCTGACCACGACTTTGGTGATCCTGAGCATCCTGATCCTGCTGGGTTTCGGTCTCTGGATGTTCTACCGGTTGCGAATCAAACCGACCCTGAGGCCCATCGTTCTATCGAGCAACGTTCAGCCAATATTCAGACAGCAGCACAATCAACCCGGGCTTACGGGTCAAGACCTACTCGGGCAGCTTACGCAATTGGTCAACGACTCCCCGCATAAATGCGGGGGCTTGTGGAAACCACAAGCCAGGTTGACCAGCCTCAGCCACCAGTCGAAGGACTGACGGGGCTACGTTATCGGGAGAGTTGAAGAACGCACGTTGGGGTGCGCGAGCCAGCCCCAACCCCTGCAACCGGATGGTTAAACATCTCGAGGGTCTAGAGAAGTGCCATCCAGAAGCGCTGACCGATAACATTGGCGAGGCTCACATGACCGCCGAAAGGCGAGAAAGGAAGTAATCCCCTATGCAGTATGTATTCATTTTGGACAAAAACAAGCAACCGCTGGACCCCTGCCACCCGGCCCGGGCAAGGCAGCTGCTCAGGGAGAAGCGAGCCACCGTATTTCGCCGCTATCCCTTCACGATCCTGCTCAAGGACCGGGAGCTGGAAGAGTCGGTTGTCCATGCCCATCAAATCAAGCTCGATCCCGGCAGCCGGACGACCGGGATTGCCCTGGTCCGGGCCGGGGACAATAAAGTGCTTGGGGCAGGCGAACTGACCCACCGGGGTCTGGCAATCAAAGCCGCCATGGACGACCGGAGGGCCGTTCGCCGAGGACGGCGAAATCGGAAATGCCGCTACCGCCCGCCACGCTTCGACAATCGCAGGCGGCGGGATGGCTGGCTGCCTCCCAGCCTGGAAAGCCGGGTAGCCAACTTGCAGACCTGGGTAAGAAGACTGGCCTGGTCTGCTCCCGTGGAAAGCATCTCCATGGAACTGGTGAAGTTCGATACCCAGGCCCTGCAGAACCCGGAGATCTCCGGGGTGGAATACCAGCAGGGCGAATTGATGGGAGATGAGATCCGGGAATACCTGCTCGAAAAATGGGGCCGGAAGTGCGCCTACTGCGGTAGAACAGGCGTGCCCCTGGAAGTGGAACACATTGTCCCGAAAAGCCGGGGCGGCTCGAACCGGGTCAGCAACCTGACCTTGTCTTGCCATAAGTGCAACCAGGAAAAGGGCAGCCTTACCGCGGCAGAGTTTGGCCACCCGGAGATCCAGGCAGCTGCCTGGCAGACTCTCAAGGATGCAGCAGCTGTCAATATCACCCGCTGGGAGCTTTGGCGCAGGCTGTCCGAAACCGGGTTGCCCGTACACTGCGGGACGGGAGGCAGGACCAAGTACAACCGCACCCGTTTTGGTCTTCCCAAGGCTCACTGGATCGATGCAGCCTGCGTGGGGGAAATGGAAAACCTGTACGTGTCACCCGCCCTGACACCGTTGTACATCCGGGCGACGGGGCATGGCTGCCGCCAGATGTGCCGGATGGACAAGTACGGCTTTCCACGCACTGGCTCCAAAGGTTCCCGCCGGGTGTTCGGCTTCAAGACCGGGGATATGGTGACGGCGCATGTGCCTGTAGGAAAACAAATTGGGAGTTACCAGGGCCGCTTGGCGGTAAGGAGCAGTGGGAGGTTCAATATCAAAGTTGATGGTCGCATCGTGCAAGGCATCAGCCACCGGTACTGCCGTCTCGATTTCAGGTCGGACGGATATTCCTATTCACAGAAAGGAGCCGCATTTCCTCCCCATAACGAAAGTTAGGGGTATCCATGCGGATAAGAATCGATGACACTCCAGATGCTCCAGCAGATGCAAAGAGATACACGCCAACAACGGCAGGAACAGCCAACCCAACTGGAAGAGGACGAGAATCAATGGCCTCTGCCAATGTAAAGAATAGGGACACTATCTCCCGTCGCGCGCTGATCATGTCATTTCTCCTAATCTTTGCCGCCTTGCTGCTCCTGGTTGGATGCGGCGTGGATCAGTCTACCTACAGCACGCCATTGGGAACTCCGATGGGGACCTCGACGCTTGACGCTGCCCTGCTGTACGTTCAGGCCGGCTCCAGCCAGTCCACTGCCCAGTCGGCCGCTTCCACGGCCCAATACTACGGTAGCCAGCTGACGGCTACTTTCCAGCAGCACGACTGGGATGCGACCGCCACCTGGTCATCCGCCAACCTGTTGGCCACCCAACAATCCTGGAACGCCACGGCCACTGCGGAAAGCGACCAGGCTACCAGTACGGCGGTAGCCCAGGTGGCTGCCAATGCGACCGCCGCTGCGGCTACACAGGTCGCATTCGATGTAACAGCCACCGCCGCCTACGCCGATGCGCGCACGTATGCCACCGAGATGGCCGGCCAGGCCATCAGTGTGGATCTGGGCGTGAAGCGCGACATCATGACGAATAACGTGAAAGCGACCGCACCCTGGGTTGTTACTGCACTCGTGCTTGGTCTGGCATTATTCATCGCGTGGCGCACTTCGCGGGTACGAATCATCCGAACAGGGCAGCCAGGCGACAAGCCGCTGCTGCTCGACCTCAAAGATGGGGTAATCACCGATCCCGATCTGGCCGTCAACCCTCAGACAGGAACACGCCAGGTGGATCTGAGGCGCTTACCTGCACCATCCGCCGAAGTGCAGACCCAGGCCAAAATGCGTGATCAGATACTCGACCTGGGTACACGCGGAACACCACTGACGAATCAGAATTCTCCCCGTCAGCGTGCTGCAGCCGGAATGATGCTGGGGACCCAACAAGCACCAGCATATACAATCGTGAAGCAAGCCGGCGAGCTCCCGTCCCATTTACTGCTTGACCAACCAACCGTCGAATCTCTCAATAGCCAGTGGCGCGAGGTGGTGATTGATGGCGAAGTTCGCGAAGTCTGAGAATATTTTTGCAATCTTGAGAGGTAGATATGACGATTTCAAATTTAGTGGCCAACCCGCTCCCGGCTTTTCGAACAGCTAATCGCGTTCCTGGTTTAAATGCAGACCAGGTAGCCGGTCGCCTGATGAGCAGACTTACCAGAGAAAAGGTCTTCGATATCAAACCCGGAGAAAAAGCCTTTTATTTGGTTCCCATCAATCCGGCACGCTACCTGGTCGTGTTCGAGTCCTTGACGATTCCGGACCCGGACAAGCTGTTTAGTGAAGACCTGCTGTCGAGGATATCGATCGACCTGGGTGGAGTCCCGGTTCTCGGACTACGTAAGAACAGTTTTTATTACCAGATTGGTACAAAACCGGGAAAGATCGTACGAAAGGATCTGGCCTCAGTAAAACTGGATGAAGTTTTTGGCAGCCAGCCTTCTCCTTTGCACGTTCCCCTGGGAATGACCGCGAAGGGTCCGGCCTGGCGCCAGATTGAGGAACTGGACTCAGTCTTGATCGTGGGCCCGCGTGGCTCAGGGAAAACCACTCTCATGCACGCCTTCATTCAAGCGCTGGTCCGAGGCGGCGCTACCTTGCTCTATTTGTGGGACAACAAAGCTGGGAACGAGTTCGGACGATACAACAGCCTGCCCAATGTGACCGTGGCAATCAACCAGCAGTTGGATCAAAGCGATAAACTGGACGAAACGCTCCAGCAGATTGCCAGTCTTCTCGACAAGCGCGCCCGTATTTATTCGAAATATGGGGGCAGCCCAACCTTGGATGCTCACAATTCCAAGGCGGTCCAGGAAGACAAACTCAAGCCCGTTGTGCTCCTGATCGACGAGATCTACTTCATGCCCCCTGAGATCCGTGAGAAACTGACCCGGTTGGTAACGATCGGCCGAGCCTATGGTCTTTACCCCGTTCTGGGCTGCCAGCATGCCGACCGAACGTGCATCAATGGACAACTGGATGCAAATATGACCACCCGGATTGTCTTCCGTGTACCCGATGCAAATGAAAGTCGGCTCGCCATGGGAAGGGCGGGCGCCGAAAATCTGCCCAATACCAAAGGGCGATATCTGTTCTTCGACGGGAACGATTTTATCCAGGTGCAGGGGTTAAATATCAACCTGCCCGCGGTGGTGGGGATACCCGCCTCGCACACACCATCCCTTTGTTTACTCGCTCCTGAAGAGGTCGCGATGGTGGAGGCAGCCCTGAATCTGCAAGGATATTTCAAGATCTCGGCTGTGGCCGAAGCCATCCGACGCAACCCCAAGTACGTCAGTAAGTTCTCGACCACCTGGGCAGCCAACGGATGGCTGACAGAAATCCAGTCGTCAACCGAAAACCCGCCCCGGCGACTTGGTCGCCGGCTGACCAAACCTCTCGTCCGGATGGCCGGCCTGGACAATAAATACCCTGAATTAATGTCCGAACTGCCCGAGAAGGAAACACTCGCCGTGTCAGTAGACGAAGAAAACGAGTAGAATCAAAGGACATTTATATTTTTTGGCATTATTTCTGGAGGATTTGATGAAGAAAAGAAGCAAAATCTTTAGTATCGCAAACCAAAAGGGCGGCGTGTGCAAGACAACCGCGGCCATTACGCTTGCGCAATATTTTGCGGCAGTTGAACGTAAAAAGGTTCTAATTATAGATCTAGACGCTCAGGGCAACGCATCCCACGGACTGGGCATACAAAAGCCGACCGATGCTGTATACAGTATTTTGGTTAAAGGCACGGAAATCCCGGCCGTTTTGCTGAGTGCAAGAGAACATCTCGATATAGTTACCAGTGGTCCGAAACGAACCGCAGATTCGCTGGCCATCAGCCTAATGACAGAATACCAGCAGAACGCAAAGTTTGCGTTATCTCTGGCCTTCAACAATTTTATTGAAGAAAATGGTTACGATTACGTTTTTATTGACACTCCGCCAGCTGCAGGCCTGCTGCAGATGAGCGCCGTGATCATGTCGGATTACATCATTTGTCCCATCGTCCCTAAATTGTTCGCCCTCGAGGGTCTGAGCGAGATGTTGGCGACCTACGCTACCATTGTTCGTATGCCTGATCTGGAAACGCCCCCGGTATTCTTTGGGGTCTTAATGTCTATGTACGATCGCACTAAAAATGTTACACAACGAATGCTCTCCCGTTCAATAAAAATGCTTGGCGGCGATGCGTCAAGAATTCTTCCGCCCATCCCAACCGACGTCAAAGTTGAGGAAGGGTACGAACGCGGCCAAACGATATTCGAGTATGCGCCAAATTCGCCTGCAGCTATTGGATACGAGAATGATTCTGGGGCAGTCCACAATAGCGCCGGACGGGTAGGGGGATACCTTCATATCGCCGACATCATTAAGGCGCTCTAAATCAACAGGATAAGGTGAATTAATATGCCAGTAAAATCATCCACCCTAAACAACCTTGCTAAGCAAAAGCGGAAAGGTAAAAAACTAATCGATGAAGATGCCATGCCGGCTGTTGATCAAAGTACACTTGCTGCCATAGCAGCAGCCGACGCAGCCTCCCAGAAAACTGCCCCGAAATCTGTTGCTACGATGCCTGCGTGGCGGCAAAAACAGCGTATTGGTGATAAAAAGCGGAACCGGCTTATTATTGATTGCAGTACCGATGTGAGCGATGCAATCAATGCAATTCATGAAATGTACCGAAAAAAGTACGGGGATACACGGGATCCATTTCCTAAATCTGACCTTGTTGAATTTCTTATTGTGCTTGGGTTGAGAAAAATGATTGAAGACGGTGGTGGCCTGCGCCGGTTGATGGTCACGACCACCAGTCCACATTTTCTAAATAGGCTGACTGTACCTCCGGTTCCAGACATCAGCGAATACAACGCTGATAACGATGAGGGCTACTAGTTTTAAAGAAGCCAGATGAATTTGCCCGGGCTTTTCATTTCTTACGGGCTGCAGCTTCGCATCGGATGAATAGCTTTAGCGCCTCGCTTGCTGGCGCGCCTGGCGAATAATTTAACCAAGGATTATGCTTCGATGGGGTCAACGGGAGGGGAAGATGGGCGACAAATACACCTAATTTGATTAATACTTTATTACTATATTACTTCAATTCGTTCCCGGCTCTGACAAAGAACAATTTCGTTCTTTTTTCACGATTGCAATGCATGGTACAGTAGTGGACCAATTGACAAATTTTATCAATATCGCGCTTTCGCCGGATAGCCGGGTTGGAAGGCAAGAATATTGTTTAGTGCAAACTGGGCCGACCTTCACGTTATTTCCTGCCAACTTATAGATATTAACCTTAAAATTTGCTAACTCTATTGATTTAAGCCTCTAATTGTGTCATAATAGACATCTAAAGACGCCTTTAACTGCCTTAATACTGTCGTCATATTGTTTGTTTCAATTGGAGTAAATTATGGCCACAAACAGCGTAAACGTGTATGGCCCTGAATGGCACAGTGCGAAATTGGCGCGCCTCGATCTCGTTGAGGATCCGTTCCAGCTCTCGGCCAACCCGCGCTACCTGTATCTGGGGGATGAGCATCTGGTGGTCTACCGCAACATCCAAGGAGTTATCGCCCGGCGACGCGGTCTGGCGCTTGTCACCGGTCAACCCGGAACCGGCAAGTCGTCTCTTGCCCGCCATATCTTTAACCAACTGTACGGCCAAAATGGAGTTGACATCGCCTATATAGATACAGGTAACTTCAGTTCGCGCATGGACGCTGCCCGGACCATCTCGCGTGCCTTTACCAAAATCGATGTGGCGTCTGCCCGCTCTTACGCAGAACAGATGGAGAACTTTAAAAAGGAAATCGTGAATGTGTACGGGCAAGGACGAAACGTGATTTTACTGTTGGACGACGCCCAGTTACTGACACGCCAGGGTATGGTTATGATCCAGGAGCTTTACAACTTTGACTTTGACGAGAAGGCAGTCACGGTAATAGCCTTCGGCCAGAACGAGGTGGAAGACAACTTTCGAAATTATCCGGCAATCAACTCGCGCATCTACATCGTCCAGACCCTGACGCGTATCTCGCTCGCCACCGCTCTGCAGATGGTAGCGTTCCGCCTGCGAGTGGCGGGGCGTTCCCAGCCGCTCTTCACCGATGAGGCTTTCAGCCTGGTATACGAGTTGTCGGACGGTATCCCGCGTGATGTAGTACGCATTTGCTCACTAGCCATAGATAATCTGCTCGCAACAGATCAGGAACAGGTTAATTTGGATGTGATCAAACAGGTTCAGGAACAATTTGAGAGACGGACAGAATAATAGTCAACGACCACCCCTTGAAATGGGTGGCTTGCAGGATACCTGCAGGCCCGGGTTGACCAGCCTCAGCCACCAGTCGAGGAACTGACGGGGCTACGTTATCGGGAGAGTTGAAGAACGCACGTTGGGATGCGCGAGCCAGCCCCAACCTCTGCAACCGGCAGGTTAAACATCTTGAGGGTCTAAAGAAGTGCTTGCCGGGAGTGCTGACCGATAACATTGGCGAGGCTCACATTACCGCCGAAAGGCGAGTAGGGGGAAGGGTCCGACAACCCTTCCCTCAATTTAATAAATATTTTCAGAAAGGGTTTGCGGCTTCCTCCACCGCAAAAATTTTATGACAAAAACAACTAACAAGGAAGAAGGCACCGCCTGGGTACAATTGTATCTTGCTCAAAAGAGACAAAAACGTCCGAAGGCCGATTTGTCATCACGCGGTCGACCACCTCAAATGCTGACACGTACCCGCACCAACGTTATGTTTTCCCAAAGCGATCTTAAGCTGATACATAAATGGCAAGAGCGCTTCCGTGGAATATTGGGACGTAAACCATCTATCGGTGAGGTGGCCGGCATCCTTGCACACATGGCCGAAGGGCGCCTGGACGCGCTCGGCTTAGTCGAGTTCCCAGGAAATCTAGAGGAACTGGCAAATTATATGATCGGCAAGAATAAACCGGAATAAAATGTGTATTATAAGAGACTATTTTATTACACATTTTATTCAGGGATTAAACGGTGTGATTTCGTATAGTGTATGCGTGATTAATTGTCTCGGTTTATTGGCGGTATAGTCTCTGCGGATAATTAGCGGGATTGTAGTACCCCGCTTAAACGCAAAACTCCCCGACTGGCATCAGGGAGCAGCGCGATAATTGATAACTTGGCGTTTTCTCAAAGGCAGTTGTATTGTACAGAAAACGCCACGTGTTGTCAAGGTGTATTAATCGCGCTTGCTCTTGATCCATAACAGGGGGTATACCAGGAGAAAAGCGTGGTCATCAGGTCGTGGTCATCTATTGTCTTGAATAAGGGATAGCCGGCTGTGAATTCTGAACAGGCCTGGCAATCCGCACTTGGACAACTCCAAATGGAGATGCCCAAAGCCTCGTTCGAAACCTGGGTGAGAGACACCCGGGTACTTTCGTACGAGGATGGTCTGTTTACCATTGGTGTATACAATGATTATGCGCGCGATTGGCTGGAAAGCCGTCTCTCCAGCACGGTGACCCGTCTACTCATGGGGATCATGAACAGGGGTGTGGAGGTACGGTTCGTGGTTCACACCCCTAGCGAAGTCGGGGTAGACGCCGGCCGGTTTCTGAAAGTACACGATGCTTGGAATAAGGTGTTGGAATCTCTTGGCAAAGAGAATCTGCAGGATGAGGCAGTCAATATTCTAAAAAGGGGCACTTTAGATGGGCGTGACCTTGATGCAGATATATTGACGGTCTGTCTCACAAAAGATGACTACGAAACATTGTTTATCTCGATCGAGAACAGCCAGATTGTTGGTTGGGCGACAGCGCGTTTACGCACCGAGCTGGACGATGCCGAAATTAATATATCGCTCGAAATCACGAACCATAAAGATTTGGTGGAAAACAGCGACGAGATCATCAACAAACCGGGAGAGGCAGAGTCCGCGAGCGAACAAGACAGTATCGCCGAACAACTGAACGTCGAAATCGTCCACGATACTCGGTATGCCGAAGAGGTGGTCCCGGACAGTGTTGTGGTACTGGACGGTTACACATTCAGGTTATTGGAGCAAGGCGATATAGACCACAACCAGATCTCCCTGTATTTGGGATATCATCAAGCTGTCTGGAGAAAATGGAAACAGGGCAAGGGGGCGACTCAGAACATCTCGTGGCGCGAGGTAAGTTCCTGGGCCATGATGAGTCGGGCTGTTTTCTTCAAGGAAATTGCCGCTGGTATGCCGTTGTACAAAGACGGCATCCTGGATCCCGGCAAAGGGCGCGGGAAGGCCCTAAACGGCCTGGTGGAGAGGGTGGATATCGCGAACAACAGACATTATAGAACTGGGTCCACCATCCGCACAATCGCCAATCGTTACCGCGTACATATGTCTCCCAGGCTGACACGCCAGGATGCGGCCGATTTGAATCTTTTGTTGCGTTCAAAGCTGGGAACGGCTAACGACAAGGATCATAACCGTCTCATCACAATCCTGGATGAGATCACTAAACTACCTCAGATAACTGACATCCTTACCGGGGAAGCCCTGGACAAGGAAAATCTGCCAATTGTGGCCACTGTCATGGATGTCGTTCGAAACATTGCCCACATCAAAGGCGACCTGCCAGAACCACTGAGAGCCGCTGCGGAAAAATTGCACGTGCGGATTCTCAAGAGTTTTGGGAAGATCTACATCACGCAGTATTTTATCCGGACCGTGTTCCCAGCCCTGCGGCTTACACGCCCGCAGGCCTGGATGATCATTTGGCTTAGGGATAAATGTTATAGCAACCCGGAAACGGGAGAGAAAAGAGATATTGTATTGGTCGAGGGTGGCATCGCGGCGCTTGCGAGGAAGCTGCACGTCAATAGGAACGCCATTTTCAATTGGCTGTCCCTGGATGCAAATGGCAACCCAAAAACCCCGGTTCCATGTTTTATTGCGAAGGTGGAGTTTGATTCTGTCCCGGCGGATTTCAAGGCTGGGGGAATTGTCGCTTTCCAGGTGCGGATCGAAGAACCCTTGGTAAGTGAATTGGTGTCCAAAAACAATGGCGAGCCGTTGCGGGTCCCGTACGGGGGCAGGCGGATTGCTCGAAGATGCAAAGATTGCAAGCGAGATGTGTACGATCTGGGCGAGGCATTTACCCTGAACAATAAATCAATCAAAGCCGCGGGAATTACAAGAAGCTCTGTTTTGTGTGTTGCATGTGCAGAAACGCGCTTGGGTAGGGCACTGATACCCACAGACTTTGACTGCATTGGCGATGAAATGTCTACTCTGTTACGACAAAGGGCAGGAAACTTATTAGATAGCGCGCCAAAACTTGAGACTCCAGACCGCCAAAACTTGAGACTCGACGCGCCCAATCTTGAGATACCAGTGCAAAATCTTGAGACTCCGGAGTATGCAAACTTGAGACTCATCGCGCCAAAACTTGAGACTCCTTTTAAACTCTTTAAGCACTCATTAAACTCAGATGAAATACCTGATACAACCAGTAGCGCAACACCGTCGCCGGAAGTGGTGGTACCTACCACGTGGAATATCACTAGGATTTTCAACCTCAATCCCACAAGTACTCAATTACGGATAGCTCTGGCCAATGCCGATCCGCGATCACTGATTTCGTGGTTGCTGTATGCAGTTTCACCAGATGGAAAGGGGATTGATAAACCCTGGGGATGGGCATTAGCTCAATTACGCGATGCTCCTGAAATGGGGGCAGGAGGAGCATACGACACGCTGGCCGCACTTCCCCCACATGAACTGGTCCGATTGATTCGGTATTCAAACGAGAAATCAACGAGCCGTTACCAAAGTGCGGAGGAGTTTATCCACGGATTACAGACGGGGGGTAGCAAAAATGCTCTTTG
>Ga0335071_10003774_pt1 | contig 15911 bp, 8 predicted proteins | sample Lox_Sample_15_FD_206724 | JGI IMG/M metagenome (GOLD analysis project Ga0335071, IMG submission 206724) | Soil microbial communities from Loxahatchee National Wildlife Refuge, Florida, United States - Lox_Sample_1.5 | ecosystem: Environmental > Terrestrial > Soil > Wetlands | place: USA: Florida... | reverse complement strand
AAGTTCCGCCCATGCGATTTGGAGTGTTCTTGTTGATGCCAGCCAACTCCAGCGCTTTGCCATTGTAGTAAGACGTATGACCGCCCCGATGGTGGACGCATACTGGATGCTCGGTGGAGACCTGGTCTAGGTCGTGCATGTTGAGCTGGCGGTTGTCTTTAACCTTTGTATCATCGAAGAAATACCCATCGACCCAATAACCCGGAGGAGTCTTTTGAGCTTTGGCGCGGAGTTTATCGATGATGCTGGCGATCGTGACAAACTCGACCTCAAAGGGATTGCCAACAATGACGTCGTAGAGCAGGGTGTTACCACCCGCATGGTTATGGCAATCGATGAATCCAGGCACGATCGTCATCTGCTTCGCATCGAGAGTCCGCGTGTTTCTGCCAATGAAGGCCTTAGCTTCGACGGAGGTCCCCACGTAAACGAAGCGAGAACCTTTGACGGCAAGCGCCTCTGCTCTCGGCATCCGGGAATCGATGGTGTACACCTTGGCGTTAAACACGACTAGATCCGCGTGGCGTGGATCGGCATCTGTGCTCTCAGTTTGGCCGGATACGATCGAGCGCAGTAAAGTCCCGCCTGCCAGACTGGCCACACTTACTCCGGTCAAGGCTAAGAATTCCCGACGACTCTGGCGTTCTTCCTTCATCCCTCCTCCTTTACAGTCTATGAACCTGTGTCGCACGAGCACTCTCCTCAGCGTTTCTAGTCGGTCTGTTGGACGTCGACAGAATTATGGAGATGCTGCTGGGAGTCCACTTGTTTGTGCTGAACGCTGTATTGAGTTGAGCTGCCTTTCTTCGCATTATGTTTATGACGAGCACAGCGTCAGTGTCCCGCCAGTCGTTCTTTGTCTTCACCCAAGCCCGGATTTCGCGCACCTTCCGCTTTTCGGGTAGCGACTGAATCTTCCGCAAGGATTCAAGAATGCAAATGTCGGCGGTGCCGAACCATTCTTTGAAAAGCAACGACAGCAGGCCCGATGTACCGGGGTAGTCCAAACCCCGAATGCGCGCCGATCGAACCAGGCTGAGGCACTTTCGAGCATCGGCCAGTTCAGGTTGATCAATCTCTACTAGGCTGCATTTCACGGAAAAGAGTTGTTCAAAGCTGTTCTTGTCTAGATCTCTCAGCTTTTGCTGAAGACGGTTGCCCGCAAACTGCCAGTGGAAATACTTGATAAGGAAGTCATACCATTCCTGGACACCGAGTCCCCGGACATATTCCAGATCAACGCTGTGAATGAACTGTACTAGTTCGTGGTCCCTGCGATCCGCCAGGGTTAGCCAACTACGATCGAGCGCAATTAACCACTCTCGTTCATCGCGCGAGTTCCAAAGATCGTTGATATCCAGAAGCATTTGTCTTCGGACCGCAAAGCAAACAGAGAACTACGACGACAGGGCTGGGGCGAACACATCACACGCAGCTTGATGCTTTTCGCCTGCGCTAATCTCTTGCACAGCGCGGTAACCCTGGTCAATCGCGATGTTGGTGTAGGCGTGGCCGTCGGCATCAGAATTCGCAACGTGAATGCGGCCGAACGGTTGCCGACCGATCACGCACGGGCGCTCGGAGGCAGGCCGATCGAGTGGTTCGAACAGCGGATTGTACTCGTAGGCGTAACCGTGCGGCCAGCGGTTGACTGTAATCGCCTCGATATCGCGAGCGGAATCGAATCCTCCGCCGGAAAGCATACGGCCGAGTTGATCCCGAATGTTGCGCTCGAAGACGTCAAAAGGAGTGGTCAGCAGCTCATAGCGGCCAGCTCGATACTGATCCTTTGCGGACAGACCGGGTTTGCATGGAGTGCGCAATAGGTGCAACAGGCAAGGCTCTTCTGGCTTGCTGGGGAAATGATATTCCCCGATCGAAACCGGGAAATCCAGCGATGCTCCGTTGAAGTATCCGCCGGGTGAATAGATAGAACTTAAGCCCAATTTCTGGAAAGATTTCCAGTTTCTGATCTGCACGTTTGTGTAGACGAGGGGGATCTTGACCGCGTAAGCCAGCGCCTGTTTCTGTTTTTCCGACATCTCAGGGCACAGATAAGGAATAACCATGTTCCAGCAAGCCAGCACGCAATGAGCTGTTTTTACCTTGTGTGGCTTGCCGCCACGAACGTAAGAGATTTCCACTTCGCTTGCACTTTGCGGATCACCCAGATGCCTGGCCCGGACAACCGTGCTGTTCAGACGAATCCGTACGGTTGAGTCTGGGTCATCCAAGCGCCCATAGTTCATTCGGGCCGTGACAATGTCTTCCATAGTGTTTCCCAGAGCGGAGCCTGGCACGAGTGAGCGCACGAGCAGCCGCGCGACCGACGCGTTCCCGTCCGGAAAGTGGAAGATGTAGGGTTCGGCCTGTTCCGGGCTGTCTTCGCGGCTTTCCAGCTTGATTCCCTTGAATCCTGGATAGTCCATCTCCAGGCAGTCCCAAGCTGATACCGCATCGATCCCTACCCCATACAAGCCGTGAGGTGCCGTCTGGAAAATCTTGATGACGTCAAGATGGACCTTCACATACTGCAACAGGTAGTCCTTATAACTTGTCTTGATCAACTTGCGCCGCTTGTCCTCAGAACTCAGGCCAGACAGGTAGTCGACTGTCGTTGTCTGCAATCTGGCCAAATCCTTGCGGGCAGGCTCAGCGATCGGAATCTTCGCGAGTATCTCAGGAGGATATTCCAGCCCGAGATAATGCGTACCGAAACCCGGCAACAACACGTCGGCGCCGAAAGTTTCCTTATCGAAAAACGTTGCTCGCTTCAAATTCATCGACTTGTACAGCTTCTGGTCGAAGTACTTGAAGAAGCGATCTACGTCAATTCCCAGTTCTTGCAGTAGTCCAAAGGCTTCTTTGCTGTAGTGGTGCGGCGCTTCGAGAGACTGTGTGCCTCCATAACCAAGAAGGAGGCGGTTGCCCGCCTGGAACTCGTTTCGCTTCGCGTGCCCACCGAAATCGTCGTGGTTGTCGAGAATCAGAATCTTCGAGTTAGCGCCGGCGAATTTGCGAAAGAAGTAGGCGGAGGCAAGGCCGCTAATACCACCTCCGACAACGACAAGATCGTAGGATTCCTTGTCGTCGACAGGATCCGGCCAAGTCTGTCCGTCCCGCATGGCGTGTGCCACTTCCCAGGATCCGTCGTGACTGCCGCGCATGCCGGTCCTGGCGGGCGGGTAGTAGTTCGGATCCTTCTCGGTTTCAGCCTGGGCCAGCAGCTTGAACCATTCGGGACTCGCTATAAGCGAAGCCCCAACAGTCAGAGCGCAGCCATTCAAGAAATCACGTCGGGAAATGCTGCGGTCCATACCCAAGGCCAAGTCCCGCTTCTTGTCCATCCTGCCCTCCTTATGCCAGGCAGATTTGTCCAGCTAGGATTTGCTGAAGGTTGTCGACCAAGATCGACGAAGTAGTTTCTCTAAAAGGTCACCTTGAGCGCCAACTGCAGGATTCTGGGGGCGTAGGTTCCGCCGATCTGCCCGAACGCTCCCGAGAGTACGGAAATAGCTGCAGGTGGCCGGAATTCTGCATGGTTGAAAATGTTGAATGCCTCCGCCCGGAAGACGAGCTTTGTCTGCTCGCCGATCAGGTTGGTGGATTTCTCCAGCGCCAAATCAAAATTGGAGTGCCGCGGACCATGGAATGAGTTTCGACGATAGGTTCCGTAGAATCCCACCGGGCAAGGTTGTGCTGGTGGTCCCCCAATACATGCATCTTGCTGGAAGGAATTCGGATCAAACCAGAAGTTGCAGGGAGTTCCGCCGCAATCCTGTGCCGCACGCGGGTTCAAGGTCTGGACGGAGGCGACCATTTGGTCCGCTCTCACAATCTGACCATCGCCATATCCCGAGGGACCGGGAGCGCCCGAGCGTTGGTGTGTTCCAGCGGTGAAATCCAATGGAATTCCCGATTGAATGAAGTAAATCGGGAACAAACTCCATCCCTGGGTCAGCCGTTTCGGTCCGGTCGCCCACGCTTTGGCGAAGGGAAGTTCCCAGCCTCCGCTAAGAGCAAATCTCTGGCGGAGATCAAAATCGGAGTTCCCCCAAAACTGGTTGTGATTGTAATAAGGAGTCGATGAGATCCGAGAGTTGAATCCCGTTCCATTGTCGAGGTTGTGCGACCAGGTATATGAGGCGGTAAAAAACACATTGCCGAGATAGCGCACGTCCTGTGCACGCTTGGTCAGACTGGTCAGCAGTCCGTTGTAGTTAGCATGGTTGAGACCGTCGAAAGTCGGCATAAACCCAAACGTAGTCGGATCTGCGTTCGGATTCGAAGCCAAGAGTTGCTGATTCAAGAGTCGCATGCCAGTTTGGGGGCTGAACGGATTCTGATCGACCCACGTCAACAGTTTGTGTGACGAACTCCCCGCATAGCCGATCTCGGCCATGAGCCCATTCGCGAGCTGTCGCTGGAGGCTGACGTTGTACTGAAAGATAAACGGCGTTCGCAGGTGAATATTCACGAAGTTGTTGCCTGATCCCAGCAATGGCGTGAACCCTGCAGCCGCGAAATCGACGTTCGAGGGTGGCGGTATCTGAGAAGGGAACGGATCGACGATGCCACCCGCCCCATACGGATTTGAGAGTATCGAGGGCGCTGGGTCCGTTGGGAGTATCGGGAGGCCGCTCGAGTCGAAGTTGAAATCAGTGCCGCCGGCCCAAGGCGCTTCGTCGGTGGACCAGTCCGACATCCAGCCGTTCAGCGTGTCGAAGAACAAGCCTCCGCCGCCTCGAATACTGGTCTTGCCATCTCCGAAGGGATCCCACGCGATGCCGATGCGTGGCGAGAGGTTCGTATAATCGGGGTAGTACCAGCCGCGCGGTGCTCCCGGATCGCCCGGAACCAGAAATCCCAGCGGTGCTCCTGGAAACCTCACTGATTGTCGGCCCGGCACAATACTGAAACTGAATCCGCGCGTGTCCGTTTCGGGGCTGGTGTACTCGTAGCGAAGACCGTAAGTGACGGTCAGTCGCGGAGTCGCCTTCCACTCATCTTGCGCGAACACGGCATATTGTCGCTGGTGCTCATTGCTCGGAGCTTTCGAATATTCACTAAACTCATCCATCGCTCCGAAGAGAAAATCCGCCAGATCGTTTCCGGAGCCGATCCCGCCCGGTCCGTAGGGATAGAAAATTCCATTCGTCTGGTAGGCGTAAACAGAGTTTTCCTGCATGATCCCGAATCGGGCGCCAAACTTAAGCGTGTGGTGACCGTGGTTCCACGTGAAGTTATCGGAAATCGCGTAGTTGTTGTCGGCCTTCCACGTCACATTCGGATCAAACCCGATGGTCATGCCGCTGGCAAACGCGATGGTCGGCGGCCCGAACGGATAATCCGAATTTATGTTCACACCCAGTTGTGAGGGCGTGGGCAGGTGACTGGTGGGGAGAGACGTTTGACGAAAGCGCTGTGCGGTGATCAGCAGTTCATTGAGCGTGGAAAGCGAGATCGCTTTCGTGTAATTGATATTGGCAAAGTAATCCCAATTTGTCGTGGCAGCGACGAACCCCGGAATATTGGCACCAAAAAACGGATTGGTGATCGGCTCTTTGTTGTAGCCGAGCGACAGCGCAATACGATCGTTGGTCGTCGGGTAGAAGTCGAACTTGCCCATGTACTGATTCGCGTTGTCAGTTCCTGAGCCTTGTGGAAACAGGACGCCACCGGGCGAGGTCGGAATGAGGCCGGCAGCAATATATTTCTGCGCAACCGGATCAAACCTTGTAGGATCGATGATGCCCTGGGCAGCTAACGTGGGGTTCGACTGATAGTAAGTGTGCGCGCTGGAGGTGCAGGGCCCGGCTCCGCCTGGGAGCTGGATGGCGGGATTTCCGGTCAGAAAACACTCTACATAAGGGTCCCCGGAAAAGTTCCCCGTTAACTCTGCGGGTGTATACACCGTTACGGGCCCTGCTATGTTCGCTTCGTTGATGGTCTGGGACAGCCGCTGCCCCTGGTACCCAAAAAAGAAGAAGAGCCGGTCTTTCCTGATTGGGCCACCGATGACCCCGCCGAACTGGTTGCGTTTGAGCACCTGGCGAGGCTGCCCAATTTCATTATCGATGTAGTCGTTGGCGTTCATCGCATCGTTGCGCAAGTACTCAAACAGCGATCCGTGCAAGGCATTGGTGCCCGACTTTAGCTCGACACTGATTGTCCCGCCGCCATTGCGGCCATACTCGGCCGTGTAGTTATTCTCAAGCAGTCGGAATTCTTGCACTGCTTCGGGATTCGGATTGAAAACGACCTGATTGCTGGTAGTCCGATTGTTGATGCCGCCATCAAGGAGGTAAGTTACGGCGTCACCACGGCCTCCGGCTATGCTGATTCCTCCCAGTCCGGTCTCGTTCGCGACGCTACCGTTGCTGGTGCCGTAGGTTCCAATGTCATCGGCGATGGGAAGGACGCCCGGTTGCGTGAGGGCGAGATCCAAGGTATTACGGCCGTTCAGTGGAAGATCCTGAATCGGCTTCCCGGTCACCGTCCCTCCGATTGTCGGATTCACGGTCTCGACCTGCGCAGACTGAGATTGGACGTCGACCACTTCATTGACGCTTCCCAGTTTCATGTGCACGTCAATGCGCAGCGCCTGGTTGATGGTAAGTTCCTCCGGCTCCGTCTTGGCCTTGGAGAAGCCCCGACTCTCGATCGTGACCGTGTACATCCCGATGGGGACGTCGAGCACCTGGTAGCTCCCCTTCTCGTCGGTCACAGTATTCCAGCTTACGTTCGTGCCGATGTTGGTTACCGTCACCTTGGCGCCACCAAGCGCTGCGCCTTGCTGATCGGTGACGATGCCGATGACGCGACCATTCGTGTTCTGGGCTGATGCGAGAACAGTAAGGAACACGGCGAGAGACAGGGCGATTGCCACCCGCCGTGTGTAGGGTGAGCAGGAAAGACGCTTGCAGTTGCGAACCACCATACAGAGCCCTCCAGGTTAAGGCATGTTTTTATGGCCGCGCAGATTGCAGAAGAGAATGTCCCGACGATTGAAGACGGAATACGTCAACAAAGTATGAAAGGCCGATCGAAGGGAGGATAGCATCACCGCAAAAGACTTCGCACGTCATAGAGGGCACCTCGCTGCTTGCGCGCCTTCAGTTCGACCTATCCTTTACGATACCCAGAACCTTACGAGAATTGTGGAAGGTTAGAAAAGTCCCCCATCCAGTGTCAAGCGGAAAATTCTCATCGAAGAAAAGCACTTTTCAGATCGTTAGACGGCGATTCGCCGTCAGAAAGTCGTGGTTGACGCGTCATCGCCCTATCAGTGCTTTGGCAGTCACATTCCACCGGGGTTGACCTCGTGAATGTCAGAGATTCCCGCTCCGACAGTGTCGATTGGTGCTTGCGTTAGCGCTTAGAAATGAACTGTATTGCGTTCAATTCCTTTGCGCTCGTAGCGCGCTCCTTCCCCGGAGGAAATCCATTTCCTCGTAGGATGTAAGCCAGCAGATCAAGGGTCTCTTTCTCGCTGAGGCTGCCTGGATCTGTTATCGGCATAGTGCTCCTGATCCGGCTGTAAAGCGCCCGCAACGGCTTTCCGTTCCAATGCGAGATGAAACCTTCTCCTTTCAGGCCCGGGGATTCATTCTGTCCTCCTGCGAGAGTCTCGCCGTGGCACAGACCGCATTTAGCCCGATAAATGGCTTGCCCTGATTTTGCCTGTGCTGCCGTATATACCCCGTCGTACACCGTCTTGTTTTGCACCGGGTGGCTAACGGGGGCGGCTGTCGCAGATCCAGAAGTGGCTTTCTCGGATTCGCCAGTCGACGTTGGTCCTGATGACCGTGCCAAGGCAACCAACTCGGGAGGATCCTTTTTGCTCCCGACTGCGACAACAACGTATTGCTTACCCTTATACATGTACGTCATTGGGCCGCCAGTCGTCCCCGATGGCAGTTCCATTTCCCAAATCACTTTGCCGGTGCCCTTGTCATAAGCGCGGAATTTCTTGCCCCAAGCGTAGGGCCCCGGCCCAGAACCAAAAATCGCGTCGCTGCCTTCGCCTAGGAACAGTAGAGTCTTTGTAACCAGCGGTGCTGGCCGACTCATTACTCCCAGCATCGGCAGGTTCAGGTCTTTCAGCATGGGGTGATTGCGCGGTCCGTCTCCGTCTGCCGCCATCCACACTTGCTCGCCGCGATCCATGTTGATGGCAGTAATGCGTCCATAAGGAGGCCTGGTATAGGGCAGGTCCCCGGGCATCTTCACGACGGAATAGTTCTTGCCCTCAGGTTCGTTGTATTCCATCGTCGCCTTCGAATCGGGTGCTTTGATGATTTGGAAGACCTCCGGCATGGTCATAGATACTGCGTAATACATGTCCGTCTCAGGATCGAATGCGCCAGTGTTCCAATTTCCCGAACCCCAGTCTCCCGGTGACATCAGGGTGCCCTGCTTCCCGGTTGCGTCAGTGCTCTTCATTGTCGGCGGTGTATAGAGGGGGCCCAAGACGAACGGTTTCACCGCTTCGACCGCCTGCCGATGTAAGGCAGGCGTGAAATCCATCAGGTCATTCTCTGTGAGCCCCTGCAGATCGAATGCAGGCGGCTTCGTGGGAAATGGCTGTGTAGGAGAGGAATGCTCTCCCGGAACTGTGGACTGCGGCACTGGGCGCTCTTCGATCGGCCACACAGGCTTGCCGTTGGTTCGGTCGAACACATACACGAATGCGTTCTTATTCGCCTGCATCACTGCCTTGATGGGTTTGCCGTCAACGGTAATATCACCAAGCACCGGAGGTCCGATGTTGTCGTATTCCCAAAGATCGTGGTGGATCATCTGGTAATACCATTTCAGTTTTCCGGTTTCGACATCTACCGCGACCAGGCTGTCTGAATAGAGGTTGTCGCCCGGTCTCCATCCTCCGTAGTACGAAGATGTGGGAGCCGTAAATGGGAGATAGACCAGACCAAGCTGCTCATCGGCGCTGAGCGGACACCAGGCGGACAGATTGCCTGCAATCTTGGCAGAATCATTCCCCCATGTGTCGTATCCCGGTTCGTCCGGTTTGGGCACCACGTGGAAAGTCCAAAGGAGTTTTCCGGAGCGGACATCGAAGCCTCTGACGTCATCTGGGGATGATTCCTTGACAAAGCCCCCATCTCCAGCTCCATTGGCAGCGCTACTGCCGGCGACGACCACCACATCTCGTACTACGATCGGCCCTGAAGTCCAATGGAAGCGTCCGCTATAAGGTCCGCTCATCTGCAGGTTTACTCTGCCGCTGTTGCCAAAATCAGGATAGAGACTGCCGTCTTTTGCATTCACGGCATACAGATAACTGCCGCGCACCAGCAGAAGGCGTAAGTCCGAACCCTTTTGCCAGGAATCAATCCCGCGCATGCTCTGCCCCGAAGCCTCCTTGAGGGTCGGGGTGAAGGGTTTCTGTGCCCAGATCGTCTTTCCAGTTGCCGGATCAATTGCCTCAAGCAAACCGACGGCGTCGGGAGTGTAGAGAACACCGCCGACCATAACGGGCGTTGCCTTGAAGTAGTGAGATGGACTGATATCGGGGAATTTCTCCGTGAGCGCCTGATCTACTCCCGGACGTTGCCAGACAATCCGAAGATCCTTGACGTTATCGCGATTGATCTGCTCAAGAGGGGAATACCTGTCGAACCCTTTCTCTCCCCCGTAATAGGGCCATTCCCCTTTGACCACCGTTCCTGACTGGCCAATCGCCAATTGGCAGGTGAAGATCATCAACACAACAACGGCAGAAAGTTTGGAGCGATGCATCGGTCCTCCGCGCCACAAAGAGACGAGACATGGACAAACTGCGGCTTGCCAAGGGTCTTAGTCACACCAATCTTCACTGCCGGCTGATGATCGAGATCCTCAAATGAGCAAAACCTTCCCACAACTTAGAAAGGTATGAAACGGTGCGCGATGCTAACAGTGCTCTGCGTCATGTGTCAAACGGATTTTTTTGCTTTGTTGCCTGCCGAATGTAAACGTAAAGAAAAGTCCATACTGCAAATCTTCTTGACAGCAGTTTGTATGTTTTCTAACCTTACGAACTTATAGTAATGTAAATTGCTGCATCAGACCACGACTCGCCTGCTTTACATGAGACTGGAGACGCTTCATGCGGCGATTGATTCTCCTGTGCGCGCTTTTGTGCCTGTGGCTGAGCCCAGCTTTTCCCCAAGACAGAGACTACGGCCGATCCATGGTCATTCACTGACCAAGGAATTGTGGCTATGAGCCAGTATTTGGCATCGCAAGCAGGAGCACAGATTCTTTTCCGCGGAGGTTCTGCGATCGACGCGGCTATGACCGGCACAAATGTTGCTGCTTCCGATCCCCGTGCCGATGGCGACGCCGAGCCGCAGCCGATGTTGGACCGGTAGAGAAGTGGGTCCGCACGATTAGAGATAGGGGCAGGGAATTCTGAATGCTTGATTACTCGATTCGATGAGCGAAGAGAAGCGTGACCGTCTGGGGATGAATCGTCGCATCACGCGCCGCGATTTCCTCAACGGCGTTGCGGTGAGCATTGGGGCGTTAGGCTACGCGCGCTGGCCTGATTTGACCTACGGTCTTCAAAGCTCACTGTCAGCTGGCGGCAACCCGCCTGCTTTGACTGGCATGAGAGGTCTCGCTCCGGGATCATTTGATGTTGCACACGCGCTGCGCGACGGAACGTTCTGGGAAAGTGCCGCAAGTCCTACGGACACTCACGAGACCTACGATCTCGTTGTCGTCGGAGGGGGCATCAGCGGTCTGGCGGCGGCTTACTTTTACCGCAAGCACGCGGGCAAAGACGCGCGCATTCTCATCCTTGACAACAACGATGACTTTGGTGGCCACGCCCGGCGCAACGAATTTCGCGTGTCGGGACGGCTCCTGCTGAGCAACGGTGGAACTCAATCGATCGAGAGTCCTGCGGAATACAGTGAAGTTTCCAAGCAAGTTCTCACGGATTTGGGCGTCCAGACGAAGGTCTTTTACAAAGCTTATGATGAGAAGCTGTACTCGCACCTCGGTACAGCTTGCTTCTTCGACAAAGAGACCTTCGGAGCAGATCGTCTCGTCCCTGGAATGGGCTCCACTCCGTGGCCCGAGTTTCTGCAAAAGAGTCCGTTATCAGAAAAGGTTCAGCGGGAGATCTCCCGTTTATACGAGGAAAAGAAAGACTATCTCGCCGGACTTTCTACAGGAGCGAAGCATGCACGTTTGGCCAAGATCAGCTATGCGAATTTCCTGACCCAAGTATGTAACGCCGATCCTGCGGTCCTGCCTTTTTTCCAGACTTATACGCACGATCTGTTTGCGGTTGGCATCGATGCAGTTTCGGCTCTTGCCTGTTACAGAAATCCTGACGACTACGACGCGTGCCACTACGCCGGTTTTGGCGGACTGAATCTAGGGGGGGGCAAAGAAAAGGAAGAACCTTACATTTTTCATTTTCCTGATGGCAACGCGTCGATCGCGCGTTTGCTGGTCCGGAGCCTTATTCCAGATGCCGTCCCAGGTCACACGATGGAAGATGTTGTCACGGCACGCGCCGACTACAGCAAGCTTGATCAGGCATCATCTCCCATCCGAATCCGTTTGAACTCAACGGCGGTTCGCGGCCAGAACTCCAGACCGTCAGAATCAGCCACGCAGGTTGACGTTTCATACGTGCAATCCGGCAAACTGAAGAAGGTGACAGGAAAGTGCTGCATTCTTGCCTGTTACAACAGCATGGTCCCATACTTGTGTCCGGACTTGCCCGAAAAGCAGAAGGAAGCCTTGCACTACTGCGTGAAGGAACCCTTCATCTACACGCATGTCGCCATTCGGAATTGGACTGCGTTCCACAAATTAGGAATCCGACAGATCGTTTCGCCCGGGAGCTTCCACAGTTTCACGATGCTCGATTTTCCCGTCAGCCTGGGAAGGTACGAATTTCCCAGCAAACCAGACGAACCCATGGTGCTTTTCATGTTGCGCACGCCTTGCAAGCCGGGCCTCCCGCGCCGCGATCAATACAAGATGGGCCGGTACGAATTAATTGGCACTCCCTTCTCGGAATTCGAGCGAAATATCCGAGAGCAACTGAATCGCATGCTGGGGTCGGCTGGCTTCGATTCTGCACGCGACATCGCCGCCATCACAGTGAATCGTTGGGCACACGGATATGCATACGAATATGACTCGTTGTTTGATCCGCACTGGGCTCCACAAGATCGTCCTTGTGTGATCGGCCGGAAACAATTTGGCCGAATCTCCATTGCCAATTCCGACTCTGCTGCCAGTGCTTACACGAATGCAGCAATCGACCAAGCCTATCGAGCCGTACAGGAACAAGTGAAGGGTGCATAGACATGTCTGATCTCGAAAAAGAAAACACGCAACCGTCTCGCGATCGCGAGCTTGGCATGCGCCGCAACATCACTCGGCGCGATTTCTTGAATGGCATCGCCGTTGGGGTCGGCGGGACGCTTGCCAGTCCCTGGATTGCTGGACTGCTTGAGGCCCAAACGAGCGCGACTTCCGCTCAGGATCGCCCTAGGTACTATCCTCCAACACTTACCGGAATGCGAGGGAGTCATCCTGGAGCTTTCGAAGTCGCACACGCGCTTCGAGACGGGACTTTCTGGGAGACAGCAGGAAAGCCGATCGATACGGGAGAAACGTTCGACTTGATCGTAGTGGGTGGGGGTGTGAGCGGCTTAGCGGCGGCTTATTTCTACCGTAAGCAAGCTGGGCCTTCTGCCCGCATTTTGATCCTCGACAATCATGACGATTTCGGAGGGCACGCGAAAAGGAACGAGTTTCACCTCGCCGGGCGGATGCTGCTAACGAATGGTGGCACGGTTGCGATCGAATCTCCGTTTCCTTATAGCAAAGAAGCACGTGGATTGCTGACAGAGTTGGGCATCGATCCTCCAGCGCTTCAAAAGAAGTACGCGAGTAATCACCCATACGGAGACCTGGGGTTTGGCTACTTCTTCGACAAGGAGACTTTCGGCACGGAGCGACTCGTGGCAAACGCGCCCGGAGGATTCTACGGCCGGCAGGGAGCATCGGGTAAGTGGGCAGAGTTTCTAGCACGCACGCCACTGTCCGCTGAGGCTCAGAAGGACATTGTTCGCATACAGGAAGCCAAGATCGATTACATGGAGGGTGTGGCTGAAGCGGAGAAGAAGGCGCGGCTTTCCAAGATGAGCTACAAGGATTTCTTGCTCAACCTGGTGAAGGCTCACCCCGATGTCATCCCCTTCTATCGGACTCGCACTCACGGCTTGTACGGCATCGGTATCGATGCGGTGCCGGCGCTCGATTGCTGGGCGATTCACTTCCCCGGATTTCAGGGCATGGGCCTTGATCGCGTGCCTTCGAAGGGCCTGAGCTTCACCGCATTGGGAGAGGTCACTCCGCAAGAGGAATATCATTTCCATTTTCCGGATGGAAACGCATCGATTGCGCGAATGTTAGTGCGGTCATTGGTTCCCGGTGTGGCTCCCGGAACCACTGCCGAGGATATCGTTACCGCCAAGATGGACTACAGCCGCCTGGATCATGGGGATTCTCCAATCCGAATTCGACTGAGCAGTACGGCTGTGCTTGCACGGCACGTGGGTGATTCTCGCTCCGCGAAACAAGTTGAGGTTGTCTATGGCCGTGATCAGAAAGCGTATACGGTGCGCGGAAAAGGGATCGTGCTGGCCTGCTGGAATATGGTCATCCCTTATCTTTGTCCAGACCTGCCTGCCGAACAGAAAGAAGCGCTGCACTACGGGGTGAAGGTTCCTCTGGTGTATTCGGTTGTTGGCCTGCGGAATTGGACCGCATTTCACAAGCTCGGTGTCCGGGGCATTTCTTGTCCAGGCATGTATCACAGTTCGATGAATCTGGATCAAGCTCCAAACATCGGCGAATACAGGACGCCGCAGTCTCCCGAGGATCCGGTGCTGGTCCATATGCTGAGGACCCCCTGCCAGCCGGGCCTTTCTGCAAGGAAACAGCAGCGTGCCGGACACTACGAGTTGCTTGCCACGTCGTTCGACACATTCGAACGAAACATCCGCGACCAATTTGGGCGAGTGTTAGGCGGCAGCGGTTTTGATCCCGCTCGCGATATCGAGGCGATTACCGTTAACCGCTGGCCGCATGGATACGCCTACGAATACAACCCGCTTTGGGATCCAGATTGGCCAGAGGGCAAAAGACCTTGCGACATCGCTCGCCGTCGCTTCGGACGAATCACGATTGCGAATTCGGATGCGGCTGCCGCGGCTTACACAGATCAGGCGATCGACCAAGGTTATCGAGCAGTGCAGGAGGTGCTGTCGAGCTAGCAGAGCTTATCCGAGGAGGAAAACTAGCGATGAAGCAGATCTTTCTTGCTGTTTTGTTAGCAGTCAACTTGGCTGCAGCTACGAAATGCGCGGCACAGCAATCTCAAACAGAAAAAGAGATTCTGGATCTGGAACAGAAAATGAACGCAGCTTATGCTGCCAACGACCTGCCAGCATACTTCGCCTACTACGCCGATGATTTCACGCAATGGCTGCCGGAAGGGCGCACCGATCTGCCGCAGTACAAGAAGCAATGGACAAAATTCATCCAAAGCGGCGGAAAGGTCGAGTCCGACAAGATCTCGGACATGCACATTCAACTCAGCCCTGCTGGAGATACCGTTGTTGCAAGTTATCTTCTAAACGTCAAGACGCGCTCGCCAAAGGGCAAGGTCAGCGACGAAGATTTCCACGAATCTGATGTCTGGTTCAAGCGAGATGGAACATGGAAGGTCGTCCATCTCCATTATTCCGCTGCGCCCAAAAAGAACTAATGCCGCAGTGTCCTTTCGGAGGATCATGAGCGACTCCGACGATCGTCGGCTTGGAATGGATCGCGTCATCACGCGCCGTGATTTCATGAATGGCGCGGCCATGGTGATCGGAGCATCTTTGTTGCCCCGGGCCCCCGAGTCGGACTCGTTTAACCGCCAGGAACCGCAAAACCAATCTGGGTACTACCCTCCTACGAGCACTGGGATGCGGGGTAGTCACACTGGCTCATTCGAGGCCGCACACAGTCTGCGGGACGGGACTTTCTGGAGCAGTGCGGCGGAACCGGTTAACACCGGGGAAGTCTACGATCTGGTGATTGTCGGGGCTGGGATTAGCGGCTTATCTGCTGCTTATTTTTTTCGTGAGCGGATAGCAAAATCAGCTCGTGTGTTGATTCTGCAGAACCACGACGATTTTGGCGGACACGCCAAACGAAACGAGTTTCACCTCGGCGGCAAGCTGCAACTCCTGAACGGCGGCACTCTTCTAATTGACAGCCCTACCCCTTACAGCCCAGTGGCAGACGGACTGCTCAAGAAACTCGGCATTAATCCTCCGAGGTTCGAACAGAAGTTCGCCGACCACACCCTGTACCGTTCGCTTGGTCTCCGATCCGCCGTGTTCTTCGATAAGGACACATTCGGCGAAGATCGGCTCGTGGTGGGCACTCCCGGCGGAGGGTGGGGCGAGGAAGGCCCCGGTCAGACGAAAACGTCGGAAAGCCATTGGAGGGAGTTCCTGAAAAAAACGCCCCTCTCTCCGCAAGTCCAGCACGACATCGTACGGATTCAAGCTGGCAAGGTGGACTACATGCCGGGACTTTCGTCGATGAAGAAGAAGGCCCGGCTCTGCAAAATGAGTTACCGCGATTTTCTGCTCAATGTGGCGAAGACGGATCCTGGCGTCATTCCTTTTTATCAGCGTCGAACCGAGGGAGAGTGGGGGGTGGGCATCGATGCCGAACCGGCTCTAGACTGTTGGGCACTTGGATTGCCGGGATTTCAGGGTATGGGTCTTAAGCCGGGCTCGGCGCCGCACATGAGCTATTCTGCCGCTGGATACGCCAATGGTAGCTCGTATCGGTTTCACTTTCCTGACGGC
>Ga0335071_10003773_pt1 | contig 15918 bp, 13 predicted proteins | sample Lox_Sample_15_FD_206724 | JGI IMG/M metagenome (GOLD analysis project Ga0335071, IMG submission 206724) | Soil microbial communities from Loxahatchee National Wildlife Refuge, Florida, United States - Lox_Sample_1.5 | ecosystem: Environmental > Terrestrial > Soil > Wetlands | place: USA... | reverse complement strand
CGCGATCCACGCCGACCGGGGCTCGGCGATGACGTCAAAGAACGTCGCCCAGCTGCTGATCGACCTCGGCGTCGCCCGCAGCCACTCGCGCCCGCGGGTGTCCAACGACAACCCGTTCAGCGAGTCCCAGTTCAAAACGCTGAAGTACCGCAACGATTTTCCCGAACGTTTCGACTCGATCGAGCACGCCCGCACCTGGTGCAAGGGCTTCTTCGACTACCTGCGGCACGAGCACCGCCATTCCGCGCTCGGCCTGCACACACCGGCGTCGGTGTACTTCGGCACCGCCGCCGACATCCAGGCCGAACGAGCCCGGGTCATGGCCGACGCCTACGCCGCCAACCCGAACCGGTTCGGCACCCCACCGCAGCCCCCGAAACTGCCGACCGCGGCATGGATCAACCCACCGGCCCCACAACCGAAAATAGCGTCCACATAATGAGACGCTGTCTCAAACACCTTGACAGCTACCGCATCAGCAGACAGCCGCTTCAGCGTTGCCAGTGTTGCAGCGACGTCGCAGCGGGCGTTGCGCCTCAGCAACGTACGAGAGTTCATGATCTTACCGGCGACCATCTGCTGCGCCAAGCCATTTCCGCCCTGGGCGTGCGCGGCGGTCTGCCGCCGCCTGACCTCGGCGTATCGCGGCGGCTGCCCTACCGCGAATCCCTGCAGCCAGCCGCCGGTGCTCATCCACAGCACGGGGATGTCGCGCGCGAAGCATTCGTGGAGTGCCTGGGTGCTGACCTGTACACGTCCGAATACCACTAACTGTGCAACGTCAATCAGCCGGAAGGAGGCGATCTGTTCGTTGTCGCGTGTGACTTCAAGCCTCGCGCTGCGAACGCCGACGAAGGCGCCTGGCTCCGTCACGTAGACAGGCCGCTGATCGGGATCGCGCGGCACAAGGCGACGCGGCGGCTGTTCCTGGCGCGCAAGCAGCGCGTTGGTCTCGTCTGGCAAGCACAGGCCGACCAGTGAACAGCGCACACATTTGGGGCTGTTCACGAGCGGGAGCGGTGCAGTGGCCTGCTGTGCGATCTGGCGTGCGGCCGCGACGATGTCGGTGACCCGCGCAAGCCGCTCGGATGTCAGTTCGACGCTGACCCGTCTCCGTGGTGTCGCGTAGTAGAGTTCGGCTCGATCGCAGCGATATCCGTTGTCGCGAAGGATGATTCCGTGGATACAGGCCTGAACCTCGTCGCTCGGCCACGGTGCGCCGTCGGGCTGTGGCTCACCCTTTTTGTAATCGACTGGGACCACACCATCGTCGACGCCGGTAATCACGTCGATCTTGGCGATGACACCGAGCCGTTGGGAACTAAGCGTCACTGAGCGTGCCGCACGTAACTCGCCAGCGTCGGGCAGTGGAGCGGCGCCGGTCTCGGTGTCGACGCGCTGGTGAACCTGTTCTCCGAGCCGGGTGTCGTCGTTATCGGCGAATCGTCCCTGCACCCACTCGAGGTAAAAGAGCCTTGGGCAGTAGACAAATTCGTTCACCATCCGGGCGGGCAGCAGATCCTCGTCCATCAGTCAGCGCTCCGGCACGAACAACCCCAGCCCGAAGTGACTGAGCCAACCCAACGGAAGCGGGCCGTGAACGGGCTGCGTGAATCGCAGCCGAATGAACTCGGCGGGCAGGTGGGCTTGGCCTTGGCGCGTGTCTCCACGCTGGCGCGCGCTGGGCCGGTGCCTGACAAACGCTGTCCACGGCCCGTCGATGAACTCGACATCGGATGCGTATGCGTGGCCACGTAATCCAAGTTCGCGCTGAATTTCGTTGACAACGAAGCTCCGCCATTCATCTCGGTTCTTCTTCGGGTATCGCGAGGGCGTGAATGGCGTCACAGCCTGCCATGTTTGGGCCGGTCCGACGAGTTCCGGGGCGACTTGCTCGACCGCGCCGATGCCGGAGACCCGTACCTGCATGCGGTGTTTGTAGTCGTAGAGGGCGCGAACATCGCACAATGCGCTCAGTTCTTTGTCGGCAAGCCCGCCGGGCACCCAGACCAGCAGTCCGGTCAGACGTCGGTCACGGATGATGGGCAGGTAGTGGGCGTGCATCCCGCCTTGCATCGGCGCGTCGTCGGAGGTCCTTCCGCCCAGCATGGTGCCCTCGGCGTTGCCCCCAAGTTGCTTGATAGCTGCCTGACGCAACAGGTCCGTGTAGATGGCGGCGTCAGTGTCTGGCGGCAACGCGGCATGGAGCAGGTCGAATCGCACCCCGGTGACCGTCTTCGTTGGCTGCCGATGCGGAACGGTAACGGGGAGGTCGGCGGGGCGGTCGAGACCGTAGGCCACGAGGCGCGATCCGAGCGGGAACCGCAATCCACCACGGCGCACGTCGGCAGGAGAGGCGAGAAGGGTATCTACGGCCAGCGGTAGTTCCGCCGCCAGAACGGATGTCGCTTCTGCGTAATCGTCCACATGCTCTGCCACGTCAAGAGGTTTCCAGATTGCGTGTCCGGCAGGTGTCGAATCTGTTTCGACGGCGCCGGTGCAAATGCTGTCGGCTCGGCCGAAGTACGGAATCGATTCGGCGATCCGTCGCAACGCGTCCCGCTTGTTGGGCTCCAGTTCGTTCGGCCACTGGATGGCGAGCTGATCTTCGCGACCGAATACGGCAAAGGCGTCGAGGGTGCGGTCCCTGCCGTCTTTGGCGTCCGGGTAGTAGTGCCTGCTGTGCGAAATACCATGGGAGGGAACGTAGAACGTCGGCGGTCCGGCCAGGTCGGCCAGCAGCGCATGTACGTTTTCCTCTGGCAGTTCAGGGCAACGGGTTTTCCAAACCGCGTACAGCGTCCGCAGCAGCCGCCACGGTGAGGGCGGCAACTCGACTGCGCCCTCGTTGACGTGCCGGTCCCAGGGCGTGGCGTGATACCGCCCGAGCGGGAAGGTCAGTACAAGGGTGGTGGGCACGGTCAGCCCTTCTTCCCGGACCATTCGACGGTGATTGCCTTGCCGTCTCCGAACGCGCCCTTTGATTTGGCGATGAGGCCGCGCAGCGTGGTGGTGAGCTTGTTGGCTGGCGGCAAATCTGGTCCGAACCGCGCGGTGACCGGTGACACCTGCTCAAGGTCGCACGCGGTGCGCAGCCGCAAGCCGCCGTCAAGGAGATTGCGAATCTCCCACAGCGCCAACGTTTCCAGCGCCTCGGTCGCGGGCTTGGGGAGTCCGTAGGAGCGCAGCAGTTCGACGTCGACAGCGAACGACGCAATGATGCGCTTGGCTGTCCATTCGATACGGGAGAACGGCACCGACCCGTACCCTTCGGCGGTGCCCCCTTCGCTCTCGCCGAGGTGGTGGCGCACATGGTCTGATTTGCGGCCACCGCTGACCCTGCGCTGGACGTCGTGGGCCTCGATCACGCCGGACACCACTCGGGTGAACCTCGGTTGGCCGAGCCACTGCTTCTGGGTGAAGAACACCCCATGCAGCAGGCAGAACGGATCCAGTTGTGCGACCGCTGCCGCCATGGCCGGGTAGTCGAGCGGGGTGTCATCGGTAAGACGGAGTCGCTCGCCGATCACGTCGACCATCGGCTTTTTGTTGAGGGTGGCCGTGTGGACGAACGGCGACGCCAGCCGATGCGCCTCCAGCCTGCTCGACGTCAGGAATTCGCCGGTCTTGGCGCGAACCACCCGCACATACGGCAGACCCGATACCGCGTCGACGGGCCGGTTCTCGGCGCCGTCCCAGGCCGTCGCTTCGAGCCGGTTGGCCATCGACTGCACGGATTCGACCAGCAGTGCGTCGACTTCTCGGCCGTCTTCGTATCTGGTGAAGGTGGCGGCACCGATATCGGGAAACCCGGTGGGCTGAAACGTGCTTCCGAACAGCGGCGCCAGTTCAACATCGTAGATATAGCGCGTGATCATGCACTTGCCTCCTGTTTCGGTGTGATTCGGTGCGATCCGACGACGGCGACGCGGCTTAGGGCAGCGTGGTGGTCGGCTGCCGCGGTGTTCAACAGCAGTGCGGCCGCCAGTCGGGTGCCGTCGTAGGGCGCGTCGGGGACGGTCACGACGTACCGCAACCCGGCGATGCGCAGCCGCCGAGAAGCATCGCGTAGAACATCGGGAATATGTCCGGCGATCAACTGGGCGGCCCATTCATGATCTGGGCGCACAAACAGCGACTCCGGTTTGTCCTCGATGCTCGTGTAGTGCAGCGGTGTCGCGGAGGTGAAGAGCAGCAGTAGATCAAGGGCAGGGGCGGGCGGTGAGGTAACTCCGGGCAGGTTCACGCCCCGCGTATAACGCCAGTCGACGCACGACAGGCCAAGTATCAGGGCTGCGGTTCGGTCGTCGTCGATCCCGCCCTCGACGAAGGCCAGGATGTCGCCGGACCGTAGCCGCATGCCTCGTTCGAAGACGATCCGCGCACCGCGCACCGACAGCGTCCGGTCGCGGATGGTTTCCTCAGTGGCGGACGGGAAGCTGCGGCGCCGCGCGATGTCGGCGAGGCCTGCCGCGAGGCCGCCAGCCAGTAGCGGATCGTCCAGCCATGTCTCGAACGGGTTGCGCTCGTCGTGGGAGGTCGCGACCGCCAACGCGATTCGCAGTTCACGGTCGTCATCGAGTGCATCGCGCAGGTGGTCGAACAGCTTGGCACCGTTGGGGAGGTGCAGTTCGGGCAGATCGGCTGCGCGCACCCTCCCGGATCGCGATGCCGCCGATCGGCATCTGCCGAGGGCGGCGAACACCTCTGCAAGCGCGGAAGGCTCGCCGCCACAAGCATGGTCGTAGATCGCTTGGTCCAGGGCGCGTAGCCGCGCGGCGGTGTACGGCGGCGGGTCCGACCTGCGAAGCACGTCGCACCAGCGGTCCAGCCTGGCCAGCAGGTCGACGCCGCCGCGAACACCGACCTCGATGCGGTCGGCGGGCACGGCGATCGGGCTGCGCCCGAGCCGGTTGACGAAGACGTGCCGCTGAAACGCGGCGATGCCCCGATCCACGCCCAGTGTGGCTGCCGCGCGAGCCATATCCAGACCCGACCGTGCGGTGTGGAAGTTCCAGTCGGCACGCCCCTCACCGAGCAGGTGCGCGATATCAGGGATGCGCATGGGTTCAGACCATTCCGGTGCCCACAGTTCGGCAAGCGGACGCTCTTCTGAAGCCGACGAGGCAAAGCCTGCCGTCGAACCCCACACCTGGAACGGCAGCGCCGCCCCAGGGTAGGCAGAGCCGTATCGCCGAACAACGGCGGTGGCGAACAGTAGCGTGCCCTCGATCAGGAGTAGGAATGTCCAGGGGTTGCCCACGGAGTTAGGTTCATCGGGCGCGCCGACACCGCCGGGGTCGAACTGCCCGGGGGACTCTGTAGGCAACGACGCACGCTGCTGTCCGTCGAGGGCCGATGTCAGCCACTCAGGGCTGCTAGGGCTTTCCAGCACGGCGCGGACCTGCTGCAGGTAGGTCACCGACAACTCCTGGCGACCCAGGTTGCCGCCGGTGCCGAGTAGCCGCGAGTACGACGGGTCGTTATCTTGCCCGAGTGCGATCGCCGCATCCAGCCACGCGAGGGCCGCATCCGGGAGTTCATTGCGGCACAGCCGGAGCACGTCGGGCTTACGGTTCTTCTCCCAAAGGTCGGTGATACCCAAGCGGCCCGCCTCACTGATTACCCGATCGCTTGCGGCTACGGCATCACGCAGCGGCCCCAGCCGCTCGTCGGTGCTGTCGCGAACCCACTGCACTATGCGCTCGGCTGTGGGACTCGTACCCTTCGCGACGAACCCCGATCCTGAATTCCACGGTGCCACAATCGATTCCGGCTGAAATTCGGAATAGATAGCGGCAGCAACGTCGTCGATCGCCGAAAATCGGCAGCGCAACACGTACACACCTTGCTGCCAATATCCTTCAGCCTCAACATCGAGCGTCCGAGCGACCGCTCGATGGACACCGAGGGCGGAGAGATACCCCGACAGCGGCGTAGCGCGGCAGCCCGTAAGCGGGAGTTCGCCCATCACACAACCCCATTCGCACTCGCCTGCCAGTCGGCAGCACGGACCAGGGCCTCGCAGAACGCCAACCGGAACAGCCCGAGATCAGCGCGGTCGCGCAACACAATGGCCCGACTCGTCAGTGAATCGACTCCATGGGTGGTGGGGCGCAGGGCCAATGTCACCGGCGGGATCGGCTGACCCTTGACAGCGAAACCGATGGTGCGGCTGCCATCCTGGACACCGAGCGTGACACCGGGCGGCTCGTCGGGCTGCCCCCGAATGGTTAGCCGCACTTTTCCGTGATGGGCGCCGACCAGATACACCACCAGATCAGGTTCCGGCTCACCCTCGAGCAACCCGGCCGACGCTTCGTGCAGCCACAGCGCACTGACCAGCTCGTGGCGAAAGTGCGCTGGATCGTGGCGCAACGGCCGATGACTGGGAGATTTGGCCCACAGAATGCCGTTAGTCGGCGGTGGAGCATCGGGATTCGCGTTGGCCAGCGATGCCTGGAACGTCGGGTGCGCCTTGCCGAGATCGTGAAGCAACGCCGCGCAACCGATCGCGCCGCGCTGCGGCCTGGTGAGGTCAAGGCTGCGGCCGAATCGGCGTATCAGCGCCCGTGCCGCGGTTTCGGTCTCCACAAGATGGTCGGCCAACGGCACCCACTTGGCGCAACCAGTCGACAGCGGATCGCGGTCGAAGGCGTCCGGTGTCCTCAACTCGACCGCGACGGGTTCAACAGCCCGCCTGCTGCCGGGGTCAAAACCACGCTCGGGCAAGTAGCCGCCACGCAGCGCATCCAGCACGATAACAGCAGTTGGACGGACATCGTCTCGGCGAGCGGCCCGCCACGTGCCATCCACCTGATCCCAGATACGGGCACGGGTCGGGTCCGATCTGATCATGTCCCGCACCTCGGCGATCGGCGCCTGGCACAACTCGGCGCGATCCACCGCAGGCATGTCGTCGGTGTCGAAGTGACGCCAGGCGACCGACACGGTTCGGTTGTCAGCGTCGCGGATGAACGCGCTGACGTCGATGTCGTCACCCGTGAGGTCGGGTGCGGTGTCGAAGAGGTCGACCAGATCGCGGCGCCGCAGGACAGGATGGATCGGCGGCGTGACGGCCACGTTCTGGTCGGCCAGTTCCCGGCCGGTCATCGCACAACCCTCCAGCGCAGTGAGTCCCGCCGCTGCGGAGCCGAGGTCATCCGGGTCGTAGGGTAGGTGCGCCTGGGCACTGGGCGGCACGGTCCACAACAGTCGCGCATCAGCGGCGCGCCCATCGCGGTTGCACCGGCCCGCGCGCTGCACAATCGACGGCTATGGCGCAACCTCGGTGATCAACAACTCCGAGGTCACGTCCACGCCAGCTTCCAGGACCTGGGTAGCGATTACTATCGTGCCGGTCGGGCCAGGATCGGCAAGCGCTGCCGCTGTGTTCGACGCACGGTCGGCGAGCCGGAACCGCGAATGCAGCAGCACGAATTCGGCATCCGGCGCAAGCTTGGCCAGCTGTGTGTGCACCTCCAGCGCGCGCTCGACCGTGTTCAACATGACCAACGTCCGGGTGCCCGCCCGGTGTTCGGCAACCACCCGCGCCGCCAGTGCCGCCGGATATTTTTTCGGGTCGGTGCCCAGGTCGAGCCGCCCCACGGTGCGGGTCGCGGCCATGCGGTGGCCGAGTTCGCCCACGCCTTTAGTGACGTCCACCACTGATAGCGGCCGGTGCAGGTTGACGGTGGACAGCTCGGCCACGTCGATCGTCGCCGACATCCACATCGACCGGCACGGCAGTGCAGTGCCGAAAGCCTCGCGCAGACCTTGCAGTTGAAGCGACGTGGGCAAGCCCGGTCCCATCAACTGCACCTCGTCGAAGACGAACTGCACCCCTGCATGCAGCAGACCGAAGCTCATCGGCCAGGCCGAGCGGAACTCCGCGAAGCCGCGCATGAGCAGCCGCGACAACACCATATCCTGCGTGCCAACGAAGATTCGCTCGGTGTCCGGATGCATCTTCCATTCGTGATCGCGGCCGTCCTCGCCGCCCATCAACACGTGCACCCCAACCGGATCGGCCAACGCCTGGACCCATTCGCGCGTTTTGCTCACCGTCTGATCAACAAGGGTGCGCTGCGGCAACACCACCACCAGCCAATGCGGCGTTGCTGCGCGCACGGTCCGATCAGGGTGAGCGATCCTCCGATACAGCCACGGCAACACCGCCGCCAGCGTCTTTCCCGAGCCGGTCGGCGCACGGAGCATCTCCGGCAACCCCAACTCCGCCAACCTCGTCTGATACGGATACGGCACCTGTCCGCCCGTCGCCGCTGCGACGAAATCCTTGAATCCCACTAGCCAGCCCGCCGAATCAGATCGGACACATGATCATGGCTCACTGACCTCCATAGGAGTCACGCCTCGACGTACCGATGGTTCGCTGTCAGCCGAGCCACGACAAGGGCCTTTCGGCACCTGGCAAATCCCGTCAGCGAGGCTACGAAGGGGCTTCGGGGCCAGCTGCCCACAATCCTGACAAGGGCTCCGCCAAGTAGAATTGATTTGCTTCACGAGATGCGTCGCCAAGCTCCGACTGGACGGCAGGCCAACCCCACGCTCGTGGGTGGCTCGGATGACGAAGCGGCCGACACCGACCGGCGCGGGCAAGAGCGCCTCCCCTAGGGAGGCTCGGCATTGGGAGTCTCCATGTCCGGGTATGTCTGGGATCTTTCTGGCACCGATGACCAGTGCGACTCGTATGGGCCGGGCCATCAGATTCATTGGATTCATTTCAACCACTCCATGCGGGAGCAATCGGTGGTCATCCCCGTCACCGCAGTGGTAGACGACGACGGGCTGGTGCACATCAAGGGCGATGGCCTATCTCTGGTGCGGTGGAATCACCGCCCGGCGCTGCTGCACGATGCGCTGCAACGCTTCGGCGGGATGGCTGACTGGAAGCCACGCTGGCACCTCCTGGCGGTTCCGACGGAAGCATTCATGGGGAGTGCGCGAAGCGTGTTCAACTTGGCGACGCTGGCCAAGAGGAGCGAATCTTACGTTGTGCGGTCTACCAACCCCAACCACCTGGTTCCCAGCGCGCCGTCACCGACGAATGTGTCGCCCCTGCGGATCGCCGACTGGTACGTGGCTAGGCGTAAAGCAATGCAAGAAACGAAGTCTTTCTGCGGCAAGGCGGAGAGCTAGAACCCATCCACCGCGCAGGTTCTTTCAGCGTGCTGCCAGATAATCGGGCTGGCCTGCCGTGTTTCAAGATGAAACATTGCGCCAGAACGTTGCACGTCCCATTTGATAGGCGTGTACCCGGCAAACAGGGCTCCCTGCCCGTGCAGAGGTATCTCATTGCCCCGCCGTGGGCTTCGGTGTAGCCATCGCTCCAAGCGCAGCCATCATCTGGGCATGGTCGTCATCGGACAGGTGCGTGTAGATCACCAGCGTTGTGGTGACCTCTGAGTGCCCGATGAACGGGCTCAGTTGCAACGGCCGAATACTGTCTGCGGCTAATCAAGCTGGGTCGTCGCCGGTGACTGTTCACCGAACCCAATACCGACAGCTCCCATTTGACAAAAGCGATCGCTATCACGCCGCCGGATCGTGAGGGTCAAGCCGTTCGGCTGGAATCATTTCGTGTTCGATTTCATCCATGCCGGATTGGACGCAAGCCGGTCACGACCGGTTTCATGACACCGGCTGCGGCGACCTCAACGGCGACCCGATGGCGCTGACTTCGGACGGCGCACGCCAGTGTCGCCCTCCTATCCATACCAGCAACACGTCACACCAACCGTTTAGGGATACCTCGCGATGCCTCAGCTGAACCCAATTCCATTCGCGCAGGCCAAGATACAGGAGACTATCGGCAACACGCGCCGGATGGCTGGCGAACTACTCGACACTGGCTGGGACTGACCCTGTCCTGGCTGTGAATAGGCACCTGCCCCCGTGCCCGAACGACTGGGCCAAAGGCCCCACACCGTCGGCGTGGCCTCGGTGCCAACGGATGGGCGCAGTTAATCACTACGCAGCGCGGTGACGGGTTAGGTTGACGACGAACGAGAACACGCCTGGAGAGGTGCTTTCACAATGTCCAACCATTTCACCGGCCTGAGTCTCGGACCGCCGCTCGGAGATCAGCGCCTTGACCTGTGTGATCTGTACGCGTTCCAATCGCCGACCAACAGCTCGCGGACCGTCCTGATCCTCAGCGCCAATCCGAACGCCGACGCGCTGCACCCGGATGCCATCTATCGATTGGCGATCGACACCGACGGTGACCTGGTTAACGACATCGCGTTCAGTTTTGTGTTCTCCACCCCGGTGGACGGCCAGCAGACGGTCAACGTGTTCATAGCCCGCGGTGAACAGTCCCGTTCACCCGAGCCAGTTGGCGAGCAGATCTTCACCGATGTCGAGGTGTCATTCGGATCGCAGCCGAGTGTCGTCACCGCCGGTGATATCACGTTCGCCGCCGGTGCTCGAAGCGATGCCTTCTTCTTCGACTTCGACGGCATCAAGAACCTGTTCGACACCAGCGGCAAGCGCAATTTCACCGCTCCTCATCTCGCCGAACTCGGAGGCAAATCGCCGTGGACGGGCCAGGATTCGAACACCGAGGCCAATGTCTGCTCGATGGCGATCGAGCTGCCGACGAGCACACTCGGCGCGACAGGGCCGATCCGGATCTGGGGTCGTTGCAGCCTGCGCGAGAACGGCACACTGAATCATGTGGACCGGGCCGGGCACCCGTCGGTGAGCAGTTTCTTTAATACCGACGACACCAAACTGGAGTACAACGCCAGCGAGCCCCCGAACGACTGGAACCGGTGGCTTGACCAGTTCGTCCACCTGATGGGTCACACCGGCGGCTACACCCGGGAGGAGGCCATCGCCGTCATCGAGAAGGAGGGCACGCTGCCGGACATGCTGACCTTCGACCCGGCCAAACCGGCGCAGTACCCAAATGGCCGGGTGTTCACCGACGATGTCATCGACTACCGGCTGGCGTTCCTCACCAAGGGCGAGTGTCCGCCGTCGGGCCTCTCACCGCATACCGACACACTGACCGAGTTCCCATATCTCGGTCCGCCGCATGCACCCTAACCGAGCTGCGGGGCGGCGCTCGACCAGGTAGCGAAAGGAGGCCGCCGCGATGACTGACTACCGAAAGTGCCTGACGCACTTCACCAATCCTGATCACCTGCTTCCCAACGCGCCGTCTCCGACGAGTGTGTCGCCCCTGCGCATCGCTGCCCGGTATTTGGGCGGGAGGCCAAGGTCTCAGCGGCGCAGTTAACCTTGCGTCAGAGCTGATTGCATCGGGTGTGACCACACAGCCCGTCGAGACCGTGGTCGCGGTGCTGGCTGCAAGCCGTGGCGGCGTGTCGATCAACACGGCCGCCAAGGCGTCGGGGATCAGTTACAGGACTGCGCAGCGGATCGTGGAGGCTGCCGCAGCCTACCGGCAGCGGCAGCTCGCGGCGGTCGGCTGACGGGTCACGCCACCGCCAAAATGGGTGGAAGCACCCTGCGGATTACTGCTGACTGGGTGGCCCTGCCTCACCGCAAAATCACCTGGCGGTGACTAAGCCGGAAACGGGATGGCACATGCATGGCACGACCGCCATGTTAAGGAAGAGAAACCGCCTCCGAGCTGCATAAACAGGGGTGCCCCCGGCAGGATTCGAACCTGCGGCCTTCTGCTCGGAGGCAGGCTGCTAGCGCCGAGCTGGAAAAGTAGACGACGTCCGAGCCAGAACCAGTCGCAGGGGCCAGCCCCTGCGAGGGTGCGTCCACACATTGCTGACGACAGGGTCGTCGTGGACACCCCATTGCACCACGAGATACACCCCTACAGATAAGACCGTTCCCCACGATCAAAACCAAACCCAAAATCACCATGGGACACAGTCGGATACACCCCAAAACTGGTCTGCGTCTGACTTCGCGTGGTCTGCGTCTGACTTCGCCGCAGAGATCGGGCTGAGAAATTACCCAAGCGTGGCAGGCTTCTCGGGTGACCCGAGAGGAGCTGTTCATGCCCGATCCCAACGGCCGTCGCCGTCCGTCGAAGCTGTCGGCGGAGACGAAATGGGAGATCTTCTTACAGGTGACATCGGGGGAGATCACCCAGGCCGAGGCCGCCCGCAAGTGGCGCGTCGATGTGTCGACGGTGATTGGGATCCGGCGCACGGTCAAGGACGCCGCGTTGTCGGCTTTGGCGCGCAAGCCGGGTCGTCCTGGCGCGCAACGCGATTGGCAGCTCGAAGCCGCCCGGGCGGAGATCGCGCAGCTCACCGAGGCGGTCAAGGCGCAGGCCATCGAGTTGGCGGTCGTGCGGGGAAAATCCGGGTGGGGCTAAGCGGGCCGGTGCCGGTGCGGGTCCCCGCCGAGGTCAAGGAGCTGGTCCTGAAGACTGTCGACGACGCGGTCGTGGCCGGGTTCGCCCACACCTGGGCGTGCTCGCTGTGGCAGGTCTCCGACTGCCGGGTACACCGTTGGCGGGCACGCCGGCGCGACGAGGGCACCCTGGTCGACCGGGCGCCGGGCGGGCACCCGGTGCACGCGCTGCTGCCCGACGAGGTGGCGGCGATCCTCGACATCGCCGAACGCTGGGGCACCGTCGACCGCAGCCATCGCAAGCTCGCGCACCGCGGCTCCTACCAGGGCATCGTGTGGGTGTCGCCGTCCAGCTTCCGCCGCGTGCTGGTCGAGCACGGCCTGTCCCTACCCGAACCGGCGCCGCGCACGCGATCGGAGAAGCGCCCGTGGCCGGACTGGCTGGTGTGGGCGCCGAACCGGATCTGGATCTGGGACGCAACACATTTCACCCGCGCCCGCCGGGTCTGCTTCGCAATCGTGGACCTGGTGAGCCGCAAGTGGATCGACACCCTGGTCTCGGTCGAGGAGACCGCCACCCAGGTCACGGTGCTGTTCGAGCGCGCACTTGAGCTCGAGGGCCTGCTGGAGCGGCTTACCGACGAACGCCTCGAGCTGGATCCCGACGACCCGCGCCGGCCGATCCTACTGGCCGTCAGCGACAACGGGCCGCCGATGACCGCCCGCGACACCCGCGCGTTCATGGCGCTGATGGCCATCGCCCAGCACCACGGCCGCCCCGGTGTGCCCCAGGATCAGGCGTGGATCGAGTCGTTCTTCGGCCACGTCAAGGGCGAGTGGCCGCACCTGGAAACCATCGCCGAGCCGTCGCTGCTGGAAGCCGAACTGGCAAGAGTGCGAACGGAATACAATTCCGTGAGGCTGCACGAAGCGATCGGATACGTGACTCCCGACGACGAGCACACCGGTCGCGGCGAAGCCATCCGGCAAGCCCGCCGCGACGGACTCGAGTGTGCCCGGCAGCGGCGACTCGACTACCATCGCCACACCAGCGCCGACCCCACCGGGGAGATGCCATGAGTTGGGTAATTTCTCACGCCATCTCTGCGGTTAAGTCAGAAACGCCTCATCACCCAAACCGCGTAACCCACCATCACCCGGGTCGCCCCTTGTGGTCACCCCAATTTTCGTGTCAGTCAGGTCGCGATGGTGTTGGGTCAGGGCGCCCGCGACCGCGGCGCGCGTTGTGACGAGATTCCCGACAGCCTGCCGGGTATCGGATATGTCGCCGAAGATGGCAGCGCCGAGATGATCCGCGTGCGGGCCTTCGAGGTCACCAACGCCGATATTGACTGGCTTGCCGCGACTTACCGGCCGCGGCGGGTCAACGGCGACGCAGAGTCGGGGCACCGCTCATGAATACCGCAGAGCGGGCGGTCAACGAGGCCAGACGTGCGTTTGATCCGGCGATCCTTGGGGCCGCTTGGCCGCCCGTCGATGGTGACTACCGGGCGTCTCCAGTGACAGCCGAGATTGTTGCTCGTGCCGCCTCGGCGGGCTATCCACAGTGGTGGGCCAAGGTCGGATCGGTCGGATACTGCAGCAAGCCGGTTCACCTTGTCGGCCGCGGCTACGGCAGGACCCGGCTGTCGGTGCTGGCCCGCTGCAAGAACCGCCGCGGCGCGGTGTGCCCGTCATGCTCGGACCTCTACCGCGGCGACACCTGGCACCTGGTGCACGCTGGCGCGGCTGGTGAGTCCGAGCTTGGCGTCCCGACCACTGTTTCGACGCATCCGATGGTGTTCGCCACCCTCACTGCTCCCAGTTTCGGAGCCGTGCACACCTGCCACAAGAATGCGGCCGGTACCGCGCGTCGCTGCCACCCCGACAACACCGGACAACAATGCCGGCATGGTAAACCGTTGAACTGCAACACGATACACAACATCAATGATCCGCTGGTGGGCCAACCACTATGTGCGGACTGCTACGACTACCGCGGACACGTTGAATTCTCCTGGCACGCACCCGCATTGTGGCACCGATTCACCATCGCGCTGCGCCGGCAGCTGGCCCGGCGCCTACGCGAGCTCGACACAGACCCCAATTCGGTGCGGCTGTCCTATGTCAAAGTCGCCGAATTGCAGGCCCGCGCCATCCCACACTTTCACGCCCTGATCCGCCTCGACGACGCCACCAGCCCCACCGACGCGCCCGCCCCACCGTTGGCCGGCGTCGACGCCGGTGAGCTGGTCGGGCTGATCGTGCAGGCCGCCGCCACCGTCCGCTTGCGCATCGAGACGCCCGCCGGCACGGACGTGGTGCGGTTCGGCACCCAGATCGACGCCCAACCCGTCACCAACCGCGTCGGCGAGACTGACGACCGCGACGGCATTGCGGGCCGGCGGGTGGCGGGCTACCTGGCGAAATACGTCACCAAATCCGTCGCCGACTTCGGTCTCGGCACTCATCGCATCTCCCCGCATGTCATTGGCACCCTGCCGGTCTCCGAGCATGTGCGACGCATCTTGCACACCATCGCCGAGCTGGCCCGCCGACCCGGCCGGGCGATCATGCTGACCTGGCTGCATTGCCTGGGATTTCGCGGGCACATCACCACCAAAACCCGGCGCTACTCCACCACCCTGCAGGCCCTACGCGCACGGCGCTTCCGTTGGCAGATGATGCGCAACCACCTGCCGGCCGAACTCGACCAACTGGCTCACATCAAAGCCGACGACGATGAACCCGTCCTATGGGAGTTTCGCGGCTGTGGGCACGCCACCACGGGGGAGCGGCTGCTCGTACTCACCGCCGCCCTCCGCGCTCGCCAGCGTCGCCAGGCCGCACGCGATGCGCTCACCGACACCCCACCGCCGGAGGCCAGCCCATGACCGGACACCAAGACGCGCGGCGAGCGAGAGATCTGTGCTGTGAATGACAAATCCAGCGCCGACAGGAGACGGTCGGTTGAGAACGGAGAAACGGGAAGTCGCGATGTCAACGTCAATGCTGGCGCAGACCGGACCCAGCCTCCACCTGGCGGACGCGAGAATTTCGGCACCGTTCGTTGCCCCTATGCACCGCCAGCACTTAATCCTGCTGCGGCCCAGGTTCTCCTACGAATCCTTCGAGAGGCAGCGATTCAGCGCCCGGTTGCGGCGTGAGGGAAGATAGACAGCGTGCCGGACGAGGTCGACGAGTGGGCAGCGCTAGACGAAGTATTAGGGGTTGAATCAATCGATCTTCCGGAGAACAGCCTGGGACCGCTGGCGTTCTACGGCCGATGCTCGACAGAGGACAACCAGGATCCCGAAACGTCCTTAGGGTGGCAGCTCGGCAACGCCAGCAAGTTTGTCGAGCCGCTGGGCGGCGTGGTGGTTGCCGAGTACTTCGACGTGGGCCAGTCTCGCTCGGTCCCCTGGGACCGGCCGGACGATGCCCGTCGATTGTTGAGTGATCTCAAAGATCCGAACCGAGGCTGGGATGGGGTTGTTGTAGGCGAGGGAACACGGTGCTGGTTCGGAAACCAGTTCTCCCTGGTTGCTCCGCGTTTCGCAAACTACGGTGTGCAGCTCTGGATTCCGGAACTCGGCGGTAGGTTCGATT
>Ga0335071_10003772_pt1 | contig 15920 bp, 14 predicted proteins | sample Lox_Sample_15_FD_206724 | JGI IMG/M metagenome (GOLD analysis project Ga0335071, IMG submission 206724) | Soil microbial communities from Loxahatchee National Wildlife Refuge, Florida, United States - Lox_Sample_1.5 | ecosystem: Environmental > Terrestrial > Soil > Wetlands | place: USA... | reverse complement strand
GGTTTGTCGGGGGTTTGCCTTATGCCGAACCTCGGTGGATCAGCCGATATCTATATGGAAGCGCTTCATGGACCCACACTCTCAACGCAAGCCGGGCCAACTGTTCGAATACTTTCTCTACACAGCGATCATTCTGGAAACCGGACTCGCCGCGTTTTTCTATAAGCTGGCGTTCCAGGATTCGGGCCTCGCCTGGCTCAAAGCTTGTTTCGCGGTATTTTACTTCGCGTTTCTGGGGTGGGCCGTCGGGCAACTCAACAAGTTGCACCGCAAGCGCAAGGTTGTCGAAACGGAGTTGGAGCCGGAGGAAGAGGCGCCCCCGCCCGATTTCGCGGAGGCCGAACCTATGGTGCGGGAGCCTGCGCCAATACGTCGCTCCGCGGCACGGCCCCTCCTTGGGCTGACCGTCGCTCAAATCGCGATTGTAGTGATTGTGTTCGGAACCGCCGTGGCCACGTTCAGCTGGGCGTTTCGAATGCTGCAGTCGGGAAGGTAGAGCGCAGGCTAGGCCGCGGCTGGTGCGGGGTTGCCCTTCAGCAAACGGTTCACAGTATCCGAAGGCTGCGCGCCGTTCTTGATCCAATACTCAATGCGATCGTGCTTCAAGTCGATCACCGGCGGCTGGCTGACAGGATTATAGAAACCCACCACTTCCACCGAGCGGCTGTTGCGCGCGCGTTCCTTGTCGATCACGACCACGCGATAAGTCGGCTTTTTCTTGGCGCCAAAACGCGCCAGTCGTATCATTAGCATGCTCTCAGCTATTGTAACATCGGCAGCTTCAGCTTGCCCAGGCGCTTGCCCAGGAACCCGCCGCCGGTAATGCTTTTCATCATTTTTCGCGCCTGCGCGTATTGCTTGAGCAGCGCGTTCACTTCCTGAACCGTGGTGCCGCTGCCTTTGGCGATTCGGCGGCGCCGGGCGCCATTGATGATCATGTGATTGGCGCGCTCCTTGGCGGTCATCGAATCGATGATGGCCACCACGCGCGTAATCTCGTTCTCATCCACCTTCACGTCCTTCAGGTTCTTCATGGGCCCGATCTGCGGCATCATGCCCAGCAGCGATTCCAGCGGCCCCAGCTTGCGAATCTGCCGCAACTGATCGCGGAAATCCTCCAGCGTAAACTCATTGTCGATGAGCTTGCGCTGCATCTCTTCGGCGTCCTTCTGATCGATGTTCTCCTGTACTTTGTCGATCAGCGACAGCATGTCTCCCATGCCCAGGATGCGTTGCGCCACGCGGTCCGGATGGAACGGCTCCAGCGCGTCGAATTTCTCGCCCACGCCGACGAACTTCAGCGGCTGCCCCGTGATGTTGCGAATGGAGAGCGCCCCGCCGCCGCGGGCATCGCCATCCATCTTGGTCAGGATCACGCCCGTGATTCCCAGCCGCTTGTGAAATTCATCGGCCGATTTCACGGCGTCCTGGCCGGTCATGGCGTCGGCCACAAACAAGATTTCCGACGGCGCCAGATCCTCCTTCAGCTCTTGCAGTTCCTGCATGAGTTGATCGTCGATGTGCAGGCGGCCGGCGGTATCCACCAGCAGCACATCGCGGCCTGCCTGCCGCGCTTCACGTAGAGCCGAGCGCGCCAGATCCTTCGGCTTGGTCTCTTCGGGCATGCCTTCGTAAATCGGCAGTTTAATGTCGCGCGCGATCACCGCGAGTTGCTGCCGCGCAGCTGGACGGTAGACGTCCACCGAAACCATCAGCGGGCTGTGGCCGTTCTTAGAAAGCCAGCGCGACAACTTGCCCGTCGTCGTCGTTTTGCCCGAACCTTGCAACCCGACGATCAGGATCGTGGTCGGCGGCTCGTTGGCCATGCGCAGCTTGGATTGATGGCTACCCAGCGTCTTGATCAGCTCGTCTCGGACGATCTTCACCACCTGCTGCGTCGGCGACAGAGCGGTAAGTACATCCTCGCCCATCGCCTTGGCTTTAATCGCTTCGATAAACTGTTTGACGACCCGGAAATGGACGTCGGCCTCCAGCAGCGCCACGCGGATCTCCCGCAGCGCCGCGTCCATGTTTTCGGCCGTCAATTTCCCTTCGCCGCGCAGGTTCTTGAACACCCGCTGCAGCTTGTCGGATAAGTTATCGAACATGATTTACTTCGGAGCAGACCGCACGAAGGCGGCGCCTTTTATCCATTATAAGGCACGCCCTCCGAATGGGTGCCGGTAGCTTCTCAAGTCTGGTGGCCAACAGAAACGGTCACTCCCCCCTCGCGTTCACGCTCCCACCGCAAATATTCCTGCCCCTCCCACAACGATTTACGCCATTCCCGCCCCCATCGTTTCCATCCACCAGGCGTAGCCTGGATTGGATGGGCCGGGCGATTTGGCGCCGCATGCGAATGGTCAACACAGCGAAATTTCCAAACGAACCCAATCCCAAAAACGAACACTGGAACTTTCGACTCCAGCGCCGTAGCCTCCGCCTACGGAGTGGGCAGGGCCTTCCGGTAGAAGTCCGCCATGGACTTGTGCAGGCCGTCCAGGCAGGCTGTCTTGGTGTACAGCATGTGGCCGGCGTCGCAGTAGGTGAGACTCAGGTGGTCGCTGAACGCCGAAGGCAGGCCCATGTGGCTGGCCGTGTACTCGGTGGCAAAGAACGGCGTCGCCAGGTCGTAGTAGCCGTTGGCGATCATCACCCTCAGGCTGGGGTTCTGCGTCATCGCCTGGCGCAGCATCTCTGCCACGTTGACGTAGCGGTTCTCGAATTTTTCGTAGCTCCACGGCCGGACTTTGTCCGTCAGGACCTCGTAAGGCTCGTCGGTCTCGTATTTCAATTGCGTCCGGATGTAGTCGTTGAACATCGCCGTGTAGACGCCCTGAACCGAAGCGTAGCTGGCGTCATAGTCCGGGCGGTCTCCGGCGCCGTCTCCATCCACGCCTTTCAGCCGGCTGTCATAGCGTCCAATCGTGACGCGCTCTTTACGCAGGAGTTCCTTGCGGAAGCGGCCGGGAGCCACGCGCAGATTGGACTCGTCGATGAATTCTTCGGAAAGCCCGGTCAGGCGGGACAGACCTTTGAGCACATTGGCGCGCTCGGCGGTCGTGAGCTTGTCGCCCTTCATCAGCGCCTCGGAGTATTCACCGCCCGCGAAGCGCCGCGATTCACCGATCGCCTTTTCGAAGCTGTCCTCGAGATCTTTGGGGAGCTTCTTGTGATACCAGGCCGCAGCGGTGTAGGTGGGCAGATACAGCGCATACGGCAGTTCGTTGCCCGGTGCGAAAGAGACCGTCTGGAAATTGAGCACCGCCGAGATCAGCGTGATGCCGTTCAGGTACAGGCCGTCGTTGTCGAGCAAGTACTCCGAAAGCGCCGAGGCGCGCGTCGTCCCGTAACTCTCGCCCGCCAGAAACTTTGGCGATGCCCAACGCTGCGCGCGCACCAGATACAGCCGGATGAACTCCGCCACGGATTCCAGATCGCCATCGAATCCGTGAAATTGGTCGGCTTTTTCAACCGACGCCGCGCGGCTAAAGCCCGTGGTCACCGGATCGATGAACACCAGATCGGTAAATTCAAGCGCAGTGTCGTCGTTGTCTACCAGGCGATACGGCGGTTTGGGCTGTTCGCCGTCGACGCCCATTTCGACGCGTTTCGGACCCAAGGCGCCGATATGCAGCCACACGGAGGAGGATCCGGGTCCTCCGTTGAACGAGAACGTAATGGGACGCCTGGAGAGGTCCTGCACGTCGCTGCGCGTATAGGCGACATAGAAGATACTGGCCCACTGCTTATCGTCCTTCTTCAAGATCAGCGTGCCGGCGGTGGCCGTGTAGGGGATGGTCTTGCCGTTGATCTGGATGGAATGCTCGGTTTTGACCGTGGTTTCCTTGAGCGCGGGCGCGGGTTTGGAGGTTTCGGCGTCCGCCGATGGCTTGGGATGCTCCTGGCCCCTCAGCCCGGTTATAGCGGAGCAGATTGCAGCAACGAGGATCGCTAACCGCAGGGAGACCATTCGATGATCTTAGCGTGGTTGCCGGGTCACGCGTGCTACACTCAGCCTCAAAGCCCTCCATGCTGTTGTCTTACTTACACAAGGTGGCTGCCCGGGAGAATCTGTCGGCCGAAGAGGCGCGTCAGGCGATGCTGGCGGTTCTAGGCGGCGACGCAACCACGCCGCAGATCGCCGCGTTTCTCGCGGCCCTCCGGACCAAGGGCGAAACCGCCGAGGAGTTGCTGGGCTTCGCACGTGGGATGCGCGAGAAGGTGCAACGCATCGACGTGCGCGTGGATTCCGAGCCGTTATTGGACACCTGCGGCACGGGCGGCGACGGCGGTTCGACGTTCAACATTTCCACCATCGCAGCGTTCGTCGTTGCGGGCGCGGGAGTGCGTGTCGCCAAGCACGGCAACCGGTCTCTATCCAGCCAATGCGGTAGCGCCGATATGTTGGAGGAACTCGGCGTCAACGTTTCCATCTCGCCCGAGCAGGTCGCGCGAGCGGTTCGCGAAATCGGTATCGGTTTTCTCTTTGCGCCCCTGCTGCATCCCGCGATGAAGCACGCCCAGCCGGCAAGGCTGGAACTCAAGATGCGCACGGTCTTCAACCTGCTCGGCCCGCTGACCAATCCCGCCGGAGCCACGCACCAATTGATTGGCGCGCCCTCGGCTCACGCCGCCGAACTGATGGCGAACGCACTGGCTGGCCTGGAACCGGAGCGCGCCTTCGTGGTCCACGGCGCCGATGGACTCGACGAAGTGACTACCACGGGCGAGACGCTGGCCTTCGAAGTCACCCGGCATCGAGTGCGGAGTTTCGCATGGACACCGGCCGATTTTTGCGTGTCGCAGGCCCGGATTGCGGACCTGGCGGGTGGGGACCGCGCCCGGAACCGCAATATAGCGGCGGCTGTCCTCCATGGTACGCCCGGCCCGCACCGCGACATCGTTTTGGTAAACTCGGCGGCCGCGCTGTTAGCCGCCGAAGTTGCCGGCGACCTTCGCGAGGCCATGGCGCAGGCGGCTCACTCCATCGATTCCGGAGCAGCCTGGGCGAAGTTGCAGCGCCTGACCGAATTTAGCCGCGGCTAAGTACGTAGTCGGACAACTGAAGCATGTTGTCCACTAAGATGTCAGGCGGATAGTCGCGAAACGTCTCGGGCTGAAACCCGTAGGACACGCCGCAGGCCTTCACCTTGGCATTCCGCGCCGTCAGGACATCTACGCTGCTGTCACCCACCATGATGGTCCGCTCGCGCGCCGCGCCGCTCTCGCCCAGCAGTTTCTCGATGCCGACCGGGTCGGGCTTCTTCTGCTCGAAGCTGTTGCCGCCGTAGACCTGAAAGAAGTGCTCCTTCAATCCCAGCCCTTCCACCAGCGAACGGCTGAACCGCACCGGCTTGTTGGTCAGCACAGCCATCTTGACTCCCGCGCCGTGCAGGTGATCGAGCGCCTCGCGCACACCCGGATACAGGCGAGTGTTGTCCAGCATGTGCGCGCGGTAGTAGCTCAGAAAGTACTCGAGCGCCCGCTGTACGTCATCCTCGCTGGCATCCGGTCCGAGGGCCCGCCGCATCAGTACCGGCGCGCCATTGCCGACATAAGACGACACCAGTTCCTCAGAAATCGGCCCCAGATTCATCAGGGCGCGTGCGGCGTTCACGGAGTGCACCAGATCCAGCTTGGAATCGATCAGGGTACCGTCCAGATCGAAAATCAACAAAGTCATTCGTGCCGCAAGCCCTCCGGCTTCCGCGAGGCGCTCTCGGTCCAGGCTTTCTTCACCCGGTCGCGAGCTTCATAGAACGCGTCTTTGATTTCGTGTGGAGTCAAGGCGGCCAGAACGCCGGAAACGTCGATAACGTAAGGCATCAGTTTCGAATTGACGACGGAACGAGGCGGCGGCGACGGCGCAAAGGCCAGCAGCACTGTGACCAAAGCGGCGGCGATGATCGCGCCGCGCACCAGGCCGAAGACCCCGCCCAGCAAGCGGTCGAACCACGATAGCCCGATCCACTTCAGGAATTTCGCTAGGATGCTTCCAAGAATTGCTCCGGCCACCAGTACGACCACGAAGATCAGAAAGAAGCCAAGCAGATTGGCGATGGCCTTCGAACTGACGTAATCCAGAAAATACGCGCCGACGATGCCGTAAGACCAGAAGCCGGCGAAGATGCCCACCAGCGCTGCGATGAACCCCACTCCGACGCGCGCGAATCCGGCCGCGAATCCGGTGACCACCGACGAGAGAACTACCAGCAGAAGCAGCAGGTCTACCCAATTCACAGCGTCTTCCCCGTCAAGATGCGATAAGCCTCGCGGTATTTCTCGCTGGTGCGCTCCATCACCTCAGTCGGCAGGGCGGGGGTCGGAGGCTGTTTGTTCCAGTGAATCGACTCCAGGTAGTCCCGCACGTACTGCTTGTCGAAGGAAGGCTGCGGGCCGCCCGGTTGGTAACCGGCGCGGGGCCAGAAACGAGACGAGTCCGGCGTCAAAACTTCGTCGGCCAGGACGAGCTGATCGTTCACAAATCCGAACTCGAATTTAGTATCCGCGATGATGACCCCGCGCGTCTCAGCGTATTCCGCCGCCTTTTTGTAGATCTGGAGCGTCAGGTTACGCAACTGGCCGGCAAGAGCCTCGCCGATCCCGTGCGCAACAGTCTCGAACGAAATATTCTCGTCGTGGCCGGATTGTGCTTTAGAAGCAGGCGTGAAGATCGGCTCCGGAAGCCGGTCGCTCTCGCGCAGGCCGGCGGGTAGGCTGATGCCGCAGATTTTGCCCTCGCGCTTGTAATCCTTCCATCCCGATCCGGAAACGTAACCGCGCGCCACACATTCCACGTCGATCATTTTCGCCCGCTTCACCAGCATGGATCGTCCTTCCAGTTGGTCGCGATGCCCGCGGAACTCGGGCGGGTAATCGTTCACATTGGCCGAGACGAAATGATTCGGGACGATCTCCCGCAGCAGATCCAGCCAGAAGATGGTGAGCGCAGTGAGGACGCGGCCCTTGTCGGGAATCGGCGTCGGCAGAATATAGTCGAACGCGGACAGCCGGTCGCTGGCCACGATGACCAGATAGTCGCCGGCTTCGTAGATGTCACGTACTTTACCGCGGGCGCGCAATGGAACGCCGGGCAGGTTGGTTTCGAAGATGGGAGCCAATCTCTACTGGTATCACGTTGGAGCGAATTTTTCTAATCGAGACTTCCGTTAACCGTGACCGCTGCGGTGTGCGTAAGTTTTGCCGCGTTACCGCGACGTGTCGCACCCCAAGTCAACCAATTAGCAGTGGCGTTGTTCGTGCACCGGAAATTGGGAAAGGAGTAACACGCCCATATGAATTGGGACAGAATTGAAGGCAACTGGAAACAGATGAAGGGCAAGGCCCGCGAAAAGTGGGGCAAGCTCACCGACAGTGATTTCGAACAAGTGGCTGGTCGCAAGGATCAACTTGTCGGACGAATCCAGGAACGCTACGGCATCGCCAAAGACGAAGCCGAGGAACAAGTTGACGAATGGGCCCAGACACAAACCGTCGAAATGCACGATACGGGCGCACAAAAACAACACGCCGGGCGCCACTGATTCGCCGGATCGTCTGAAAGCAGAAGGCCGCCTCTCAGGGCGGCCTTTCCAATCCGTATACTGAGGAGTTGCCACACTTCGTAGTCACCGGAGGAGCCGGATTCATCGGGTCGGCGCTCGTCCGCGCCTTGCTGGCGCGTGGCGGCGAGGTTCACGTCGTCGACAGCCTGCTGACCGGTTTTGAGAACAACCTGGACGAAGTGCGGTCGCGCATTGCGTTCAGCCCCTCGGATATCCGCGATTATCCAGCGGTAGCGAAGGCGGTCCAAGGCGCTGACATTGTCTTTCACCTGGCGGCGATTCCTTCCGTGCCGCGCTCCATTCACGATCCCGTCCCTTCGCACGAAGTGAACATCGACGGCACATTTAATGTTCTCCGCGCCTGCGCGGAGGCAAAGGTGCGGCGCGTGGTCTACGCGGCGTCATCCTCCGCCTACGGCGATACCGAGGTTTTGCCGAAAGTGGAGACAATGCTACCGAGCCCGAAGTCTCCGTACGCGGCGCAGAAGCTCGCGGGCGAATACTATGCCAGCGTGTTCCACTCGTGCTTCGGTCTGGAGACGGTCGCGCTGCGGTTCTTCAACGTTTACGGTGAGCGGCAGGACCCGTCCAGCCCGTACTCCGGCGTGCTATCGCTTTTTTTGAAGGCTCTGGTGGAACGCCAGCCGCCCACGATCTTCGGCGACGGAAACCAGACGCGAGATTTCACCTATGTCCAGGATGTCGCCTCGCTGTGTTGCAAAGCGGCGGAGGCGCAGGGAGTCGCGGGAAAAATGTACAACGCCGGGAACGGCAACCGCTATTCGCTGAACGAGGTCTGGGAGCTCTTGCAGAAGATTGAAGGCATTCACTTGCCGGCGAAGTTCGGGCCGCCTCGGGAAGGTGACGTGCGTGACTCGCAAGCGGACACTACTTTAGCGCGCCGTGACCTGGGGCACGAGCCGAAGTTCACACTGGAAGATGGGCTGCGTCGCACGCTGGCGTGGTTTCGCACGCAATAAGATGCTAGACGTTATTCGCGACACCATCCGCAAGATCCCGCGCGGCAAGGTCTCGACCTACGGTGATGTGGCGAAGGCGGCCGGATTCCCCGGCGCCGCCCGTCAGGTGGTCTGGGCGCTGCACAATTCGCGCGGCCTGCCGTGGCATCGAGTTGTCGGGGCGGGCGGGAGGATTTCTCTGCCGGGCGAGAACGGGCTGGAGCAGCGCCTGCGGCTCCAAACCGAAGGCGTCGCCTTTCGCGGGGCGCGGGTTTGGATGGAAAAACACCAGCACAGGTTCCCTGCGCGTGCTCCGCGCAAGCGCGTGAAGAAATGCGTCTAGCCCACCTGCAGCACGATCTTCCCGCGCGTGTGGCCCGTGGCATTCATCTCGTGCGCTTTCGCCACCTCGTTCAAAGGCAGCACCGCATCCAGGTACACCTTGAGCTTGCCCGCATCCACCAGCCGCGCGATTTCGGCCAGTTGCGCTCCGTTCGCCTGCACCATCACGCCGGCCTGCCGGACGCCATGCGCCCTGGCTTCCTCCTCCGATGCCGGGCCCAGGATGGAAATCAGAATCCCGCCCTTCTTGAGCGTCTTCCAGGATCGCGTCCGTATCTCGCCCGCCATCGCGTCCAGCACCATGTCGGCGTCGTTCACGACGTCTTCAAAGCGCGTTGTTTCGTAGTTGATCGGCTGATCGACTCCCAGCTCTTTCAGGAACTCCTGATTGCGGCCCGACGCGGTTCCGGCCACCCGCGCGCCCTTCAACTTCGCGAACTGTACCGCGAAAATTCCGACTCCACCGGCCGCTGCATGAATCAGAACCTTTTGGTTCGCGCTCAGTCCGCCCGCTTCCAGCGCCTGCCAGGCTGTCAGAGCGGCCAGTGGAATGGCGGCCGCGTGAGCATGATCCAGCGACTTCGGCTTGAGCGCGATCTCGGATGCTCGTACCACGATGTATTCGGCGTAGGCGCCCGCTCGCAATATGTCGGGACGTGAATACACTTCGTCGGCGGGCTTCCATTCGCTGACGCCCGCGCCAACAGACTCCACAACGCCCGACAGATCCCAACCGATGACGATGGGAAGCGAATAATCCAGGAAACCTCTCGCATAGCCGGCGCGAATCTTCCAATCCACCGGATTCACACCCGCCGCGTGCACGCGCACCAAAACCTCGCCCGCCACCGGCTCGGGCCGCGGGCAATCCTCGTACCGCAGCATTTCTGGGCCACCGTAGCCGTGCAGGCGCACGGCTTTCATCGTCGCCATCGGGTCAGCCTCCTGATAAGAATCTTCGACTATACGGGACGGCCGTTTCGTGCGCAACCGCTTCGGGAACGCGCACGCTTCCTGCATACTGGTAAGAAGTGTTCCATTACATTGAGAAGCAGATTTCCCGGCGTGTCGCGGAGTGTGTCCGCTCCGAGTATGGGGCCGAGAGTGGCGGCGCCCTGGAGCAACCGAAGCAATCCTCTTTCGGCGAATTGGCGATTCCCGTTGCGTTTCACCTGGCGCGGCAATTGAAGAAGCCGCCCAAGGCAATTGCGGCCGAGATCGTCACTCGCTTGGGTGCGCTCGACGGTGTTTCAGCGCTGGACGTGGCCGGCAACGGCTACATCAACGTCCGGCTGGACCGCGGCGCCTACGGACTCGGCGTCCTGCAGGGCAGGGGAGAAGCTCGCGAAACGGCTCCCGGCAAGATCATCGTCGAGCACACCAATATCAATCCCAACAAGGCGGCCCACATCGGGCACCTGCGAAACGCAGTGTTGGGGGACACGTTCGTGCGTATGCTGCGCGCCAACGGCCGGACCGTGGAAGTGCAGAATTACATTGACAACACCGGCGTGCAAGTAGCCGATGTGGTCGTCGGCTTCGAGCGAATGGAAGGAAAATCCGCCCCCGACGTTCAAAACCTGCTCGCCGATCCAGCCGTGCGTTTCGACTATTACTGCTGGGATCTCTACGCTCGCATCTCGACGCACTTCGCCGAGCATCCTGAAGATCTGGCCTGGCGGCTGCAAACACTGCACGCCATCGAGCATCACACGGGCGATGCGTCGCAACTTGCCGCCGTGGTCGCTGACGCGATCGTGAACTGCCACCTCACCACCATGGATCGGCTGGGCATTCACTACGACGTGCTTCCGCGTGAGAGCGAAATCCTGACGCTGAAGTTCTGGGAGACGGCGTTCGAGCAATTGAAAGAGCGAAAGGCGATCTATTTCGAGACCGAAGGCAAGAACAAGGGCTGCTGGGTGATGCCGGCCAGCGCCTTCAAACAGCAGACCGGAGAAGATACCGACGACAGCAAGGTGATCGTGCGATCCAACAACACGGTCACCTACGTGGGCAAGGACATCGCCTACCAGCTTTGGAAGTTCGGCCTTCTGGGCAAGGACTTCTTCTACCGCCCATGGCGAACCGTCGGAGGCCACGTCGTGTACGCCAGCACGTCCGAGCCGCAGCCGCCTGGACCGCAGTTCGGGCGGGGCGAATCGGTCTACAACGTCATCGACTCGCGCCAGTCTTATCTGCAGGATGTCGTCGTCGCGGGCTTGCGCGCGCTCGGCTACAACGAGCAGGCTGATCGGTCCATCCATTTCTCCTACGAGATGGTCGCGCTATCGCCGCGCACCTGCGTCGAACTCGGCATTGAGCTATCGGACGAGGACAAGAAGCGGCCCTACGTCGAAGTCTCCGGCCGCAAAGGTCTCGGCGTGAAAGCGGACGACCTCATCGACAAGCTGATCGAGAAGGCGCAGGAGGAAGTGGACTCGCGCCATCCCGAAGCGCCCGCCGCCGAGCGCCGTGAAGTTGCCAGCCAGATTGCCGTCGGAGCGCTGCGCTACTTCATGCTTAAGTACACGCGTAATTCGGTGATCGCTTTCGACCTGCAGGAAGCGCTCAGCTTCGAGGGCGAAACCGGTCCGTACGTGCAGTACACCACTGTGCGTGGGCGCAACATTCTGCGCAAACTGGCCGAGCGTGGCGAATCGCTGCCCGACTTCGCGAAGGCGCTGGATGCGGCGGCCTTCGCGAGGCAGCTCGGCGACGAGAACCTCTGGCAGCTTCTCCTGATGGCCTCCAAGGCCGATTCCGCCATCGACCGCGCCGTCGCCTCCGGTGAGCCCGCGCACGTCGCGAAATACGCGTTTCAGCTCGCGCAGGCGTTCAACAATTTCTATCACAGCTATCCCGTGCTGACCGAAGAAAACGCCGAGAAGCGCACCTTCCTTTTGTGGATGACTGACTACTTCCGCAGCCAGCTCGCCCGCACGCTCGCCGTGCTTGGCATCGCGGTGCCGGAATACATGTAGCAGCGCGGGACGGACGAATCTGTCCCAAGCGGCAGGATTCCAGCTTTAGAGGGAGGCCGGCCCGCGCGTGTGGACAGATCCGTCTGTCCCATGCTCCCCCATGCTACGGAACTCGAACTACTTGACCTGGCCCCAGGCGCGCAAGCGCTTCGAGAGCCTCGGGTATCAGCGTCGCCAGATCCTCTAGATTCGTGGTGCGAGCCCGTAAGACCAGCAGGGAAATCGAGCGGCCAAGCAAGCTCTGCTGGGAGGGCATGTTCTGATCCACCGTGATCAAAACAGCAAAGCCGGCTTGTTCTGCAGCGTTCAGCAGGTCGCCGTTCGCCAGACCTGTGAACCCAGCATACCGGCACGTTTGGCACTCATGGCCAACGAACTGATACCGCAGTGCCTCGTCGATGTACTCGTCCAGGAGAAGGCGCATCAGCGCGCGAGCAACGACTCTTTGGCTTCTTCCAGCGCCTGTAACGCCTGTTCACGGCTGACCGTGGGGAAGCCCTCCAGAAACCGTTCCAAGCTATGTCCCGCCTCAAGATAGTCGAATAAGGTGCTCACCAATACGCGCGTACCTCGAAAGGTCGGAGCGCCCGACATTATAGCGGGATCGCGAACGATGACCGACTCCATATCCCTATTGTGCCCTAGTTGGGAGCAAGGCGACCATCCGCGTTCCAGCTCTGTTCCAGATTCCGAGGTTCGCTCGCCCGCACGCTCGCCGTGCTTGGCATCGCGGTGCCGGAATACATGTAGCAGCGCGGGACGGACGAATCTGTCCCAAGCGGCAGGATTCCAGCTTTAGAGGGAGGCCGGCCCGCGCGTGTGGACAGATCCGTCTGTCCCATGCTCTCTGCGCGTGTGGACAGATCCGTCTGTCCCCATGCTCCCCGCAGTGCCGGAATATATGTAGCAGCGTCTACAATGGAAAGTGAATGGCACAATCGAATAGTTTCGGCGCCGCTTCCTCGTTGACCGCCGGCGGCAGCCAGTACCGCTATTACTCTCTCGAATCTTTGGAAAAGCGCGGCGTCGCGAAAATCTCCCGCATCCCTTATTCCATCCGGATCCTGCTTGAAAATCTGCTGCGGACTGAAAACGGCCAGACCGTGAAGGCCTCCGACATCGAATACGTCGCGAAATGGCAGATCGGCGGGCCGGCACAAGAGATCAACTTCAGCCCGGCGCGCGTGCTGCTGCAGGATTTCACCGGCGTCCCTTGCGTCGTCGACCTGGCCGCCATGCGCGACGCTCTGCGCGATATGGGCGCCGATCCGAAGCGCGCCAATCCTCTGATCCCCGCCGACCTGGTGATCGATCACTCCGTGCAGGTTGACCAGTTCGGCTCCAAAGAAGCGTTCGGGATCAACGCGCTGCTCGAGTTCCAACGCAACCAGGAGCGCTATGCGTTTCTGCGTTGGGGGCAGAAGGCTTTCGAGAACTTCCGTGTCGTGCCGCCCGATACCGGCATCGTGCACCAGGTGAATCTGGAGTACCTTGCTCCGGTGGTCTTCACGGACCGAAAGCAGTCGCCTGTGCTGGCTTATCCCGATACGCTCGTCGGAACCGATTCACATACCACGATGATCAACGGCCTGGGCGTGGTCGGCTGGGGTGTCGGCGGTATCGAAGCCGAGGCCTGCATGCTCGGCCAGCCCATCTCGATGTTGTTGCCCGAAGTGGTCGGCTTCAAGCTGAAGGGCCAGTTGTCCCAAGGCTCCACCGCGACTGACCTGGTGCTGACCGTCACGCAGATGCTGCGCAAGAAGGGCGTCGTCGGAAAGTTCGTCGAGTTTTACGGACCGGGCGTGGCCGCACTGTCGCTGGCCGACCGCGCCACCATCGGCAACATGGCGCCCGAGTACGGCGCTACGATTGGCTTCTTCCCGATCGATCATCAGACGCTCGACTACCTGCGGCTCTCCAACCGGCCGCCGGAATTGATCGCGCTGGTGGAGGCATATGCCAAGGCGCAGGGACTCTTCCTGCTGCCCGATTCGCCGGATCCCGAGTACTCCGACACGCTGGAACTGGACCTGGGCACGGTCGTGCCGTCGCTCGCCGGCCCCAAGCGTCCGCAGGATCGCATCAACCTGCCGGACGTGAAGAAGAACTTCCTCGACGGGCTCAACGCGCCGCCGAAGACCGCCGAAATTTCCTCCAACGGATCGAAGGCGACCATCCAGGACGGCTCAGTAGTCATTGCCGCCATCACGAGTTGCACCAACACCTCCAACCCCTCGGTGCTGGTAGCCGCAGGCCTGCTCGCCAAAAAGGCTGTCGAAAAGGGCCTGAGCACGAAGCCTTGGGTGAAATCCAGCCTCGCGCCCGGCTCCAAGGTCGTCTCCGACTATCTGGACGACGCAGGCCTCACGCCGTATCTCGATCAGTTGCACTTCAACCTGGTCGGCTACGGATGCACCACCTGCATCGGAAACAGCGGGCCGTTGCCGGATTCGGTAGCCGAAGCGGTGCAGAAGGGCAAGCTGACCGTTGCCGCCGTCCTCAGCGGCAACCGCAACTTTGAAGGCCGAGTGAATCCGCTGGTGCGCGCCAATTACCTGGCTTCGCCGCCCCTCGTCGTGGCGTACGCGCTCGCCGGACGCATGGACATCGACCTCGCTAACGAACCGATCGGTGAGGGCAAGGACGGCAAGAGTGTTTACCTGAAGGACATCTGGCCGTCGCCCGAGGAAGTGCAGGCCGTGGTGAAGCGCTCCGTGCGGAGCGAAATGTTCCACAAAGAATATTCGGAGGTTTTCCAAGGCGACCAGCGCTGGAATTCCGTCAAGGTGCCCGCGGGCGATCTCTACGAGTGGACCGGCGATTCTACCTACATCCGCAAAGCGCCCTACTTCGACCACATGGTCGATCCGAAGACGTCGGTGCACGATCTCATAGCTATGCGGGCGCTCGCTGTACTCGGCGACTCCATCACGACGGACCACATTTCACCGGCGGGCAACATCGCAGTCGACAGTCCGGCGGGGAAATATCTGGTCGAGCATGGCGTGAAGCCGGCCGATTTCAACTCCTACGGCGCGCGGCGCGGAAACCATGAAGTGATGGTGCGTGGTACCTTCGCCAATATTCGGCTGCGCAACATCCTGGCGCCGGGAACCGAGGGCGGCTGGACGACGCATATCTCTTCGGGCGAAAAGATGACCATCTACGACGCCTCCGTGCGGTATCAGCAGGAAGGCACGCCGCTGGTTATTATCGCGGGCAAGGAGTACGGCACGGGTTCATCGCGCGACTGGGCGGCGAAGGGCACGCTGCTGCTCGGTGTCCGCGCGGTCATTGCGGAAAGCTTCGAGCGCATCCATCGCTCCAATCTGGTGGGAATGGGCGTGCTGCCCTTGCAATTCTTGCCCGGTCAGAACCGCGAATCGCTCGGATTGACCGGCTCCGAATCGTACTCCATCGAAGGCATCCCGCAGGCGATCGCGTCCGGCTCGAAAGCGCGCGTGCGCGCTGACGGAAAAACGTTCGAAGTCACCGTGCGGATCGACACGCCGCAGGAAGCCGAGTACTATCGCAGCGGCGGCATTTTGCCGTATGTGCTGCGGCAGTTGGCCGCGAAATAATCAATCCAGCACGCGGACAAACTCCGCGATGATGCGGTACTTGTCCTCGTCCGGATCGAGGTCCCAGGAAGGGTAGTCGGGATTGAGCGATTCCAGCCGGATGCGCTCGTGCCGCCAGCCTTCTTCGGTTTCCACCTTGTGGCTCTGGTAGCGCTTCACGGCGTAACTGTTGTCGGTGCGATTCTCAGCCAGCACCAGGCGGCCCTGCCGCGATCCGGCGACGCCGTGACGGAACACGCAAAGCGATCCATCCGGAATGAGCGGCTCCATGGAATGGCCTGCGATTTCGGCAACAAACATGTCGGGCTCGAGGCGCAGATTCTCCGGCGTTTCGATCCAGCCCTGCTCGCTCACTTCCTCGTTTTCCAGGAATTTTCCCGCCGCTGCCCGCAGCGAATAGCGCGGCAGGTGCGTCTGGAACCGCTGCACCTGGCTCTGAATGTTCTTCCTGTACAGCCGGTCCAACGCGCGCGTGTAGTCGTCCAC
>Ga0335071_10003771_pt1 | contig 15921 bp, 12 predicted proteins | sample Lox_Sample_15_FD_206724 | JGI IMG/M metagenome (GOLD analysis project Ga0335071, IMG submission 206724) | Soil microbial communities from Loxahatchee National Wildlife Refuge, Florida, United States - Lox_Sample_1.5 | ecosystem: Environmental > Terrestrial > Soil > Wetlands | place: USA... | reverse complement strand
CGAGACCGCCGCCTCGAGGCCGGGCTGGGCTGCGACCTCGAGCAGCGGGCCAGCGATGAGAAGGAGGCAGGTTCCGCGAGGGCCCGGGGCCAGTCGCGCCCAGACTCCGAAGGGGCTATCGCACACCTGTACGTCGCCTTCTTCGTCGACGAGCTTTCGCGGATCTTGTCCGGCGTACCGGGCAGCGCGACCAAGAAGCCGTGAGAGTAGGTCACCGTCGGACGACATCGACCTCCCCCTTCCCGCTCACACCGGGTGCATCATAGGAGCACCACGGACACGGCGAACTCGGCTGGCGTGGCCGTGCGCGGCCGGGCGCGGCGTGGCTTGACCGACGGACGTGGCTCCGCTATGTTGGACGCACCATTCCGACGGGACGAGGGACGCGGCCCGACGACTCCCGGCCAACTCCGGCAGCAGCCGGCTCGGTGGCAATGCCGCGCAATGGTGAACGCATGGCACCCACGACCAGGTCTAGCGACACTCTCGAGAGCATGCGCCCCCGGCGTGTGACGAGGTCCACGCCGCCGGCGGACGAGACCTGCAAGCTCACCCGGGTGGTCGAGACCGGGCGACTGAAGCTCGCGGTCTGGACGTGCACCGAGCCGCAGCTCTACTCCAGGACCAGGATGAACGCGTACCGGTTCCCCCAGCGGTACGCGCGGAAGTGGTGGCCGGGCTGCCGCAGCGCCTGGTACGACGCCCACTACTTCGATCTGGGCGAATCGAAGTCCTGCTTCCCCGGCCTGACGCAGTTCGTGGTGTACGAAGGCGGGAAGGGCTCCGCGCGGCGCCGCTGACCAGCACGCCCTCCGCTGTCCGTCCTGGCGCTACTCTCCTGATGGTCCGAGCCCTCCGGGGGTCAATCATGAAGAATGAAGCATTGGCCAGCTCGCCCGGCGATGCCTGGGCGACGCTGGAAGCAGGCCTCGCACGCGCCCTGGCTTCCCTGGGTGGGAAGGAGTGGCAGTACCTGATCCTCTCCGACCAGCGGACGTGGTGGTACGTGCAGTTCGCCGCCCAGGCGGAATCGGCGCTCCGTGCCGAGGCCGTGAGCAACGAGTTCCTCGCGGCGGGACATCTCCTGAGCGAGGGCCAGATGGCGGCGCTCGCGGCGCTCGGCTGGACGCCGCCCGAGGCGCAGCGCGCGAAGGGCGACGCCCCGGCGGAGCTGAACTACTGTGCCGAGTTCGAGCGCCCCGTCGACTTCGATCGCGTCGCCACCCTGGCCGTCCGGACGCTTCGCGAGGTGCTTCAGGTTCCCTCTCCGGACCACCTGCGGTACGCAGCCTTCGAGCGCGCCGGCCGCAACATCGTGGTGCCCGGCCTCGAGGTGCTGGAGCGAGAGGGCCCTGACCAGAAGACGGCGTCTCCGAGCGTCGACGCGATCCGGAGCGAGGTCCTCGGGGCGATCCGGAAGGCCTCCGGCAACCCCGGCCTCGAGCTCGACAAGGACAAGGACATCGAGGTCCGTTACGGGAGCGCGGTGCTGTACGTCCGCGTGCACGAGAAGCCGCCGTACGTCAGCATCTTCTCTCCGGTCCTCAGGGGCGTCCCCCCGAGCGAGGACCTCGTCCGGCGCCTCGACGAGCTCAACCGGCAGGTGCGGTTCGCGAGGGTCTTCGAGCTGGAGGGGGCGATCTACGCCGCGTGCGAGGTCTTCGCGAAGCCCCTGGTGCTCGAGCACGTCGTGCACGCGTGCCGCACCATGGGCGAGTTCGTGGACGACATCGACGAGGGGCTGCAGGCGCAGTTCGGGGGCCGGACGGCATTCGGTCCGGCGCTCCCGGCACCGGAGCTGAAGAACTGAGCCGGACCACGCTCCATCGAGCCCACGCGGCAGTAGTTCCAAGCCGCGGAGGACGCCTGCCGAAGCAGGCGGCTCGCCGGCCCGGTCCGGGCTACGTCGCGCGGCTGTACAGCATCTGCAGCTGCTCGACCCGGGCCTGGAAGGCGCGGCGAGCGTCCTCCGGCCCCTCGATGGTGGCCTCGCCGCCGTAGCCGAGCACGACGCCGGCCAGGTAGTTCCCAGGCGTCGCTCGCAGCCGGACGCGGACGCTCCCCTCGGCCTCGGTCGCCCGCGCGCCGTACCGCTCCTTCTGGACCCGGGCCGCCATCCCCCGGAACCGGATCGTCACCTCTCGCTCCGCCCCGCTCTCGAAGAAGAGGTGACGCCGGCCGAGGCGGGCGAGCGGCGGGCCCCGGTGCTCGCCGAAGACCCGGGTCCCCAGCTCCACCGAGGCGATCCGGTCCAGCCGGAAGAGGTGCTCCTCGGCCTTGTCCACGTTCCAGGCCGCCAGGTACCAGCGGCCGTCGCGGTGGAAGAGCGCGCGCGGCTCGACCGTCCTGCGGGTGGCCACCTCGTCGGCCACGGCGCAGTACTCGATGGAGGTCTCGACCCGCCTGGCGATGGCTTCCCGGAGCGCTCCCGCCCACGGGCCGTCGGGGGTGAGGACGTCGAGCCCCCGGGCCAGGCGATCCGACTCGGCCCGCAACGGCTCGGGCACCGCCTTGCGGAGCTTGCGGGCGGCCTCCCGGGCCGCGCGCACCCCGGAGGCCTCGAAGGGCTCCAGGGCGGCCCGGAGGACCGCCGCCTCGGCCAGCGACAGCGCCGGCGGCCGGGCGCCCAGCAGCGCCGGATAGGTGAGGTGCACGGCGCCGTTCTCGACGTAGAGGTCGATGGGCTGCTCGCCCTCCTCGGGCGCGACCCAGACCAGTTCCAGCGCGGCGATGTCCGCGAGCACCTCCCGCTCGTTCCTCGCGCCGGTGACGGCCACCGCCCGGGCCAGCGGGAGGCCCCTCGACGCGGGGAGGGTCCGCGCCGCGGCGCAAAGGAGCAGCAGCAGGCGCCGAGCCCGGGCCAGGTCGTACGCCGCGGTCACGGCGCGCTCCAGGTCGCGAGGGAAGAGAGCATCTCCCTGGCCATGCCCCGCCCCTCCTCCGGTTCGACCAGTTCGGCGTCTGGTCCCCAGGCGAGCGCCTGGCGGACGAGGCCCCTCAGGTTCCGCACCTCGAGCCGCGCTAGGCGTGCGCCCGAGGGATCGGTCTCCAGCCGCGCGCCGGGCAGGAGCTGCCTGGCGATGCGCGCCAGCGGTCCCCTGAGCCGCACCACCGCCGTCCGGGGTGGGTGGAGCTCGTAGTCCCAGACCTGCTGGCGTGACCAACGGCGGATGTCGAAAGTGGCCGGGATGGCGTACCCGCCGTCCCTGGCGCCCCTGGCCGCCCCGACCGAGCGGACCCGGGAGACGTAGAAGACGCGGACCGCCTTCCGGAGATGGCAGTACCCGGCGAACAGCCACTCGCCGCGCCGGCTCGCCCAGCCGTACACATCGACCTCGCGCTCCACCGCCTCGCCGGTGCTGGCCCGCCAGTACCGGATCCGGACCCGGCGGCGGCGCTCCCAGCCGTCGATCAGCACCACCAGGTGCCTCTCGGCGTCCGGGGTGGCATCGGCGGAGAGCTCGTCCGTGCTCGCCGCGCCGGGCGGAAGGCCGCGCGCGCCCAGCACGAGCTTCCGGAACGCGCTCTCCAGCTCCTCGCGGAGCGGGTGCAGGGAGAGCCTCAGGGCGGCCGTCCCCGCGGTCCACAGCACGGCCGACTCCTCCGGCGTGAAGTCGGTTGCGGGCAGCGCGCAGGAGCGCGGGTCGATGGCGTACCCCGGGCCCTGCTTGCCCAGGGGGACCACCTCGAGGTTGAAGCCGAGCCGCCGGAGCGCGTCCTTGTCGCGCGAGAACTTCTTCTCGGCAGCCGCGGCAGCGCCGCGGTAGTCGTCCGGGAAGGCCTGGTAGACCTGCTCGCGGGTGACCGGCTCGGGCTGCTCGAGGATCCAGGAAGCGAGCCCGAGCAGGCGGGCCTCGGCCGGTTTCTGCCTCGTCGCGACGGGGGAGGTGGCCATGGGTCCCGGGGAGTCTAGCGCACCCGCGGGGCCGAGCGAGATCGCCAGCCGCGCCACGACCTCGGGACGCGAGGCGCGGACGACGCACACCGCGCGCCCACCCCGACTCCGGGTGCGTGACGTTGGGATGAGCGCCCGGGCCAGCGCCGCCGCCCGGTGGTCGAGGGTCAGCTCGAGGCGCCGGACGGGGCCCGCGGCGGGATCCAGGAAGCGGTGGACGGCGAAGTCGACGGGGTCGAACCCCGCCGGCGGAGGCCCGGCGCGCTCGCCGAGGGGCTCGACTCCGCTCACGCGCGCGACGTCCAGGACGCGCAGCGAGGACAGGCCTGGGCACCAGGCGGCTACCAGCCAGCGGGGTGAGTCGAAGGCGAGCGACACCACCTCGGCCGCCCGCCGGGCCCACCGCCCCCCCGCCTCACGATATCGCAGCAGGACCCGGCGGCGTGACAGCTGGGCGGCGGCGAGGCGGAGGAGGATTCGCCTCGCGCTCGAGGGAAGACGCGGCATGGTCATGGCCTCGCCGTCGGCGGGCGCGCGGTCGTCGTCGGTACGTCCTGTCGCATCGCCGCTCCAGGCCACGACCTTAGGAGGGGGGCGGACAGGCGTGTCCGCGCCGCTGCTAGAGTGTGAACAGCATGGAACCCACCAAGCTGGGCGACAGGTTCGACGCGGCCGTGCAGTACGCTCTCCAGGTTCACGGAGGGCAGGAGCGGAAGGGCTCTGGCGTGCCCTACGTCTCCCACCTCCTCGGGACGGCGGCCATCGTCCTCCACTTCGGCGGCTCCGAGGAGCAGGCGATGGCTGCCCTGCTGCACGACGCCGCCGAAGACCAGGGCGGGCGCGGGCGGCTGGAGGACATCCGCCGCCGGTTCGGCGCGCGCGTGGCGCACATGGTCGAAGGCTGCACGGACACGTTCGAGACCCCGAAACCGAAGTGGGAACCGCGGAAGAAAGCGTACATCAAGCGCATCGAAGCCGAGGATGCGGACACACGGCTAGTATCGGCGGCAGACAAGCTGGATAACGTCCACGCGATCATCGCTGACTTACGCGAGATCGGGACCGAGCTATGGGAGCGCTTTAACGGCAAGGAAGAGGGGGCCCGGTGGTATTACCGTGAGCTCGTCCAAGCTTACGAGAGTGCTGGGCCGAACGCGCTGACCCGGGAGCTAGCGGCCGCCGTTCGGAACCTCGAGGTGCTGGCGGCCGAAAAGCGAGGAGGCAAGTAGTCAATCCGGAACGGTTCGCTCGAAGGGGACATGATCACGAACAAGGGCTCGCGCTCGCTCGCCGCATATCGTGGTTGTCTGCTCGAGGGAGCGGTCGGTGATGCGTTGGGCGCACCGATCGAATTCAAGAGCTGGGAACGGATCCAGCGCCGCTTCGGCCCCAAGGGAGTCACTCGGCTCGAGAAGGCTCTTGGTCGTCGCGGCTCGATCACCGACGACACCCAGATGACGCTGTTCACGGCGGAGGGGATCCTCCGGGCATCGAACCATCGAGAGCGCCTCCCGACGTCCGGACGTACCTTCCACCCGAAACTGTACCTCGGCGCGAGCGCCAGGAAGGCGAGCGCGGTCAATGGCTCGGCCAACCTGACCGGCGGTCTGGTGACGAACTTCGAGGCCGCGGTCGCGCTCACGGGAACGTGGCGGGATGAACCACTCGCCCGTGCCTGGGCCTGGGCCGAGGAGTTGTGGGGTGACGGCCGGGCAGAACCCTGGACCCCTCAGACCGGCGACCCGGTGGAGGAGCCATTCGAGCCCGAGCTCTACGCAGCCCTGCCTGCCGAGGTGCGCCGGGATCCTGTGTTCACGGCGCTCGCGCGCCCAAGCCCGAACCGCGTCGTCGAGCTGACTCCAGTCGAGGTCCACGTCGAGACGACTAGGTCTCTACGAATGACCGGCGGTACCGAGCCCATCCCGGCCTGGATGTTCCATCTCGCCTGGGATCGTCTGCGGACGCACGGTACCCTCTCGAGCTCCGAGCTGCTGAACGACATGCGTGTGCATCGGTCCAGCGCCGTGTGCGCCATGCTCGCGAGGCTCCCCCCGATCGAGAGGGTTCCGGGGCGGGGGATCGTGCTCCGATGGCGTGGACCCTGTGGAAACTCAATGAACAGGCCCAACTAGGAAAGACCTCCACGGGGGATCCATGTCGGGAACGGTCTATCCGTCGGATGCGCCACGGCCCACTTTGTCACGCGCGGAGGGCGAGGTCTGGAAGGCCCTCCGGAACCAGCTACCAGGCGGCTGGATCGCGTGGCATTCGTTGCGGATCCGCGACCGGAACAACTACCTGGGAGAAGGAGACTTCGTCCTCGCCCATAGGGAACGTGGGCTGCTCGTGCTCGAGGTGAAGGGCGGACTGGTCGAGTGCCGCGGCGGTCACTGGTTCTCGAACGGCGAAGCCCTGGGTCGGGCGCCCCTCTCGCAAGCGCTGTCGTGTCGAAGCTGGTCCGGCGCCTCGATGACTGGAATTGCACCCCGCCAGCCTGGGGCGCCGCGGTGGTGTTTCCGGAGACCGACCTCGACGGGCAGCCTCCGCACGACGACCTGCGGGGTGCGGTGCTGGGCCGCCCACAGCTCACCTGGCTCGCCGAGTCGTTACCTGTTGTGGTCGACCGAGCATTGCCGAGACCGCGGGAGGCACGTGGCGACTGGATGAGCCGGCTTCACCAGATGTGGGGCGAGACCTGGATCCCGTCGATCTCGCTAGGCACTCGCGCCCGGTTGGTGCGCGAGCAGCGCTTCGAGCTCGACGCGGCGCAGCTCTACGCTCTTGACCTGCTCACCGAGTCCGAGCGCGTCCTGCTGCAGGGGGGCGCAGGGTCGGGGAAGACGCTCCTCGCCGCCGAGGCAGCGCGCCGGCACGCCGCCGCGGGCCGTAGCGTCCTATTCCTGTGCTTCACCCAGCCGCTCCGCCGCTGGCTCGAGAGCCGCCTCCAGCCCGACGGTGTCGAGGTGGAGACCGTGAGCGGGATCTCGAAGCGCCTCGCCGACTCTACCGGCCAGTCGGTCCAGGCAGCTGATCTCACCAATAGCGGGACGTGGCGTGTCATCTACGAGCGTGCGGTCGATGCTGCCCGACCGGAGTGGGACGTGGTGATCGTCGACGAGGCGCAGGATCTTCCCGAGGAGGCGTGGTTCGTGGTGGAGGCACTTGCGCGGGGGCGCCGGTTGCTCGGTTTTCACGATCCGTACCAAGGGTTCTGGAAGGACCGGCGGCCACCCCCGGAGTTGTTCCCGGTTTCGCAGCGTCTCCCCCGGGGGAAGCGGTGCCCGCCCGGTGTGGAGGCCCTGGCCGCGCTTTACGCCGGACAGCCCGCAGAAGAGACGGCCATCGGGAAGGCGATGAGGGACCGGGTGCTGGCACTCGTCCCGTGCCACGCCGATCAGGTGGGCGAAGCCGTTGGCACCGAGATCGACAGGCTCCTTTCCCAACACGTTCGCCTCGAGGACATCGGGGTGGTGTCGCTCCGCGGCCAGACTGCGCTTGATGCGGTTCACCGGCGACCAAGGCTCGGACGACATGAGTTCGTGCATGCCGATGCACTCGAGGCCGAGGAGCGGCTCGTGGCCGACTCCTTCTTGCGCTGGAAAGGGCTCGAGCGGCCGGTCATTGTCGTAGCTGACGTAGAGCCCGAACTGAAGGCGCTCGGCACTCGGATGCACATTGCGCTGACGCGGGCGCTGGCCGGTGCGAGGGTGGTCGCGCCGCCAGCGCCCGGAGGAGAGTGGCCCGGACTACCCTCGGCGCCCGCCAGCTGACGCTCGCGCGGATCACTTGGCTTCGACGATCGCCCGCGCGGCCTCCCGCGCCTCGTTCCAGGGCTTGGCCTCGAGCGGGCGAAGCTTGTAGCGTCCATCATCCCAGCCCATCATGTCCCAGAGGTGGTCGCACGCCGTCAGGAGACGCCTCAGCGACTCCCGGTAGCGGTCCCGCGACTCGACCAGGGCCGCGATCCCGGTCTCGTTGTCTCCCCGCAGCGATGCGAGCGCCTTCTCCATCCGAACGGCCCGGTCGTGCTCGGGATGCCGTTCACAGCTCAACAAGTGGTCTGCGAAGTCCGTGAGGTCGTGCTCCGAACCGCACCACTCGCAGCGGGAACGGGCGCGTGCTTGGTGGATGGTCCACTCGGCGAGGACGTCCTCGAGGAGTTCGACGTTCTCGCGGAACGCCGCGTCCCCTCTTTCGGCGGAGATGCCGGCCGCGAGGAGATCGACCGCTCTCCTCGCCTCGTCTTCGAAGACGACCTGGATACGGAAGACACCGTCGCGGGGTGGGTGTTTCCAGGTGTACTCGGGGATTTTGGCCGGCACCGGGGCCGGCGGGATCTCCCGCGGTGGGAGGCCCAGAGTCGCAACGAGAGCCGACAACGCTCGTAGTTCGGCCTCGGCCCGGGCCGCCCGAGCCACCGCCGGCGCCGCGAAGCAAGAGGTCACGTGCTCTGCAGCGTAGAGCGCCTCGATCCACTTTCCGCAAGCTGGGCAGTACCGGAATCGGTGCCACCGGTCGATCGCCGCGCGCCAGATGACGATCGCCGCTCTGAGCGTGGCAGCATCGAGCTCGCGTGCCTTCACCTCCGACAGCGGTCGCGCGAGCCGACCCAGCGCGGCCTTGGCCTCCTCCGGGGTCGGGAATGAGGCCTCGTTCACGATCACAGCCATATGCCCTCCTGGGTTCGTAGGTAAATGTACGACCAAGTCGGACATTTCGAGGTAACGCCATGAAAAGAGGTGATCTTCTGCTGGGCATGAGCAGGTTCGAACGGCGCCGTTCGGTCTTGCTTGCGATAGGGCTACGGCTAAGCGGCTCTCACCCAGCTCACACCTCGCACGTAGACGAGCCCGACCTCGCGCGCGTGATACCCCGCCGCAGTGAGGACGCGCCGGTAGGCCTCGAGCTGTGGGGCGTAGCTCTCGAGCCCGGGGATTTCGTCGCCCTTCGCGAAGTGGGATCCCGCCTTGAAGTCCAGGATCGTGAGCTCTCGCCCCGGCCGCTCCACTACGAGGTCGGCGCGACCAGCCCACACAAGCTGGGGCTCGATTCCGAGGAGCGGCCACTCGAAGTGGAGCCGCTCGGCTCCGCCGAGTAGCTCGGCGAAACCCGGCAGCCCGTCCCGCAGCAGGAGCCCGAGCTTCGCCAGCCACGTCGCCAATCGAGCATCCGGAGCGTTCCAGCGCTCGAGGAGGTAGGCGCGGGCGGCCTCGGGGTCGGGATTTCCCTGGAACTGCCACCGTTCGAGCCAGCCGTGAACCACGTCGCCGAGCGCCGCGGGCGTCACTGCATCCAGGCCGGGGATATCCGGGAGGTCCGGTGCCCGCGGACCCTCGACAACCCGTGCCGACCGGCGGAACGCCTCGATCACGACCGCGAGTTCCTGCTTGTCGAGGTGCTCGCGCGCATCGGAGGGTCGTGCGAGGGCTCGGCTCGGCGACTCCGTCCACGTGGCGACGAAAGGGGCAGTCCGCCCGGTCCGGCCGCGGACGGGTCGGCGCGGCTCTGATAGCTTGAGGTCGGCCGGACCCAGGAACTGGATCGCCTGTGTCAGCTCGCCCGTCGCGGCGCTGCGGAACGCCGATCGCAGCGCCCGCGTGCTGGCGCTCCCCTTCTCCTTCTTGAGCCCGAGCGTGACGCTCTTCACCGCACGGGTAAACCCGACATAGAAGAGGCGGTACGTCTCCTCGTCGCGCTCGGCGGCACACGCAGCGCGCCCGAGGACGCCGACCGGATCGAGCGACGGAACGAGACCGCCGTCAGGATCGAGCGAGATCCCGACAAAGGGCAGGCCTCGCGGTCTCCCCGACCGGAACACGGCGTGCACCGCCACACCGTCGGAGGCTTCCTTGTGGGACTCGAGCAGCGCCACGTGGTCGAACTCGAGCCCCTTGGCGGAGAACAGGGTCGTGACCGTCACGACGCGAGCCGGCGGAGTCATCCGGACGAGCGGGAGGTCGTCCGGGCCGTGTGCCTCGGGATCTAGCGCCTCGATGACCGCGCGGGGATCGACTCGCTCCGCCTCGGCCTGGCGCACGAGATCCAGGAGAGCATCGAGCTGCGCAAGACCGAGTCCCCCCTCGCCCTCGGGTCCCGCGGAGATGATCGGACGCCAGTTGAGCGCAGCAGCGAGCCACTCGAGGAGGTCGCTGGTTCCCTCACGGCCGAGCCGGGCACGCGCGGTGCGCAGGATCGGCATGGCGGCGTCGAGCGCTGCCTTGTCCGAGGCCAAGAGGTCGACAGATGGCTCCTCCGCAAATGTGCGGCCAAACCCACCCGCAGTGCGCAGGAGAAGGAGTCCGCGGTCCGAGACTCCGATCGAGGGGTGTTTCAGGACGGCTGCCAGCGCCACGTCGTCGGTCGTGTCGAGGAGCGCGCGGAGGAAGCACCGAAGGTCCTTCGCGATCTGCGACGCGAGCAAGGTTCGCTCGCCCGTAAGCTGTGCCTCGACCCCCTGGAGCCGCAGGAACGCTACGGCGCGCTGACCTGCCGCCCAGGTGTGGCAAAGCACGGCCGCGCTCTCCTGTGGGTGCGTTTCCCAGCGCCCCCGCACCCTTCGCGCGAACACCGCTAGGACCTGCGGGTCGACGTCGAGCGACTCCTCATCGTCCACGACGAGGACCGGCGCGGCGAGCTCGCCTTCGAGGAGCCCTTCCGGTGCTTTCGAGGGGGCAGTGACACCGTCGAGCGGATCAACACCCAAGGCACCCCCCTCGCGGAGCCGCGAGAAGATCGCCTTCTGGACTTCGACGAGAAGCCGCGAGGAACGGTAGTTCACGTCCAGCTCAGCGAGCTCGCCCTCCTCGCGCGCCTCGTCCACGAGCCTCACCCACCCGGTCGGGTCGGCGTGACGGAACCGGAAGATCGACTGCCGCGAGTCTCCCACGAGGAAACGGGCGATCCGGTCCTTGCCCTTCCTCATCGAGACGAATGCCTCGTAGAAAGCAAGCTGGGCGGGGTTCGTATCCTGGAGTTCGTCGACGAGCAGCGCGTCATACCGACCCGAGAGCTCGGGGGGAGCGCGGCGACACAGCTCCGTCGCGGCGAGGAGCAGGTCGTCGTACCCGAGCCGCCCTTCACGGGCGATCGCGCGGGCAGCGTCGTCGCGGGCCCGTGCCGCGAGGGCGAGCAGGGCCGCACGGACCCGATCGGCGCGCTTCAACGCACCGATGGAAATCCAGAAGTCGCCACCCCTTTCGAGGAACGCGCGGGCTGCTGCCTGGGGGATGGACTGCTTGAGGACGACCTTCTCGAGAGCTCCCAGGAGCTTGTCGCATCGCTCGTCGGCCACGGTGCCGAGCCAGCGGAAGAGGCCGATGGGGGGATCGCCATCCGGCTTCTCGAGCCAACGCGTCGCCTCGTCGATGGCTTTCCGGACATCTCCATCCCTGCTGCCCTTGCGAGAGTTGATCCAGTCGGCGGGCGCACCCTTCACGAGCGCAGCGACTCGTTCGCCGACCGCGGTGAGAAGGCCCATTCCGGTCGCGGCCTCACCGACTCCAAGCTGGGCGAGGGCTGCCACGTCGCCGATCGCGTCGGCGAGACCCACCTCTCCGAGGACGACCTTCGCTTCCTTGGACAGCGTCTCGAGCTGCCCTCGCGCTGCGGCTTCCCACGCGTTCGTGTTGTCGGTACCGCTCGAGACCGGCCCGTCAATGAAAGCCTGCCGCCCCTCAGATAGCGGGAACGACGCCCCCAGAAGGAACTCCTGCACCAGGGCGAGCGTGAAGGCGTCGACGGTGGACACCGGCGCTGCACCGAGCTGGGCGAGTGCGATCCGCGCCTGCTCGGGCGACGGGAAGACGTCGCCATACCGGTGCAGGTGCTCTTCTCGGACCTCTCGGGGAACGGACGGAGGGTCGGCTACGCCTCGCAGGACGAGGGCGAGCCGATCGACGAGCTCCGCAGCGGCCTTGCGCGTGAACGTGATGGCCACGATGCGGCCCACCTCGCGCTGGCACAGGTGCCGGAGGTAGTGGTGAAGGAGCAGGGTAGTCTTGCCGGATCCCGCGGGTGCGGTGACGATCTCGGCCTTCGGATCCCTGGGGTCGAGGGACTTCACGGCTCCACCTCTTCCTCAGCCGGCGCGTCAGGCGCATACCCATCCCGGATTCGGCAGACCTCTCCGAAGTCGCAGTACGCACCATAGTCGACCAAAAAGGGGCAGCCGCGCGGGTGCGGCAATGATGGGAAGGAGCCATCGCGGGCGCGGTCGATGAGCGTACCCAAGACGCCCGCGATCCGGTCCATGCCGCCCGCCGGTATGTCCTCCTTGCGTTCCTTGGCCTCCACGTAGTCGAGGGTGAGGCGCTCCACCGAGACCGGCCCCTTCAGCTTTCCAAGCCTCTCGAGACGCGAGGCCACGAGCCCGTATAGCGCGGTCTGCGGGAGGAGGAGGCGCTCGGCCTGGTCTCCGGCCTCCACGGCGCCGCCCTTGCCGCCGGTCTTGAAATCGCGGATCTCGAGGCCACTCTCGCTCGAAGAGCCGCGCCTCAAGAGAACCGCGTCTATCGACCCGCGCACCGGGATCGGTTCGCGACCCAGCGGGAGCATCATGGGGTTCCCGCGCTTGCCATTCGTCTCGATGTCACCAAATGCGAGCTCGGTCGCGACCACCTCGAGGTCGCCCTTCGGGTGGTAGTCGGGCATCGCGAGCCGCGGCGCTGCCGCCGCGAGGAGAGCATCCACTGCCTCTCGCACCTCGAGAGTCTCGAGGAGGCCTTCCAGCGCGGTGCGGACCTTGTTGCTCGACATCATGCTCGCAAGCGCAACTCCGAACTGCTTTCCGCTCGCCCCGGAGGTGACGACCGCCTGGGCAATACTCTTCGCGGCAGCCTTTCTGTCCTTCTGGTTCGTGAGCGCGGGCTCGATGCGCTGCGCGAGTGCAGCGATCTCGGGTAGGTCCTTCTCGAGCTGCTTCGAAAGCGTCGCTGCCACGTCGGCATTCGCGTCTTCGACCGCGTCGAGCCGCCGATCGAGGAACAGCTCCCAGTGCTTCCACCACCGCTTTTCGAGGCCCTGACGCGCCAGCCGGAGAGGCTCTGCATCCGGCGCCTCGCGATCCGCCGCCACCCTTTCGAGCGCCTTCCCCGTTGCCTCTCTCAGCTTCTCGAGCACCGCCTTCCGGTGCGCCGCGAGTTTATCCCCCGGGACGAGCAGCTTTACCCCCAGCAAGGCCTCCTGGAGGGCCGAGTGCACGGCCGTCCCGACCTCGCGGGGATCAAGATCCTCGGTCGGATCCTCGGGCGCCCGGAGGCGCAGAACCGACTCCAGGAAGGCGTGATAGAGGCAATTGGTGAACGCGCGCAGCCGGCTCGCGGACAGGGTGAACCCCTTCGGTAGGCCGCTGTTCGTACCAGGAAGCTGCCCGGGCTCGCCCAGATACGGTCGGAGTTCGGTGGGAAGCCGCGGCAGATCGCGCTCGAGCTGTTCGACGAGCGTCTCGCCGGATGTGGTCGCGGCCGCTCTCTCCGCTTCCTCGAACGCGACTCCGCGCCGGGCCCATTCGGCGTCGAGCTGGACGGAAAGGGCGTCGTGTTCACCGCGACCCTCGGACAGCGCCGCGCGATCTGCGCGCTCTGGCAGGTCGGCCGCGAGACCGTAGCAGTCCGTATGCCCGTTTCCCTTCAGCGACAGATCCAACCCGACTGGAGCTGATACACGCCGCCCCCATGGATCGGTCTCTGAGACCACACCCAACACTTCGCCCCCCGCCTCTTTGACACGGGCGGCGGCCCACCTGGCAATAGCAAGCCGCTCCGCGATGAGCTTCGGCCCGGAGGGCATGCCGAGGACGGAGAGGTCCTCCGGCCTCAGCAGCGGGTCGGGCAACGGTGAGCGCGCAATCCCCTTGTCGTGGAGGTCGGCGAGAAGGAGGAGGTCCGAGGTGCGTCCGTCGAAACTCTCGTAGCGTAGGATCTGGACACCATCGTCTACCCGGCGGCTTCCGACCGCGCTCGAGAGGGCCTCGTCGAAGTCGTCCACGGTCGCCGGGCGGAAGCCCTCGTCGCGAAGTGCTCCTTGGATGGCGTGGCCCAGCCGATCGTCTGGGGAGGAGAGGCTGATGTCGGCGAGAAGGCCGGCGAGGTCCGCGAGGCGGCCCCGCCCAGAGGCCCGCGCCTCGAGCGAGCGTAGCTGCGCCACGAGAATGCGAGCCGACGCCAGATAGCCGGCACGGGCCGCTCGTGAATCCTCGTCGGCCCCGGTCAAGCGATCGGCTGCCGCGCGCTCGAGCGCGGAGAGAGCCGAGAGCCACTCGCCGAGGGCCGCCCGAACGCGGTGGCACTCGAGGATGAGCTGGCGAACATGACGTGGAGAGGCCCGGGGGATTACGTCTCCGAACTCGCGGATCGGCAAAATCCCCGCGGCAGGCGGTCTCCGCGACAGGACCGGGTCGGTCGTAAGGCGCAAGAGATCGGCCGCCTCGACGGGCTCCGTTCCCCCGCTCGCGAAGAGCGGCAGAAGAGGGGCGAGTGCGGCTGCCAGCGAGTGCCGCGAGAGGGGGATCGAGTCGTCATCGGTCGTTGCCACCCCGTTTCGGGTCAAGGCAACCCGGATGCGTTCCTCGGTCTCGCGGTGGGCCACGAGGATGAGGACGCGCGCCGGCGCCGCGGCAAGAGCACGGCTAGCCACCGTCCGTGCCTCGGCGGAGGGATCAGGGACGATGACAGCCGGGAGTGGGCCAGGCGCGGCCTGAGAAGGCTCATCCACGACAACGAAACGCGGACCTAGGGCCGCGAGTACTGCCGTATCGAGCGGTCCGACCGCTCCGGCAAATCCGAAACCCGCGGCGGTGAACCCCACCGCAAAGCAGCCGCCCGGGGGAGGGCTCGCTCGCAAGGCGAGCGCTCCCGCCAGCTCGGGCGGCCGTCCCCACCCCTCGAGAACCAGACTCAAAAGCTCCGGCCGAAGGCCGTCCAATGACCTGCCAGCGGAAATGACCGCGTGCGCCCGGGCGACGTGACTTCTCAGGAGACGTTGCAGGCCCGGGCGGCCGTCCAAGACGGCCTGCCAGGGATGTGTCTTCGGCAGCACCGGAACGGCCAGCGCCGCGCCACCCAGGAGCTCCCGTCCTTCCCGGGACGCCACGAGCCCGCGTAGCGTGACCACCTCCACGCCGGTGAATGCCGAGGGCACGCCAGCCCCTGCAGCTGCAAAGGCGCGAAGCACCTCCCGTTGGGATGCGGCCGATCGACAGACGACGAGGGCGCGGCTCCTGTCGCGGACGTCGCAGACGAGCGGCTCGAGCCAATGCGCTGAGCGTGCCATCACGAGGGCCCCCGAATCGATACGCTAGCATGGGGATGGACACGGCTCCTCGCCGCCGGGGCCACTTCGCTCATGCGAGCGTCTTCACCGGCTCCGCACCGCCGCGAGCATCGAGAGGATCCGCTCGAGAAGCTGCGCCGACGGCACGCCCTCCTGGAACCACTCCATGTTGAATCGGACCACGTCGGCATCCTCGTCCACGGTCGCCTTTGCCCCCTTGAACGACTCGTTGATCTCGTTGGCGATCCGGAGGAGCACCCTTCTCGCGGGCGTCATGAAGGTTGTAGGCCAACTGAATGTAGGCGAACGTAGGGTCGTTCTCGTCCAGGAAGGCCTGGAACTTCATTCCTTCCGCCTTGAACTGGAGCCGCGACCAGGCGGAGTTCTCCTCGTTGACCTCGAGCACGGGGCGGTAGCCAGGCTCGCCCCTTGATCCGCTTCACCGACCTCTTCCACGAGTAAGCCCATCCACCGGGTTGAAACGCTCTCTTCCATGAGCACCTCCTCGTCGGCGACGAGCTCATCATCTCCCCAGGGCGGACACGGGACCGGCTCCGAAAGGCCCATTCGACGGCATCCGGGGGCCTCCCGAACTCAGAATCCGATGGCGCGATGGCTCGCTTCCTTGAGCCGGACCTCATCCGAGAACGTGGCGAGGAGCGCCGGCGCGTCCGGCTCGAGGTGAAGCGCGCAGATCCGGCGCTCTACAGCGCTGATACCCAGCGCGCCCTAGCCCGGATGATTCATGAGGGGGCGTG
>Ga0335071_10003770_pt1 | contig 15928 bp, 9 predicted proteins | sample Lox_Sample_15_FD_206724 | JGI IMG/M metagenome (GOLD analysis project Ga0335071, IMG submission 206724) | Soil microbial communities from Loxahatchee National Wildlife Refuge, Florida, United States - Lox_Sample_1.5 | ecosystem: Environmental > Terrestrial > Soil > Wetlands | place: USA: Florida... | reverse complement strand
TGATCGGTGAGCCTCCGCACGCAGAGCGCCGTGCGGGAAACGAGGCCGCATCACACGATCTGCTTCTCCTTCATCAGTGAATGTGATTGATGAAAAAACTCTCGGGCGGACCGAGATAACTCGGTTGGACGCCGCCCGCGTCGACAACGATCTTCTGGAGAACGACGCCGGGGTCCACCATCCAGAATTTCAATGTGTGGAAGCCCGGATCAATGGTATGATGTGATGTTGAGATGATGATGTTGTTTGCCACCCACTGTTCCCAGCCTCTCATCGATTGATCGCCGTTCATGACAACGATCTGTGGCGGATCGTCGTCGAAGGAAACAGCATACCTGAGTCCCCCGCTGTTGTGGAAGTCGAGGGTCGGCGAGAAGTACATATTCACCGCAACGTTCCCTTTCGAAGAAAACTCCATCGCGTATTCAAGATGCGCGCTTGTACCGCCCGGTTTCTGAGCCGGAGCGGTGACCGGGACGGGGGTCATCGCCGAAAGCGTACGCCCCAGGCCGGGGATTCTGAGCCAGTGAACGCCGGAACTTCCCACCTCCGACGTGAAGTGTTCGGCCTCGACGGAAATGTATCCGTTGCTCTCGACAAATCGGTCGGCAAGAACGCTCGGCGGCTCCGCCAGGTTGTCAACAGCTGCATGAATAACAAGACGGCGCCCTTGCGGCCCGGTGATTGTAATGTCAGAATGCTGCTCTCCCACGGGGGCCTTTGCCCAATCGACTCCAACCCAGAGGCGATTCTGGGTGGAGGTCGTTCCGCCCCCCGAACTGAGCGTCAGCCACGGCTTGTCGCTCGTGGCGGAATATGAAATCGCGCTCTTCCCCCGGTCGAACACATCGATGAAGTACGATTGGCGGCTGCGGAGGTCGAACTCGGGCAAGCTCAGCTCTGTCCCGTCCCCGGGAAGCCATCGCGCTTCTCCTTCCACCGAAACTCCGAGGTCCGCTCCGGGGGGAAGGGTGATCGTTTTTACTGCCGGAAGGGAATTCGCCGGAGGCTCCTGCCAGTAGGTGTAGCCGATGTGGGTCTGATCCATCATGTGGTCCCACTTGCCGCCGGCCAGCGTATGGTTATAATAATACGTAATCGCCGAGTCCTTGTCGAAGAATTCCTTCGCCAATTTCGCGAGGCTGTCGGTTGCAGCTCTCCCCTCTTTTGCGTAGAGACGGTTCTCCGCAACCGTGAAGTAGAGATCGTTGAGGTTCGAGCAGGCGAGGACAGGATGGAGCACGAGCTGATAGAAAGCATCTTTGGATGCCGGCGGCAGCGAATCATAGAGGGCCTGGGCCTGAACCGCGAGAGCGTCGTACTCCGACTTGACCGTCTCCGCTTCCCGGTAGTTGACGAGGCTGTATGTTTCGGGAGAAAGGAGTTCCGGCTTGCGGCGGGCGTTAAACTTCGTGTAGGTGCTCAGGATCCCCCCGATCTCCGCGGCGTGCTCCTTCCCAAACTGTTGCTCCGCCCATCCCCGGGCGTAGTCTGGAAGGCGCTCCGCCGGCCACTGCGCCGGATCCCAGGCACAGTCGAGGAAGAACTGGATCGGGAACTCCATCGGTTTGATGTCGCCGACATTGACGATCCAGATCTGCCGGACGCCATATTCGAATGCCAGGTGCATCTGCTCCCAGGTCCGCTCGATCTGGTTCGTGTTGAGCCATTTGTAGTTCCTCGGCCCGCCGACATAGTCGAAGTGATAGTAAATCCCGTACCCTCCGCTCCTGGCCGGGTCCGAGAGCTTCGGCAGCTTGCGGATGTTTCCCCAGTTGTCGTCGCAAAGCAACAGCGTGACGTCGTCCGGGACCCGCATCCCCTTGTCGTAGTAGTCCTGGACCTCTTTGTAGAGGGCCCAATCCTGCGGAATCGTGGCCACATCCTTCCCCGTCACCTCTCCGAGGATCTTCCGCTGGTCCCCGACGATCCTTTCGAGGAGTGCAATGTTGGAGCCTGCCGTCATCGGCAAATCTCCGTCTCCCCTCATTCCGATCGTCACGATGCTCTCGTACGAGTTCATCCGCTCGATCCCCTTCCTCCAGAAGTCCTTGAGAACTTCCTCGTTCTGATCGTAGTTCCACGGCCCTTTACCATGCCGGTGCCACTCTTCCTGCGCCCGCATCATCGGCTCGTGGTGCGAAGTCCCGATGACGACGCCGTATTCATCCGCGAGCTTTTGATTCAGCGAGTCCTCCTCAAAAAAGGTCTTCCCCCACATGGCCGGCCAGAGGTAATTCCCCTTCAGGCGGAGGATGAGCTCGAAAACCTTCGCGTAGAACGCACTGTTGAATCCGCCGAATTTTTCGTTCGCCCACCCCGAGAGGGCCGGAGCCTCGTCGTTGATAAAGATCCCGCGATATTTTACGGCAGGAGCCCCAGCCGAATGCTGGCCGGGCAGAACAAAGAGCGCCCCGCGGTGCCGCACCGGGACGTCGGCCCACCAATACCAGGGGGAAACGCCGATCTGCGCCGAAAGGTCGTAGAGTGCAAAAATCGTCCCTCTCTTGTCGCTCCCCACGATGACGAGGGCCTGGCGGACTCCAGGGAGCGGATCATCCACCACCTGGAGCAATGATGCCTCCCATTTTCCTGCGATGGCACTGACGTCGATTTTCTTTTCCGAGACGAGTTTGTCGATGAGAGGATTCCTGCCGAGCGTCCCGACGATGACGACCTCTTTTGATGATGGAATTGAATCGGCGAGGAGGCGGGGTTTTTCTCCTGTCACGCGCTCAAGATCGGAGGTCAGGTCTCGGGCTGCGCGCAGAACTCCGGGGAAATCGTGGGAGGAGAGACAGAGAGGAGCTGAGCCGGCCGTGCCGACCAGCGGAAAACTTCCGGCCGTCGTCTCGGACGAGACATACGATACCCTCGGTCCGGTCAGATCGCTCTGGGCAAAGGCGGCTAAGGGGATCGCGACAGCGGCGACGACGAGAGAAACGAGTGCTCGCACGGAAAGCTTCTCCGACATCATGTTCATCCGACAATGCCTCCTTTCTCCGACTCGTAGATCCCCGCTCCCACGGATCCCTTTTGGAGGGGCCAAAAGAAAGAGGGGAACTTTTTCGTCAAGTTCCCCTCGGAGTGCCTTGCGGCATTCGACCATCTGACCAGCCGCCCGGATCCGGGTGAATGTCGCACCACCGCGGCGACGCTACTCCGCCAATTTCACGACAGCATTGAATGCCGGCTTTGGTTTCCCCTCGCGGTCGAAAAGAAGCGGATAATTGACGCGCCCGGGGTAGTTAAGCCACGAGTCGCCATCGGTCACCCCCCAGAACGTGACGCGCCCGACTTTTCCGGGATGCCGGAGGAACGCGGCAAAGAGTCCGGCGTAGCGCTCCGTCAGTTCAGCCTGCACCGAGTCCGGCAAGCCGTTCGCGTAGATGTTCGCCTTCGCAACATGGTAGGCGTTCACGGAGAGGTCGCCCCCCCGGTTGACCTGCGTCGCCGGGACAACGTCGATATCGAGCTCGGTGACGTTTACTTTCACTCCGAGCCGGGAGAATTCTTCGATCGTCGAGTCAACCATCGACGGGGCCGGCCAGTCCATTTTGTAATGTCCCTGCGTCCCCACCGCAGCGACCGGAATTCCCGCCGCCTGCAGCTTCTTGAGAAGAGCGATCGCTCCTTCTCTCTTCGGGGCATTCTCGAGCGAATAGTCGTTGTAATAGAGCTCGGCCGCCGGGTCCGCTTCATGCGCGAACTCGAATGCCTTCGCGATGTAATCTTCGCCGATGATCTTCAGCCACTGTGTCTGACGGAGGGTTCCGTCTTCGTTCAGCGCCTCATTGACGACGTCCCAACCTTTGATTTTTCCCTTGTAGCGTCCCACGACGGTGAGAATGTGATCACGCATCCTTTTGAGGAGGGTATCGCGGCCGACCGGTTTGCCGAGGCTATCCTCAAAGACCCATCTCGGCGTCTGGTTGTGCCAGATGAGAGTATGGCCGATGATGACCATGCCGTTCTTTTCGCCGAACGCGACGTACTGGTCCGCGGGGGCGAAATCATAGATTCCCTGCCTTGGGTGAATCGATCCCCATTTCAGCACGTTCTCCGGCGAGATGGAATTGAATTGCGCGGCGGCAAGCTGAGCCTCCCGCTCATTCTGACCGGAGAACTGACGCTGATTCAGGGCCGCACCGATGAGGAAGTGCGTCTTGAAGGCCTCCTTGAGCGTCTGCTGGGCCCGGGCCGGCACTCCGGCAAGGACGAAGCATAGAACAAACAGAACGATTCTCTTCTTCATGCAACCCTCTGTCGTGAAAAAGAAAGTGGAGATTCCGTTACGAAGCAACCTGGGGAGCAAATGCCTTTCTTCGTTCCGCCAGCTCGCTCGTGATACGAATTTCAGCCTCCTTGCTGATACTGTAGAAGAAGAGGCACACGACACAAAGAGCGAAGCTCACCGCCGGGAAGATGCTCATTGTCATGACGATGCCGCTGAGGGCGGTATCAGTCTGCACCGCGTTCGGAACGTAGCCATAGAGCGAAAGCACGAACCCGGTGATTGCGCCGCCGAACCCGAGCCCGGCCTTCAACGCAAAAACGATCGCGGAGAAGATGATCCCCGTGGCGCGACGGCGGTTCTTCCATTCGGAGTAGTCCGCAACATCGGCCATCATCGCCCAGAGCAGCGGAATCGTGAAACCGTAGACGAACTGACGGGCCATCTCCGCCGCGAACATCAGCGTCACCGCGGTCGGCGGGAAGAAGATGAAAACGGCCGTAAAGAGAGCCGTTCCGCCGAGACCACCCATGAAGACATTCTTCTTGCCAAACCGTTTCGCGAGTACTTTCGAGAAGAAAATGCCGACGATCGTCGAGCTCGTTCCAAGAACGTTGAAGATGCCGAAGAGGTTCTCATAGTTGTCCGCATGGAGATAGTAGCGGAAGTAGTAGAAGACCACGCTCCCTCTCATCGACAGGGTGATAAAGAGAATGAACGTCGTCGCGAACATCGCGAGCCAGGGTCCGTTCCGTCTCAGGTCGCCGAAATGCTCCCTGAGAGTCGCCTTCACCTCCGGATCTGGATGGATTCTCTCCTTCGAGCTGGCGAAGGCGATGAAGAAGAGCACGATGGCAAGGGATGAAAAGATCGCCATCGTGGTGCGGTACCCGACCGCGCTGTTCCCCTGCCCGAAGTAGCTCACCATCTTCAGGGCCAGGCCCTGGATGACAAGCTGTGCGATCATCGCACAGACAAACCGGTACTGGGAGAGACTTGTCCGCTCGGTGAGGTCCCCCGTCATGACGCCGCTGAGGGCCGAGTACGGAAGGTTGTTGGCGGAGTAGACCATCATGAGGACGATGTACGTCACGTAGGCGTAGACGAGCTTTCCGCCGGGACCGAAGTCGGGCGTGACGAACGCAAGGAACCCCATGACGCCGAAGGGAACGGCCGTCCAGAGGACCCAGGGACGGAATTTTCCCCACTTCGTATTGGTCCGGTCGGCAACGACGCCCATGATCGGGTCGAAAATCGCGTCCCAGAACCGGACAACGACAAGGAGCGTTCCGGCGGCCGCGGCGGTGATACCGAACGTGTCGGTATAGAACGCGAGCTGGAACATCACCATTGTCTGGAAGATAAAATTCGCGGCCGTATCGCCGAGGGCGTAACCGACCTTTTCTTTTATCGGGAGTTTTTCCGCAGTAGTCGACACACTACCTCCGAAGATGGTGGGCTGAAGAAATGACGACGGACCGCGAGGGCATCCTCATAACCTCCATGTGAATGCGACCTTCGACGATCAGGTCCGGGTTGACTTGTACGAGAGCGCGGCCCAGCACACGACGAGCGGCCATCCTCTCATCATCGCAGAGCACTCTTGGGGCGACCGGTAACGCATCATCTTGCCTCGCGAGGGAGGCTGCCCCGGTGTTCTCCGACGATTCCGCATGAAATCGGAACTCAGTTGGATGAAGCAAATACTTCCCGGACGAACGACTTCAACGGGTCTGAACCGATTTTCGCCGTGCCGGTTTCTTTCTGAAGCACCTTGATGTATTGAATCACGATCTGCGTCAACACAGCTCCAGGCCTCGGGTACGCCGCGACAATATAGTGTGGACCTTTCGTCGCTTCGCCTTCTTCCTTCTCCAGCTCGGCCCTCAGGTTATCGGGGCTTATGAGCGTGTTCGCATAGCCGAAGATCACCCTATCCATGGCCTTGTAGACTTCCTTGCTCTCCCTGCTCATGCCGTAATAGTCGAGGAGCTGCGCAAAGACGTAGTTCGACGTCGTGTAGACATCCTGCCCCTGTTCGGATTCGACCGCTTCGCCGTTCTCCGTCCGGCACATCGCCCATCCCATGAACGTCCTGTTGTTCTCATAGATCGTCTTGAGGATCTTCTTCGCCTTGTCGGCGGGGATGAACGACTCTTCCCCGATCGCAATCAAATACCACAATGCGTCGAGTTGATTCGTCCAGACATCCTTGTTCATCTTTTTCGTGGCCGGATCGTAGCACGTGACGTAGTACTGGAGCTTCTTCCCTTTCTTGTTCTTGTGCTCTCTCCAGAGCCTCTCAAACGCCTTATCCGCCTTTTCGAAACACTCGTCGTACTTTTTCTTCGCCGGAGCATCCCCCATCATCCCGGCCATGACCGCCATCGCTCTGCAGCCGGCCATGTACGTTGTCGCGTCATAGCTGTCGACGCCGAACAACGTCAGATTATCGAACGTGTTCTTTACCTCGTGAGGATTTCCCTCCGGGATGCCGTCCCCGTCGATATCAAGCGTCTGAAGGAATTCAAGGCCGAACTTAAGCGCCTCCCAGTTCTTCCTCAGGAAATCCATGTCCCCGAGAAATTTCACGTTTCGCAACACCCTCATCGCCAGCTTCGGAAACAGGTCCACCCAGTAGTTGTTGTTGTACCAGGCGTAATCGCTAACGTTGCGCAGGGGATGCCCTTTCGGCATCGCGCTGAGGTCGTGGGCAACGCTCCCTTTGATCTTAAACGTGTCGCGTATCTGAGTGAGCGGCTTGTCTTGGTACTCTTCGGGATGTTCTTCGAAGTGCTTTCTGGCCTCGACGAATGATGAGTGGTAGTGGTAATAGCGGGGAGTGAGGTCTTCCGCGAGGATCGAGTCGACGAATCGCTGACAAATCTCCCGCTCGATATCCGGGAAGAGGACCAACAGGACCATCGAATACCAGTCGACATCCGAGGGATCGATGTAGGCGTAGTCGAAGCACTCGAGGAATCTCGCCCTCTCGCCGCCGTCCTGATCCTTTACCCAGACTGCCGCGTTCGAGAGCGGGAAGCTGAATTCATTGAAGATGAGTCGGGCCAGCCTCAACGCCCCCTCCTTATCGTTTTTGTACGACGGGCTCTTTTGAATCAATCCAACAATCTTGTTTTGAATGGTGATGGTCCTCTCAAGCCATCCCGGCCAGGCATCGAGGGCGAGTTTCACCATCTCCACGCCTCTCGTCTCCGCCGCCTTGAAGCTCTTCACGTACTTCCGCTCAAACGTCGTTCCGTCGATATACCGCTGCTGCGGGAAATCCAGGGCGATCGCAAACGGAATCTTCAGGCTCGCTTTCGGTTCCAGCGTGAACGTGAGGCCGATTGCCGCACCGTAATCCTGATTGAGAATGGGCTTCCTCTTTTCGTAGAAGCTCCCGTCGTCATTGAGGAGCAAATCCTGTTTCAGCCTGTTGAGGCAGAAGTACGGCTGTGTATCCACCTCGACGCCCGCCATCTGCGGGACGGCGATGACCATCCGGTCGGCGCATTCGCTGCTTCCCATGGAGACTCCCCGCATGCCTCCCGCGGCGATCTCGGTGTGGAGCTGCCCCTTGACGGGAGCGGTGCAGATGTAAGCCGTATCCTGGTCGGTCGGTTTCAACTCCTTTTCCTGGAGGTTGACCAGCGAAGGCCGCGGGATCACCAGCGTGATCCTCTGGGCCTGCTTCGAGGTATTCTGGATTTCGAACTCTTCCACTCCAACAGGGGTGAGGGTGTGATCCGTTCCGGACAAGAGCGGGGAGATGAACTTTCGCGTCACATGAACTTTCGCGAGTTTGTAGGCGATCTCGGCCAGCGGCGTCGCGAGGGAAATGGAGATCTGCTTTTCAGGAATGGAGGGATGGTAATAATTCTTCATCGCCGGGATGTCATCCGGACCCTCGGCCGCGTAAGGCTGTTTCTGCGTCAGCATTACGGGCTTGTCGTCGCCGACAGAGATAAAAGGCGCCGAACCGAACTGAATGGCGTTCTGATTCAACAACACTAGCCTGCCGGCATTGTTCAACCTGTTATACAAACCGTCAGGAGAGATGCCTATCGAACACGTGGGCGCTCCCAGAATCGCAATCGTATTGGGAAAGAGAAGCGTTTTGGACATCCCTTGAAAATGTACCGCCATTTTGTTCCTGACGTAGATCTCGGAGATCTGCGAACCTGAGATCGTGTAGAAGTCGCGTATGTTCATTCTTTTTGGCGGATTCATTTTCTCACCCACGTATTAGTCAATGACCGGTTCGATAGTTCACGAGACGACCTTCGATGTGAAACGGACGATCGGTCGGCTCTCTAACAATAGGACAGCTCAAGCGGTTTCTTGGCCGACGGTTTCGCGACGGGGGATTCCTTCTGAACACCGAGGCGTATCGGCAGCTTCGTCTTCGGCGACGTTTTGATCTTTCCGAAGAGAAGAGCGACCGCGGCCTTGATGGAGTCGGGCGTCCCGCTGAAATTGCACACGGCGACGTCGGCTTCGGCCGTGGTTCCCTCAACATAAGGATAATTCGTCACAACCACGACTTTTTTGCCCGCCTCTTTGAGCTTCTTGACGAGCAACCGGTTGTTTCCCGTTTTGACGATCCGGGCGTAGTAGTTTGTCATGACGACAGTATCGACCTGCTTCGCAAGCTCGAGGCATTCGGCGATTTCGTCCTCGGTCGCGGCAAAGTCCGTATCGACGAGAATCATGTTCTGCGTATACTCCACCATATCCTCGGCGAACATATGCTGGTGCATATAGGGATCCTTCCCGCAGAATTCGTACGGGATACGCTGTTCGATGCAGAGAATTCTCTCCTTCGGACTCAAGGGAAGCATCTTCTTGTCGTCCCGCATGACGATGAGGGCGCGTTTGGCGACGTCCCACGACAGGTCGACGACCGGCTTGCTCATGGCGTAGCTCTGAGCCTTTTTCGGATCCTTCTTTCCGGCTGTCTCGAAGAGACCCTGATCGTACTTCATTCTGAGGAGTCGCGTGACCGCCTCGTTGAGTCTCTCTTCGGTGACTTCGCCATCCACGACCGCCTGGCGCACGCCGAAGAAACACTGGGACCTCGATTCGTCGTCGGCTTTCAGCAGGATCGTGTCGCATCCCGCCTTGATCGCCATTGCGCAGGCGCGGGGCAGCGGCCACTGCTTAAGAATGGCGGCCATGCCGATCGCATCAGTGACGATGACTCCGTCAAATCCGAGCTCCTCTCTCAGAAGCCCCTTGATGATCTTTTCCGAAAGCGTGGTCGGATACTTGTCGTCATAGGCGGGGTAGATCGAATGTCCCGTCATGATCGCCTTCACTCCGGCCGCGATCGCGGCTTTGAACGGGTAGAGCTCAACCTCCTGCATCCTCTGCTTGTCTGCCTTGATGACTTCGAGGACGTCGTGAGCATCCGTATCGGAGGCTCCGCGGCCGGGGAAGTGTTTCGCCGTCGCCGCAATGCCACCGTCCTGGAAACCCTTCAGCAGAGCGACGGCGTGCTTTGCGCACGTCTCGGGATCGTCGCTGAAGGAGCGGACTCCTATCTCGGGGTTCTTGGGATTGATGTTGACGTCGCAGACCGGCGAGTACATCTGTGTAACGCCGATGTTGCTCAGCTGCTTGGCGATGGTAAGCCCGATTTCGTACGTCACCTTCGGGTCTCCGATTGCCGCCATGCCCATCGGGGGCGGAAATTGGCGGATACCGCCCGACATGTAATCGTTCTTGAAGTCTCCTTCAAAATCGATCGTCATATGGAGTGGAATTCCGACGCGCCTTCCCATCGCAAACTTCTGGAGTTTGTTGAGGTCTTTCGTATAGTCTTCCGGCGTGATGCTGATGCCGAAAGATTTCCCGGCGAAATAGTTGTTCGCGATCGCGAAGTATCCCTCGGGCTTCTTGAAGTTCTTGTCGAGTTGTGAATTGCCCCAGTAGAGATTTTTGCAGGTTTCGACGGCGTACGGTTCAAGGCAGAGGCCTCCACAGAACAGCCGCGTGATCTGTTCGATCCCGCTCGGGGTGATATGCGCGCCTCGTCGCGTGAAGGTCAGAAGCTGGCCGACCTTTTCATCCAGCGTCATTGTTGACAGCAGCTTGGCGACGAAGGCATCTCTTTTCGTAGTGCTTTTCTTGGCAGTCTTGTTCGTCATTGTCAGTCGTGCTCGCTTTCTTGGTTATTGTTCCCATGTACCGCGGTTATCAGGTCCCACCCAGAATTCGCGCTCTTTCTTCCAGCCTGCTTCTTCAATGACCAGATCTTTCGTTTTCCATCCGGCTTGAATGCGTCTTGTGAGATCGTCGAATCCCTTGTTCCACGTCAGGCCGTCGGGAACGGTCACGTTCATACTCCCGGCGGCGTTCGCGTACCTCAGGCACGATTCGACCGTATGGTGCCAGACGAATGCGGAAAGGAATCCCGCGATCGCCGAATCGCCGGAACCGAGCGCTCCGACGAATTTTTCCTCCTTGTAGACGGGGAACCAGAGTTCCCGGTTGGCCCAGTTGTCGACGTTGCAGCATCCCGCCGCACCCATCTTTGCCAGCCGATCCTTCCCGGCGGTACGGATGTACAAACCCCGGTTGCCGCACTTCACCATCGCAATCGCGGTTCCCATGCGGATGAGATCACTCCCGAGCATGGCGATCTCTTTCACGGTCATGTGGTCGAGAACGCTTTCCTTGGGACCGAGCTTCGCCTTCTTTTCCAGGAACTTCTCTTTATAGAGGAAGTAGAATATCTCCTCCGCGCTCGGCACCATGATATCGGTCAGGGGAACCCAGTCCTTGAGGATCGAGGACCAATTGACCTGACCTGCGCGGCTGTTGACGTCGGGGAGAGAAAGGTCGAGTGCCGTTGTCGTCCCCAACCGCTTTGTCTCTTTAAGAATCCTTGTTAGCTCGGCGCCGTTGTTCTCATAAAGCTTGCTCATCCAGGGCGGATAGCCGAACAGCATGAGCTTCGAGCGCTGGACGAGATCAAAATCCATATCGTCGTAGCCGAAGGTGTCATTCGCCCCGCAATGATGAAGATAGAAACGGTCTATCCCGGGGATGCAGATCGCGATGGTGTAGGAGGTCGATTCACCGTCGACGATCTTGATCCCCTTGAAGTGTCCCTCGTGCTCCTCGTACCAATTGTGTATCTCTTTGCCGAAATCGTCGTTGCCGATTTTTCCGATCAACTCGGTTTTGACCCCGAGCCGCCGGATGGACACGCCGGCGTTCGTCACGGGACCGCCGCCGACCACCACGCACTCACCCATATTGATCATCTTGCCGGGTACGAGAACGTCGGTAAGGCTGTCCACTTTGCCGTCGATCGTGAACGCAGGGATTAAGTCAAGGCAGGTATGTCCCGCTGATATGATTTCAAGATCTTTTGTCTCCACGGTAAGTTCCTTGATACATTAGTTAGCCTATTTGTCTGTTTGATGAAGCGCAATTCTTACACCATTGCCGCGAGGGCATCGAAGGCCGGCTTGGGTCTGCACTGGCGGTCGAACAACATGGGATAGTCGACTCTTCCCCGTATCGGGACGTAGCTTCTCCATGACTGGCCGTCGTGCACCGCCCAAAGGGTAACCCGGCTGAATTCTTTGCGGTGTTTGCGAAAAAGCGAGAAGAGCTCAGCATATCGCTTCGCCAGCTCTTGCTGAACGGAGTCCGGAAGTCCGTCCGGATAGGGATTTTGTTTCTTTTGTCCCGCGGCGTCGAACGAGGAGATCTCCACCGGCGTCGAATCGATGGGATAGAACGGAAGGACGCTGATGTCCATCTCCGTCACCATGAGCCTGACGCCCAGCGTCGACAGCGCCACGATTGTCCGCTCGACCTCCTCAATGCTGGGATAGTCCTGGTACCAGTGTCCCTGGATGCCGAGGCCGTCGATGCGGGCCCCTTTCGACTTCAAATTCTCAATAAGCCGGATGACCCCCTCGCATTTGGCCCGCTCTTCGTAATCATACTCATTATAGTAGAGCTGGGCGGAAGGGTCGGCTTGTCGTGCGAACTCAAATGCCTTGAGCACATAATCTTCGCCGATAATCTCCAGCCATTTGGACTTTCTCAACGACCCATCCTGCGCTATCGCTTCGTTGACGACGTCCCAGCCGTAGATACGGCCTTTGTAGCGCCCCATGACGGTGAAGATGTGCTCTCTCATCCTATCGAGGAGAGCTTCACGCGTGAGGCTTTTCCCGGAGTTGTCCTGGAACACCCAATCGGGCGTCTGGAGATGCCAAACGAGCGTGTGACCGATGATGCGCATGGCGTGTCGTTCGCCAAATTCGACATACCGGTCCACGGGCTCGAAATTGTATCGGTCCCGATGCGGATGAACTGCTTCCCACTTCAGGATGTTTTCCGGAGTGATCGTGTTGAAGTGTTTCGTCACGACGTCGATGGAGGCGGGTTCTTTCCCTGAAACTTGATCGTCGTTGAGGGCAACCCCGATGGGGAAGTCGTTCCTGAATACGTCCTTCAAGGCGGGTTGACCATCGTGCCGGACATCAGTCATAGCAGCATTCCTGATATGTTCCTAACCGGGAAAACAGGGTGAGTCCTTCGGGAGGAGCTCACCCTATTTCCCTTGACAGGTTCTGCAGGTGCACGGATCACATCGACTTCAGAAATTCCCGCTGCAGAAGTTGTTCAGAACCCGCCGATCGCGTTAACGGCCTGTTAGAAAATATAGGAATTGACGATGTTCTCGAGCATCTCCTGGCGTGCACTGACGAGGACCGGGTTCTTCTCGTTGCGAACCCATTTGTCCACTTCTTCCATCCCCACTTTGCCCGACATGATCTGTTGTCCGATGCCCGAATTGTGGCTACTGTATCTTTCCTCGATGAAGCTGCTCAGTGCCTTGTCCTCGATCATCTGGTGGGCAACGAGGAGGCCTTTTGCAAATGCATCCATCCCGCCGATGTGCGCATAGAAGAGATCGGTCGGATCGCAGGAACTGCGTCGGACCTTCGCATCGAAATTCAATCCGCCGGTGCCAAGGCCACCCTGGTTCAGGATCACCAGCATCGCATAGGTGGTGCTGTAGATATCTGTCGGGAACTGATCCGTGTCCCAGCCGAGGAGCAGATCGCCTCTGTTGGCGTCGACGCTTCCCAGTTTTCCGGCTGCCGAGGAGACGGCGAGCTCATGTTCGAAGGTGCTGCCCGCCAGCGTGCCGTGATTTGCTTCGATGTTGAGCTTGAACTCGTCGAACAAGCCGAACTCTCTCAGGAAGTTGAGGGTCGTGGCCGCATCGGCGTCATACTGATGCTTCGTCGGCTCGCACGGTTTGGGCTCGATGAGGAACTGGCACTTGAACCCGAGCTTTTTCTTGTAATCCACTGCCATCCGGAAGAACCGCGCCATTTTCTCCGATTCTTTTTTCAGATCCGTATTGAGCAACGTCTCGTAACCTTCGCGGCCGCCCCAGAACACATAGTTCTCGCCGCCGAGTTCCTTCGTAGCATCGATGGCATTCTTCACCTGGGCAATTGCCGTTGCCATGACGTGGGCGTTGGGACTCGATCCGGCGCCCTGAGAATAGATTGCGTTGCCGAACAGATTGGCAGTCCCCCACAGCAATTTGATTCCGGTCGCCTTCTGAAGCTTCTTCGCCTCTTCGACCATGATCTCCAGGTTCTTGCACGATTGCGCAAACGTCTCGCCCTCGGGAGCAAGATCGCGGTCGTGGAAACAATAGTAGTCGATTCCGCATTTCTGGAGGAACTCGAACAATGCCTCGAGCGTGGCTTTCGCGCGGTCTATCGGGTTCGACGATTTACGCCATTCTCTGTCGAAGCTCGGACCTCCAAACATGTCGGTGCCGTTTCCAAGCATCGTATGCCAGAACGCGACCGAGAAACGAAGGTGTTCGGCCATCGTCTTCTTGCCGACCTTCTGATTCTTGTTGTAGTACTTGAATGCCAGTGGATTCTTCGAATCCTTTCCCTCAAAGGGGATTTGTTTGACAACTTTCGGAAAATAGTTGCTCATGATCGTTCTTCCTTCTGTTTTGTGATTATGGTGTTACCGCTGAAACGTAATACAATCGTTGGTCTCCCCCTGTCCGCAAAGCTTCATCTTCGCCCTTGCCGCCGCCCCTCCGGCGTTCACCGCCTGAAGTATCCCGACATCCTCCCTCAATTGATGAGAGCCTTCGTTGACTGTCTGATGATGAGTTCGGTGTCCAGGGATACCTGTTCGGGCTGGGGAGGCGCCGGGGATTCGATGTTCCGAATAAGTATCTCCGCCGCTTTTCGTCCGATCTCCCGTTGCGGAGTTCGGATCGACGTCAGGGGAACGGGGTACACCCGTGCATAATCGATATCATCGATGCCGACGATCGACACGTCGTCCGGCACACGGATATTCATCTCGCGGAGAGCCATCATGACGGCGAGAGCCTGCTGATCGTTGAAACAAACGATCGCCGTCGGGTACTCCTCTCGGTTTCTGCCTTTGAAATAGGCCAGCGCTTTGGCGAAACAAGCGTCATAATGAGACCCGAATGCGACGATCATCTCGGGGCGGAAGACGAGCGAACTTTCACTGAACGCCTGCCGGAAACCGGCGATCCGCTCCTGCGTGTGCGATGACTGCTGAGGTCCCGCGAAATGCACGATCCTCCGGTGGCCGCCATCCATCAAATACTTCACCGCCGTCTTGATAGCTTTGACATTGTCAATTGAAACAACGTTTGCCTGTATCCCTCGCACCGGCTCCAACAACACGAACGGATAACCGATCCTTTTCAGCCTGAAGAGATGCTCAATTTCGGCTGCCCCTTCCACGATCGGAGCCATGATCGTCCCCTTGATATCCTTTGCGGAAAAAAGATGAGACAACTTCTTTTCGCTCTCGTGGTCGTCGTCCGAGCTCGCGACGACGACGGCGTACCCGCTGCCGATGGCATGCTCCTTTGCGCCGGCAACGACCGAGGTGTAAAACGGATAATTTAGATCCTTGACAATGACGCCAATACTTTTCTCTTCAAGCCCAATGGTCAGATTTCTTGCAGCACCCTTCGGTCCAAGGTCAGGATCCTTCGGGATCTCGAGACGATATTCTCTCGCCTGCGACACGGGCGCGTTGCTGTCATCGGTGCCTGAGGAGACCGATCCCGTCGGACCTCTACCTTCTTTCGCAGGATCAACGTTGCGTATTCTTTTCATCCATCATGCCGATCTTCATCATTGGAAGATTCTTATTGCCCGGATCGGGAACGAGGTGAGCCGAAGTCAATGAAGGAGGCGATGGGAGAACGAACAACACAGGGCGAAAAACCACGGAGAGACTTTTCGCGGAAAAGAATCTCTTCGTAACGACGCGCCGCTCCGCGGGACGGTCCGGCCAGCGCCCGGACATTTGGAGCCGGTGTTCCTCAATGTGTCGAAGCGAAACTCCGACCTGAGCCCCGGAACCTCGATCGTTCTGGCGCGAAGTACGGCGACAGTTTCGTCGACGGGAAGTCCCGCACTTCGGTCGCTGTGCGACTCGGTCGGAGCCAAGAGCGTGCGCTTGTGAGACCTGATCTTTCATCTTCAACTTCCGAGGGTGCCAGAGCGGTCTGTCTGCCGGGCGGAGTCAACTGGTGGCGAATTGTAGGGGAACCTCGTCGGGAGGCGTTCCGCGAAACCGCATCTCACAACAAGCAGAGATCTGCTCCCTTTTCATGAGCGTCCGGGTCTG
>Ga0335071_10003769_pt1 | contig 15928 bp, 6 predicted proteins | sample Lox_Sample_15_FD_206724 | JGI IMG/M metagenome (GOLD analysis project Ga0335071, IMG submission 206724) | Soil microbial communities from Loxahatchee National Wildlife Refuge, Florida, United States - Lox_Sample_1.5 | ecosystem: Environmental > Terrestrial > Soil > Wetlands | place: USA: Florida... | reverse complement strand
CGCCATCTTGGAGATTCCCTACCAATACCACCTGACGGCGGCCAGGCGGCTGGTGGAGATGGGGGTGGACATGGTCTGGCTGGGCGACGACGTGGGGGCGCAGCGATCCATGTTGATGTCTCCCCGGCACTGGCGCAAATACTTGAAGCCGCGCATGGCCAACTTCATCAGCGCGCTCAAGGCCATCAACCCGCGCGTCAAAGTGGCCTATCATTCCGACGGCAACATTCAGCCGATCATCCCCGAGCTCATCGACATCGGGCTCGACGTGCTCAACCCCGTCCAGCCCGCCTGCATGGACCCCGCCGAGCTGAAGCGCCTGTATGGCGACCGGCTGTGCTTCTGGGGCAGCATCGACGAGCAGGCCACGCTGCCGTTCGGCACGCCGGCGGCAGTGCGCGAAGAGGTCATCTCCAGGCTAAGGACCATCGGCAAGAGCGGAGGGTTGATCATCGGACCGACCCACCACGTGCAGCTCGATACGCCCATGGACAACTTTTGGGCCCTGGTGGACACAGTGACGGGCACGCCTTACCCAGCACTGGGCGCGTGAGCCTTCACCCCGTCAGCGCCTATCGGCGCTGACGGCTACAGCGCCGACGCCAGACCCGCGACCCATCTGGTGAGGACACTGGCCGCGGGGCAGTCTGCGGCAGAACCTCGTCGGACATTCGCTCGGTACAATGACACGCTACCGCAGGGTGGCGTGTTTTTGTTAGTTATTCGAGTCTGGATGCGGGGGTCTCCTTTGCCGCCAGGGGCCTAAACCGCCTTTCAGCTTGGGTGTAGAATTGGCCTGCGACCAAGGTAGAGTTGTAGGGAGGTAGCCATGTTTGTGCCAGACATGCGGACCACGATGTTGAGCTACGCCTTGACGAGCGGCGTGTGCGCGGGGATGCTGGTGCTCTTGTGGGGCCAGAGTCGCCACCGCTATGCGGGGCTGGGCTTCTGGCTGGCAGATTTCGGCTTGCAGTTCGCATCGGCCATCCTCATCGCGCTGCGCGGCGTGGTGCCCGATATGTTCTCCGTGGTTCTAGCCAACGTCCTGGTCGTCGGCGGCACCTGGCTGCTGCTGGTGGGCCTGGAGCGTTTTGTCGGCAAGCCTGGGCGGCAGTGGCCCAATGTGGTCGTCCTGGCAGCCTTTACCGGCGTGCACGCCTATTTCACCTTCGTTGAGCCCAGCCTGTCGGCGCGGACGGTCAACGTCGCGGCGGGCCTGGCCATCATGTGTCTTCAATGCGCCTGGCTCTTGCTGCGCCGCGCCGAGGCCGCGCAGCGCCACACCGCCAGGGGGGCCGGGGTCATCCTGGCCCTGTTTGGCTTGCTCAGCCTGGCGCGTATCGTGGTGGTGGCCGTCGTGCCGCCTGCCAACGACTTCGTTAGGGCGGGCTTCTCCGAATCGGGGCCAATCCTCATTTACCAATTCTTAACCATTGCCCTGACGCTTGGCCTGGGCTTCATGGTGAACCAGCGCCTGCTCGGCGAAGTCCAGCGCCTGGCATCCTTCCCCCAGGCGAATCCCAATCCGGTTCTGGAGCTTGACCGGCATGGCGCCTTGACGTACGCCAACCCGGCCACGGCCGAGCGGCTCACCCGGGCGGGGCTGCCGGCCGACCCCCGCAGCCTGATCCCGCCGGACCTGGACCCGGAGCTGGGCAGGCTGGCAAGCGGCACGGCGGCCGAAGCCTACCGCGAGGTGACCCTTGGCGGCACCGTCTTTGGCGAGGACATCCATCTGCTGCCGCAGTTCGGCGCCGTGCGAATATACGCCCGTGACATCACCGCCCACCGCCAGACCGAAAACCTGGTGCAAGACCAAAACGAGCGGCTTCAGGCGCAAAACGAAGAGCTGGACGCCCAGCGCGAAGAACTGGCGTCGCAAAACGAGGAGCTGCGCGCCCAGCAGGATGAGCTCGTGCAGACCGAGGAGCGACTGCGGGCCAGCGAACACCGCTACCGGTCCACGCTGGATGTGATGTTCGAAGGGTGCCAGATCATTGACTTCGACTGGCGCTACCAATATCTCAACGACGCCGCCCTCGTCCATGCCCACCTGGCCCGTGAAGCCTTGCTGGGCCGAACCATGATGGAGGTCTATCCCGGCATCCAGGAGACGGAGCTGTTCGGCCGCCTGCAGCGCTGCATGCGCGAGCGCCAGCCAGACCGCTTGGAAAACGAGTTCGTGTACCCCGATGGAGACCGGCGCACCTTCGACCTCAGCGTACAGCCCGTGGCCGAGGGAATCTTCATCGTGTCCAGCGACGTCACCGAGCGCAAGCAAAGGGAAAACGAGCTCAACCGACTCAACCGGACGCTCCAGGCGCTGAGCGGCATCAACCGGGCCATGATGCATGCGACGGACGAGGCCGCCTTCATGGACGCCGTCTGCCGGATCGTGATAGAAGACTGCGGCCACGCCATGGTGTGGATCGGCCTGGCCGAATCCGACGAGGCCAAGACCGTCCGACCGGTGGTCTCAGCCGGCTTCGACGCGGGCTACCTTGAAGGGCTGAAGATCACCTGGGCCGATACCGAGCGCGGCCGCGGGCCCACCGGCACCGCCGTCCGGACCAGGCAGGTGTGCATGTGCCGCAATATGCTCACCGATCCGCAGTTTGCCCCCTGGCGCGCGGATGCATTGAAGCGCGGCTATGCTGCCTCCATTGCCCTGCCCCTGATATCGGCGGGCCGCGCCTTCGGCGCCATCACTATCTATTCGCGTGAACCGGACCCCTTCACTCCGCGCGAGGTGGATCTGCTAACCGAGCTGGCCGGCGACCTGGCGTACGGCCTTACCGTGCTCCGACTGCGCGCCGCGCACGCCCAGGCCGAAGCGGCTCTCAAGGCCAGCGAAGAGAAATATCGCACGATGGTCGAGACCGCCGGCGAAGGCATCCTGCTAGCGCGTGCCGACGGCGTTTACACCTACGCGAACCAGCGCGTGGCCGACATGCTGGGCTACCCAGTCGACGAGATCCTGGGTAAATCCAGCGCGGATTTCAACTTCGACTTCCAGCGTCCGACGGTGGTGGAGACGAAGGAACAACTGGGCAAGGGAGATCCGGTCAGCGGCGAGCTAAGATTCAGGCGCAAGGACGGCTCGGCGCTTTGGTCGGCCTTCAATGCCTCGCCCATTTCCAACGCCCAGGGCCAGCACGTGGCCAACCTGGCCATGCTTACGGATATCACCGAACGCAAGCAGGCCGAAGCCGCACTCCGCCGCTACGAACTACTGGCGCGCCATAGCCGGGATATCGTCCTGTTCATGCGCCGCGACGACGGACGGATTCTTGAGGGCAATGCCGCGGCCACGTTGGCCTACGGGTACAGCCGAGAGGAATTGCAGAAGCTTTCTATCTCGGATCTCCGGGCCGCCACCACGGCGGCGGAGACGGCCAGCCAAATGGCCGTGGCGGACGACCGCGGCATCCTGTTTGAGACCGTTCACCGGCGCAAAGACGGGACGACGTTTCCCGTGGAGGTCAGTTCGCAAGGCGCGACGATTGACGGCACCCGCACGCTGATCAGCGTCATCCGCGACATCACCGAGCGCAAGCGGGCCGAGGCCGCCCTGCGGGAGAGTGAAGGGCGCCTGCGGCTGTTCATCGAGCACGCCCCTGCCTCGCTGGCCATGTTCGACCGCCAGATGCGGTACTTAGCGGCGAGCCGGCGCTGGCTGGCAGATTATGGCCTGGGTGACCAGGACCTGCTCGGCCGCTCACACTATGAAATCTTTCCCGAGATCAGCGCGCGCTGGAAGTCTTTGCACCAACGCGGGTTGGCCGGCGAGGTGGTGCGCGAGGAGGAAGACCGGTTCGTCCGCGCCGACGGCAGCGTGCAGTGGCTGCGCTGGGAGATTCGGCCGTGGACAACCCACGACCAGGCCGTCGGCGGCATCGTCATCTTTACCGAGGATATCACCGAGCGCAAGCGGGCGGAGGCGGCGCTGCGCCAAAGCGAGGCTCGTTTCCGGCTGGCCCTCAAAAATGCGCCCGTGTCGGTGGCCATCCAGAACACAGACTTGCGATACATCTGGGCCTACAACCAGCGCACCGCCAAGCCCGAGGACGTGGTGGGGCACACCGACGCCGAGCTGTTTGGCAACGAGACGGCGGCGCGTTTGAAGATACTCAAACAACGCGTGCTGGAGACAGGGACGGCCCTGAGCGAAAGGCTGTGGATCACCCGGCCGGACCAACGCATGTACCTGGACGTCTACATGGAGCCGGCCCGCGACGAGGCCGGTGAGATCGCCGGCGTCGGGCTGGCCACGGTGGACCTGACCAACGAGAGGCTAGCCGAAGATGCGCTCCGGCAGGCGCGCGATGAGCTGGAAACTCGCGTGCAGGAGCGCACGACCGAATTGGAAGTGGCTAACGCGGATCTGGAAGAGGAGATTGAAGAGCGCCGACGGGCAGAGGCCGAGATCCGGCGGCTCAACGACGACCTTCGGCAGGCGCTGGCGCAGGAGCAGACCATGCGCCAGCAGCTCATCCAGGCGGAGAAGCTCAGCGCCATGGGACGCATGGTCGGCTCGGTGGCCCATGAGCTGAACAACCCGCTGCAGACCATCAAGAACTGCCTGTATCTGACCGAACAGGAATTGACGCCTGATTCGCGCATCCACGATTACCTCGGAATGGCGGGCACCGAAACGGCCCGGCTGGTGAAGCTGGTCGCGCAGCTCCGCGACCTTTACCGCATGCGGCCGGAGACTGCTCCCGTGATTTGCCCGCTCGAGGCGCTGCTGGGCGAAGTGCGGGTCCTGATGGCGTCGCAGCTGCAGAGCGGGAACGTGCGCTGGCAACAAGCTGCCATATTGCCCTGCTGGACCGCCCGGGTCGACGCCGACCGGCTAAAGCAGGTCTTCATCAACCTGGTCACCAATGGCATCGAGGCCATGCGGCCCGAGGGCGGTGAGATGCACGTCGGCCTGATCCTGTCAGGCGACGGCCGGCAGGTAGGCGTGAGATTTCAGGACACCGGCCCCGGCATCAAGCCCGAGCATCTCGAACGGCTTTTTGAGCCCTTCTTCACCACCAAAGCGTATGGGTTGGGCCTGGGCCTGGCCATCTGCTATGAGATCGTGCAGCACCACGGCGGAAAGATCACGGTCGCGAGCCCCGCCGGTCTGGGCGCCGAGTTTGTCGTGTGGCTGCCCCTGGCCGCCCAGGGCAATCCCTGAAGCGGCGGATTCCCAGGCGAGGTTTGGCCCATCATGCCAAACGTGAACACCCGCGTCACCAAGGGCCAGCGGCCGCAGTCGTTGGCGCTGGTCTCACATGCATCCGTCACTCCCTCCGGCCGCCTGACCCATTGAAGGGGATTCCCACGAGGTGTAGAATCACCTCCTTCACGCTCCATGCAAGCGCCTGGCACGACGGGGCGTGTCTGGAAGGATGACCATGAAGCCCAAAGCGACACCAATCTCCGGCCATACGGCCGAGCTTCGCCGGCAGGCCGAGGCCGCCGTACGGGAGAAACCGCCCGCGCCGGCCGCACGGCGGCGGCGGGCCGGCGACACCAAGCGCCTTCTCCACGAGCTGGAGGTGCACCAGGCGGAGCTGGAGAAGCAGAACGACGAGCTGCGCGCGGCTAACGCCCGGCTGGAAGAAGCGCGCGACCGCCAAACCGAGTTGTATGACGTTGCCCCAGTGGGATACCTGACGCTGGACGAGGCGGGCGCCATCGTCGAAGCCAACCTAACCGCCAGCGGGCTGCTGGGTGTGGAGCGTGCCAGCCTCCTGCAGAAGGCACTGAGTTACTTCGTCACCCCAGAAGACCGGGACAACTACGATTCTTTCTTCAAGCGTTCGCGAGAAACGGAGGCCCGGCAAGTCTGCGAAATGCATCTGTGGCGGTCCGACGGAACGATCTTCCCCGCCGAGCTAGGAGCAGTCGTGGCACGGGCGGCCGGCGGCGCGCCGATTCTGCACGTCACCGTCAACGACATCTCCGAGCGCCAGCAAACTGAAAATGCACTGCGGGAATCGGAGGCCGATTACCGGAGCCTGTTCGAAAACTCCCTGGTGGGGATTTCGCAGGCGCTCCCCGATGGGCGCCTGATCCGCGTGAACGACGCCTATGCGCGCATGTATGGCTATTCGAGTCCGGAGGAGATGATCGCGCAGGTCTCGGATGTGGGTCAGCAGCTTTATGCCAACCCGGATGACCGGCAGGAGGTGCTGCGCATCCTCCAGGAAAAGGGCGTCATGGAGCCGAGGGAAGTTGCCGTCCGCCACCGGGACGGGCGGCCGCTCTGCATCCTCGCCAGCGGCCGTGCCATCAGAGATGCCCAGGGACGCCTGCGCTGGTACCAGGCCGAGCATATTGACATTACCGATCGCAAGCGGGCCGCAGAGGCGCTGCAAGAGAGCGAGGCGCGCTTTCGCGGCACCGTCGAAGAGACAGCCGCCGGCTATTTCATGATTGATCGCGGCGGCTGCTTCCGGCAGGTCAACGCTGCCTGGCTGCGAATGCACGGATATTCATCCGAAGAGGAGATCCTCGGCAGGCATTTCACCCTGACCCAGGCCGAGACGGACCTGAAATATGCTCAGCTGACGGTCGACCAGCTGCTCAGCGGCGAAACGATCTCAGGGGGTGAGTTCAGCCGACGATGCAAGGACGGTTCAACCGGCTATCACACTTTCACGGCGCGCCCGGTGAGCCAGGCCGGGCAGATTGTGGGGCTGGAAGGTTTCCTGATCGACATCACGGAGCGCAGGCGGGCCGAGGTGGCAGAGCGGGAGCAGCGGATATTGGCCGAGGCGCTTCGCGATACCGCCGCGGCCATCAATCAATCGCTGGACCAGGCCACCGTGCTCGAGCGCATCCTGGAAAACGTCAGCCGAGTGGTGCCGCACGACACGGCCAACATTGCGTTGGTGCGCCAGGGGATGGTTCAAGTAGCCCAGTGCCGGGGATATCCTCCCGAACAGGCGCGCCCCATCCGCAGCCTGGAGGTGCCACTGGCGCGCGTGCCCAACTTCCGCAGGATGGTGGAAGAGGGCCGACCCGTCATTGTGGCGGACAGTCGCGCCTCTTCCGATTGGGTGGATTTGGGCAACTTCACCCGGCAGCAGGGCGCCTACCTGGGCGTCCCGATTCGGTCGGGGGGCCAGGTGATTGGATTGCTCAACCTCGACAGCGCCACGCCGGGCTTTTTCACGCCCGCGCATGCGGAACGGCTACAGGCCTTTGCGGATCAGGCTGCCATAGCCCTGGTCAATGCCCGCCTGTACACGGCGGTGCGCGAACGGGTGGAGGAACTGGCCGGCCTCAGCCACCGGCTGCGCCAAGAATTGGGGGAGCGCCAGCGGGCCGAAGAGAAATGGCGGAACCTGTTCGAGATCCTGCCCGTCGGCGTTTCTGTGGTCAACAGCGACAATGCCGTGACGGAATTCAACCAGGCTCTGGGCGATATGCTGCACATTACCCAGGCGGGCATGCTGAGGGGCGATTACCGGTCCAGGCGTTATTGGCGGCCCGACGGTACGCGTATGGAGCCGGAAGAGTTTCCCAGCCTGCGCGCGGTAAGCGAGCACTGCGCTATCCGGGATGTCGAGATTGGCGTCGAACAGGAAGACGGCGCCGTGATCTGGACCAATGTCTCTGCCGCACCGTTGTCATGCCAGGCAGGGTCGGTCACGGTCACTACCGACATTACCGAGCGCAAGCACGCCGAAGGGCTGATGCAGCGCCTCAATGCCGAACTTAACCGACGCGTGGCCGAGCGCACCGCCGAGCTGGCCGGCGCCAACGATCGGCTTAGCCAGGAAGTTGCCTCGCACAGACGCGCGGAAGCGGCCCTGATCGAAAGCCAGGGCAAGTGTGACACCCTCTTCGACCTCATGCCGGTGGGCGTCGCGATTCTCGACGCCCAGGGTGAAATCATCCGGGCCAACGCCGCTTTGCAGTCTCTGGTCAGTGCGCCGACCGCCGAGTCGGTGCCCGACGCATTTCGACGGCGGCGCTACTTTCATCCCGACGGGACGCCTTTGGCCCCCGACGAGTACCCGGGCGTCCGGGCCGTGAGAGATCAAGCGACGGTGATGGACATTGAGGTCGCCGCACCCATGGACGACGGCGCTGTGGCCTGGAGGAATATCAGCGCGGCGCCTCTGCCATTCTTGGATTGGCGCGCCGTCGTGATTCATGCGGACATCACGGCGCGGAAGCAAATGGAGCTGGAAAACGTGCGGCTGCAACAGCGCGCGGATCAGGCGGCCCGGCTGGAAGAGCGGCAGCGGCTGGCGCGCGATCTGCACGATTCGGCCGCCCAGGCGCTATACAGTCTCACCCTGATCGCGCCTGCCGCGAAGCAGGCGGTGCTCGACAACGATCCGGCCCTGGCCGGGCAGCACCTGGATCACATTGAAGAAGCGGCCTTGAGCGTGCTGCGGGACATGCGCCTGCTTATCTATGAGCTGCGTCCCGCCGCCTTGGAGCAAACCGGGCTGGCCGGCGCGCTGCGTCAGCGGCTGGAGCTGGTGGAAGAGCGAGTCGGCCTGAAAGTCAGTTTTGAGGTGAGCGAGGGCCTGAGCCTTTCCCCGGCGCAACAGGCGGCCCTGTATGGCATCGCGCAGGAAGCGTTGAACAACACTCTGAAGCATACCCGGGCCTCCGAGGTGGCGGTGCGGCTGAAGGCCGGCGCCGATGGGGTGGTGCTGGAGATCGCCGACGACGGCCAGGGCTTCGACCCGGCGGCGCCGGCCGCGACCCGCGGCCTGGGGTTGACCAACATGCGCGACCGGGCTCGGGAGGCGGGCGGTGAGCTCAGCCTGGCCTCTGCGCCCGGCCGCGGGACCCGCATCGTGGTGAGCATCCGACCATGATCACCCCTATCCGGATTCTAGTGGTGGATGACCATCCCCTGGTGCGTTACGGCCTGAGCGCGCTCCTTAAGACGCAAACGGATATGCAGCTCGTTGGCGAGGCCGACGACGGGGTCCAGGCAGTCAGTAAGGCCCTGGCTCTGCAACCGGATGTCATCTTGCTGGACCTGGCGCTGCCTAAAAAGGACGGCGTGGAAGTGATCCACGACCTGGCGGCGGCCGGGTCGAAGTCGCACATTCTGGTGCTGACCAGCTTTGCCGGCGACGACAAAGTCTTCCCGGCCATCAAGGGCGGCGCGCTGGGCTACCTGCTCAAAGACACCCCGCACACCGCCCTGCTGCAGGCCATCCGCGACGTCTACCGGGGTGAAATCTCCCTCCACCCGACCATTGCGCGAAAAGTCATTGCCGAACTCCACCAGCCCCCGCAAACGCCGCCGTCAACAGAGCCTTTGACGCAGCGCGAACTGACCGTGCTGGAGCATGTGGCCCAGGGCCTGACCAACCAGCAAATCGCCCAGAAGCTGGACATCAGCCAACACACGGTCCACAACCACGTCAACGCCATCCTCAGGAAACTGCACCTGGCCAACCGAACACAGGCGGCGCTCTACGCCGCGCAGCGATCCGCGCCAGACGCTCAGGACGATATCGAGTAGGCATTTGGGGCCAGGCCCGTCTGGACCAAAAGGACCGCCCTCGGGCGGTCTTTTTAGTTCAGCATAAATAGCCCACTTGGCGCATTGGCAAACAGCAAGGTTAGGTTACGGTTAAGGAAGGAGCGGCGGCCACCCCTCGGCCTCCGAGAACTGCCTGAAAGCTGGATCGACAATGGAAGATTGCAAGCCCACATTCCTGGTCTTTTCGAGGTCCGACCCGCTGCGGGCAGGCCTGCGCGCATTTCTGGGGCAACTAAAGCAGGCCAGTCTGGTGGGAGATGCCGCCACAGTCCCGGAGGCGCGCGCGCTGGTTGTCGAACATCAGCCCACACTGATCGTACTAGACATGTACCTGGAGCATGCCGAAGCCCTGGAACTGTTTGCCCGTCTCAAGTCTGAACATCCGGCCTTGCGCTGGCTGGCTATCGCCGACGGTGCCGACCAGGCCCGGCTTGCCCGAGCCAACGGCATCGAGGACGTGCTGTTGTGGGGCTTTTCGCCCAGGACGCTGACAGCCAGCGTTGAGCGCCTGGCGGGCGCCGACAGCCGAGCGGGGCTCAGCCAGCCGGGCAATGCCTTGGCAACGGACCACCAGGGAACCTGGGGCGAGCCTGTCCCGCTTAGTGAACAGCGGCTGACCGTGTTGTGACTCGCGCCTCATCAAACGAGAACCGACCATGAATCCACTTGACATCCGGACCATCTTGTTCAGCTATGTGATCAGTAGCGCCATCTGCGCGGCCGTGATCACCAGCCTGTGGCTCCAGAATCGCCGCCGCTGGCCCGAGCTCGGTTTCTGGCTGGCAGACTTCGGCCTGCAATTTCTGGCTATCGGGCTGATCGCGCTGCGCGGCATTTTGCCGGACTTCGTCTCGGTGCTGCTCGGCACGCCGCTGGTGCTCGGGGGCACATGGCTCTTGTATATCGGGCTAGAGCGATACCTTGGGAAGCCCACGGCCCAGGGCTACAACGGCGTGCTGTTGGGCGGATTGATCCTGGCCCACGGCTACTTCGCCCTGGGGCAGCCGAACCTGACGGCGCGGAACATCATCCTGTCGCTGGGTTTGCTGTGCCTGTGCCTCCAATGCGCCTGGCTTATGCTCCGCCGAGGCGCGGCGCCCCGGCGGGCTGGGACGCGCAGCGTGGGCATCGTGTTCATGGTGATCGTGCTGGTCAGCCTGGCGCGGCTGGGAGCCGACCTGGCCGTGCCGCCCGGCAACGATCTGTTCCGGTCCGGGCTCTACGATACCCTGGCCACCCTGCTGTATCAGATGCTCTACATCGCCCTGACGTTTGCGTTGTTCCTGATGGTGAACCGCCGGTTGACGGACGACCTTGAAGACAACGCCCGCCAGCGCCAGGCCGCCGAAGCCGTTCTTCGGCGAAGTGAAAACAAGCTTTCCATTGTCTTTCACAATGTTCCCGACGCCATCCTGATCACGTCAGAGGCCGGGGGAACGATCCTGGAAGTCAACGACAGTTTTCTGCAGGTTACGGGCTACTCCGCCGTCGAAGTTGCCGGCAAAACCACCCTGGACCTACCGCTGTGGGATAACCCGGCAGATCGCGCGGGGATGGTCGCCCGATTGGAAGACACCCCCCGGGCGTTGAACTTCGAAGCCTGGTTCCGCAAGAAGGGTGGCGATCGTTTCCGCGCGCTGGTGGCGAGTGAGCGCATCCAGCTGCCGGACGGCGTGTGCCTCTTGAGCGTCTTGCACGACGTGACCGAGCAGAGACGGGCGGAGGCGGCCCTGCGCGAAAGCGAGGAGCGGTACCGCACGGTGGCCGACTACACCTACGACTGGGAATACTGGCTTGACCCGGACGGCCGGGTGCGCTACATGTCCCCCTCCTGCGAACGCATCGCCGGCTATCGCGTGGATGAGTTTATCGCCGACCCGGGCGTGTTGACCTCCATCGTGGTGCCCGAAGACCGGCAGGCCTATGAAGAGCATCGGGCCGGCGTACGGGCTTCCGGCCAACCCGACGGCTTGCACGAAGCGGATTTCCGCATCCGGCGGCGCGATGGCGCCGTGCGCTGGATCCGTCACACCTGCCAGACCATCCGTCGCGCCGATGGAACTGCCCTGGGCCGACGCGCCACCAACCGCGACATCACCGATCGCAAGCAGGCAGAAAATGCCTTGAAGGAAAGCGAAGAACGGTTTTCGACCGCGTTCTTCAACAGTCCGGTATCGCAATCCATCATCACCCAAGCGAATAGTGAGATTGTGATGGTCAACGATGCCTGCTGCCGCCTGTTCGGCTATAGCCGCGAAGAGTTGATCGGCGCCGTCACCGCAAAACTAAACTTATGGCAACACCCCGCCGACCGGCAGGCTGCCGTGGAAGCCTTGCAGCGCACAGGGCACATGCCGCCGCAGGAAGTGACCATCCAGGTGAAATCCGGTGAAACTCGCACGTGCATCCTGGCCGTCGAACCGATCTCGTGGAGTGGAGTTCCCTGCTTCATTACAACGATGTACGACATCACCGACCGCAAGCTTGCCGAAGAAGGCCTGCGCCGGGCCCACCGGACACAGAGCGTTATGACGGCCACCAACCAGGCGCTCATCCATGCCACAGACGAAACCGAGCTGCTGACACAAGTGTGCCACATCATTGTGTCCACGGGAGGCTACCCGCGGGCCTGGATCGGCTTTGCCGAACATGATGAGGCCCGTGCCGTTCGGCCCGTGGCGATGGCCCCGGATGGCGACGGCCATTGGGCCGATGCCGCGGTCACCTGGGGCGACACAGATGGCGGCCCGGGACCCGCCGGCATTGCCATTCGCACCGGCCGGCCGGCCCGAGTCCAGTTTTTGCCCACTGATCCCGGGCCAGGGTCGGGGAGCAATCAGGCGCTGGGCAATGGCTATCGGTCAGCGCTGGCGCTGCCCCTTCTGGAGGAGGGCCGGGTGTTTGGCGCCATCAGCATTTACTCAGCCGAAGCGGACGCCTTCCCGCCGGAAGACGAGGCCTTGCTGGAAGAGCTGGCTGGCGACCTGGCCTTCGGGATACAGACGTTGCGAACCCGTGCCGAGCGCCGGCGGGCGGAAGAAGGCATGCACCAAGCACTTGAGCGCCTCGGGCGTTTTGTGGATGCCAACATCGTGGGCGTCGTCATAGTCAGTCCGGCAGGCAGTATCATTCAGACCAACGATTATTATCTGCGCACAATCGGTTACACCCGCGAGGAGTTCGAAAAAGGCTTGATTGATTGGCGGGCCATTACGCCGCCCGAATGGCTCCCTGCCGATGAGTATGCAATCAAGGAACTGCGCGAGCGGGGAGTATGTACACCATACGAGAAAGAGTACATCCGGCGAGATGGGACCCGGGCTTCGGTCTTTCTGTCGGATGCTATGCTGCCGGGTCCTGAAGAGCAGATTGCCGCCTTTGTTCTCGACATCACCGAGCGCAGGCAGGTCCAGGAAGCGCTCGCGCAGAGCGAGAAATGGCTGCGCGCGATTTTCGAGCAGGCCGGCGTCGGCGTGGCGCAGGTCGAGACAGCCACGGGACGCTTCGTGCGCGTCAACCAGCACTATTGTGACCTCCTGGGCTACACCGAGGCGCAAATGCAGCTGTTCTCCTTCCGCGATATCACGCCTCCGGAAGACCTCGAGGACGATCTGCGCCAGACGGCCCGCCTGGAGGCCGGCGAGATCAGCAGCTTTACCTTGGAAAAGCGCCTGCGCAAGGCCGACGGCAGCCTGTTGTGGGTGAGCCTGACCGTGTCGCCGCTCTGGACCAGCGGCGAACAGGCCCAGTATCACATCGCGATTGTGCAGGATATTGCCGCCCGCAAGCGCATGGAGGCAGAGGCACAGTCGAACCGGAATATGCTGGAAGCCGCCCTGGCCAATATGAGCGATGCCGTCTTCATTTCCAATGCGGAAGGGTTGTTCACCACCTTCAACGATGCCTTCGCCACCTTTCATCGGTTCGGAAGCAGATCCGAGTGCGCCAAGACCCTTGCCGAATACCCGGCCTTTCTAGACGTCTACCTGGCCAGCGGAGAACTGGCGCGCCCTGACCAGTGGGCGGTGCCTAGAGCGCTCCGAGGCGAAGTGGGCACGAACGTCGAATTTGGCCTGCGGCGCAAAGACACCGGCGATGAGTGGGTGGGCAGCTACAGCTACGCGCCCATCCGAGACCAGGCGGGCACCATCATCGGTTCAGTTGTGGTAGGCCGCGACATTACCGATCGCAAACGAGCCGAAGAGCTCATTCGTGACCAGAAAGAACGACTAGCCTCTCAAAACGAAGAGCTGCAGTCTCAAAACGAAGAACTGATGGCACAGGAGCGCGCCCTCTTGGCGGCCGAGGCGGAATTGCGGACCGTCAATGCCGACCTGGAGCGGCGTGTGGAGGAGCGTACCCAGGAGCTGAGTCTGGCCAACGCGGCGCTGAATCGGGCCGCCCGCCTGAAGGATGAATTCCTCGCCAACATGAGCCATGAGCTGCGCACGCCCCTCACCGGCATCCTGGGCCTGTCGGAGACCCTGCAGATGGGCGTTTACGGGCCCCTGACCGACCGGCAAAATGAGATCTTGCGCGCCGTCTACGACAGCGGGCAGCACCTACTGGACCTCATCAACGACATCCTGGACCTTTCCAAGGTCGAAGCCGGCAAGATGGAGCTTCAGATCGAACGGGTGCTGGTGGCGGATATCTGTCTGGCCAGCGTCCAGTTTGTCCGGCAGGCCGCGCAAAAGAAACGGCTCCGCCTGGCCACCAACCTCGATGGCCACGTGACGGGCATCCAGGCCGATGTGCGCCGCCTCAAGCAAATGCTCGTCAACCTGCTCAGCAACGCCGTCAAGTTCACACCGGAGGGCGGCGAGGTCGGGCTGACGGTGGAAGGTGACGGCGTTCACCGCCTAGCGCGCTTTACGGTGTGGGATACCGGCATCGGCATTGCCCCGGCCAACATGGAGCGGCTGTTCCGGCCCTTCGTGCAGTTGGACAGCAGCCTGACACGCGAATACTCGGGCACAGGCCTGGGCCTGTCGTTGGTGCTGCAGATGGCCGAGCTGCACGGCGGCGGTGTGGCGGCCGAGAGCGAGGGCGTGCCCGGCAAGGGCAGCCGCTTCACGATCACCCTGCCCTGGCTCGAGCTGGAGCCGGCCACGCCCGCGCCGGAGCCTCCGCTCCTGTTCCGGAAGGCAGTCACCGTGGAAGATACCCCGCTTGCGGCCGAACAGCTGACCTGCCACCTCAAGGAGCTCGGCATCACCAATGCTGTCCATGCCTGCGGCGCCGGCGCGCTGGATACGGTGGCCCGGATGCGGCCGGACGTGGTGTTGCTCGACATCTTGCTGCCCGACATTTCCGGCTGGGAGGTGCTGCGCCAGCTGAAGGCCGATCGGCGCACACGCGATATCCCGGTCGTCGTCGTCTCCGTGGTGGATGACCGCGCCCAGGGGCTGGCCCTCGGCGCGGAGGCCTACCTGGTCAAGCCGGTGGCCATGACGGATCTGCAGTCGGCGCTGACGGAATGCATGCGCCGTTCCGGCCGGCCGACGGTACGCTCGGCCGTGGTGGTGGCCCCGGACCAGCCGCTCGTCTTGCTGGCCGACGACAACGATACCGTGGTGCTGACTCTCTCGGGCTTCCTGTCCGCGCATGGTTTCCGGCTGGCAATCGCCCGCACCGGCACCGAAGCGCTCGAACGCGCGCAGGAACAGCCGCCTGACCTGGTCCTGATGGATATCCAGATGCCCGTCATGGACGGGCTCGAAGCCATCCAACGAATCCGGGCGGCATCGGACCGGCAACTGGCGGCCGCCCCGATCATCGCCCTGACCGCGCTGGCCATGCCCGGCGACCGGGAGCGCTGCCTGGCCGCCGGCGCCGACGAGTATTTGACCAAACCCGTCAACCTGGTCCACCTGGTCGAGCTGATCAGAGGCCTGCTCAAGACCAGGGGCGCGCAGGATTGCCCGCCGACGGCGGACTGAGGCACACCATGTCACCTTCCAGCACCATCCTGACCATCGACGACGACCTGAACGCCCGCACGTTGGTGGCGGCGCTGCTAACCGGAGAAGACTACGAGCTGCTCTTCGCAGCGGACGGGCCGGAAGGCCTGGCGCTGGCGACCACCCGCCTGCCGGATGTTATCCTGTTGGATATCGTCATGCCGGGGCTGGACGGCTTCGAGGTCTGCCGCCGGCTGCGCGCCCATCCCCGCCTGGGTGATGTGCCCATCCTGATGCTGACCATTCTTAGCGACCGCGCCTCGCGCCTGCAGGGGCTCGAGGCCGGCGCCGACGATTTTCTCTCCAAGCCGTTCGATCGCGACGAGATGGTCACCCGCCTGCGCGTCATCACTCGGCTCAATCGGTACCGGCACTTGCTCGCCGAGCGTCACAAATTCCAGCAGTTTGTGGACTCGACCTCCGACGGCATTGTGCTGTGCGATGAAGA
>Ga0335071_10003768_pt1 | contig 15929 bp, 12 predicted proteins | sample Lox_Sample_15_FD_206724 | JGI IMG/M metagenome (GOLD analysis project Ga0335071, IMG submission 206724) | Soil microbial communities from Loxahatchee National Wildlife Refuge, Florida, United States - Lox_Sample_1.5 | ecosystem: Environmental > Terrestrial > Soil > Wetlands | place: USA... | reverse complement strand
CGTCCTCGCGCAGTCGACCTTGAGCGGCGACCAGGTCTCGCTCGAGGGGACGCAGCCCGGCACGGTCGGCTACGCGAACCCGCCCGTCGCGATCCGCGACGTGGCCGGCATGCCGGTCGTGCTGCCTGGCGCGCGCGGCCCCGCCGATCCGGGCTACGACCCGTTCGTCGACGGCTGCACGAGTGCCTCGGACGGCGGCGACGCGTGCGCCGCCTCGCACGAGCTCGCGACTCCGGCCGCCTTCGGCGATGCGTCCGGCCAGCGCTTCGCGAACGAGATGGCGGTCGTCAGCTTCGATCTCCAGGTCCTGACGGCCGCCTTCTCCGAAGCGCCGGACACGGGCGGGAGCCCTGCGCCCAACGCGCCCGTGCTCCCGCCGGAGTTCGACTTCCAGGACCCCTACACCACGGCGGCAGGCCAGTGCTCGTGGGCGCAGCCGCAGCTCTGCGGCGGCGTCGCGAACGGGCGGAGCTACGGAACGCTGCTCCTCGACGATGACCCGAGCGGCTCGCCGCGCGCGCGCTGGCTCTGGGAGTCGGGCGCCGTGTACCACGTGACGGACGCCACGGGGACGCTCGCAGGCTTCGCGAACGGCGTGGTGCACGTGCTCGGACCCGAGGTGTCGCGCATCCCGGGCTTCGCGGTCGGCGTGCCGATGCTGCTCGTGCCGGCGGACGCGACGGTCCTCGATCCGGCGTCCGGTCTCGTTGCGCCGGGGCTCGATGGCGAGTCGGGCACGGCCGACGACCCGCGCCTCGGCATCGCGTACGGCGTCGCACCCGAGCCGGGCAGCGCGTGGGCGCAGGCTGCGGCGCTCGCCGCGCTCGCGCTCCGTGCCGCCACAGCCTCGGGACGGCGGAGCCGCCGCGGTCGCTAGCGACGGGGCGCGACGGCCGCTGCGATGCGCGCGGCCAGGGCGTCGAGCTTCGCGGCGTCCGCCTTCTCGCGCCCGTGCAGGCGGAGCTCGCTGCCGGCGGCACGCGGCACCAGATGGATGTGGTAGTGGAAGACGGTCTGGCCGGCCGCCGCGCCATTGAGCTGGAACACCATGAGCCCGTCGGGCGCCAGCGCCTTGCGCATCGCGTGCGCCACGCGCCGCGCGGCGAGCCACACCGCGGGCAGCGACCCGTCGGTCGCGTCGAAGAGGTTCTCGTAGTGCACCTTGGGGATCACCAGGGTGTGTCCATCGGTGGCCGGGAAGAGGTCGAGGAACGCGATTGCGTCGTCGTCCTCGTAGATCCTGGCCGCGGGCGCCTCGCCCTCCGCGATCCTGCAGAAGATGCAGCTCGGATCGATGCTCATCGTGCCTCCAGCAGTCGCTGCGCCGCGGCCGCTCCCGAGGCCAGCGCGTCGCCGAAGGCTACGCCGTCGAGATGCGAGCCCGCCAGCAGGAGCCGCGGGTAGCGTGCGAGCCGCGCCCGCACGCCGGCGACCCGGCGCGGCTGCTCGCAGCCGGGCTGTGCGACGGCGCGCGGCCAGCGCGTGACGGCGAGCGGCTCGGCGGCGCCGCGCACGCCGACCCACCGATCGAGCGCGCGCTCGACCTCCGCGACGAGCCGCTCGTCGGGCCAGTCGACGGCATCCGGACGCCGCAGGCCGCCGAGCAGCGCGGTCACCAGAGCGCGGCCGGCCGGCGCGCGTCCGGGGAAGAGCGCGCTCGGAAAGACACAGCCGAGCAGCGCCTCGCGATCCTCGCCCGGCACCAGGAAGCCGAAGCCGCGGATGCGCGCGCTCGTCTCGACGCCGATCGAGACGCTCGCGATGGGCGCGTGCGTGATCGCGTCGAGCGCCTTCGCGGCGTCCGGATCGAGCGGCGCGACCAGGGCGGCCGCCTCGCGCGCCGGGACCGCCAGCACCAGGCCCCGCGCGGTGACAGGGCCGGATTCCCCTTCGATCTCGAACCGATACCCATCCTCCTCGAAGGCGATGTGCGAGACCGGAGCGCCCAGGTGCAGGGCGGCGCCGAGGTCTCCCGCGAGCGACGCCGCGAGGCCGCCGAGCCCCCCGCGCGCCGACCACGAGCCGGCGCGGCCGCGCGCGCCGCCCGCGAGGCGTCGCGCGAGGAGGCCGCGCGCGATCGAGCCGTGCCGGCGCTCGGCGGCGACGAGCTCGGGAAAGACGGCCTCCGCCCCGAGCTGGGACGGGTCGCCGGCATATACACCGACGAGGAACGCCGCGACGAGGCGATCGCAGGCCTCGGGACCGAGGCGGCGGCGGGTGAAGCGCGCGACCGACTCGCCGGTCGCGTCTCCGGCGCGCACGAAGGGCTCGGCGAGGAGCCGCAGCTTGCCGCGCGCCGAGAGCAGCTCGCTCGCCGCGAAGGCGGTCGGCGAGAGGGGCACCGGCAGCAGCCGATCTCCGCGCGCGAGGAAGCGCTCGCGGCTCGCGGGCGACGCGGCGACGAGCAGGTCGTCGACTGCGTGCTCTCGCAGGAAGCGATCGACCGCGGGACCGATCCGGAAGGTCTGCGCACCGCGTTCGACGAGGAAGCCGCCGCGCTCTTCGCTCCAGGCGGCGCCTCCCGCGCGCGCCGATGCCTCGAACACGCCCACCTCGCAGCCGCCGCGCGCGAGGGCTGCGGCGGCCGCCAACCCGGCGGCGCCTGCTCCGACGACGGCGACCTCGAGGTCGGGGGCGCGGCGGACGCCGGCCGCCGCGCTCATCGGCCGAGCGCGCGCGCGGCGTCGGTGAAGGCGCGGACGCCCTCGACCGGCGTGTCCGGCAGGCAGCCGTGCCCGAGATTCAGTACGTGACCGCGCGCCGCCGACCCGGCGCTCGCCAGCGCGCGCACCCACGCGGCGATCTGCGCGGGCGGCGCCGCGAGCGCGCACGGGTCGAGGTTCCCCTGTAGGCTCGCGCGGCGCCCGGCGCGGCGCGCGGCCGAGGCGAGGTCCACGCGCCAATCGAGCGACAGCACGTCGGCGCCGGATTCCAGCATCGCGTCGAAGAGATGGGCGCCGTCGTTCACGTAGAGGATGAGCGGCGCCCGGGCGCGGTCGAGGCGCTCCGCGATCTCGCGGTGCAGCGGCTGCACCCATGCGCGGTACTCGGGCTCGGCGAGGATGCCGGCCCACGTGTCGAAGAGCTGGACCACCTGCGCCCCCGCCTCGACCTGCGCCGCGAGGTACCGCACGGTGAGGTCCGTGAGGCGCGCGAGCAGCGCGCGCAGCACGTCGGGCTCCAGGTACATCAGCCGCTTCAGCTCGGCGAAGTGCCGCGACCCGTGTCCCTCGACGAGATACGCGGCGAGCGTGAACGGCGCGCCCGCGAAGCCGAGCAGCGGGACCGCCTCGGGCTCGAGCGCGCGGCGCAGCCGGCGCAGCGTCTCGAAGACGTAGGGCACCGCGCGCTCGACGTCGGGCTCGGCGAGCTTCTCGACGTCGGCGCGCGCACGGATCGGATGCCGGATCACCGGCCCGGGCTGGAAGTCGACGTCGACGCCGAGACCCAGCACCGGCACGAAGATGTCGGAGAACAGGATCACGGCCTCGGTGCCGACCTCGCGCAGCGGCTGGAGCGAGATCTCGACGGCGCGATCGACGTCGCGACAGGTGTCGAGGAACGAGACGCCGGCGCGCGCGGCGCGATACGACGGCAGGTAGCGGCCCGCCTGTCGCATCAGCCACACGGGAGGGCGGTCGACGGGCTCGCCGCGGCAGGCGCGCAGCAGCCGCTCGGTGCGGGTGAGCGACATCGGTGCGCTCAGTAGCCGTGCAGGCGGGCCCAGCGCGCGCGGTGCCAGGCGGCGTCGCCGAAGGTCATCTCCGCGACGCGCGCGCGCTTCATGTAGAAGCCGAGGTCGTATTCGTCGGTCATGCCGACGCCGCCGTGCATCTGAACGCCCTCGTTGGCCGCGAGCACGAAGGCGTCCGAGCAGCGCGCCTTGGCCAGCGACACCAGGGTGGGGAGATCGGCGTCGCCCTCGTCCGCGGCGCGCACCGCCGCCATCACCGCCGAGCGCGCCAGCTCGATCTCCATGAAGAGCTTCGCGGCGCGGTGCTTGAGCGCCTGGAACGAGCCGATCGGCACGCCGAACTGGACGCGCGTCTTCAGATACTGGAGCGTGTCGTCGAACACCTGGCTCATCCCGCCCAGCATCTCCGCGCACAGGCCGGCCGTGGCGCGGTCGATGACCCGCTCGAGCAGCGCGGCGCCGTCCTCCGTCCCGCCGAGCCGCGCGTCGCGGCCGACGCGCACGCCCTCGAGCCGGACCAGGCCGGCGTTGCGCGCGTCGATGCGCGTCTGGCGGGTGATCGAGAGGCCGGGCGCGCCGGCAGGCACCAGGAAGAGCCCGAGCTCCGCGCCAGCGCCCGTGCGCGCCGACACGATGAAGGCGTCGGCCACGTGCGCGTCGAGCACCTGGATCTTCTCGCCGGCGAGGCGCCAGCCGTCACCCTCGGACTCGGCCGTCGCCGCGACGCGCCGGAGGTCGTAGCGGCTCCTCGCCTCCTGCCAGGCGAGGGTCAGGAGCGCGTCGCCCGCGGCGACCCGCGGCAGCCACGCCTGCCGCTGCGCCTCGCTGCCGCCGAGCGCGATCGCCTGCGCACCGAGCAGCACGGTCGACAGGAAGGGCTCCGGCGCCAGCGTGCGCCCGAGCGCCTCGAGCACGACGGCCAGGTCGGCCAGGCCCATTCCCGCGCCGCCGTGGCTCTCGGGGATCAGGATGCCCACCCAGCCGAGCTCGGCCATCTGCTTCCAGAGCGCGCGCGAGAAGCCGGTCGGGTCGCTGCCATCCCGCAGCGCGCGCACGCGCGACACGGGCGAGTGCTCGCGCGCGAAGTCGAGGGCGGTCTTGGCGAGGAGCTCCTGGTCTTCGCTGAGGACGAGCTGCACGGGGACTCCTTGGCGGCGGTCAGTCGGGCAGGCCGAGCACGCGCTTGGCGATGATGTTGAGCTGCACCTCGCTGGTGCCGCCCTCGATGCTGTTGCCGCGCGAGCGCAGCCACTGCCTCGTCCAGTCGAGCTCGTGCGCGTCGAAGCCCGGGCCCTCCCAGCCGAGGCCGGCCGGGCCTGCGATCGACACCAGGAGCTCCAGGCGGCGCTGGTTCAGCTCGGTGCCGTAGACCTTGAAGATGGAGCTCTCGGAACCCGGCGCGTGCCCGGCCTTGGCGGCGTCGCGCGCGCGCTGCGTGGTGAGCAGGAAGGCGCGCGTGTCCATCTCGTTCTGGGCGATGCGCTCGCGCAGGCTGGCGTCGGCCAGCCGTCCGTCCTCGAAGCCCGCGTACTCGCGCGCCCACTCGGCGAAGCTCTTGCGCTTGCCGCCGCCACCCGAGGCGGCGCCGAAGGCATCGGCGATCATGGTCCGCTCGTGCGCGAGCAGTGCCTTGGCGACCGTCCAGCCGCCGTTCACCTTGCCGACGACGTTGCGCGCGGGCACCCGCGCGCCGTTGATAAAGGTCTCGCAGAAGGGCGACGAGCCGCTGATCAGCTTGATCGGCTTCACCGAGACGCCTTCGGTCTCCATGTCCATCAGGATGAAGGTGATGCCCTCCTGCTTGCGCGCGTTCGGATCGGTGCGCACCAACAGGAACATCCAGTCGGCGAGATCGGCGTAGGACGTCCAGATCTTCTGGCCGTCGATGCGATAGTGGTCGCCCTCGAGCACGGCGCGCGTCTGGAGGCCGGCGAGGTCGCTTCCAGCGCCCGGCTCCGAGTAGCCCTGGCACCAGCGGATCTCGCCGCGGCAGATGCGCGGCAGGTGTTCGCGCTTCTGCTCCTCGTTGCCGAACTGGAGCAGGACCGGACCGATCATGGTGAGCCCGAAGCCGATCAGCGGCGGCGGAAGCCGCAGGCGCGCCATCTCCTGCCGCAGCACCTTGGCCTGCTCGCGCGAGAGGCCGCCGCCGCCGCAGGCGCGCGGCCACTCGGGCGCCGTGAAGCCGCGCTCGGCGCAGACGTCGAGCCAGCGCTTGCGATCGGGATCCGGATAGCGCGCGCGGCGCCCACCCCAGGTTCCGTCGAGCTCGGTGCCGGGCGCACCGACGAGGCTCTTCGGGGCGTGCGTGTCGAGCCACTGCCGGATCTCGGCGCGGGCGTGGTCGAGATCGGAGTCCAGGTCGGGCACCAGATCGGGCATGGAGGGTCTCCCGCGGGTCGCTCGGAGCGGAGTGTAAACGGGGCGCGTTCCGCTTGCTAAGCTGGCCCGACCGTGAAGATCCGCCTCGCCAGCCCGCGCGGCTTCTGCGCCGGGGTCGACCGCGCCATCGAGATCGTGGAGCTCTGCCTCGAGCGCTACGGACCGCCCGTCTACGTTCGACACGAGATCGTGCACAACCGCCACGTCGTCGACGGCCTGCGCGCCAAGGGCGCGATCTTCGTCGACGACCCCGCGCAGGCACCCGAGGGCGCGCTCCTCGTGTTCAGCGCCCACGGCGTCGCACCCGGCGTGCGCGAGCGCGCCGCGGAGCGCCGGCTGCGGGTGCTCGACGCCACCTGCCCGCTCGTCACCAAGGTGCACGTCGAGGCGCTGCGCTTCGCGCGCGAGGGCTACGAGATCGTGCTGGTCGGGCACGCCGGGCACGTCGAGGTGGAGGGCACGATGGGCCACGCGCCCGAGAGCTTCCACCTGGTCGAGAGCACGGCCGACGTCGCACGGCTCGCCGTGCGCGATCCATCGCGGCTCGCCTGCCTCACGCAGACGACGCTCTCGGTCGACGACACGCGCGAGATCCTGGAGGCGCTGCGGCAGCGCTTCCCGGCGATCCGGCTGCCGCGCAAGGACGACATCTGCTACGCGACGCAGAATCGGCAGAACGCGGTGAAGGAGCTGATGCGCGACAGCGACGTGCTGCTGGTGGTCGGCGCGCCCGCGTCCTCCAACAGCCGCCGCCTCGTCGAGCTCGGCCAGAAGGCCGGTGCACGCGCCTACCTGGTCGAGACCGCGGCCGACATCGACCCGGTGTGGGTCGCCGGCGCGCGCTGCGTCGGCGTGACCGCGGGCGCCTCCGCGCCCGAAGTCCTCGTGCGCGAGGTGGTGGCGCGGCTGCAGGAGCTCGCGGGGCCGGCCGCCTCGGTGGACGCGCTCCCGCGCGTGGACGAGGGCGTGGTCTTCCAGCTTCCCGCGGAGCTCCGCTCTGCCGGAGGTTGAGCGGGACGGAGGCGCGGGGGTCCTGGAGCTCGTCGAGGATCCCGAGTCACCGGCCGCCCTCGCCCAGACCCTGCCCGCGGCGCCCGGCTCGGCGGTCGTTCGCGACTTCCGCGCCGACGACCGCGAGATCTGGCGGCTCGCCTGGCCGGTGATCCTCTCGCAGGTCCTGGCCAGCGCGGTCGGACTGATCGACATCGCGATGCTCGGCCGGCTCGGTCCGCACTCGCTCGCTGCGGTCGGCTACGTGACCCAGTTCTTCTGGCTCTCGCAGGCGGTGCTGATGGCGATCGGCGTCGCGGGCGTGGCGCTGATCGCGCGCTCTCTCGGCGCCGACGACGCGCCGCGTGCGCGCGCCGCGCTGGGTGCCTGCCTCGCGGTCGCGGCCGTGGTCTCGGCGGCGATCGCGACCGTGGTGCTGTCCGTCCCGCGCTTCTGGCTCGGGCTGCTCAACGCGAGCCCGGAGGTGATCGAGCTCGCCCTGCCCTACCTGCGGCTCACGCTCTTCTCGACGCTGCTCTTCGCGGTATCGATCACGCTCGAGTGCGGGTTCCGCGCGGCGCGCGACACGCGCACGCCGTTGGTCATCGCGATCGCCGTGACGGCGGTCAAGACCCTGGCGAACTGGCTCCTCATCTTCGGGCCCTTCGGGCTGCCGCGGCTCGGGCTCCCCGGGGCGGGCATCGCCACGATCACGGCGCAGCTGGTGGCGGTCACCCTGCTCGCATTGGCCAACCGGCGCCTCGACCTCGGCATCGCGCTGGCGTTCTCGAGGCGCGAGCTCGCCCTCGCGCGCGAGAGCCTGCGCGAGGTGGTGCGCCTCGCGACCCCCGCCATGCTCGAGCGCCTGGTGCTGAATCTCGCGCTGATGGCCTACTTCGCGCTGCTGGCCGACTACGGCGCCGCCATCGTCGCGGCCTACACCGTCGGCGTGCGCGTGACATCCTTCTCGTGGATCCCCGGCACCGGCTTCGCGGCAGCGGCGGCGACGCTGGTCGGACACGCGCTCGGCGCCGGCGCGCCGCGCGAGGCCACCCGGGCCGGCTGGCGTGCGGCCCGCCTCGCGGTCGGCGTCTCGATCGTGCTCGGCCTGTGCGTGGCGTTCGCGCGCGTCCCGCTCGCGCGCGTCTTCACCGACGACGAAGGCGTGATCGAGGCCCTCGGGCCGTTCATGCTGACGCTCGCGCTGGCCCAGCCTCTGATGGGGATCCACTTCACGCTGGGCGGCGCGCTGCGCGGCGCGGGCGATACGCTCTCCCCGCTGCTAGCGGCGACGGCGGGCAACTGGCTGCTCCGCGTACCGCTCGCCTACGCGTTTCAACGGCACGGGCTCGACGTGGTCTGGATCTGGCTCGCGCTCGTCTTCGACCACCTGGCGCGCGCCACGTGGATGTCGCTTGCCTTCCTGCGCGGCAGGTGGAGAACGCGCGCGATGGCGCGCGCGACCGCCGCTAGCCCTTCGCCAGCTCCTCGTCGATCACCTTCTTGAAGGCGTCGAAGGGCTGCGCGCCCGAGACGTAGCGGCCGTTGATGAAGAAGGCGGGCGTGCCGGAGACGCCGAGCCGGGAGGCCTCCTGCGAGTCCGCCTCGATGCGCTGCGAGAGCGCGGGCGACTTCAGGTCCTTCTGGAAGCGGTCCATGTCGAGCCCGATCTGGTGCGCCCACTCCTGGTACTTCGCGTCGCTGAGATCGCGCTGGTTGGCGAACATGAGATCGTGCATCTCCCAGAACTTGTTCTGCTGATGGGCGGCCTCGGCGGCGGCCGCGGCACCGGCCGCCTGGGCGTGGATGCGCAGCGGCAGATGCTTGAAGACGATGCGGACCTTGTCGCCGTAGGTCTTCTGGATCTGCTCCAGCGTCGGCTGCACCCGGGAGCAGAACGGGCACTGGAAGTCGAGGAACTCGACCACGGTGATCTTGGCGTCGGCCGGGCCGCGCACAGGCGCCCCGTCGGTCTTCACGGCGTAGTGCGCGCCGGGGTCGGGGCTCGGGGGCTGGTCGGCGCGCGCGGTCGGCACGACGCGCCCTCCGCCCTCGCGGAACGCCTTGGCCACGTCCGTGAGCGCCGCCTCCACGTCGCCGATCGCGGCGTTCTGCCGCTCGAGCGAGCTGCGCACGATCAGCGCGCCCACCACGACCGCGGCGCCGAGCACGATGGCTGCCAGAACGCGGCTTCCGCTCCCGTCCATCCCCCACCTCCCTCGAGCGAGGCGCGGAGCATACCGTTTCGCCCGAACGCTGCCGGGTTCGCTCGCCGCGGCGGGTCGATGACGGCCTGACGGCAGGTCGTTGACAGGGCGACGCCGGGGCGATGACGGACCGATGACGTCTCGGCCCCGTACGCGTGCGCCTGCGCACCGCAGCGGCGGGCGCACCGCAGATCTTTTCCGACACTGCGCCACCTCGAGACTCGATCCGGGCACTCCTGGATGTCGGCCGTCTTCGTGGAGACTCATGCTGCCTCGCCGCGCCCTGCTGTCCCTCCTTCTGCTCGGGTGCGCGGCGTCGGCAGTGCCGGCCGCCGCTGACCCGCCGCCCGCCTTCGTGGCGGCCTACTTCCACGTGCAGGGCTCGCTCGACGGCCTCCAGGGCGCGATCTCCTGCCTCGTGAGCCCGGAGGGCAAACACGTCTACGTCGCCGCCAAGGCCGACGATGCCATCTCGGAGTGGTCGCGCAATGCGTCGACCGGCGCGCTCACGGCGCTCGGGCGCGTGCTCGGCGACAGCCAGGACGGCGGCGATGTCCCGAACTTCGACCGGCCGCAGGTGATCGCGCAGAGCCCCGACGGCCTGTTCCTCTACGCCGGCGTCGGCAACACGACCGCGACCTCGACCAGCGGGCTCGCGATCTTCCAGCGCGACCCGGACACGGGCGCGCTCACCTACCGGGGAGGCGTGACCGACGGCCAGGACGGCGCCGTGCTGGCGCGCCCGTTCGCGCTCGAGGTGAGCCCGGATCCGAACGGCTCCTTCGTGTACGCCGGCGACTTCTCCGACGCCGTCGAGGGCGGCGCGCTGAACGTCTTCAGCCGCAACGCGTCGACGGGGCAGCTCACGCGGGTGCAGACGCTCTCGCACACCCCGAGCACCGTCGATGGCCTCGACAAGGTGCGCTGGCTCGCGCTCTCTCCCGATGGCCGGAGCCTCTACGTGTCGAGCCACGGCAACAACGCGCTCGGCGTCTACCAGATCGACGCGGGAACCGGGATGCTGACCTTCGCGGAGGCGCTGCAGCACGGCGTCGGCGGCGTCGCAGGCCTCGTCGATCCCTGGGGCCTGCAGGTGAGCCCGGACGGCGCCTACGTCTACGTGGCCAGCCACGGCAGCGGGCTCGACGGCTCGGTCGACGTCTTCGCGCGCGACGCCGACACGGGAGAGCTCACCCCGCTCGACTCGATCGCCCAGGCCGACGTCGGCTTCGAGAACCCCGACGACGTCGCGCTCAGCCCCGATGGGCTCCGCGTCTACGTGACCGCGCAGGGCGAGCTCGGACCCTACGACGGGAAGCTCGCGGTCTTCTCGCGCGATGCCGGGACGGGAGCGCTCGCGCTGCTCGGCGTGCTGACCGACGGCACGGACGGCGTCGAAGGACTGAAGGGCGCCCTCGCGGTCGCGGCGAGCGCGGACGGGCGGAGCGTCTACGTCGCCAGCGAGCAGGACGAGCCGGCGAGCTCGATGCAGACCGAGAAGGGGGCGCTCGCGGCGTTCTCCACCGTGCCCGAGCCCTATGCGACCGGTGTCGCGGCGCTCGTCACGCTGGCTCAGCTCTCGGCGAGCCAGTCGCGCGGACGCAGGAAGACCTCGTACAGGCGCGCCTCGGGCGTGCCGGGCTCCGGCCGCCAGTCGTAGCGCCAGGCTGCGAGCGGAGGCATCGAGGCGAGGATCGACTCGACGCGCCCGCCCGACTGCAGGCCGAACCGCGTGCCGCGGTCCTGCACCAGGTTGAACTCCGCGTACCGGCCGCGCCGGTAGAGCTGGAACTCGCGCTCGCGCGCGCCGTAGGCGGTCGCCTTGCGCCGCTGCAGGATCGGCAGGTAGGCGAGCGCGTAGTGCTCTCCCACCCGGCGCAGCAGCCCGAAGCAGCGCTCGAAGCCGCCCTCGTCGAGATCGTCGAAGAAGATGCCGCCGATGCCGCGAGGCTCGCCGCGATGCGCGAGCCGGAAGTACTCGTCGCAGGCCTTCTTGAAGCGCGGGTAGGCCTCGCGTCCGAACGGCTCGCACGCGGCGCGCGCCGTGCGGTGCCAGTGCACCGCGTCCTCCTCGAAGCCGTAGAACGGGGTGAGGTCGAACCCGCCGCCGAACCACCAGACCGGGTGCTCTCCCTCTGCGATGAAGAAGCGAACGTTCATGTGAGAGGTGGGTGCGTAGGGGTTGCGCGGGTGGACGATCAGCGAGACCGACACCGCCTCGTAGCGGCGGCCCGCGAGCTCGGGCCGGCGCGCCGTGGCTGCGGGCGGGAGCTCCTTGCCGAGCGTGTGCGAGAAGTGCACGGCGCTCTTCTCGATCACCTCGCCGCCCTCGAGCACGCGCGGCCGCGCGAGGCCTCCCTCCGGTGTCTCGAGGCGATCCCCGCGGAAGCACTCGCGACCGCTCTCCTCGGCCTCGAGCGCACCGCACAGGCGGTCCTGGAGCTCGAGCAGGAAGGCGCGGACCGGTGCGATCTCGGGTCGCGCGGTCAAGCGGGCGGCGCGCCGTCGTCGGGCGCCGCGCCTCGCTTCGGCTCGCCGCGCCCCTCGTACTCGAAGGCGAGCCGCCCGTCGGCGCCGAGCGAGACGCGCGCGACGCCGCCCCTCGCGAGCGGACCGAACAGGACCGCCTCCGCGATCGGGTCCTTGAGCTCGCGCTGGATCACGCGCGCCATCGGGCGCGCGCCGAAGCTCGGGTCGTAGCCCTTCTCGGCGAGCCAGCCGCGCGCCTCGGCCGAGAGCTCGAGCGCGACCTTCTTGGCGGCGAGCTGCGCGGCGACCTCCGCCACGAACTTGTCGGCCACGCGCACCATCACACCCGGCTCGAGCGCGCGGAAGGTGACGATCTCGTCGAGCCGGTTTCGGAACTCGGGGCTGAACAGGCGCTCGGCCTCCTGCCGGCCGTCGCCGCGCGCGCCCTCGCCGAAGCCGATCGCGCGCGCGGCCATGTCCCGGGCGCCGACGTTCGACGTCATGATCAGCGTCACGTGTCGGAAGTCCGCCTCGCGGCCGTGGTTGTCGGTCAGCGTGGCGTGGTCCATCACCTGCAGCAGGATGTCGAAGAGGTCCGGGTGCGCCTTCTCGATCTCGTCGAGCAGCAGCACCGCGTAGGGATGCTTGCGGATGCGCTCGACGAGCTGACCCCCCTCGTCGTAGCCGACGTAGCCGGGCGGCGCGCCGATCAGCCGCGCCACCGCATGCTTCTCCATGTACTCGCTCATGTCGAACCGGAGGAAGGGGACGCCCAGGCAGCTCGCGAGCTGCTTGGCGAGCTCCGTCTTGCCGACGCCCGTGGGTCCCATGAACAGGAACGAGCCGATCGGCCGCTGCGTTCCGGAGAGTCCCGCGTGGGCGCGGCGGACGGCGCGCGCCACCGTCGCCACCGCCTCGTCCTGCGCGAAGACGACCTTCTTGAGGTCGTCTTCCAGGTGCTCGAGCCGGGCGCGCTCGCTCGAGGCTGCGCGCGCCAGCGGGATGCGCGCCATGCGCGCGATCACCGCCTCGACGTCGCGAACTCCGACAGGGGCTTGCTGAGCTGCAGCACGACTGGTGACTTCGCTCGGCTTCGCCTCGCTGCGCGCGGCGAGGGCTTGCTGAGCTGCAGCACGATTGTTGACTTCGCTCGGCTTCGCCTCGCTGCGCGCGGCGCCGTCGGCGCCGCTTGCGGGATGATCCAAGCGATCATCTTGCTTCGGAGGCGACGACCGCTTGGGGCGGAGCTTCACGGCGGCGCCGGCCTCGTCGATGACGTCGATGGCCTTGTCCGGCAGGAAGTGATCGTTCAGGTGCTTGGCCGAGAGCTCGGCGGCCGCGCGCAGCGCGGCCGCCGTGTAGCGCACGCCATGGTGCTGCTCGTAGCGCGGCGCCAGGCCCTGCAGGATGCGGATCGTGTCGGCCACGGACGGCTCGTGGACGTCCACGCGCTGGAAGCGGCGCGCGAGCGCGCGGTCGCGGTCGAAGTGGCGGTACTCGCGATAGGTGGTCGAGCCCATGCAGCGCAGCTCGCCGGCGGCGAGCAGCGGTTTCAACAGGTTCGAAGCGTCCACCGTGCCGCCCGACGCGGCCCCCGCGCCGAGGATCGTGTGGATCTCGTCGATGAAGAGGATCGGCTTCGGGCGCCGCTGGATCGCGTGGACCAGCGCCTTGAAGCGCGCCTCGAAGTCGCCGCGATAGCGCGTCCCTGCGAGCAGCGCGCCGAGGTCGAGGGCGTAGATCTCGGCGCCGCGCAGCTCCTCGGGCACGCGCTCCTCGTGGATGCGCTGCGCCAGGCCCTCGGCGATCGCGGTCTTTCCGACGCCCGTCTCGCCGACGAAGATCGGGTTGTTCTTGCGGCGTCGCGCCAGGATGTGGATCGCGCGCTCGAGCTCGGCCTCGCGTCCGATCAGCGGATCGATCTGGCCTGCGGCGGCGCGCTGGGAGAGGTTGGTGGCGAAGGCCGCGAGCGGGTCCTCGGGCAGCGCCTCGTCGTCGGCGCCGGGCCCGTGGGGTCCGGCCGGCTCGGCGGGACGCCCAGACGGCGCGTCCGCGTGCGAATCGCCCCCGCTCCCGGCCCGGAGCTTGGAGATGGCGTGCGAGATGTACTGGAGCACGTCGAGCCGCGAGATCCCCTGCGCGCGCAGCAGCGACACCGCATGCGAGTCGGGCTCCTGGAAGATCGCCGCGAGCAAATCTCCGGCCTCGATCTCCTCCTTCTCCGCGCTCTCGGCGTGCGAGATGGCATGCTGCAGGACGCGGTGGAAGGCGAGCGTCTGCCTGGTCTCCCCGCCCTCGCCCTCGAGGTGCTCGAGGTCCTCGTCGAAGAAGCGCACCAGGTCGCGCTTCAACGCGGCGAGGTCGGCGCCGCAGTGGCGCAGCACCTCGGCGCCGCGCGTGTCGTGGAGCAGCGCGAACAGGAGATGCTCGACCGTGAGGAAGGCGTGCCGGCGCGCCATCGCCTCCCGGAAGGCGGACTGCAGGGTGAGCTGGAGCTCGCGGCCGATCTCGCTCACTCCTTCTCCACCCCCGCGCGCAGCGGGTGACCGCGCTCCTCCGCCATGCGGTGCACCGTCACCACCTTGGTCTCCGCGACCTCGAGCACGTAGACGCCTGCGATGCCGAGCCCGGACCGGTGGATCTGCAGCATCAGCTGCGTCGCCTCCGCGGGGCTCTTGCCGAACACCTGCTCCAGCAGCCCGACCACGAACTCCATGGGCGTATAGTCGTCGTTGAAGAGAATCACCTTGAACTTCGGCGGGCGGGCGACCTTCTCGCGCGTCTTGGTGGCCACTCCGCGGTCGCGCACCGGCGCGTCCGCGCCCGGGTCGCGGGGCGTCTCGAGCCGCCCGGCGCATCGGTCGAGGTGGCGATCCGCGCTCATCGTCGGGTCTGGAGGATAGCTCCGCGCGCGGGTGCGTCATTCCTGCGCCGGGGCGCGGATGCCTCGGCTAGACTCGCGCCGTGGCCGAGATCGAGCTGGCGGACGGCGTTCGCGCGGTGCCGCGCGCCGCGTGGAACGCGCTGGTCGGCGAGGACTCGCCCTTCCTCGAATGGGAGTGGCTCGCTTCGCTCGAGGAGGCGGGCGCCGTGGGCGAGCGGACGGGCTGGGCCGCGCGCCCCCTGGTCGCGCGCGAGGGCGACCGCGTGGTGGCCGCCTGCCCGCTCTACCTGAAGTCGCACAGCGAGGGCGAGTTCGTCTTCGACCACGGCTGGGCCGACGCCGCCGAGCGCGCCGGGATCCGCTACTACCCGAAGCTGCTCGTCGGCGTTCCCTTCACGCCGGTGTCGGGCGCGCGCTTCCTGGTCGCGGAGTCCGAGCCGCGGGCGACCTGGATCGCGCGCCTCTCGACGGCGCTGCGCGAGATCTGCCTCGCGAACGAGCTCTCGGGCGTGCACGTGAACTTCTGCCGCGAGGACGAGCTCGCGGCGCTCGCGGGCGCCGGCTGGCTTCCGCGCCTCGGCCTCCAGTACCACTGGACGAGCCGCGGCTGGAGCGACTTCGAGGAGTACCTCGGCGCGCTCCGCCACAAGCGCCGCAACCAGGTCCGCCGCGAGCTGCGCGAGATCGCGGACGCGGGCGTCGCGATCGAGACGCGAGCCGGCAGCGAGATCCCGGGCGACTGGTTCGAGCCGATGTGGCGCTTCTACCGCGCGACGGTCGATGACAACCCGTGGGGCCGCCGCTATCTCAATCCGCGCTTCTTCGAGCTGGTGCGCGAGCGCTTCGCCCACCGCCTCGTCTTCGCCGTCGCGCTGCGCGGCGGCCACCCCATCGCGGGCGCCTTCAACGTGCAGAAGGGCGACGCCCTGTACGGCCGCTACTGGGGCGCGAGCGAGTTCGTGCGCCACCTGCACTTCGCGGTCTGCTACTACGCCGGGATCCGCCACTGCATCGACCGCGGCCTGCGCCGCTTCGAGCCGGGGGCGGGCGGGCAGTACAAGCAGGTGCGCGGCTTCGACGCCCAGCCGACCCGCAGCGCGCACCTGCTGGCGGAGCCGCGCCTCGCGGACGCCGTCGCGCGCTACCTCGCCGCGGAGCGCTCGGAGACGCAGGACGCGATCGACTACCTGCGCGAACGCTCCGCCCTGAAGCCCCCGTTGCCTCCGGTGCAAGGGGGTCGCTTGGAGTATCCCGCAAGCGGCGCCGAAGGCGCCGCGCGCAGCGAGGCGAAGCCGAGCGAAGT
>Ga0335071_10003767_pt1 | contig 15930 bp, 8 predicted proteins | sample Lox_Sample_15_FD_206724 | JGI IMG/M metagenome (GOLD analysis project Ga0335071, IMG submission 206724) | Soil microbial communities from Loxahatchee National Wildlife Refuge, Florida, United States - Lox_Sample_1.5 | ecosystem: Environmental > Terrestrial > Soil > Wetlands | place: USA: Florida... | reverse complement strand
CGACCGCGAACAGGAAGGTATCCAGCTCGGCGCGGGTGGGCCAGACGCCGCTCGGCGCCTGCAGGCTGTCCGTGCGTCCCGGCGGCTGCGTGCGCGCCTTCTGGTCCACCGTGAACCGCGTGTCGTCGACGACCAGCAGGTCCTTGTTGAACGTGGGCTTGTAGACCCGGAACTGGATCCACCCGAGGCTCACCAGGCCGTTGATGTCCTGCGCCTCGACGTAGAAGTTGTGCACCTCGCCGGTGTCGCCCCCCGCCCCGGTGAAGGGACCGATGGTCGCCGACTGGATCCCGGTCTGGCTCAGGCTCCACGGGCTCCAGTGGTACCAGTCGTTCTGCCCGGCCCGCGCGGTCTCGTCGTCCAGGCTCTGGAGGTCGAGCACCCAGCGGTAGCTCTTCATGATCGAGCCGGCCGGGGGGTCGGCGAACCAGTTGAACGTCAACGGCTGCCCCGCGGGCACCTGGAGCTGGATGGACCACGAGGGATCCAGGGGCGAGGGGAACCCGCCGCTCGGGTAGGTGAAGCTGAAGAACGAGTTGTAGAGCGTGATCCTCGGCCCGAGCACGCCGGCGAAGCCGACGTACATCTTGAGCATGTTCGAACTGAGGTTGAAGATCGGCGTGTAGGCGCCCGAGCGGCCGATGGCCACCACCACGAACAGGTACTCGCTGTTCGGCGTCAGGTTGGTGTACTGCACCTCGGCGCTGTCGGGGCCGGTCGAATCCCAGCCCGCGAACGCCGGCGCCACCTGCCGCCGCAGGGAGTCCGGGTTCGAGATCCACGTGGTCCAGGGGATCTCGGGGCTGCTCTTGTAGAGCTTGTACTTGTACTTGACCGGCTTCTCGAAGACGAACCCGTTGGGGTCGATGAAGTCCTTCCCCGTCCACTTGATGCGCACCGCCGGCGTGACCGAGGGCGAGAGCAGGTTGGAGGGCACGGGCTCGTCGATCTGCACGACCGGTGCGACACCGAAGGAGAAGAACGCGCGCGCGACCGGCTCGGAGGGCAGCCCCTGGTTGTCCACCGCCCGCAGCACGAACACGTGGAAACCCTGGCCGCGCGGCTGGGCCGTCCCCAGGGACTCGGGCTTCGTGGCCGTGAACGTGAGGGTCTGCTCGTTCCGGGTGGTGCTCACCCACTCGGTGTCGGAACCGGCCTGGCTCGGCGGATCCACGGCGTACTGGAATCTCGTCACCCGCCCGTCCGGGTCGTAGCCGACCCAGTTCATGCGGTAGACGTAGAACTCCTCGTGCGTCGTGTCGATCGGCGCGTAGGTGAGCCGCACCGTCGGCCGCTGATTCGAGAGGATGGCGTTCTTCAGCTTCTTGCTGCAGCCGGCGCTCCCGAGTCCGACCAGGACCGCCAGGACCAGCAGGACCGGGGCAATGCGGTGAGTCCTCATCTCAGTCTCTCCTGCCCGACGAGTCAGGCCCCGGCCCGCCTCCAGTCGGTGAGGTGGTCTCGAGGCCCTGCGGCGTCGGGGGCCTCGTGTAGTTGACGGTGATGACGTTCTGGGGGGTGATCACCTCGCCGGTGAGCGCGTTGATGCCGTCCACGCAGCGGCCCTGTCCGGGGGCGGTCTCGCAATCGATGCAGTCGCAGATCTGGATGCTGACCCGGATCGGCCCGGTGGCGAACGGGTTCGCGTCCGCCCTCCCCCCCGGGATGAAGCTCAGGGCGACCTGGGTTCCCCGGTTGATGTAGGGCAGGCCGGTGGGCTCGAGGTAGGTCCACGAGGTGTCGCGCCCGTTCAGGGCCTTCCCGAACAACTGGATCTTGAACCGGGTGACCGTGCTCGCAGTGGGCCCGCCGGGCGCGGGCCCCGTCACCGTCGGATCGAACGGATCGAGGTCCATGCCGCGCAGGACGAAGTCCCACTGGATGGTGCTGATGCTCTGGTTGTCCACGGGCACGAACTGGGCGTCCCGGATCAGCGCTGGGGCCTTGTCCACGTAGAACACCAGGACCTTGCGGCGCAGCGCGCGCTCGGTCGGAGTCCCGCCCCCCTGGTCCACGTCGTCGGCCAGCAACACGGGGTCGAACACGGTGTTGTCGAGACCGCCATCGGCATCCTCGCCCCGTGCCACGGCGTAGGCCTTGCCCGCCTGGAACACGCGCCAGTAGCCGCCCAGGCGGGGGGCGCGGAAGACCGATGCGGGCTCGTAGACCGGGTAGATCGAGGTCTGTGCCGGGATGCTCTTGAGGCCGGAGGGCGTGAGCCGGTTGATGATCAGCGAACGGAAGCCGATCGGCGAGCCGACCCGTCCGGCGTCTTCGATCACCGGCCCGGTCACCAGCGTGCCGTCCTGGTGGTGCAGGATCGGGTCCGTGGTGTCCGCCCGCACGACGTAGCGGGAGTCCTTGTCGTAACCACCGTTCCAGAGGACCACCCACGCGTTCATGTGCACCGTGTCACCCTCGGTGCGCGCGTAGATGCGGTTCTTGTAGATCTCGTAGAACGTCCCCGGCCGCGTGTAGTCCCGGTTCGGCGGGAGGCGCTTCGAAGGGCGGTACTGGAACGAGTCGGGCCCGAACGTGGAGCCCGCGGGGAGCGGTGGGTTCGTCGCGAAGACCGGGTTGCTCTGACTCGGCCAGGTCGTGACGCTCAGGCTGTGCGAGTCGTACTCGCCGTCCGTGGGCCCGGTGAAGGCGGCGGGGTCCGGTCCGGCCCACCAGGTGTCGGGGGCGAAGTTCATGAAACAGCGCCGGGTCGTCTCGCCGGCGCCCCCGGCCTGGTCGAGCGCGCGGAGCGTGAAGACCTTCTGTCCCGGGGCGATCGGGGCCGATCCCGGCAGGCCGGTGCCGTAGGACTTCACGTGGACGGACGAGTCGGCACTCTGGAACTGCGATTCGTCGAACTTGTAGCGGTAGCCCGTCACGTAGGTGCCGGGCATCGTGATCTCGCCGTGCCAGCGGAAGTCCATGCGGCTGTAGGCGGGTACCGTGTCCCTGGGGTAGGTCCGGGGGTTCAGCGTGTCGGTGACGAAGAACTCCTGGATGCTCGAGACGGGTTCGCCGTCCGGCGTGAGGGAGACGATCTCCCCGGTCGCACGGGCCATCTCGATCACGGGCCGCGGCGGGAACCTGTCGATGGCGGTGAAGACGAAGCGGGCCGGCGTGGGATCCGCCTTGCCCTGGTTGTCCACCGCGTAGATGAAGAAGGCGTGCTGCCGGTCCGTGAACAGCTCGGAGACCGTGAACACGAAGGTCGTGTCCGTCTTCGTCGTGAAGCGGTAGTCACCCGGCTTCGGCCCCGGCAGCGGCGGGAAGACCCCGTCGGTCGGGGTCGCGGTGGTCTCGACCACGGCGTAGTAGAAGCCCGCGACCGCACCGTCCTTGTCCGAGCCCGCCCAGTACACGTGGAAGCGCACCGGGATGGTCGCGATCGTGGGATTGCCGATCGGGCGACCGTAGCTGTCCTTGACCGTCAACGTGTCCATCGGCGCAGCCGTGATCCACGTCTCCGGAGCTTCGTTCCTGTCGATGTTGGGGGTCAGGGGCTTTCGGCACCCCGAACCTGCGATCAACGGCAATGCCAGCAAGCACAGAACGACCCGAGCACCCAAGCGCATTCGCGCCCCCCAGAACGCCCAGTCATGTGAGAGGGAAGTGACAGCAGGCTAACAACAGGTCCGGAAACCGTCAAGCGGAAGCCGGCAGAAACTACGCTGCCGCGACGCCGGACGCAACCCCGACCGAGGGTCCATCCCCGGCCAAGCCCCGGCGCTTGGAGGCGTTCGCCGCCGGGCCGGGGTCCGGGGCGAACGGCGGCGGCACCGGCAGGCGACGACGGGTGAGGCGCCCGACCGGACGCGACGACCCGCCGGCGCCCCCGCCCGGCACCAAACGCCGGCGGGCGGAGGTCGGAACCCCCGCCCGCCGGTCGTCGATTGCGGCGACCACCCCGCCCGGAGGCGGGATGGCCACCCTGCAGCTGCTGCTACTTCAGGACCGTCACCTTCTTGGCGTCCACGAAGCGGCTGTTGATGAACTTCACCTGGGTGAAGTACACGCCGCGCGAGACCACCTGGCCCTGGTCGTTCGTCCCGTCCCAGGTCAGCGTGTGCTCGCCCGCCTGGAAGTTCCGATCCGCCAGCGACCGCACGAGACGGCCCGTGACGTCGTACACCTTCACCTCGACCCGGTCCGACTTCGCCAGGCCGAAGTGCACCGCCGCCTTGCCACCGGAGACCATCGGGTTGCCCCAGATGTTCCCGAGGAAGTCGACGGTCCTGGCCGTGTTGGTCGGCACGTCCACGGTCGGCGCCGGGATGAACGGGCAGACCGAGCCGAACACGTTGGTCAGGACGTTCATGAAGTACTGCAGACGACCCACCGTGTTGCCGGCCTGGCGGCTGAACATGTTGTACATGTCCCAGCTGTTGACCAGCGACACGTAGGGGTGCGCCGAGGTGCTCGGAGCGTAGACACCGGACACGTACGGCCCGTTGGAACCGAGGTTCTGGTACCAGGTGGCCGGCGTCGCGCCCGACACTGCCGTGTTCACGTTCAGGACGTCGTTCGTGAAGAGGCAGGAGTTCTGGAACGAGTAGATGTTCCCGGAGGTCGTGACCACGGTGCTCGGGATCAGATCCGGGTAGGCCACGACGGAGCCCGACAGCGCGAAGTAGTCCGGATCGCGCAGCGAGACGGCCAGGTCGTTGGCCAGGAACGTGGTGGCCTGAGCGGTCAGCCCGTCCTCGGTCTCGACGAAGCCGTTGCCCATGACCCACACACCGCGCGGCGTCGATTCGTTGGCGCCGTAGGTGAGGAAGTCCTGCATGATGCCGAAGTCATCCTGGCCACGATCCGTCACCGCGCCGAAGAAGGCGTTGTTCAGGTCGCCGGTCATGATGAACACCAGCTTGTAGTACGTGCGCAGCATCTCGGGCGTCGGGCCCTGCATGCTCTGCTTGTTGACCTGATAGCCCATGTTCGCACGATTGGCGAGACGGCTGCCGATCTGGCAGGTGCCCGTCGTGCTCGACTCGGCCGCGTGCACCTTGTAGAGGTCCCACGTGGTGCCGGCCTGGCCCTTGTTGCCCCACACCGCGATGGTGGGATCGCTGCCGACGTTGAGCTCGTTCGAGTAGTCGTGCGAGCCGTCGGAGGCGAGGTAGGCGGAGGTGGCGTGCCAGCCGTTGCTGCCGTACTTGGAGGCGGCGGTGGCGCCGATGGAGTCGCACGCACCCGCCCACACGCCGTCGTCACCACGGCGGGAGTTGTAGTCGACCACCAGCATGCAGGCCGAACCGAACCCGCCGTACGCGGCGTCCTTCCACTTGTCCGGCAGGATGCTGATGTGCTCCCAGCGGATGCGGTCGAAGTTGGTCGCGGAGCCGATCGGCTGCGGGAAGATCCGGTTGGTGTCCGGATCCATCACGTACGTGGTCGGCGTGCTGATGTGGCTCATGCGGAAGAAGTACTGGATGTGCGAACCGGCCGTGAACAGGCCGTCCGGGAACACCTTGGTGTACTCACGCGTCTGCGGGCCGACGACCGCGTCGTAGCCGGCACGGACCTGGTACGCGGGGTCCGAGAGCCAGACCGGCGGGTAGGCGCCGTCACCGCAGGTGATGTTCAGGCTGTTGAGCGGAGACGCGCCGCTGGTGTCGATCAGGAAGCAGCGGTTCTTGAGGATGCCCAGCGTAGCGAAGTGCGGGTCACTCTCGTGCAGCGTGCTCTGCCAGAAGTCGACCTGGATGCCCGGCAAGTTGCCGGCCTTCCCGTCGACCGGGAAGATGTTCGCTTCGACCGTGTCCAGACGCGCGCTGTTCCAGGCATCCGGGTTCCACACGCTACCCGAGTGGTGCAGGGTAGAGGCGAACTCGCCCTGGTTCAGCATGTACTGGCCCCAGAACGACGCGTCACCGGAGACCGCGGCGACCGGGGACTGCGGGACCTTCCGCAGGCCGGAGGCCTTGTTGCCGGCGACCACGTAGTTGCCCGGACCCGGGTAGACGCGGAACACGAGGTCACACCGCAGCGGCGTGCCCGTGGCGTTCTGCGTCTTGACGTACATCGAGTCACCGGGGCAGTCGAAACGGGACGTGTTGCCCGTCGTGATGGAGTTGTTGCGACCGTTCTGGATGAACGCGCCGGCGGTGTCGAACGCGGCGGTGCCCGGCAGACCGTTGGTCTCGTTCGCGGGGAACGCGTCGGTGTACCAGTCCCAGATGTCGACGCTGAGCTGATCCGACACGCCGGCGAGCGGCGGCGGGATGCACAGCGCGACGTTGTCGACGTAGTGGCCGTCCGTGGGCGAGCAGCCGGTGGTGACGCCCCAGCTGATGCAGCGCTGCTCACGGAAGATCCAGATCCTCATCGAGTCGGGGATGCCGCTCGGGTTGGACGTGAAGATGCACGGCTTGACCAGGTCGGTCATCAGGAAGCACTGCTTGTCGCCGTTGCTCCAGACGCCGGTGATGTAGCCGATGTCCCCCCACACCTTCGCGCCGTTCTTCTGCACGGCCGGCCAGCTCTGGACCGAGTTGCCCCAGACGTTGCCCTGCTGCGTGGGGGTGAAGATGCCCGTGTACGTGTCGTAGTAGAAGTACCACTTGGCGTTCGACGTCGCGTGCACGCGGTCGAGGCCGATGTCGTTGTAACCCGAGACCGGGGTCACGAGGTTGATCGTCGGGGACAGGAAGCCGCTGCGGTTCTCCTTGAACGGAGTGCCCACCGCGCCGCCCGCCGCCTCGCCGAGGTCGTGGTCGCCGGTCGAGATGACGACGTTGTTGATGTTGCACTGGCGGATCGGCGAATCGGGCGGGCCGCAGAGGTCCGCGTACGCCAGCGGTGCGTAGTAGTTGCCGCCACCGATGTCACCACCGAACAGCGGGTGCGTGTGCACCATGAACTTCGGCGGCTTGCCGGTCGAGTGCCACGCGGCGAACGCGTAGCCCTGGCCGACCGCCGGGCCCGGCGTGGCCGAGTTGGCGGGCTCGATCGTGTTGTTGATCTCGCTCGCCGCCTCGAACGTGCTGGTCGTGAACGCGGGCGTGGCGCCCGTGATCGCGACGTCGTCGATGCGGACCGCGCCCGAGTTGTCCGACACGAACGAACCGCCGGTGTTGGTCTCGTCGGCGTAGTTCGCGTTGGTCTTGCTGCGGAAGACGATGCGGAGCACCCCGCCGCCGTCCCCGGCACCCTGCGCCGTCAGCATCGGCTGGATGACCGAGTTGTCGAGCGAGAAGCTGTAGGGGCTCGACGCGTAGGCCTCGTCGGTCCCGAACGTGCTCAGGATCTCCTTGTAGGGCTTGTCCACCGCGATGACTTCCGAGAACCAGCGGCGCTTGAGGTCATAGATCGGCCGCGCGGCGCCACCGTCGGTGTACCTGCAGGCCGTCGGGTTCGACGGAACGCCGACGTAGACCATGAAGGAGTCCACCGGGCCGCTGGCGGCCGGGGTCCCCAGATAGGCCGAGGAGCTGATGAAGTTGCTGGCCCCGACGCCCGTCCCGCCCTGCTGCAGGCTCAGCGGGTCACGGTCGAACCAGCCCTTGCACGAGGCCGCCGCCGTGGCGTTGCGCGGGTCCATCTTGGTCTTGTAGAGGAAGCTGACGGTCAGCGCGCCGCCGCTGGCGACACGGACGTCACGGTAGAGCATCTGGTCCCACTGGTTGCAGTAACCGGGGAAGTTGTGCTGCGTGTTGTTCGTGCCGTCGCCGATGATGCCGACCACCGTCTCGCCGTTGATGGCGTTGCCGGTGCCGCCGAGGGCGACCGACTCGATCACGGCGTTGTCGTCGCCGGAACGCAGGCCGCACCACGCCGACGCGTTGCCGTTGAGCGGAGTCCACGTCGGGGAAGCGCCGGCGTAGCCCGTGCTCGGCTGGTTCACGCCACCGTCCACGTGCCATGCGCTGACGATGCCAGGCGTGCGGCCCTGGACCGGCGCGGGATTGATCTTGTTGCCCCAGTCGAGGCACTGCCACGGACGCTGGTCGTCCGAGATCGTGCCCGACGAGCGCGTGTTGTTGGTGACGGTCGGGATCCAGCCCTGCATCGAGTCGATCGCGCCGCCATCGTAGGTGTCGAAGTCCCACATGTTGTCGTACTTGCCACCGACGCCGGGACGGTACGGGCCGGCACCGATGTGCCACGGCAGGCTGTAGGGCGCGGTCGTCGTGTGACCGATGAAGACGGTGTCAGCGCCCGTGTACGCGGTGCCGAGCCGGGAGGCGCGCGTCAGCTGCATCTGCGCGATGCGGGCGTTCATCAACTTCACGCCCTCATCGGGGACACGCGTGTCCTGTGCGAAGACCAGGGTCGTCCAGATCGCAGCCGCCCCCACGAGAAGGGCAAGCGCGATAAACGACTTTCTCATGTGACTACCTCCATCGTCGCAATGCTTGGGCAATGCGAAGTCTTCCAGAACGGATTGCGAGCGAGGTGTCGCCAGAAACGAACCGGCCGACGGAACGATTGCGGACCAGAGTCACCGGTCCGGGTTCCGACGGCTGATTGCCGCGCCAGTCGAGTGCCAATCCCCCCTTTCCGCTGCCGGCGCCGCCCTTAGGCAGTTCAGACGAACGCACGGCACTTTCTATTGCGCGATCTCGTCGTGAGTCATGGACCACGCAGGGACCGCTGCCAGTCCCGACGCCACCCATGACTGCGGAACTCGAGGTGCTCCTGGGGGTTTCAAATAGGACGCACCACCTACCCCAGCACTTCAAGAAGGCTAGGCTCGCGACAGGGCCTTGTCAATCCGTTTTTTCGCTGGGACTTGCCGCCGGGGAGGGCTCCGGAGCACCCACCCGATGGCGCCGTGCGCCAAGCGAGGCCAGCCATGCCCCATCCTGGCTCGCGACGAGCACCGCGGCGCCCCGGGCGATCTCACCCAGCACTCCCGCAAGCGCCCGACGACGGCAGGCGTCGAGCCCCGCGGTCGGCTCGTCCAGGATGACGAGCGCGGCCGGGGCGATCAGCGCCGACGCCAACGACACCAGCCGTTTCTCACCAGTGGACAGGGTCCATGTGTGCCGGGCTGCGAACCCTTCCGCCTCCAGCCCGAGGCGCCCCAGCATCCGGGCGGCCCGGGCCGCCGCATCGGTCCGCTCGAGCCCCCGGCTGGCGGCGGCGTAGGCCACCTCGTCCCCCACCCGCTCCTCGAAGATCTCGAGCTCCGGGTACTGGGACGAGAGGATAGCAGGGGGCGCCAGGCCGGCCCCCCCGTCCAACTCGACTTGGTCCAGCCGCAGGATTCCCGCCGCGATCGAGAGCAGCACGCTCTTGCCCGATGCGTTCGGGCCCTCGATCGACGTAACTCCTGTCTTCCCAACGACGATTTCGAGCGGGACCGCGGTCCGCACCGCCGGCCCGCCGGCGCCGAGCCATGGTGCGACGCGGAGTGTGAGGAGAGTCGGTGCGGGTGGAGCGACCGCACCCCACGCCGACTCGGAGTCGGCGGGATCCCCGTCGGCCATGCGGATCACCCGATCCGCGGCCCGGGACTCTTCGTGGTTCTGCGTCACCCACGCCACGGTGAGGCCCCTGGCGACCTCTTCGCGCACGGCCGCGAGGACCCTGCTGCGGGCTGCCGCATCGAGGTGGGCCGCCGGCTCATCCGCCAGCAGGAGCGTCGGTTGGGGGACGAGCGCCGCCCCCAGCAGCACCAGTTGCTGGCGCCCGGCCGAGAGCTGCCGGGGATCCCGGTCGAGGTCGCCGTCGAGCCCCAGCCGGGCGCTCCAGCGGGTCACCGCTGCGGCCACGTCCGCCTCGGGCTGACCCAGGTTGAGCGCGGCAAACGCCAACTCCTCACGGACCGAAGGCTGCAGGAGCTGGCTCGAGGGATCCTGGAGGACGACTGCCAGGCGGGCCCTGCGCTCCCCCGGCTTACCCGGCCCCAGCGGCTCGCCCTCGAACCGGACGGAGCCGGAGGCCACAGGCCAGAGCCCGGAGAGCGCCAACAGCAGGCAGGTCTTGCCGCACCCGTTCGGCCCGGTGATCGCCACCCACTCGCCCGCGCCGAGCTCGAGCGAGAAGCCGCGCACCACCGGCTCCGGCGCGCCGCGGCCCTGCGCTCCCTCGGCGGGCGGGGCCACGCAGAGGTCCCGGGCCGAGAGCCGGCTCACCGCGCGGCTCCGCTCCGCTCCCGCCAGGCGGCGAGCGCCGCCGCGGAGACCTCGCGCAGCGGGCGGCCCGTCCGCTCGGCCGCCGCGCGCACCGACTCGAACTCGGGCACGGCGCGCTCCGGTCCGTCCGGCAGGGACGCGACCTTGACCACGACCGGTCCGAACGGCGTCGTCACTTCCTCCGTGCGGCGCGGGAGCTCCACCCGCTCCTCGAGCCGCACGCGCACGCCGAGACTGGTGGTCTCGGCCAGCACCAGGCGGGCCAGCCCGTCGGCCTGGTCCGGCCCGGCGATGACCACCAGCCACATGCCGGGCCGTCCCTTCTTCATCAGGCTGGGGACCACCATGGCGTCCAGCGCCCCGGCGGCCAGCAGGCGCGGCAGCAGCGCCCCGACGACCTGCGGGTTCTCGTCGTCGAGCGCCGTCTCGAGCACGGCGACCCGTCGGCGGAGCAGCGTGCCCGCGACCGCAGGCGCCTCCGCCTCGCCGACGAGCACCCGCAGCACGTTGGGCTGCCCGGCCAGTTCCCGCGAGCCCGCGCCGGTGCCCACGCGCTCGAGCCGGAAGGCCGGCGGCGCGCCCCAGTCCTCGACCAGCGTGGCGAGCAGGGCGGCCCCGGTGGGCGTGGTCAATTCGCTGGCCACCTCGCCGATCTCGACCGGCGCCCCCTCCAGCAGGCGCGCCGTGGCCGGGGCCGGCACCGGGATCTCGCCGTGCTCCGAGCGCACGGTCCCCCGGCCGAGCCGCGGGGGCGAGGCGTGCACCCGGCCGATCCCCAGGCGCTCGAGGCCGAGCATCGCGCCGGCCACGTCCACCAGCGCGTCAGCCGCGCCGACCTCGTGGAAGTGCACCCGCTCGACGCTGGTGCCGTGCACCGCCGCCTCCGCTGCGGCGAGCCGGCGGAAGACCGCGAGCGCGCGGTCGCGCACCGCCTCGGGCAGGTCGGCGCCGGCCAGCACCGCCTCGACGTGGTGGAGGTGGCGGTGCGGCTGGCGCGCGGCCTCGACCGTGACCTCCACCCGGGTCGCGGCCAGCGGCCCGCGGCGCACCTCGCCCACCGCGACCCGCACGCCCTCCAGTCCCAGCCGCCGCGGCAGCGACTCGGCCTCCGCCGCCGGCCAGCCGGCCGAGACCAGCGCGCCCAGCGTCATGTCGCCGCTGATGCCCGAGCTGCAGTCGAACCAGGCGATGCGCACGCTCGTCCCTCCCCGCCTCAGCGGCCCCGGGCCGCGACGTTCACCAGGTGGGCCGCGTAGCCGGCCCCGAAGCCGTTGTCCACGTTCACCACGGTCACCCCCGCCGCGCAGGAGTTGAGCATCGCCAGCAGCGGCGCGAGCCCGCGGAAATGGGCGCCGTAGCCCACGCTGGTCGGCACCGCGATGACCGGACGGTCCACGAGCCCGCCGACGACGCTGGCCAGCGCCCCCTCGAGCCCCGCGACCACCACCACCACCCGCGCCGCCCGCAGCCGCGGCCCGTGCGCGAGCAGGCGGTGCAGCCCCGCGACGCCGACGTCCGCGATCAGCTCGGTCCGGCTGCCCATCACGCGCGCCGTGACCAGCGCCTCCTCGGCCACCGGCAGGTCGGCGGTGCCGGCGCAGACCACCAGCACCGCGCCCCGGCCGCGCGTGGCGCGCCCGCGCCGCAGCACCACGCAGCGCGCGCGCTCGTGCAGCTCGGCGCCCGGGAAGGCGCGGCCCAGGGCGGTGCGTCCGGCGTCGTCCACGCGGGTGGCCAGCACCGGGCCGCCGTGGCGGAGCAGGCGGCCGGCGATCGCCACCAGCTGGGCCGGGGTCTTGCCCTGGCCGAAGATCACCTCGGGGAAGCCGGTGCGCAGCGCCCGCTGGTGGTCGAGCGTGGCGAAGCCGAGCTGCTCGAGCGGCGCCTCGTGGATGCGGCGCGCGGCCGCCGCCGGGCTCACGCCCCCGCGCCGCACGCGCTCGAGCAGGCTCCTCAGCTCAGCCGGCCGCACCGGTCACCTCGGGCCGGGCGGGGTCCGCCCCGCCCGCGGGAGCGTCGGCGAACGCCGCGGGACCGTGACGCTCGAGCTCCTCCAGGTAGCCGCGCAGCAGCGCCGCCATGTCCTCGGACGTGCGCGCGTGGTTCACCTGCTCGCGCACCCGCGCGCTGTGCGGCAGCCCCTTCACGTACCAGGCCACGTGCTTGCGCATCTCGCGCGCCGCGTGCTCGGAGCCCAGCGTCTCGACCACCATGGCCAGGTGCCGCAGCCCGGTGGCGAGCCGCTCGGCCGCGGTCGGCGGCGGCACGCGCTCGCCGCGCTCCCACCAGGCCCGCACGCGGCGGAAGATCCACGGGTCGCCGAACGCGGCGCGCCCCAGCATCACGCCGTCGCAGCCGGTGAGCTCGAGCATGCGCACCGCGTCCTCGGGCCCGCGCACGTCGCCGTTGCCGATGACCGGGATCGCGACCGCGCGCTTGGCCTCGCCGATCAGGTCCCAGTGCGCCTCGCCGCCGAACCGCTCGGCCCGGGTGCGGGCGTGGATCGCGACCGCCTCCGCGCCCGCGGCCTCGAGCGCCCGTGCCACCTCGACCACGTTGGCGGTGCCGCCGTCCCAGCCGAGGCGGATCTTGGCGGTGACGGGCAGCGTGCTCGCCCCCGCCATGCGGCGCACGATCTCCTGCAGCAGGGGCAGGTCGGTGAGCAGGGCGGCGCCGGCCTTGCGGTTGACGACCTTGCGCACCGGGCAGCCCATGTTGATGTCGATCCAGTCGGGGCGGCCGGCGGGCGGCAGCGCGCACAGCGCGGCCGCGGCGTCGGCCATGACGCCGGGGTCCGAGCCGAAGACCTGCACGCCGATGGGGCGCTCCTCGGGCTCGAAGCGCAGGTACTCGAGCGTGGCCTGCTGCCCGCGCACGAGCCCGTCGGACGAGACCATCTCGGTGACCACGCCGGAGGCGCCCTGCTCGCGGGCGAGCCGGCGGAACGGCGAATCGCTCACGCCCGCGAGCGGGGCGAGCAGGAAGGGGGAGTCGAAGCGGACGTCACCGATGTGCATGGCGGGCAGTGTAGCGCTTGCCGTCAGGCCGCGCCGACCGGGAGCCGGGACCCGCGCGGCGGGGCGTCCGCCGCCGGCCGGGCCCGCGCGGCCGTCAACCGGCTCCCCCCGCCCATCCGCGGGCGAGGGCGGCGACCGCGGCGAAGTCGCGGAACGCCCGGGCCGGCAGCCCCTCCGCGGCGCACCAGTCGAGCAGGTCGCCCCGGGCGAGCACCCGGTCGGCCTCGCGGGCCCCGCAGCGGTCCGAGAGCCCGTCGCCGACCAGCACGGTCTCGAATCCGCGCGCGCGCCAGCGGCGCACGTGCTGGCCCTTGCAGTTGCCGCAGCGCCCGCAGCCCTCGGCGCTCCAGGGGAACTCGGGCACGACGCGGCCCGGCTCGAAGCGCAGTCGATTGGCGGCGTAGGGCAGGTCCGGGAGGCCGGCGCGCGCCAGCTGGTCGGCGAGGTAGAAGTCGAAGCCCTCGCTCACCACCATCACCTGGTCGCCGCGGGCGCGGGCCTCGCGCACGAACGGCGCGAAGCCCGGGTCCAGCGCGAAGCCGCGCGTGAACGCCAGCGCCTCGTCCGCGGTGGCCACGATCAGCCGGCACTGCAGCTCGGTCAGCTCGCGGTGTCCCCGCTCGCCGCTGGCCCAGGGCCCGAGCAGCTCGTCGTGCTCGGCCGCGCCGCCGGGCGAGAACGCGCGCGCGAACGCCGCGCCGATGTCGGTCGGTGAGATCGTGCCGTCGAAGTCGCAGAGGAAGGCGCGCGCCATCTCAGCGCGCCACGGCCTTCCGCGCCGACTTCGCCGTCTCCGCGCGGGCCGGTGCCGCGCCGGCCGCCGCGAAGACGTCCCGCGGCGCGCGGGCGCCCGCGAGCGCGGCCCGCGCCCGCGCCCACGCCGGGTCGCCATCGAGCGCGACGCGCGCCGCGGCCCCGTCGCCGAGCATGCGCCGCGCCATCTCGCGGCGCACCGCGCGCTCGAGCAGCGGTCGTTGCGCGGCCGCCTCGGCGTCGGTGAACTCGACCTTCTCGCCGCGCAGCCAGGCGAGGAACTCGTTCCACGGCAGCGGCACCTGCAGTTCGGGCTGCGGCTGCGGGTGGGTGTTGAGCCAGCGGTTGGCGAAGCGGAAGGCGAGGTTGCGCGACTCGACGCGGCGCAGCAGGCCGGTGAGCGTGTCCGGCGCGACCACGACGTCCGGCGTGATGCCGCCGCCGCCGTAGACCGTGCGGCCCGCGCGCGTGTGGAAGACCGGCCGGTCCGCGGTGTCGGGCGCGGCGGGCGCCGCCCCGTCGTCGCCCTCGTCCCCGTCGTCGGCGAGCGAGTCGTGGGCCGCGTGGTTGATCGAGCGTCCGCTGGGCGTGTAGTAGAGCGCGGTCGTGAGCTTGAGCGCGGCGCCCTGGTCGCGCAGCGGGAAGACGCGCTGCACCGAGCCCTTGCCGAAGGTGGTCGTGCCCACGAGCAGCGCCCGGTCGAGGTCCTGCAGCGCGCCGGCCACGATCTCGGAGGCCGAGGCGCTGCCGCCGTCCACCAGCACGACCATCGGCCACTGCAGGTTCGGCCTGGGCTCGGCGGCGTAGTAGCGCTGGTCCTCGCTGCGGGCGCGGCCGTGCGTGTAGACCACCATCGTGCCGCGCGGCACGAACGCCTCGGTGACGGCCACGGCCTCGGGCAGCAGACCGCCGGGGTTCTGGCGCAGGTCGATCACCAGGCTCTTCGCCCCCTGCCGGGCGAGGCGCTCGAGCATGTCGCGGGTCTCGTCGGCGGTGCGCTCGGAGAAGGCCGAGAGCCGCAGGTAGCCGACGCCGCCCTCGGCCACGAAGGCGTAGGGAACGGCCCGGCGCTCGATGATGCGCCGCGTGAGCGTGACCTCGTGGTCCTCGTCCTCGCCCTCGCGGCTCACCTTGACCCGGACCTCGGTGCCCTCGGGGCCGCGCAGCCGGTCGGCCGCCTCCTCGACCGTCAGGCCGGCCGTCGACTTGCCGTCCACCTCGACGATGACGTCGCCCGAGCGCAGGCCCGCCTCCCAGGCCGGGGTGCCCTCGATCGGGGCGATCACGGTCGGGTAGCCGTCCCGCACGTTGACCTCGACCCCGATGCCCCCGAAGACGCCCTCGGTCACGCTCCTGAGGTTGGCGTAGGCCTTCTCGTCGAGGAACTGCGAGTAGGGATCGAGCTGCTGGAGCATCCCCTTGATCGCCCCGTCGAGCAGGGGCCGGGGCTGCACCGGGTCCACGTAGTTGGCCTCGATCTTGTGCAGCACCTCGACGAACAGGTCGAGGTCCCCGTAGAGGTCGCGCGAGGCGACGCGCCCCGCCCACCAGCCGAGGGCGAAGAGGCTGACGAAGAGCGCGGCGAGGACGAGGCGACGACGGATCAAGACCGGACCTCCGCAGACACCGGCGCCGGGCCCGACGGCGCCGGGTTCACCCGGGGACACGCCGGACGGCGGCTACGAACGCGCGAATATAGCACAGGCCTTTCGATGCGGGCGGGGCGCGGAGAGGCGTGGGCAGGCGCTCCGGCGCGGCGCCCCGCCGGCTCGCGTCCCGCTCCCGATCGCCGATGACCCCGACTACGGCGTGATCCAGAGCGGCAGGTCCTCACGCGGCGCGCCCGGGCGCCAGGCGATCCCCGCGCGCCGCGGCGGCAGCGCGCGTGCGCGGTCGGCCCCGCTCCACTCCGGCCAGGGCGCCGGGCGCTCCAGCGCGGTCGGATTCACGATCACGCGCGCGCGCTCGAAGTCGCGCCACCACACGCCGCCCTGCTGCCGCGCCGCGCCGAGCGGCCGGCCGAGCGACAGGCGCTGCTCCGGCAGGCGCGCCACCGTCTCGCGCGGCCCGTCCCACTGCAG